>Ga0308159_1001101_pt1 | contig 44136 bp, 41 predicted proteins | sample PhyCR1_FD_201040 | JGI IMG/M metagenome (GOLD analysis project Ga0308159, IMG submission 201040) | Phyllosphere microbial communities from UC Gill Tract Community Farm, Albany, California, United States - DLSLC.R1 | ecosystem: Host-associated > Plants > Phyllosphere > Unclassified | place: USA... | reverse complement strand
TGTCCTCGGCCATCTTGGCCTTCACGGCGGTCGTGATGCCGGCGTCGTCCACGTAGGAGCCCACGGACTGCTGGTCACGTGCCACGGAGCATCCGGTGGACACGATGGTGGCGCCGGCGAGGGCTGCGAAAGCGAGGGCACGAGCGTACTTCATGGTTGTTTCCTTGGTTTGGTTGAGAACACGGGTGCGGGGACATCCTCCGGTCCGCTGGCCTGTTGCACCCCTCTGGCCGGCGAACCGTTTACCGGGATCGGCTCCGCCGCTCAGCGGTGCAGCCAGTCCTTGAGTTCATCGGCATGCTCTTCCTCGTCGGCGAGGATGCCTTCGAGCATGCGGCGGGTTGTCGGGTCCTTGTCGCCGATCAGCGAGATCATCTGGCGGTACGCCTCGACGGCGATGCGCTCGGCCACGAGGTTGGCGCGCACCATCGCCTTCAGCTCCGACGATTCGTCGTACTGGGCGTGGCTGCGGTCCTCCAGCGTGCGCGGACGGAAGTCCGGCTCGCCGCCGAGCTGCACGATGCGCTGGGCGATCAGGTCCGCGTGGGCGGCTTCCTCATTGGCGTGCACCAGGAACTCCGCGGCGATGGCGGGCGACTCCAGGCCGTCGGCCGTGAAGTAGTGGCGCTTGTAGCGCAGCACGCACACGAGTTCGGTCGCCAGCGCGTCGTTCAGGAGCTTGACGATCGCATCGCGGTGCGGGCCGTACGCCGGCGTCACGGCGCCGTCGTCGAGGTCCTGCGTGGCTGCGTACTGCAGCGCCTTTTCGTCGAGGGCGAGCGTTTCGCCTGCAGTTGCCGTTGTCGTGGAGTTCGGGGTGTTCATGGGGGCGCCCGTGGTGTTGTTCGTTGTGTGGATGTCCCGGCGGGACCGGCGGGTGGCGGTGTCACCGCCGGGCCCGCGCCGGTCCTGCCGTCAAAGTCAGGTCATACGCCGGATCGGGCCGGTGGTTCAATAGTCGCGGCCACGGGGGCGGCGGGCCAGCATGCACAGCGTGGCCACGAAGGCGCCGGCGGCGGCTGCGATGGCGAGCGACTTGCCAGGCTGCTCCGCCACGTAGCGGGCGGTGGCGTCGGCAGCCTGGTTCAGCTGGCGGCGTGCGCGGTCGCTGGTGTCGGCGCAGTAGGCGATGCCGCGGGAAGCCAGGTCCTGGGCGCGGGCAGCCAGGTCGTCGATCAGCGGATCGACGTCGTCCTTCAGCTCGCGGACCTTGCGCTCGGCCTTGTCCAGGGTCCTGTTGGCGGCGTTGCGCGTGGTGTTCACGGCGTCCTTGGCGGTATCGAGCACGTCGTCGGCCACGTCGTGTGCGGTGTCGGTGGCCTTGTTTGCAGTGTCGGCGGCCTTGTCGGCGATTTTTTGCGATTCCATTTTTTTGGTTCCTTACCGGTGGGATTGGCGAGCGGTGCTGCGGGGATCAGCCGCGCTTGAGCAGGCTCAGCACGAAGGTGACGACGGCCATGATCACGAACACGAAGAACAGGATCTTGGCGATGCCCACTGCGCCTGCCGCGATTCCGCCGAAACCGAAAAGCGCGGCGATCAGGGCGATCACCAGAAAAACGACTGCGTAGTGCAACATATCCTTCTCCTCTTGGACCGGCGGACCGGCGGGTGGTTGGTCGGTGGCGCTGTCGCGTTGGCGCCTGGGGTCCACTGTAGGTTTGCCCGCATGCGGCAGGTGCCGGTCCCCGGCGCGCAGCGCTGTAGGACGCAGCCGTCAGCGCGCGCGCCTGCACCACCGCGCAGGGCGCTGGGGCTCGGCGCAGCGCAGTGCGACGCAAGAACGGAGGGGAGAAGGGCGCGCCGGGTGGCCGCCGAGGAGCACGTGCGGCAGGCGCCGGGCTGGAGAGCCGGCGCCGCGCGCCGGGATGCTCAATGCACGACGGGCAGCACCGCGGACACGAGGGTGCCCTCTTTCGGCTCCGACGTGACGGTCAGCCGGCCGCCGGCGGCCTCCACGCGGTGCCGCATCCCCATGAGCCCGTGGGCCGAGCTGTGCACCTTGCTGGTGTCGAAGCCTTCGCCGTCGTCGCGGATCTGCACGGTGACGTGCGTGGGGTAGTTGTGCACCGCCACCAGCACCTTGGAGGCATTGGCGTACTTGCCGATGTTGGTGAGCGACTCCTGCACCATGCGGTACACGGTGAGCTGCACCGACTCGGGCAGGTCCACCGCCTCGAGGTTGAGGTCCACCTCCACGTTGCTGCGCTGCTCGAACTCGCGCGCCAGGATCTCCAGCGATGCGGTGAGGCCGAGGTTGAACAGCGACGACGGCCGCAGGTCCTCGATGATGCGCCGCTTGAGGGCGATGCCGCTGTTGAGGGTTTCGGTCAGGTGCTTGAGGCGTTCGGCGATCTCGGGGGCCTGCGCGTCCACCTTCGACTTCAGCCGCGCCACATCCAGCTTGGCCGCCGTGAGCAGCGCGCCGAGTTCGTCGTGCAGCTCGCGCGCCAGGTGGCCGCGCTCGTCCTCCCGCACCTGCTGCAGGTGGTTCGCCAGTTCGGTGAGCGATGCCGTGCGTTCGCGCACCAGGCCTTCGAGCCGGTCGCGCTCGCGTTGCAGCGAGGCCTGCTCGCGCTCCTGCGCCGTCTGCAGCGCGCTCGCCTGGCGCAGGTACATGTAGAAGGCCAGCAGGCCGATGACGACCACCGTGGCGATGCCGATGCGCGAGAGCGTGAGCGAGTGCAGGATCTCGTCGGTGTGGTGCGTGGACTGGTCGATGCTGCGCTGCGTGAGCCGGCCGGAGAGGGTGCGGATCGCATCCATGTTCTCCTTGCCCACGTCGGTGGAGAGCACGAATTTCCAGGCATCGTCGTTGTTCTGCCGGCGCAGCCGCAGGCTCAGGTCCAGCTCGGACATCTTGCGCGCGATCTGCCGCGAGAGCTGGGTGAAGTCCTCCTGGTCTTCGGGGGATGCCCGGTAGATGCCGCGCAGCTCCTCGAGGTTGGCGTTGATCGTGGCCGCGGCCTTCTGGTAGGGCTGCAGGTAGCGCTCGTCGCCCGTCAGCAGGTAGCCCCGCAGGCCGGTTTCCGCATCGAGCATGTTCTCCATCATGCGGCTGAGGGCCGAGCGCGTGGCATACGTGCTCGACAGTGACTGCACAGCTTCATTGGAGCGTGCGTAGCCCGCCTCGTTGATGCCAACCAGCGCAGCGGCTGCCAACAGTGCCAACGGCAGGCTGACGGCCATCTTGCGAAAATTGGACCAGCGCATATGTATGTTTCTCCGAAAGACTAGCGGGCGAAATCTGGATAATGTCACCGGCCGGCAGCAATCGCCGCAGGCACGCTCCCGCAACGGTGGAATGGCCACCTGACCAACGATGGGCAGCCTTGCTGCCTCTTGAAAGAACTATCAATGATCAAGATCGGCATTGTGGATGACCATGCGATTGTCCGCTCGGGATTGCGACAATTTCTGTCAGAACATGTAGACCTTCGCGTCGTGGGCGAAGCGTCCAACGGCCGCGAGGCCATCGACCTCGTGCGCAACCACGAGATCGACGTGCTGCTGATGGACCTGTCCATGCCCGGCCAAAGTGGACTCGACGCCCTGGCCATGCTCCGCGCGAAGGCGCCGGACATGGGCATCCTCATCCTGAGCGGCTACCCCGAGGAGCACTACGCCATCAACCTCATCCGCCAGGGTGCGAGCGGCTACCTCAACAAGGAATGCGACCCCAAGGAGATCGTGGAGGCGATCCGCACCATCTCGCTGGGCCGCCGCTATCTCACGCCCGCCGTGGCCGATCTGCTCGCGCAGCAGCTCAACCGCAAGGACGACGCGCCGCCGCACGAACAGCTCTCCGAACGCGAGTTCCAGGTGTTCCTGAAGCTGGCCAAGGGCGAGACCGCGGGCGACATCGCCAAGTCGCTGTCCCTCAGCGTGAAGACCGTGAGCACGTACCGCACGCGGCTCATGGAGAAGATGGCGCTGTCGTCCAACAGCGACCTGACCTACTACGCGCTGAAGAACAAGCTGATCGATTGATCTGCCCCCGGGGTGCCCGCGGCGCCCCGCGCTTCCATCGCGCCCTTGCGCAAGCCGCCCTGGTGGCCGCCGGGCGCGAGGAAAAAGACCCCGGACGGGAAACCGTCCGGGGTCTTTGCATTGGGGGCCGCAGGGTGGAGCGGAATGCTGGGCGCGAAGCCTTCGCTCCAGGGCGGGCTTCGCGCGGAAACGATTGCGCGGCTCAGGCGCTGCTGGCCGATTTGCGCAGCGTGCCGTGCTCGACGCAATACTCGACGAGCGCGTCGATCTCGTTGGATTTGTCGAAGACGGCATCGACGCCGAGCTGGGCGCAGCGCATGCGCACGTCCGGCGTGGCGTAGTTGCTGAGGACCACCATCTTCTGGCGCGGGCCGCGCGTGCGGCAGGCCGCGAGGACGCCGAGCCCGCTGCCCTGGCGCAGGAACAGATCGACGATGGCGAGATCCCACTGCTCAGGGTGGCTGGCGAGCCACTCCTTGCCTTCGTCTTCCGTCTCGGCGACGCCCACGGCTTCGACTTCCGCCAGCTCCTCCAACGTGCCGATCAGGTTCTCCCGGATCGTGGCGTTGTCTTCAACAATATAGGTGCGCAGTTTCACTGTGGAGCCTGGTCCGTATCAGGGGCCGGATGGGGGGATTGATCACGGCTCTACTTTATAGAGAGAGAGCCGGCATTCTGCCAGCAGCAGGGTGTTACCCCGGTAGGATTTCTCCTACCGCTGTCGGGTGGCCGGGGTGGCCGTTCCTGCAGACCGGGCATGCAGGGTCCCGGTGCGCGCGCATCGCCGTCCACTCCATCGAGAGTCCATCCAGCATCAGCAGCCGGCCCGCGAGCGAACGGCCCACGCCGGCCAGCAGCTTGAGCGCCTCGGCCGCCTGCATCGCGCCGATGATGCCCACCATCGGCGAGAACACGCCCATCGTGGAGCACCGTACCTCCTCGAAATCGGCATCGGGCGGGAACAGGCAGGCATAGCAGGGCGCATCGGGCACCGCGGGCTGCACCACGGTGATCTGCCCGTCGAAGCGGATCGCGGCGCCCGCCACCAGCGGCACGCCGTGGCGCACGCAGGCGGCGTTCACGGCCTGGCGCGTGGCGTAGTTGTCGCTGCAGTCGAGCACCACGTCGGCCGTGGGCACGTGCGCATCCAGCCAGGCGGCGTCGGCGCGCAGCGGCAGCGCATCGACGCGCACCTGGGGGTTCACCGCGTGCAGGGCCTCGGCGGCCGAGGCCACTTTCGGCTGGCCGATGCGCGCCGTGGTGTGGGCGATCTGCCGCTGCAGGTTCGTGAGGTCCACGGTGTCGGCATCGACCAGCGTGATCCGGCCGACGCCTGCCGATGCGAGGAAAAGGGCGGCCGGCGAGCCGAGACCGCCCGCGCCGATGAGGAGGGCATGGGCCGCCAGCAGCCGTTCCTGGCCCTCGATGCCGATCTCGTCGAGCAGGATGTGGCGGGAATAGCGCAGGAGCTGGTCGTCGTTCATGGAGGGAAGTGTGCCGGGGCGATGATGCGGCGATCGGGCGCGGGGCCGGTGCCGCGGAAGACAGCAAAAAGCCGGGCTCCCTGCGGAGCCCGGCCTGTGGATGAGCGCCTGCGGGCAGGCCGGAGATCAGTTGTCCTTCTTCTCTTCCTTGCGCTCGGTCTGCGTCTTGCTCGCGACCACGGGCTGGCCCTTGAGCTGGTTCAGCGCCTGGGTGAGCTGGAAGTCCTTCTCGGTGCCGAACTCCGGCATCTTGTTGCGCTCGGAGGCGGGCTTCTTCGCCTCTTCCTCCAGGCGCTTGCGGGCTTCCTCGCGGGCCTTCTCGCGGGCGGCGTCCTTCTGCTCCTCGCCCTGGCCGCTGGTCAGGTGCTTCTCGAGGTCGGCCTCGCGCATGCGCAGCGCGGCGTACGGATCGCCGTCGGCGCTGTCGTCCACCATGACGTCGGGGACGATGCCCTTGGCCTGGATGGATTTGCCGCTCGGGGTGTAGTAGCGGGCGGTGGTGAGCTTGATGCCGGTGTCCGGGCCGAGCGGGCGCACGGTCTGCACCGAGCCCTTGCCGAAGGTCTGGCTGCCCAGGATGGTGGCGCGCTTGTGGTCCTGCAGCGCACCGGCCACGATCTCGCTCGCGGAGGCCGAGCCTTCGTTGACGAGCACCACGAGCGGCACGCTCTTCAGCGCCGCCGGCAGCCGCTTGAGCGGATCGCCGCTGCCACGGCGCTGGTAGAACTCGGGCGAGGCCTTGTACTCGGCCTTGCTCTCCGGGAGCTGGCCGTTGGTGGACACGACGGTCACGTTCTCGGGCAGGAACGCGGCGGAGATGGCCACGGCCGCGTCGAGCAGGCCGCCCGGATCGTTGCGCAGGTCGAGCACCATGCCCTTGAGGTTCGGGTCCTGGCGGTAGATCTCCTCGACCTTGCGCACGAAGTCGTCCACCGTGCGCTCCTGGAACTGCGACAGGCGCACCCAGGCGTAGCCCGGCTCGACGACCTTGCCCTTCACCGACTGCGTCTTGATCTCCTCGCGGGTGATCGTGACCGGGAAGGTGCGGCTCTCGTCCTTGCGGAACACGGTGAGCGTCACCTGGGTGTTGGGCTCGCCGCGCATCTTCTTCACGGCTTCGTTGAGGGCCAGGCCCTTGACCGCCGTGTCGTCGATCTTGGTGATGAGGTCGTTGGTCTTGAGCCCGGCGCGGAAGGCGGGGGAGCCCTCGATCGGCGAGACGATCTTGATCAGCCCGTCTTCCTGCGTGATCTCGATGCCCACGCCCACGAAGCGGCCCGTGGTGCCTTCGCGGAATTCCTTGAAGGACTTCTTGTCGAAGTACTGGGAGTGGGGGTCGAGGCTCGACACCATGCCCGAGATGGCATCGGTGATGAGCTTCTTGTCGTCCACCGGCTCGACGTAGTCGGTCTTGATGAGGCCGAAGACCGCCGAGAGCTGCTGGATCTCTTCGAGGGGAAGCGGAGTCATGGCTCCGCGCGCGACGGTCTGCAGGGACACCGTGGTCAGGGCGCCGGCGAACACGCCGATCGACACCCATCCTGCTATCTTGAGTTTCTGGCCCATTCGGAAAACACCTTTGCCGGGTTCAAGGTTCAATATACACCCCCTTGGAAAGCACGGGCGGCGCGCAGTTCCGCGTCCTGCCGTGCTTTTGGGGGTTTTCTCGGGTTTTCCGCAGTGACGCGGGCCTGCCCGGGACTCAGGCCTTGCCCTGGGATGCCACGGCTGCCGCCGCCTTGGCCGCCGCCTCGGCATCGCCCAGGTAGTAGTGGCGCAGCGGCTTCAGGTCGTCGTCCAGCTCGTAGACCAGGGGGATGCCGTTGGGGATGTTCAGGCCGACGATGTCGTCGTCCGAGATGCCGTCCAGGTACTTGACCAGGGCGCGGATCGAGTTGCCGTGCGCCGCGACCACCACGCGCTGGCCCGAACGGATGGCGGGCGCGATGCGCTCGTTCCAGTAGGGCAGGACGCGGGCGACGGTGTCCTTCAGGCATTCGGTGAGCGGGATCTGCTCGGCGTCCAGGCCCGCATAGCGGACGTCGCCGCGCTCGCTGCGCGGGTCGGTGGCTTCGAGCGCGGGCGGCGGCGTGTCGTAGCTGCGCCGCCAGACGAGCACCTGCGCATCGCCGTACTGCTTGGCCATGTCGGCCTTGTTGAGGCCCTGCAGGGCGCCGTAGTGGCGCTCGTTGAGGCGCCAGCTGTGCTCCACGGGCAGCCAGGTGCGGTCCATCTCGTCGAGCACGTGCCAGAGGGTGCGCGTGGCGCGCTTGAGCACGCTGGTGAAGGCCAGGTCGAACCCGTAGCCCTCGGCCTTCAGGAGGCGGCCGGCGTTCTTGGCCTGTTCGATGCCGGTGGGCGTGAGGTCCACGTCGGTCCAGCCGGTGAAGCGGTTTTCGAGGTTCCAGGTGGATTCGCCGTGGCGGATCAGGACGAGTTTGTGCATGGTTGCAGGGGAAGTGGGAAGCTGTGGAATCGGGCGGGTCAAACGCCGCATTCTAAAATTGCAGGGTTTGCTTTCCCCAAGGACTCCCGTGAATTTCTTCATCGACAACTGGTATCTCGTCCTCGTCGCACTGGTTTCGGGCGCGATGCTGCTCCTGCCCATCTTCCGCGAAGCCGCGGGCGGCTCGCTCACCGCGGCACGCGCGGTGCAACTCATCAACCGCGAGAAGGCCGTGGTGGTCGACGTGTCGGAGCCCGACGAGTTCGCGGCCGGCCATGTCGGCGGTGCGAAGAACGTGCCCCTGGGCCAGCTGGAAGAGCGCCTGCCGCAGGTCGTCAAGAACAAGACCGTGCCGCTGGTGCTGGTGTGCGCCAAGGGCGCCCGGGCGCAGCGCGCGGTGGCCGTGGCCAAGAAGCTCGGCTATGAGAAGGCCGAGGCGCTCGCGGGCGGGCTCAAGGCCTGGCGCGAGGCCGGCATGCCGGTTGAAAAGGCCTGAAGCGGCACCACGTGCCACTGCATATCCCACGCAAGCAATCTTCCAGGAAGGCCGCGCCATGCAAACCGTCAAGATGTACACCACCGCCGTCTGCCCCTACTGCATCCGGGCCAAGCAGATTCTGAAGGCCAAAGGGGTGGACGCGATCGAGGAGATCCGCGTCGATCTCGACCCCGCGGCCCGCTCGCACATGATGGAGATCACGGGGCGCCGCACGGTGCCGCAGATCTTCATCGGCGACACGCACGTCGGCGGCCACGACGACCTCGTCGCGCTCGACGGGCGCGGCGGCCTGATGCCGCTGCTCGGCGCCTGAGAATCGGCGCCGGCCGGCGCTGCATAATGCGGCCCCGAGTGCTGCCCGCTGCGGGACCGCGACGTCCCCGGCGGGCTTTGTCCTACTCGGCCCTCTTCCCCGTTTCCGAATCGAAAGAACGACCCTCATGTCCGAAGAAAATCCCGTGTTCCAGATCCAGCGCGTGTATCTGAAGGATCTGTCCCTGGAGCAGCCGAACTCGCCCCAGATCCTGCTGGAGCAGGAGCAGCCCAACGTGGACATCCAGCTGGGCGTCGAGGCCGCTCCGGTCGCCGACGGCATTTTCGAAGTGGCCGTGACGGCCACCGTGCAGACCAAGATCAAGGACAAGACGGTGTTCCTGGTGGAGGCCAAGCAGGCCGGCATCTTCGAGATCCGCAACATCCCCGAGGACCAGATGGGCCCGATCATGGGCATCGCCTGCCCGCAGATCGTGTACCCCTACCTGCGCGGCAACATCGCCGACGTGGTGACGCGCGCCGGTTTCCCGCCCGTGCACCTGGCGGAGATCAACTTCCAGGCCATGTACGAGCAGCAGCAGGCCCAGGTGGCCTCCGCCGCTCCGACGCCCGGCGTCACGCAGTGATGCACGCCTGCGCCGCCGCGTGGCGGCGCACCCGGGAAGCCCGCTGGCGGCTTCCCGCGCGGGGCCGCCGCCGGCGCGGTCCCGCCCGATTCCCACATCCATGAAGATCATCGTGTTCGGTGCGGGCGCCTGGGGCACCGCCATGGCGCTCAGCGCGGCGGCGCATCCGGCCCGGCATGCCGTGACCCTCTGGGCGCGCGACGGGCAGCAGGCGGCCGCGATGCAGGCGGACCGCGGGAACCCGCGCTATCTGCCCGGCATCGCGTTTCCGCCGGGCCTGCAGGTGGCCGGCGGCGACAGCCTGCAGGCGCTGGCGGATGCCGCGGCCGATCTCGCCATCATCGCCACGCCCATGTCGGGCCTGCGGGGCATGCTGGAGCGGCTGCGCGGCAGCGCCGTTCCGGTCGCTTGGCTCTGCAAAGGCTTCGAGGCGGCGTCCCCGGGCGGTGATGCGCAGGGCCTGATGGCGCACGAGGTCTGTACCCGCGTGGCGCCGGAGCTGCGTTCGGGTGCTTTGAGCGGCCCGAGCTTCGCGCTGGAAGCTGCGCAGGGCCGGCCGACCGCGCTGGTCGCCGCGAGCCGCGATGCGGGTCTGCGCGACATGCTCGTCGAAGCCTTCCACGGGCCCACGCTGCGCGTCTACGCCAATGAAGACATCGTGGGCGTGGAAGTGGGCGGGGCGGTGAAGAACGTGCTGGCGATCGCCACGGGGCTGTGCGATGGGCTGGGGCTGGGCATGAACGCGCGCGCGGCACTGATCACGCGCGGCCTGGCCGAGATGACCCGCCTGGGGGTGGCGCTGGGTGCGCGGGCGGAGACCTTCATGGGCCTCTCGGGCCTGGGCGATCTGGTGCTCACCGCCACGGGGGATCTGTCGCGCAATCGCCGCGTGGGCCTTGCGCTCGCGCAGGGATCGAGCGCGCAGCAGGCGGTGGAGTCCCTCGGTCACGTGGCCGAGGGGGTGTACAGCGCGCGCACCGTCGTGCAGCGCGCACGCCAGGCAGGGGTGGACATGCCGATCGCCGAAGAGGTGGTGTCGCTGCTGGACGGTGCCACCACGGCCACCGAAGCCGTGGCCCGGCTGATGGGGCGCGGCCCGGCGATGGAAGTGCCGGGTGGCTGAACCCCAGACGCGGCAAGGGCGCCCGGAGGCGCCCTGACATGGCCGGGGCCATAGGGTGCTTACAGCACGCCGAAGAGCATCAGCAGCAGGACGAGGGACAGAGGAACGCCGAGGAGCCAGAGGATGATGGGCATGGTCTTCTCCTAAAAAAGAGGTGGGTTGCAGATGGGTCTACCTTAAGGCCCATGCCCTGCGTGGATTGTGCGCGGGCGGCACCTGCCGGCGTAGGTGGGCGCCTTCCGCCCGCGCCGGACGTGCCCCGCCGGGATGCTGCATCCCAGGCGCCTGCGGCCTTTCTGGCGCGGCCGTGCGCCAGGCCGCGTTCCACACGCCGCGCTAGAACTCCAGGTTGTCGATGAGCCGCGTCGATCCGATGCGTGCGGCGCCCAGCGCGACCAGCGTCCCCGCCCGGGAATCGCTGGCCGGCTGCAGGTCGCTGCGCTGCCGCACCACGAGGTAGTCGGGCTGCCAGCCCTGGGCACGCAGCGCCTCGCAGGCCGCCTGCTCGAGCGCGGGCCAGTCGGCCAGGGGCCGCGACAGCGCCGCGTCGGCCAGCGCCCGCAGCGCGCGCGGCAGCTCCGCCGCCTGAGACCGCTCGCCGCTCGCGAGATAGCCGTTGCGCGAGCTGAGGGCCAGGCCGTCGTCCGCGCGGCAGGTGTCGCCGGCCACCACGTCGATGGGCAGCGCGAACTGCTCGACCATGCGGCGGATCACCATCAGCTGCTGGTAGTCCTTCTTGCCGAACACCGCGGTGCCGCCGCCCGTCGTGCCGAACACGGCGGAGAACAGCTTCATCACCACGGTGCACACGCCGGTGAAGAAGCCGGGGCGGAATTCGCCCTCCAGCAGGTCGGCCAGGCGTGGATCGGGATGCACCTTGAAGGTCTGCGGCTCGGGGTAGAGATCCGCCTCGCGCGGCGCGAACAGGATGTCGCAGCCGGCGGCTTCGAGGCGTGCGCGGTCGGCGTCCCAGGTGCGGGGATAGCTGTCGAAATCCTCGTGCGGCAGGAACTGCAGCCGGTTCACGAAGATGCTGGCGACGGTCGGGCCGCCGCATTCGCGGGCCCGCCGCACGAGCGAGAGATGCCCGTCGTGCAGGTTGCCCATGGTGGGAACGAAGGCGGGGCGGCCGCGGCCGGCGAGCGCGGCGCGCAGCTCCGCGATGGAATGGACGATGAGCATGGACGAAGTGCGGAGAAGGGGCGGAGTCGGCGTTCTGGAAGGCGGGTGCTACCAGGCGTGGCGCGCGTCGTCGGGGAATCGGCCCGCCTTGACGGCGTGCACGTAGGCTTCGATGGCGCCGCGCACGCTGCCGGTGTCCTGCATGAAGTCGTGCACGAAGCGCGGCATGCGGCCGAGGTTCATGCCCAGCATGTCGTGGAGCACCAGCACCTGGCCGGCCGTGCCGCTGCCCGCGCCGATGCCGATGGTGTGGCAGCGGGGCAGCGCTTCGGTGAGCTCGCGTGCGAGGACGGCAGGCACCATCTCGAGCACCAGCATGGAGGCGCCGGCATCCTGCAGCTCGCGGGCCTGCAGCCGCAGCTGGCGCGCGGCGTCGTCGTCGCGGCCCTGCACGCGGTAGCCGCCCAGCGCATGCACCGTCTGCGGCGTGAGCCCGAGGTGGGCGCACACGGGGATGCCGCGCTCCACGAGGAACTGCACCGTGGGTGCCGTCCATCCGCCGCCTTCGAGCTTCACCATGTGGGCGCCTGCCTGCATCAGCGTGCAGGCGCTGCGCAGGGCCTGCTCGCGGCCCTCGGCATAGCTGCCGTAGGGCAGGTCGGCGATGAGCCAGGCGGTGCCCTGCACGCGGTGCAGGCCGCGGGCCACGCTGGCCGTGTGGTAGGCCATGGTGTCGAGCGTCACGCCGACGGTGCTGGGCAGGCCCTGGCAGACCATGCCGAGCGAATCGCCCACGAGGATGCATTCCACGCCCGCTGCGTCGGCCACGGCCGCGAAGGTGGCGTCGTAGGCGGTGATCATGGCGATCTTCTCGCCGGCTTCGCGCATCTGCGCCAGGCGCGGCAGGCTCACGGGCCGGCGCTGCGGCAGGGGCGATGCGGGCGGCAGGGTGCCGTAGGGCGTGGCGGTGGAAGAGGCCGGCGGCGATGTCGTGGTCATGGAGTCCTCGGGTCGCGAATGAGCCGCGAGTCTATGCGAGCGCGGGCCGGGCGGGGCGGCCCCGCCAGCACTCGCCATGCGGGCATTCGCGGGCGCATGCAGGGTATCCCATGGCTGAGCTGCCACCGCGGCCCTGGTTGCCGGTATGCTCGCGGCCCATGACGAATCCGTTCCAGCCACCCGCCGGCGTGTCCGGCGATGCCGATCTGCAGACCGTGGTGCGGGCCGACGTGGCCCGGGCCCTCGAGGAAGACGTGGGCGCGGGCGACCTGACGGCCGCCCTGATCGATCCCGCCCGGCGCGTGCGCGCGCGCATCCTGGCCCGGGAGCCGGCGGTGATCTGCGGCGCCCCGTGGGCCGAGGCGGCGCTGCGTACGCTCGACCCGGGCGTGCAGCTCATCTGGCACGTGCAGGAGGGCGAGCGCTGCGCTGCCGACCAGGTCGTGCTGGAGATCGAAGGCCAGGCACGCGCGCTGCTGAGCGCCGAGCGCACGGCGCTCAACTTCCTGCAGCTGCTGTCCGCCGTGGCCACCAAGACCCGGCACTATGTGGACGCGGTGGCGGGCACGCGCGCGCAGATCGTGGACACGCGCAAGACGCTGCCCGGACTGCGCCTGGCGCAGAAGTACGCCGTGCGCATGGGGGGCGGCACGAACCACCGCATCGGGCTGCACGACGCGGTGCTCATCAAGGAAAACCACATCGCCGCCGCGGGCGGCGTCACGGCGGTGCTGCGCGCGGCCGCCGCCGTGGCCGCCCGGGCGCAGTTCGTCGAGATCGAATGCGAGACGCTGGAGCAGCTGGCCGAGGCGCTGGATGCCGGCGCCCGCATGGTGCTGCTGGACAACATGCCGCTGCCGATGCTGCACGAGGCCGTGCGCCTGAATGCCGCGCACCCGGCGGGGCCGGCGATTCTCGAAATCTCCGGCGGCGTGACGCTGGAGGGCCTGCGCGCGCTGGCCGAGACGGGCGTGGACCGCATTTCCATCGGCACCCTGACCAAGGACGTGAAGGCGGTCGATTTCTCGATGCGCCTCCAGGACCTCTCCTGAGCGGCCCGGGCCGCGCCTTTTTCCGCCAAGACCACGGGGCCGCTTCGCACCGGCCCGACCCACCATGACGACCGACAACGCCCTCGCCATCCAGCCCGTGGAATATGAACAGCCCGTCGCCGAGGGCAGCGGCGTGTGCTCCACACGCCATGCCTGGGCCCGCGTGCCGCCCGAGCCCGCGCCGGCCGAGCGCGCCGCGCTGAAGGACCGCATCCGCGGGCTGCTGAAGGAGCGCAACGCCGTGATGGTGTCGCACTACTACGTGCACCCGGATCTGCAGGACCTGGCCGAGGAGATGGGCGGCCTCGTGAGCGATTCGCTGGAGATGGCGCGCTTCGGGCGCGACCACGCGGCGCAGACGCTGGTGGTCTCCGGCGTGCGCTTCATGGGCGAGACGGCCAAGATCCTCTCGCCCGAGAAGACCGTGCTCATGCCGGACCTGGATGCCACCTGCTCGCTCGACCTGGGCTGCCCGGTGGATGCCTTCGGCGCCTTCTGCGACCAGCATCCCGACCGCACCGTGGTGGTGTATGCCAACACCAGCGCAGCGGTGAAGGCGCGCGCCGACTGGCTGGTGACCTCGAGCTGCGCGCTGGAGATCGTCTCCGCCCTCAAGGCGGCGGGCCACAAAATCCTCTGGGCGCCGGACCGGCACCTGGGCAGCTACATCCAGCGCGAGACCGGCGCGGACATGCTGTTCTGGAACGGCGCCTGCATCGTGCACGACGAGTTCAAGGCGCACGAGCTGGAAGCGCTGAAGCGCGAGCATCCGCAGGCGAAGGTGCTGGTGCACCCCGAGAGCCCCGCCGAGGTGGTGGCGCTGGCCGATGCGGTGGGCTCCACCAGTGCCATCCTGAAGGCCGCGCGCGAGATGGATGCGCGCGAATTCATCGTGGCCACCGACAACGGGATGATGCACAAGCTGCGCGCCCTCAACCCGGGCAAGGTGTTCCACGAGGCGCCCACGGCCGGCAACAGCGCCACCTGCAAGAGCTGCGCGCACTGCCCGTGGATGGCCATGAACGGCCTGGCCGACGTGGCGCGGGTGCTGGAAACCGGCGCCAATGCGGTGCACGTGGACCCGGCGCTGATCCCGCGCGCACGCGAGCCGATCGACCGCATGCTGGCCTTCACCGCGGCGCTGAAGGGCGGCCAGCCGGCCGGCGCGCTGGTGCCCCGCATCGGCGCGGCATGAGATGAGATGACATGACGGCCTGCCGCATCGATTTCGCCACTCCGCTGGAGCGCGGTGCGCCGCGGCTGCGCCGGGCCTTCGCGCAGCCGGAGGCGGTGCTCGTGGCCCACGCGCCGGGCGAGGTGCGGGGCGTGCTCGATGCGGTGGAGGCCGCCGCCCGGCGGGGCGCGTGGTGCGTGGGCTACCTGCGCTACGAGGCGGCAGCGGCATTCGATGCAGCGCTCGTCACGCATGCCGCCGACGGGCCGCTGGCGTGGTTCGCGGTGTATGGCGCCCCGCTGACGGCCGGCGATGGCGACGCGCATGCAGAGAGCGCTGCCGGCACCGCGCCGCAGCAGGCATCCGCCACGGCGGAGGGCTGGGCCGGGCTGGACCGCCCCGCCTTCGATGCCGCGTTCGGCCGCATCCAGCAGGCGATCCGCGACGGCGAGCTCTACCAGGTGAATTTCACGGCACCGCTGCGGGGGCGCCTCGAAGGCTCCCCGGCGGCCTTCTTCGATGCCCTGCGGCGCGCCCAGCCGGGCGGGTATGCCGCGTACATCGATGCGGGCAGCGAGCAGGTGCTGTCGGTGTCGCCCGAGCTGTTCTTCGATTGGCGCTCCGGGCCCGGGGGCGGCGACATCCTCGCGCGGCCCATGAAGGGCACGGCGCCGCGCGGCGCCACGCCGGAAGCGGACGCCGCCCATGCGGAGCACCTGCGCACGGCGCCCAAGGAGCGGGCCGAGAACGTGATGATCGTGGACCTGCTGCGCAACGACCTGTCGCGCATCGCCGAGCCGCACAGCGTGCGCGTGCCGGCGCTTTTCCGCACGCAGGCGCTGCCCACCGTGTGGCAGATGACCTCCGACGTCACGGCGCGCACGCGGCCCGGCACCGGCCTGGCCGACGTGTTCGCGGCGCTGTTCCCGTGCGGTTCGGTCACCGGCGCGCCGAAGGTGCAGGCCATGCGGACGATCCGGGAACTCGAAAGCGGACCGCGCTGCGTGTACTGCGGCGCGGTCGGCGTGGTGCGGCCCGGCGGGCCGGTGGGCGCGGGAGGCATCGCGGCCACGTTCAACGTACCGATCCGCACCGTGGTGCTGCGCGGGACCGAGGCGGTCTGCGGCATCGGCAGCGGGATCACCTCCGACGCGCAGGCGGATGCCGAATGGCGCGAGTGGCGCCACAAGCGGGCCTTCGTGGAGCGCGCGAGCCGGCCTTTCGAGGTGCTGGAGACGCTGGCGCTGGAGGGCGGGCACTTCCGCCACGCAGAGGACCACCTCGCGCGCATGGCCGGCACCGCCGCGCATTTCGGTTTCGCCTGGAACGGCGCGCGCGCGCGGGCCTGCCTGGACGGGCTGGCCGCGGCGCATCCGCAGGGGCGCTGGCGCACCCGCCTGCTGCTGGATGCCGCGGGTACGCCGCGCGCCGAAGCCTTTCCGTGTCCCAAGGTGGCGGTGCCGGTGCGCCTGCGCCTGGCCGATCGCCCGCTCGAGGCGGCGCACGGTGAATTCGTGCGCCACAAGACCACGCGGCGGGAGCACTACGCGGCATTCGCGCCCACCCGGCCGGGCGTGTTCGACACGGTGCTGTGGAACGAGGCCGGCGAGATCACCGAGGGCACGTTCGGCAACGTCGCGGCGCTGCTGGACGGCCGCTGGATCACGCCGCCGGTCACCTGCGGCCTGCTGCCCGGCGTGGGCCGCGCGGTGGCGCTGCGGGAAGGGCGGATCGCCGAGGGCATCCTCCGGCGCGAGGACGTGCCGCGCGTGCAGGGCTGGGCCTTCCTCAACAGCCTGCGCGGCTGGCTGGCGGCGGAGCTGGATACCGGCGCCTGACCGGCGCGGTCCTGCCGTCCGCCCGCGCCGGCGGACTTCGTTCGCGTGCGCGATGCTTCGCACGCAGGTGGTGGCCTTGGCGCGCCGGCACTACCTTTGCGCCATGGACCAGCGGCCGTGCGACAAGCAGGCCGTCGCCGCCGGACCATCTGCAGCCGGCAGGCAGCAGGCGGGTGCCGCACGGGGGCACCCATGCCGGGCACCGGTCCTCCCTGAACAACGACAAGGATTCTCCATGCCATCGCCTTTCGCGCTCGCGGCCCCCGACAAAGGAGCCGACCGCTTCAGTCCCTCCCCGACCGACCCGCTGGATGTCCTCCGCGACGCCGTCCGTGCGCTCGGGCTGGGCAGCGAGGAGGCCGACCGCGCCGCCGAGGATGGCGGCTGCGCGATCGACGACCTGCTCATCACGGTGGCCCCGATGCCGCAGCCCCCGTCGCCCGCCACGGCGGCGCAACCGGCCGGCCTGCCGGTGATGCTCACGGTGGTCATGCCGCAGCGCTTCGCCGAGATGGCACCCCAGGATGCTTCCGCATTGCTCGCGAATGCCCCGGGTCTGCTGGCGGGCTTCGATGCGGCGATCGGCTGCCTTCCGGAAGGAGAAGCCACGCTGCACCGCCGCATCGCGCTGCCGGACGACGACACCGGCGGGCAGGCGCTGGCCCGCGAAATGGTGGCCTCGGCGCGCCTGGCCAGCCTGGTGTTCGCGACCGGCGTGGCGGGAGACTGAGCATGGCCACGTCCATTTCCTGCTCCCAGCCCGCACGCACGGCGGGCGCTCCCCGCGGCCCGGAGGACCGGACGCCGGACGCCGTCGCCCGCACGACGTCCGACGCCCTCGATTCACCCGCCGGCCTGGCGCGCCGAGCGGCCGCGCCCGGTGGGGCGGCGGGCCGCGCACGCGGTGCGGCCCTGCCGCCGCGGGCGGAGGCACGCCGGGGGGCGACGGCGGCCGTGGTCGCTTCCGGGCCTCCCGGCGTGTCGCACCCCTCCCGCGCCGCCGGAGCGGCCGCGGCGCGGTTGCTGGACGCATTGCGGCAGGATCTGTCGGTGCCCGGCCACCAGGTGGCCGCACATGTCCAGGCCCTGCGGTACGGGCAGGCGGCGGAGGCAGTGCTGGACCGCTCGCTGCCTCCCCATCTGGCGGGCGCGCGCGGCGGGGCGCGTCTGGCGGCCGAGGTGTTCGGCGCGGCGCTGGGCGCGCGCCCCCTGACCCCCGACGCCGCCGCAGGGGTGATGGATGCCGCGGCCGGCCGCCGCGCCGAGGCCCTGCTGGCGCAGGCGGCGCCCCTGGGGCCGCTGCCGTTCGAACCGGTCGACGAGCGTGCCGTCGTGCCGGACGAGATGGTGCAGCTCATGCACGCATTGCAGCCGTCGTCGGGCACGGCGCTGCGCCAGCAGGTGCGGGCGCTGCAGCACGACATCACCGACCCGGGCAGCGACGGCAACGTACTGGCGGTGCAGGTGGCCCTGGCATCTGCGGCCCGGTCGCCCGACGGCGCGCCGCGCTCCGTGGCGGCCGCCGCTGCCGGCGAGGTGGTGGGCGCCACGCTGGTGCTGCGCCAGGCGGCCTCGGCGATCGCGGTGCCGGCGCTCGCGGCCTTGCGCGAAGCGGCCGCCTCACCGATGCCGGACGGGGGCGGGGCGGCAGTGCTGGAGAAGGTGATGGCGGGTGCGGCGCAGGCCCCGCTCTTCGTCGTGGAGCCGCTGTCCGCGCCGGACGTGGGCGCCGCCACGCCGGCACAGCGCGGCCAGGCGGCGCGTGCCGCCCGGGGCGTGCGGGAGTCCGCCACGGCCCTGCATGCGGCGGTCCGTGCGGCCCCTGCCGTGGGCGACGCACGGGCGCGTGCGCTGCCGCCCGGTTCGCCGGATCACGGCAGGCTGCTGCGCAGCGCCCAGGCCACGGGGCGGTCGATCGGGGCGTTCCGCGCCCTGGCGGCGCTTCCGCAACCGTCGGCCCTGTCGGTCGCGGGCTGATCCGGGTCCGTGCCGGCCCGCGGCGGTCTCAGCGCCGTTCCTTGACGTAGGAGGCGCGGTCCATGTCCACGATCTCGACGCTGATCTGCACCATCACGCCCTCGGGCTTCGGGGTGTGCTCGCGCAGGACCGCGCCCACGCGCCCGGCGAGTTCCTTCTTCGTCTCGGGCGAGCGGCCGGAGAGCAGGCGCAATTGCGCGTGCACGAAACCGCGGTTTGCGGTACGGGTGCCGATGGCGTAGCGGTCGGCCGTGATGAAGCGGCTCTTGAGGTCGGCTTCGTCCTGGATCTCGGGGCTCGCCGTGAGCGACGCGTTGACGGCTTCCAGCACTTCGGCTTCGGGGAAGGGGCGGAGGTTGTCGGTGTATTCGATGACGAGGTGGGGCATGGCGTTGGCGGAGCGAGGGAAATGGGCGAGGGGGATGAGGGGGAGAGGGAAGTGGAGCGTCCGGTCCGGGAGGCCGGCAGCCGTGGCCGGCGGGCCGCAGGCGTCAGCCGCGCGGGCGCGCGAGGTCCAGCACGCAGCCGTCGCCGACCGCCTCGCGCCAGACACGCACACGGCTGGGTGGCGGGTCCAGGTCGGCGAGCGCGTCGGCGATGAACACGCACAGGTTCTCCAGCGTGGCGGGGCCCAGGCCCGGCACCTCGTCGAGCAGGTGGTGGTCGAGCCGTTCGCGCAGCTGGCTGCAGCGTGCGCGCAGGTGGCCGAGGTCGATCACCATGCCGTTGGCGGGATGGCGCGGGCCGGTGATGGAAACCTCGGCGTGGTAGGTGTGGCCGTGGATGCGGCGGCTGCCCTCGGTCTCGATCTCGCGCTGCAGCGTGTGCGCGGCGTCGAAGAAGAAGCGTTGGTGGACGGTGAACAGCATGGTCGGGGAAACGGAAAGGAAGGAGGGGCGCGCTGGTTCGCTTCAGCGGATGCCCGTGAGTTTGTGGGTCTGCAGGCTCAGGCGCCACGCCGGGCGCTCCATGCAGGCGGCGATGCAGGCGACGGTGTTCCCGGCCTGCGCGGGACCGTCCATGGGCTGCAGGAAGCGGTGCGCGAAGCGGGTCGCGCCCTCGATCTCCGCGAGGTCGAACCCGGGCTGCGGCCAGACCAGCTTGAGCTCCTGGCCCTCGCGCTGCACCCAGGGCGCGCCGGCCTTGGGGCTCACGCAGAGCCAGTCGATGCCCGGCGGCGCGGCGATGGTGCCGTTGCTCTCCACGGCGATGCGGAAGCCCCGCGCGTGCAGCGCATCGATGAGGGGCGCGTCGAGCTGCAGCAGCGGCTCTCCGCCCGTGACCACGGCGAGGCGGTGGTCGGCGTCGTGCGCCGGCCACTGCGCCGCGATCACGTCGGCCAGCGCATCGGCCTGCGCGAATTTGCCGCCCAGCGTGCCGTCGGTGCCGACGAAGTCGGTGTCGCAGAAACGGCACACGGCGCTCGCGCGGTCTTCCTCGCGGCCGCTCCAGAGGTTGCAGCCCGCGAAGCGGCAGAACACGGCGGGCATGCCGGCCTGGCCGCCCTCGCCCTGCAGGGTGTAGAAGATTTCCTTGACGCTGTAGGTCATGCGGCCTCCCGGCGCAGCTGGTGGGGGGTGGAAGGGGCGAGTTCAGCCAGCGCCTCCACGAGCCGTGCGACGTCCGCCTCGGTGTGCGCGGCCGAGAGCGCGATGCGCAGGCGGGCCGTGCCTTCGGGCACCGTGGGCGGGCGGATCGCCGGCACCCACAGGCCGCGGGCGCGCAGCGCCTCCATGAGGTCCAGCGCCTCGCCGTTGCCGCCGACCACGAGCGCCTGCACGGCCGTGCGCGAGGCGCCCAGCGTCCAGTGCGTGCCCGGCAGCACGGAGCCCAGGCCCGCGCGCAGTTGCGCGATGCGGGCGTCCAGGTGCGCGCGCAGCGCATCGCCGCGCCCGATCAACTCCAGGCTGGCCTGCAGCGTGCGCGCGAGCAGCGCGGGCGCGGCAGTGGCGAAGATGTAGCTGCGCGTCTTCTGCAGCAGCCATTCGACGAGCACCTCGCTGCCGGCGACGAAGGCACCGGCGGCGCCCGCCGCCTTGCCCAGCGTGGCCATGTAGAGCACGCGCGGCGAGGCCTGCGCGCCCGTCATCCCCGCTTCGGCGAGCGCCCCCCGGCCCTGCGGCCCGAGCACGCCGAAGCCGTGGGCGTCGTCGAGCAGCAGCAGCGCGTCGTGGCGCTCGCAGAGCGCATGCAGCGTGCGGATGTCGGCCACGTCGCCGTCCATGCTGAACACCGCATCGGTGACCACGAGCTTGCGCCGTGCCGGGCTGGCGGCGAGCAGGGCCTCCAGCGCCGCGAGGTCGGCGTGCGGGTAGCGGTGGATCGTGGCGCGCGAGAGCCGGGCGCCGTCGATCAGGCAGGCATGGTTGAGCGCGTCCGAGAAGATCGCGTCGCCCGCGCCCACGAGCGCGGGCACGATGCCGATGTTGGTGGCGTAGCCCGCGTAGAAGTAGAGCGCCCGCGGCAGCTGCACGAAGCGGGCGAGGTCGTCCTCCAGCGCGGCGTTGGCCTGGCTGTGCCCGCTCACGAGCGGCGATCCGCCCGAGCCCACGCCGTACTCGCGCGCACCCGCGCAGGCGGCATCGGTGAGCGCCGGATGGCCCGCCAGGCCCAGGTAATCGTTGCTGCAGAAGGCCAGCATGGGCTGCCCGTCCACGTCCAGGTGCGCGCCCTGCAGCGGCCGCACGGCGCGCCGGCGGCGGCGCAGCTGGGCATCGTCCAGCTCCGCCAGGCGTGCGGGCAGTTCGTCGAGCCAGGAAGGGGCGAAGGGGAAGGTGGTCATGCGGCGGGCGTGGTCCAGGGGGCGGGCAGCGTGAAGCGCGCAGTGCGCGGGTCCGGTGACTGCTGGTGGGGAATGTCCGCCAGCAGCGGGGCCTGCAGGCGCTGGCGCAGCCAGGCGATATTGTCCTCCGCGGCCAGCATGGCCGGGTCGACGCGGCTCGCGATCCAGCCGGCGAGGGGCAGCCCGCGCGCGCGGATCGCGTCGGCGGTGAGCGCCGCGTGGCTGAGGCACCCGAGGCGCAGGCCCACGACGAGCACCACGGGCAGGCGGAGCGCCTCGGCCAGGTCGGCGCCGGTTTCCGTGTCCGAGAGCGGCACGTGGAAGCCGCCTGCGCCTTCGACCACGACGGCGTCGGCCTGCGCGGCCAGTGCCGCGTATGCCTGCACGATGGTGGAAATGTCGATGCGGGTGCCCGCACGCTGTGCGGCGATGTGGGGCGAGAGCGGGTCGGGCAGCAGCACGGGGTTGTCCAGCGCGGGCGCCACGGCCCGCGTGGAGGCGGCGCGCAGCGCGAGCACGTCCTCGTTGGCGAGCGTGCCGCCGGGGCCGATGGGCTCCGCGCCCGCGGCGATGGCCTTCATGCCCACCACGCGCTCGTGGTGGCGCGCCAGCGCATGCAGCAGGCCGGCGCTGGCGAGCGTCTTGCCCACGCCGGTGTCGGTGCCGGTGACGAAGCAGCCGATCATGGCAGGTTCCTTTCCGTGGTGGGGGAGGCCGGGCCGTGCGTGCCTTCCTCGGCCAGCGTGGCCTCCAGCGCTGCGAACGCGGTGCGGCCCAGGTGCGCGATGGCGTCGTCGTCCAGCACGTAGGGCGGCAGGGCGTAGAGCGTGCGGCCGATGGGGCGCAGCAGCAGTCCGCGCGCCAGCGCGTGGCGGTGGTAGCGGCGCGCGAAATCGGGCGCGGTGCCTTCCACGTCCCAGGCCCAGAGCATGCCGAGGTGGCGCGCATGCCGCACCCGCGGATGCGCGGTGAGCGGCGCGAAGGCCGCATGGAAGAGCGGCGCGCGCTGCGCGTTGCGGGCGAGCGCATCGGTCTGCGCGAACAGCTCGAGCGTGGCCAGCGCCGCGCGGCAGGCGAGCGGGTTGCCGGTATAGGAATGCGAATGCAGGAAGCCGCGCGCCACGTCGTCGTCGTAGAACGCGGCATACACCGCATCGGTGGCGAGCACGGCCGAGAGCGGCAGCGTGCCGCCCGTGAGGCCCTTGGAGAGGCAGATGAAATCCGGCCGGATGCCCGCCTGCTGGTGCGCGAACATCGTGCCGGTGCGGCCGAAGCCCGTGGCGATCTCGTCCACGACGAGGTGCACGGCGTAGCGGTCGCACAGCGCGCGGGCCTGCCGCAGGTAGTCGGCGTCGTGCATCGCCATGCCGGCGGCGCATTGCACCAGCGGCTCCACGATGAGCGCGGCGGTGGTGGCGTGGTGCTCCTCCAGCCAGGCCTGCAGTGCCGCGGCGGCGCGGCGCGCCACGGCGGCGGCGTCTTCGCCGGGCAGGGCGCCGCGCGCATCGGGGCTCGGCACGGTGGCGCCCAGGCGCACGAGGGGCGCGTAGGCCTCGCGGAACAGGCCGATGTCGGTCACCGCCAGCGCGCCCACGGTCTCGCCGTGGTAGCCGCCCGCGAGGCCGATGAACCGGCATTTCTCCGGCCGCCCGTGGTTGCGCCAGAAATGCGCGCTCATCTTGAGCGCGATCTCGGTGGCGGCCGAGCCGTCGCTGCCGTAGAACGCGTGGCCCAGCCCGGTGAGCGCGGCCAGGCGCTCGGAAAGGTCCACCACGGGCGCATGGGTGAAGCCCGCGAGCATCACGTGGTCCAGCCGCGCCAGCTGGTCGGCGATGGCTTCGCGGATGTGCGGATGCCCATGGCCGAAGAGGTTCACCCACCAGGAGCTGATGCCGTCCAGGTAGCGCCGGCCGTCCGTGCCTTCGAGCCACGGACCCTCGGCGCGCGCGATGGCCACGGGCGGATCGGCCTCGTGGCGTTTCATCTGGGTGCACGGGTGCCAGACGCTGGCGAGGCTGCGTGCGGCGAGGGAGGAATCGGAGGGGGCCATGCGTGGACGCCGGGAAACGGGATAGGGGCGATCGGAAGGGGCGGCGGGCCGCGCGTCAGCGCACCGGCGGCACCAGCAGCGTGGGCGCTGCGGGCGCGGCCATGGCAGGCCAGTCGCGGCTGTAGTGCAGGCCGCGGCTCTCGCGTCGCTGCTGGGCCGAGCGCACGATCAGCTCGGCCACCTGCACGAGATTGCGCAGCTCCAGCAGATCGCGGCAGACGTGGAAGTTCGCATAGAACTCGCCGATCTCGGCCTGCAGCAGCGCGATCCGGTGCGCGGCGCGCTCCAGGCGCTTGTCGGTGCGCACGATGCCCACGTAGTCCCACATGAAGCGGCGCAGCTCGTCCCAGTTGTGCGAGATGACCACGCGTTCGTCGGCGTCGGTCACGCGGCTGTCGTCCCAGGCCGGCAGGGCGGGCGCCGCCGCCCCGCCGCCGGGCACGGCCAGGATCGCATCGGCCGCCGCGCGCGCGAACACCATGCACTCGACGAGCGAATTGCTCGCCAGGCGGTTGGCGCCGTGCAGGCCGGTGCAGGCCGTCTCGCCGATGGCGTAGAGGCCCGCGAGGTCCGTGCGCCCCGCCAGGTCGGTGAGCACGCCGCCGCAGGTGTAGTGCGCGGCAGGCACCACCGGAATCGGCTCGCGCGTGATGTCGATGCCCAGCTCCGCGCAGCGCGCGAGGATGGTGGGGAAATGCGCCTGCAGGAATTCCGGGCTCTGGTGCGAGATGTCCAGGTGCACGCAGTCGAGCCCGTGGGTCTTCATCTCGTAGTCGATGGCGCGGGCGACCACGTCGCGCGGGGCGAGTTCGGCGCGCTCGTCGTGCTCCGGCATGAAGCGCGTGCCGTCGGGCCGCAGCAGGCGCCCGCCCTCGCCGCGCACCGCCTCGCTGATCAGGAAGGACTTGGCCTGCGGGTGGTAGAGGCAGGTCGGGTGGAACTGGATGAACTCCATGTTCTGCACCCGGCAGCCCGCGCGCCATGCGGCGGCGATGCCGTCGCCCGTGGCCGTGTCGGGGTTGCTGGTGTAGAGGTACACCTTGCCCGCGCCGCCCGTCGCCAGCACGGTGTGCGGCGCGCGGAAGGTGTGCACCGTGTCGGTGGTTTCATCGAACGCGTACAGGCCCAGGCAGCGCTGCGGCCCGGGCAGGCCGAGCTTGCGCGCGGTGATCAGGTCCACCAGCGTGTGCTGCTCCAGCAGGGTGATGTTCGGCGCGGCGCGCACGGTCTCCAGCAGGGTGCGCTGCACGGCCGCGCCGGTGGCATCGGTGGCGTGCACGATGCGCCGCGCACCATGGCCACCCTCGCGCGTCAGGTGCAGCCGGCCGGCTTCCTCTTCGGAAAAAGGCACGCCCAGCGTCTGCAGCCAGCGGATGGCCTGCGGCGCGCCCTCGACTACCGCGCGCGTGGCGGCGAGGTCGCACAGGCCGGCGCCGGCCACCAGCGTGTCCTGCACATGCGCATCGAACGTGTCGCCCTCGGCCAGCACGGCGGCGATGCCACCCTGGGCCCAGCCGCTCGCGCCGTCGGCGAGTCCGCGCTTGGTGAGCACGGCCACCCGGTGCGTGGGCGCGAGGTGCAGCGCGGCCGAGAGGCCCGCCAGGCCGCTGCCGATGATGAGAACGTCGAAGTCGTGTGACTGCATGGGTGGCTCCGTGGGCCCGGGACGGGGGTGGGGTCCGATGACCGGGCCGCCGTGGCGCACGCTGTGCCTGGCCACCTGCTGCGTTCCCCGTCCGCGGACGACTCAGGGGGTGTTATGCCGGTACATAGGCCAGGCGCACGTAGATCGGCGCGAAGGCCTCGGCCTGCGTGATCTCGATCAGGGTTTCCTTGCCCAGTTCCAGCAGGGCGATGAAGGTCACCACCAGCACGGTGGAGCCCTTGGACGGATCGAACAGTTCCTCGAACTCCACGAACCGCCGGCCCTGCAGCGTCTTGAGCACGGCGCTCATGTATTCGCGCACGCTCAGTTCCTCGCGGGTGATGCGGTGGTGCTGCACGAGCTTCGCGCGCTTGAGGATGTCGCGCCAGGCCTCCTGCAGGTCGGCCACGTGCACGTCGGGGAAGCGCTGCACGACGCTCTGCTCGATGTGCACCTGCGCGCGCAGGAAGTCGCGGCCGTACTGCGGGGCGCTGCCCAGGCCCGCGGCGGCGAGCTTGATCTGCTCGTACTCCAGCAGGCGCCGCACCAGCTCGGCGCGCGGGTCTTCCGCCTCCTGCGCGCCTTCCTGCTTCTTCGGCGGCAGCAGCATGCGCGACTTGATCTCGATGAGCATCGCCGCCATGAGCAGATACTCGGCCGCCAGCTCCAGGTTGCGGCTGCGGATCTCGTCCACGTAGCGCAGGTACTGCCGCGTCACATCCACCATCGGGATGTCGAGGATGTTGAAGTTCTGCTTGCGGATCAGGTAGAGCAGCAGATCGAGCGGACCCTCGAAGGCCTCGAGGAACACCTCGAGCGCATCGGGCGGAATGTAGAGGTCCTGCGGCAGCGCGAACAGCGGCTCGCCGTACAGCCGCGCCACGGCATCCACAGCCGCCGAGCCGCCGGCGGCGGCATCCTCCGGCGCGCCCGCGGCGGCCGGTGGGGCCTGCACGGCGTCGGCGTTCATGCGATGCTTCTACTTCCGTAGCAACGAATGCAGGCGTGGCGGGGTCGTGGCCGTGACAGGGCGATCGCGGGGCTCAGCCCTGGGTCTGGTAGACGTAGGGCTTCTGCGACACGCGGGCTTCGTCGTACTCCTGCCAGATGTCGCGGTCGACCTGCTTGTCCCACAGCAGCGCGCGGCCCGCCGCCTGCTGGGCGTCGAGTTCGGGCCGGTCGGACTTGAGCTTCTGGATGAACTGCGTGGCGTCGGACTGGTAGTCGGGGCGGCGGAAGAAGGACATGGTGATCTGGTGGACTCGGAAGGACAGCGCGGGATTTTACCGGCGCCGCCGCCGGGCTACATTTCCGGCATCGGCGGACAGGCTTTTCCGGCCCGGCCGGCGATGATTCCGGACATCCCGCGCCCCGCGCGCCTTCACCGATGCCGCCATGTCCTCTCACCTCCCGTCCGCCGCTCCCTCCCGCATTCCCCGCCCCGCCGAGCCCGGCCGGCGGCGTGCCCTGGCCGTCGCTGCCGCCCTGGCGGGCGCTGCATCGTGGCTGCTCGCCGGCTGCGATCCGCAGCGCATCCGCGAGCTGGAGGAGGGCGTTTCCACCGAGGCCGACGTGCGCGCCCGCTTCGGCGAGCCCGAGCGCGTCTGGGACGAGCCCGGCGGCGCCCGCACGCTCGAATACAACCGCCAGCCCGCGGGGCAGCAGAACTACATGATCACCATCGGCCCCGACGGCCGGATGAGCGCGCTGCGGCAGGTGCTCGCCCCGCACGTCTTCGAGACGGTCGTGGCCGGCATGCCGATGGGGGAGGTGCGCCGCCGCCTCGGCAAGCCCGCGAAGATGATGACCTTCGAGCGCAAGGGCGAGACCGTCTGGGACTGGCGCTGGAACGACGGCGGCACCCAGCCCATGGTGTTCACCGTGACGTTCGACGACCGGGACCGGGTGCTGCGCAGCGGCAGCACGGCGGAGCTGCCGGACGGGCGTTGACCGATGCCGGCCCGGCTGGCCTGACGTTTGCATGTCCGCCCCCGCGCCCGCGCAAGTTCCCCTGCCACCCTCTCCAGCACGCCATGTCCGACGCCCCGCCCGATCCCATCCCGGTTCCCGTACCGTCGCTGCGCCACGGCCGCTACGAGGATGCGCAGGCGATCTTCGCCGGCACGCTGTTCGTGGCCATGGCGCTCATGCTGTTCGGGCAGGCGGGCCTGCTCATCGGCAGCACGGCCGGCATCGCCTTCCTGCTGCACTACCTGACGGACGTCTCCTTCGGCAAGCTGTTCTTCGCCCTCAACCTGCCGTTCTACTGGTTCGCCTGGACGCGCATGGGCCGCGAGTTCACCGTGAAGACTTTTCTCAGCGTGGCGCTGCTCTCTGCGCTCACGGAGATGTTCCCGCACGTGATGCACGTGGACTACCTCGATCCGCTGTTCGCCGCGGTGCTGGGGGGCCTGCTGCTCGGCACGGGCTGCCTGTTCCTCGCGCGGCACAAGTCCTGCCTGGGCGGGGCCACGATCGTCGCGCTCTACCTGCAGAACCGGCACGGCATGCGCGCGGGCAAGGTGCAGCTGGTCATCGACTGCACCGTGCTGGCGCTGGCGCTCCTCGTGGTGCCGCCGGAGCGTGTCGGCTACTCGGTGCTGGCGGCGGTGGTGATGGGCGTGTTCCTGTGGATCAGCCACCGGCCCGGGCGCTACGTGGGCGAGTAGGAGCGTCTCTGCCCGTGTGTCAGGAGCCCGGCGCCGGCCGGATGGACTCGCGGATCTGGATGCCGCTGTTGTCGGCGGAGCCACCCGTGACCGCATCCGCGGCCATGCCCACGCCCTTGCCGACGATCTTCACCGTGCCGATGGCGGCATCGGCCGCGAGGCCCACGGCGCTCGCGGTGACGCCGACGGCGGTGGTGGCCACGCTGACCGCGGTGCAGCCGGCGAGCAGGGCCAGCGCGGCCGGCAAGGTCAGCCGCAGCAGGACGGCCGGGCCATGGGGTCGGACGGGCATGGCCGGTCAGATCAGCGCACGCGCATGCCAGGCGTGGCCCCCGGCCACGGATTCAGCACGTGGATGCCCGGATGCGCCTTTTCGTCGCCATGGCTGGCGGCGAGCACCATGCCCTCGCTGACGCCGAACTTCATCTTGCGCGGCGCGAGGTTGGCGACCATCACCGTCAGCTTGCCCACGAGTTCCTCGGGGCGGTAGGCGCTCGCGATGCCGGAGAAGACGTTGCGGTGGCGGCCTTCTCCCACGTCGAGCGTGAGGCGCAGCAGCTTCGTGGAGCCCTCGACCGGTTCGCAGTTCACGATCAGCGCGATGCGCAGGTCGATCTTCGCGAAGTCGTCGATGGTGATGGTGGGGGCGATGTCCTCGCCGCCGGGGGCCTCCGTGGCGGCGCCGGCAGCGGCACCGGCACCGGATGCTGCGTTCGCCGCAGCCGCAGCCGGAGCCGGAGCCGGCGCCGCAGCGGCCGCCGGTGCCTCGAACAGCGCTTCGAGCTGCTTGATGTCCACGCGCTGCATCAGGTGCTGGTAGGCACCGATGGCGTGTCCTTCGCCCAGCAGGGCGGGCGCATCGGCGAAGGTGAGTGGGGCGACGTTCAGGAACGCCTCCACCTGCGCCGCCAGCGCCGGCAGCACGGGCTTGAGGTAGAGCGTGAGCAGGCGGAAGGCCTCGATGCAGGTGGTGCAGGCGGCCTGCAGCGCGGCCTCCTGGCCTTCCTGCTTGGCGAGTTCCCAGGGCTTGCGCGCATCCACGTACCCGTTCACGCGGTCGGCCAGCAGCATGGTCTCGCGCACGGCGCGGGCGGTGTCGCGCCGCTCGTACGCCTCGGCAATGGCGCCGGCCTGGGCGCGCAGGGCCTCCAGCAGTGCCGCGCCATCGGCATCGGGCGTGCCGAGCTGGCCGCCGAACCGTTTCGTGAGGAAGCCCGCGGCGCGGCTCGCGATGTTCACGAACTTGCCGATCAGGTCGCTGTTGACGCGCGCCATGAAGTCTTCGGCATTGAAGTCGATGTCCTCGTTGCGGCCGTTGAGCTTGGCCGCGAGGTAGTAGCGCAGCCATTCGGCGTTCATCCCCAGGCCCAGGTACTTGAGCGGGTCGAGCCCCGTGCCGCGGCTCTTGCTCATCTTCTCGCCGTTGTTCACGGTGAGGAAGCCGTGCACGAAGACCGCATCCGGCGTCTTGCGGCCGCTGAACTTCAGCATCGCGGGCCAGAACAGCGTGTGGAAGGTGACGATGTCCTTGCCGATGAAGTGGTACTGCTCCAGCTGCGGATCGGCCACGTAGTCGTCGTAGCTCTGGCCGCGCTTTTCCAGCAGGTTCTTGAGCGAGGCGAGATAGCCCACGGGCGCGTCCAGCCAGACGTAGAAGTACTTGCCCGGCGCGTCCGGGATCTCGATGCCGAAGTAGGGCGCGTCGCGGCTGATGTCCCAGTCGCCCAGGCCTTCGCTGGTGGTGCCGTCGGGGTTGGTGCGCACCGAGAACCACTCCTTGACCTTGTTGGCCACCTCGGGCTGCAGGCGGCCGTCCTGCGTCCATTCCTGCAGGAAGGCGACGCAGCGCGGGTCGGAGAGCTGGAAGAAGAAATGGTCGGAGCTCTTCAGCACCGGCTTGGCACCGGACAGCGCCGAATAGGGCTCGATCAGGTCGGTGGGCGCGTACACCGCGCCGCAGTTCTCGCAGTTGTCGCCGTACTGGTCCTTGGCGTGGCAGCGCGGGCATTCGCCCTTGATGAAGCGGTCCGGCAGGAACATGTTCTTCTCGGGGTCGAAGAACTGCTCGATGGTGCGCGTCTCGATCAGGCCCGCGGCCTGCAGGTCGCGGTAGATCTGGCGGGCGAGCTCGTGGTTCTCGGGCGCGTCCGTGCTGTGCCAGTTGTCGAAGCGGATGTGGAAGCCCTCCAGGTAGGGCTTGCGGCCGGCGGCGATGTCGGCCACGAACTGCTGCGGCGTCTTGCCGGCCTTCTCGGCGGCGATCATGATCGGCGCGCCGTGCGTGTCGTCCGCGCCGACGAAGTTCACCTCGGCGCCCTGCATGCGCTGGAACCGCACCCAGATGTCGGCCTGGATGTATTCCATGATGTGGCCGATGTGGAAGTTGCCGTTGGCATACGGCAGGGCGGTGGTGACGAAGATCTTGCGTGCGGGCATCGGGGGCGGCTTTCTGAGGAGGCGCGGCCCGGGCGGACGGCTCCGGGCGCAACGGATGATTTTAAGAGCCTCCCCGGTCCGGCGCCGCGCCGGCCGCCGTCACCTGCGGCGCAGCAGGTTGGTTTTCGCCAGCTCGACGATCTCGTCGCCCCGGCCGTTCATCACCGCCCGCGCGGCGTACAGGCTGAAGCCCTTGACCTGCGCGGCCCGGATCTTCGGCGGCATCGACAGCTCCATCGGGTCCACCCGCACGTCCACCAGGGCCGGGCCCTCGTGTGCCATCGCCCGCACCAGGGCCGGCTCGAGTTCGTCCGAACGGGCGACGCGCAGGCCCAGGAAGCCCATGCCGTTCGCGATGGCGCTGAAATCCGGGTTCTGCAGCGCGACGTTGGTGTCGAGGTAGCCAGAGGCCTTCTGCTCCATCTGCACGAAGCCGAGCACGCCGTTGTTGATCAGCACGATCTTGATCGGCAGCTTCATCTGCACGGCCGTGAGCATGTCGCCCATCAGCATCGCGAGGCCGCCGTCGCCGGAGATCGACACCACCTGGCGGTCGGGCCGCACGGCCTGCGCGCCGAGCGCCTGCGGCATCGCGTTGGCCATCGAGCCGTGGTTGAACGAGCCGATCAGCCGCCGCCGGCCGTTCATGCGCAGGTAGCGCGCGGCCCAGATGGCCGGCGTGCCGACATCGAAGGTGAAGACCGCGTCGTCGGCCGCCAGCCGGTCGAGCGTGGCCGCGACGAACTGCGGGTGCAGCGGCTCGTCGCCGGCGCGCGGGGTGGCGAGTTCGTCCAGCTCCTTGCGGGCCGCGAGGTAGTGCTCGCGCGCCTTGTCGAGGAAGCGCGTATCGCGGCCCGGCTCGATCAGCGGGGCCAGCAGGGCCGCGGCCTCGCGCACGTCGGCCACCAGCCCCAGGCGCAGCTGCGCGCGCCGGCCCAGCGCACCGGGGTCGCGGTCGATCTGCGCGATGGCCGCGCCCTCCGGATAGAAGTCGCGGTAGGGGAAGTCCGTGCCCAGCATGAGCAGCGTGTCGCACTCGCGCATCGCGTGGTAGCCGGACGAGAAGCCGATCAGGCCGGTCATGCCGACGTCGAACGGGTTGTCCCACTCCATGTGCTCCTTGCCGCGGAAGGCGTGCACGATCGGCGCGGCCAGGGCCTTCGCCAGCGCCACCACCTCGTCGTGCGCACCGGCGGTGCCGGCGCCGGCCAGGATGGTCACGGCCTCGGAGCCGTTCAGCAGCGCGGCGAGCTCGGAGAGCGCGGCGGGGTCGGGCAGCAGCCGGGGCAGGGCCGGCGGCGCGAAGTCCGGCCGGGCATGCTCGGGCGCGTCGAGGGTGGACACGTCGCCGGGCAGCACGATCACGGCGACGCCGTGGCGGCCGATCGCCGTGCGCATCGCGCGGTGCAGCACCTCGGGCAATTGCTTCGGGTCCTGCACCATCTCGCAGAAATGGCTGCATTCGCGGAACAGTTCGGTCGGATGGGTTTCCTGGAAATACCCCAGGCCGATCTCGCTGCTGGGGATGTGGCTGGCGATGGCCAGCACCGGCTGGTGGTTGCGCTGGCAGTCGTAGAGACCGTTGATCAGGTGCAGGTTGCCCGGGCCGCAACTGCCCGCGCACACCGCGAGCTGCCCCGTGACCTGTGCCTCCGCACCCGCGGCGAAGGCACCGGCCTCCTCGTGGCGCACGTGCATCCACTCGATGCCGCCGTGGCGGCGCAGGCTGTCGTTGATGGCGTTCAGGCTGTCGCCGGTGACGCCCCAGATGCGCTGGACGCCGGCATCCGCCAGCGTTTCGACCAGCAGGTCGGCCACCGATTTGGAGGTGGAGGAACCGAAAATGCCCATCGCGCAGGACTCCCGTGGTGTTGCGGTCGAGCCATTCTAGGGATGGGGCGCCATTGGTGGAAACCCTTGACTGTAGGAAGAATTCGCCTCCGAACAGGCTTCGCGCAGGGTGCCGGAGAGGTCCGGGCCTATGCGCCGGCCGGGGCCTTGAGCAGCAGCGTGGCCACCGCGGGGCCGTCCAGAAGGGTGAGGCCGTGGGTGCGCGCGTAATCCCGGGCCGCATCGCTCACGGCGCCCAGCGGCGCGAGGTAGGCGCCGGTGCTGCCCTCCTGCGCCCGGACCGCGGCCTGCAGTTCGCGCAGCGGCTCCACCCCGTGGGTGGCGGCCTTCCATCGGCGGGCGCTGACCAGCACCGGATGCCCGCCCTTGTCGAGCCGGAAGTCCGCCGCGCCGCCGGCGAGCCGCTGGACGGTGTAGCCCTCGGCCCGCCAGGCGCTCTCGAGCCGGTCGGCGAGCTGGCGCCAGGGCAGGGCGCCGGCCTCGTCCAGCGCCGCCTGCAGCCGCGAAGGGCTCGGCGCCTTCCATTGCCGCCAGGCGGCCATGCTGCCCACCGCCACCAGCGGCAGCACACCCACGGCCGCGAAGGGCGCCACGTGCGCCGGCAGCAGGGCGCCGCACGCCAGGGCGATCGCGCCCGCGGCGGCGAAGCTCACCCACCAGGGCGAGCGCAGCAGGATGGCGAACAGCGAGTTGGGGGCCATCTTGAATTTCACGGAAAGCAGTCCTTCGGTCAGTGCGGCCATCGGAGCGACGGCAGGGGGTGGGAAGTGGGGCGGAGCCGGCCCGGCGCGGCATTGTCCTGCGGCCTGCGGGGCCGGGGGGCAGGGAATAGACTACCGGCCCCCAAGGAGATTTACCGATATGGCAGTGACTGAACAGGCGCTCCTCGCGGCGCTCGCGAGCGTACGCGATCCGCACACCGGCAAGGATTTCGTTTCCACGCGCGCGCTGCGCGACCTGCGCATCGACGGCGGCGCCGTGTCCTTCACCGTGGAACTGGGCTACCCCGCCCGCAGCCTGGAAGCCGCCCTGGCGGGCGAGCTGGAGGCTGCCGCACGCACCGTGCCGGGGGTGGAGCGGGCGTCCGCCGCCATCGCCACGCGCATCGTCGCGCATGCGGTGCAGCGCGGCGTGCAGGTGCTGCCGCAGGTGCGCAACATCATCGCCGTGGCCTCGGGCAAGGGCGGCGTGGGCAAGAGCACCACGGCCGCCAACCTGGCGCTCGCGCTGGCGGCCGAGGGCGCCCGCGTGGGCGTGCTCGACGCGGACATCTACGGGCCCAGCCAGCCGATGATGCTCGGCATCTCGGACCGGCCCGAGAGCGCCGACGGCAAGACCATGGAGCCGCTGCGCAACCACGGCGTGCAGGTGATGTCCATCGGCTTCCTCGTGGAGCCCGACCAGGCCATGATCTGGCGCGGGCCGATGGCCACGCAGGCGCTGGAGCAGCTGCTGCGGCAGACGAACTGGCAGGACCTGGACTACCTCGTCGTGGACATGCCCCCCGGCACCGGCGACATCCAGCTCACGCTCTCGCAGCGCGTGCCGATCACGGGCGCCGTCATCGTCACCACGCCGCAGGACATCGCGCTGCTCGATGCGCGCAAGGGCATCAGGATGTTCGAGAAGGTGGGCGTGCCGATCCTGGGCATCGTCGAGAACATGGCGGCGCACGTCTGCAGCCAGTGCGGCCACGTCGAGCACATCTTCGGCGAGGGGGGAGGCCGCCGCATGGCCGAGGAGAGCGGCATGGACTACCTCGGTGCCCTGCCGCTGGACCTGCAGATCCGGCTGCAGGCCGACAGCGGCACGCCCACGGTGGCGGCCGCGCCGGACGGCGAGGTGGCGGGCATCTACCGGCAGCTGGCCCGCCAGGTGGCCGTGAAGGTGGCGCAGCAGGCCAAGGATTTCTCCTCGAAATTCCCCACCATCGCGGTCAGCAAGGACACCTGAGGGGCGAGGCGCCCGGCGGCCTCCAGCCCATCGATACCACGAGTTGCTCCTGTTCCAGAAGTCAATCACACTTCATTTCGCGGTGTATTGACTTGTATCAACTGTTGCGTTGACACTTTCCTGCTGCGCGTTTCACGCTGCGGAAAGTCAACAATCACAGAGGAGTGGGCATGGCGGATACACGACCGGGATTTCTGGACAAGGAGCGCATCATCGCGGGACCGGGGTTCAACCGATGGCTCGTGCCGCCGGCCGCGCTGGCCATCCACCTGTGCATCGGCATGGCCTACGGCTTCTCGGTGTTCTGGCTGCCCCTGTCGAAGGCGCTGTCCACCGCCGGCAAGGGCGCCGCGTGTCCGAAGGACATGAGCTTCTTCGCCGAGCTGTTCGCCACCGGCTGCGACTGGCGCGTGGCGACCCTGGGCTGGATGTACACGCTGTTCTTCGTGTTCCTCGGCTGCTCCGCGGCGCTCTGGGGCGGCTGGCTGGAGCGCGCCGGCCCGCGCAAGGCCGGCGTGGTGTCGGCCGTGTGCTGGTGCGGCGGCATGCTGCTGTCGGCGCTCGGCATCCACCTGCACCAGTTCTGGCTGATGATCCTAGGCTCCGGCGTGATCGGTGGCATCGGGCTCGGGCTGGGCTACATCTCGCCCGTCTCCACCCTCATCAAGTGGTTCCCCGACCGCCGCGGCATGGCGACCGGCATGGCCATCATGGGCTTCGGCGGCGGCGCGATGATCGGTTCGCCCCTGGCCGTCGACCTGATGAAGCACTTCTCCACCCCGACCGACGTCGGCGTGATGCAGACCTTCGTCGTCATGGCCCTGATCTACTTCGTCTTCATGATGGCCGGCGCGCTCGGCTACCGCGTGCCGCCCACGGGCTGGAAGCCGGCCGGCTGGACGCCGCCGCCACCGTCCGCCAACGCGATGATCACGCAGCGCCACGTGCACGTGAAGCACGTCTGGGGCATTCCGCAGTTCTGGCTCGTGTGGATCGTGCTGTGCATGAACGTGAGCGCCGGCATCGGCGTGATCGGCATGGCTTCGCCGATGCTGCAGGAAGTGTTCGGCGGCGCGCTCATCGACGTGCCGGTCCGGTTCGGCGACCTCGACAAGGGCCAGCTCGCCGCCATCGCGGCGGTGGCCGGCGGCTTCACGGCGCTGCTGTCGCTGTTCAACATCGGCGGCCGCTTCTTCTGGGCGAGCCTTTCCGACAGGCTCGGCCGCAAGATGACCTACGTGGTGTTCTTCGTGCTGGGCGGCCTGCTCTACGCGAGCATCCCGGGTTCCGCCAGCGCCGGCCACAAGCTGCTGTTCGTGGGCGCCTTCTGCATCATCCTGTCGATGTACGGCGGCGGCTTCGCCACGGTGCCGGCCTACCTGGCCGACCTGTTCGGCACCCAGTTCGTGGGCGCCATCCACGGCCGCCTGCTCACCGCCTGGGCCACGGCCGGCATCCTCGGGCCGGTGGTGGTGAACTACATGCGCGAGTACCAGCTCGGCCTGGGCCTGCCGCGCGAGCAGGTCTACAACCAGACCATGTTCATCCTGGTGGGCATGCTGGTCATCGGCCTCGTCGCCAACCTGATGGTGCGCCCGCTGGCGGACAAGTGGTTCATGAGCGACGCGGAGCTGGCGCACGAGAAGAAGCTCGCCCACGAGAAGGCCGCCGCGGCCGAGGTCGGCTCCGGCGCGGGCGCTGCCTCTGCCGGCGCGACCAGCCCGGCACTGGTGGCCTTCGCCTGGGCCGCCGTCGGCATCCCGCTGGCCTGGGGCATCTACAAGACCCTGGTGAGCGCGGCGAAGTTCTTCCATTGAACGGGGGCCGAGGCATGCTCCCCGGAGCCCTGGCCCGGCGGATCGGCGCGGCGGCGCGGCGCTTCGCGTCAGGCTACCCGGGCGCGTTCGAACTCCAGCCCGCGTCTGCGGGCGAGGCGCCCGTGCTGCGCTGCGGCGGCCGGGTGCTGAACGGTGATGTCGATGCCATCGACCGCTTCACCGAAGACACCGGCGCGCGGGCCACCGTCTTCGCGCGCCAGGGCGACGACTTCGTGCGCGTCGCCACCTCGGTGCGCAAGCAGGACGGCGAGCGCGCCGCCGGCACGCTGCTGGACCGCTCGCATCCCGCCTACCGCCTGCTCGTGGCCGGGCGCCACTACGTGGGCTACGCATCGGTGTTCGGGCGCCAGAACATGACCCGCTACGACCCGGTGCGCGATGCCGCGGGCCAGGTCGTGGCCGTGCTCTACGTGGGGCTGGACGTGAGCGGCATGCCGTCGCTGGGGGCCGCGGAGCGGCTGGCCCTCTGCGTGATCGCGGCCCAGTACGCCGTGGGCGCCGTGGCGTGGCTGCTGCTGCCGCCGCTGCCGCCGGCCTGGCTCGCGGTGTCGGTCGCGCTGCCCCTGCTGGTCGCGGCGCTGGTCTACGGACTGGCGCGCCGGGGCATCACCGGCCCCGTGGCCGAGGGCTGCGCCGCGGCGCAGCGCATCGCCGCGGGCGATCTCACCACGCAGCTCCACGTCGGCCGCCGCGACGAGGTGGGCCGGATGCTGCAGGCGATCAACGGCATCGGCGTCGGCCTCGCGGGACTGGTCGGGCAGGTGCGGCAGGGCGCCGAAGGGCTGCGCATCGCCACGCGCGAGATCGCCGACGGCAACGGCGATCTGGCAGCGCGCACCGAACGGCAGGCGGCCGAGGTGAACGAGGCCGCATCGACGCTGCAGCAGATCACCGCCACGGTGGTGCAGACCGCGGGCCATGCACGGCAGGTGGACGGCCTCATGCACCAGGTGTCGCGCGCGTCGGTCCGGGGCAGCGAGGCGGTGGAGCGCGTGGTGTCCACCATGGTCGACATGCGCGACGATGCCCACCGCATCCGCGACATCATCGGGGTCATCGACAGCATCGCCTTCCAGACCAACATCCTCGCACTCAACGCGGCGGTGGAGGCCGCGCGCGCGGGCGAGCAGGGCAAGGGCTTCGCCGTGGTGGCCGCGGAAGTGCGGGCGCTCGCGCAGCGTTCGTCGGGCGCGGCCCGCGAGATCCGCACGCTCATCGCCGCATCGGTGGAGCGCGCGGACGCAAGCGGAGGCGTGGCCGACGCGGCCCGGGCATCGATGCAGGGCGTCGCCGGTTCGATCGGCGAGGTCACGCGCCTCATCGAAGGCATCGCCGCGGCGGGCGAAGAGCAGAGCACCGGCATCGAGGGCGTGCACCAGAGCGTGGGACGCATCGACCAGATGACACAGCAGAATGCGGCCCTGGTGGAGCAGGCCGCCGCCGCTGCGCTGCGCATGCGCGAACAGGCCGCGGGCCTGGCCGACGCGGCCGCGAAATTCAAGACCGCGTCCTGAGCGGTTCCAGGGCCTGCCATGCGCCACCGCCGCGTCAAGGCCCCGCCGCCCGCAAGGGATGCGGCAAGCGCGTAGCCTTCGGGCTGTGCGGCCCGGCGCTCCGCAAGGGTGGGCGCTTTTTCTCCATCCGCCATGTTTTCTTGAAGGGAGACCACGATGAGCGACCAGAAAATCGAGTTCTACAAAGGTCCTGCGGGAGGCTGGGGGGCGCTCAACAGCGTGAAGAACACCCTTCTGCGGCAGGACATCCCCGTCAAGGGCGCCAAGACGCTGCTCTCGGCCAACCAGCCCGACGGCTTCGACTGCCCCGGCTGCGCCTGGCCCGATCGCAACCACGCCTCCACGTTCGAGTTCTGCGAGAACGGTGCCAAGGCCGTGGCGGCCGAGGCCACGGCGCGGCGCGCGGGCCCCGAGCTGTTCGCGCGCCACACGGTGGCCGAACTGGCGGCGCAGAGCGATTTCTGGCTGGAAGACCAGGGCCGCCTGACGCACCCCATGGCGTATGACGCCGCCAGCGACCATTACGTGCCCATCGCCTGGGACGACGCTTTCGCCCTCATCGCCCGGCACCTGAACGCGCTGCCGGACCCCGACCAGGCCATCTTCTACACCTCGGGCCGCGCGAGCAACGAGGCCGCGTTCCTCTACCAGCTGTTCGTGCGCGAGTACGGCACCAACAATTTCCCCGACTGCTCCAACATGTGCCACGAGCCCAGCGGCAGCGCCATGCGCCCGCAGATCGGCGTGGGCAAGGGCACGGTCACGCTGCAGGACTTCGAAGAGGCCGACGCGATCTTCATCTTCGGCCAGAACCCCGGCACCAACCATCCGCGCATGCTCGGCGAGCTGCGCGCGGCCCACAAGCGCGGCGCGCAGATCGTGAGCTTCAACCCGCTGCGCGAGCGCGGCCTGGAGCGTTTCGCCGATCCGCAGAGCAAGATGGAGATGGCGACGCTCGGCTCCACGCCCATCAGCACGCACTACTTCCAGGTACGGGTCGGGGGCGACCTCGCCGTCGTCAAGGGCATGATGAAGCACCTGGCCGAGATCGAGGACCGCCAGGGCGGCGTGTTCGACCACGCCTTCATCCAGCAGCACACCACCGGCATCGAGGCGCTGCTGGCGGACCTGCGCACGGAGTCCTGGTCGGTCATCGAAGAGGAATCCGGGCTCGCCGAGGCGCAGATCCGCGCCGCCGCCGAGGTGTACCGCAATGCCCGCAGCGTGATCGCCTGCTGGGGCATGGGCATCACCCAGCACATGCACTCGGTGGCCACCATCCAGATGATCGTCAACTGGCTGCTGCTGCGCGGCAACATCGGCCGTCCGGGCGCGGGCCCGTGCCCGGTGCGCGGCCACAGCAACGTGCAGGGCGACCGCACCATGGGCATCTGGGAGAAGCCCCCGGCCGCCTTGCTGGACCGGCTCCAGGAGGTCTTCGGCTTCGAGCCGCCGCGCGAGCCCGGGGTGGACACGGTGGAGGCGATCCAGGCCATGCTGGACGGCAAGGGGCGCGTGTTCTTCGCGCTGGGCGGCAATTTCGCCGCGGCCACGCCCGACACCTACGAAACCTGGAAGGCGCTGCGGCGCTGCGACCTCACGGTGCACGTGACCACCAAGCTCAACCGCAGCCACATCGTGCATGGCCGCGAGGCGCTGATCCTGCCCTGCCTGGGCCGCACCGAGATCGACATGCAGGCCGCCGGCCCGCAGGGCGTGACGGTGGAGGACTCCATGAGCATGGTGCACATCTCGATGGGCATCAACCCGCCGGCCTCCGAGCACCTGCTCTCCGAGCCCGCCATCGTCGCCCGGCTGGCCGCGGCCACGCTCGGGGCGCGCAGCCGCGTGCCGTGGCTCTGGCTCATCGAGGACTACGCGCGCATCCGCGACAAGATCGAGGAAGTGTTCGCCGACTTCAAGGACTTCAACCAGCGCATCGCCGCGCCCGGAGGGTTCCGCCTGCGCAATACGGCCAGCGAGCGCATCTGGGCCACGGCCACGCGCAAGGCCGGCTTCGTGCCGCACCCCGTGCCGCAGGACACGCCCGTGCACCAGGCGCGCGCCCGCCACCGCGACGCGATCGTGTTCACGCTGCTCACCACGCGCTCGCACGACCAGTACAACACCACCATCTACGGCCACGACGACCGCTACCGCGGCGTCTACGGGCAGCGCCGCGTCGTCTTCATCCATCCGGAAGACATCCGTGCGCTGGGCCTCAAGGACGGCGACCGGGTCGACATCCGGACCGTGTGGAGCGACGGCCAGGAGCGCCGCGCCGACCGTTTCAAGCTCGTGGGCTACGACATCCCGCGCGGCAACCTCGCGGCCTACTACCCCGAGACGAACCCGCTGGTGCCGCTCTCGTCCGTGGCGCTCAACGCCGGCACGCCCACGTCCAAGTCCATCCCCGTGGTGCTCGTGCCCAGCGCGGCCGGTGCCGGCACCGACGACGCCGCCGCTTCGTCACGGCCCGACGCGGCCGCATCCGCCGTGCCCGTGGGCGCGATCTGAGCCTGCCTTGACCGTTCCGGACGACGACCTCACCGCCGCGCTGCTCGCGGCCCTCGCCGAACTCGATGCGTCCCAGGGCGTGTCGCTGCCGCGCCTCGCCAAGCACCTCGACCTGCCCGGCAGCGCCATCATGCGCCGCCTGACGCTGCTCGGTGATGCGGTGCTGGGCGGCCAGCCGGGGCCGGGGTGGGTGCGCGTGGTCCAGGAGGGCGACCGATGGCTGGCACGGCTCACCGATGCCGGGCGCGCCCAGGTGGCCGGGCGGCACGCCTGCGCATCCGCATCCGAATCCGCGTCCCCATGCGCCTTGCCGGGCCCGGCCGGTGCTTCCGGCGACCGGGGGCAGGGCGACGGCCTCGATGGCGGCATGGATCAGGGCGCGTCCTCGGCCCCCTCGCCGGAGCCGGTGGTGTCACGCAGGGTGCAGCGCCACGGCACGAACCCCGACGCGGAGCCGTCCCCCTGGAAGGACGATGCCGTGGCCTCGGAAGTGCCCGTCGCCCTGGTCTTCAACGGCCTCTCGCACGCCGTCATGATGGCCACGCCGGCCGACCTGGAAGCGTTCGCCCTCGGCTTCGCGCTCAGCGAGGGCCTGATCGACACGCCCGCCGACTGCCGCGGCATCGAGGTGTTCGCGCGCAACGCGCCGCAGGGCGGCGGCGGTGGTGGCGGCACGGCCTGCGAGGTGCACCTGGACATCGCGCCGCGCTGCTTCGCCCGCCTCAAGGAACGGCGCCGGGCGCTGGCAGGGCGCACGGGCTGCGGCCTGTGCGGCATCGACAGCCTGCAGGCACTCGACCTCGTGCCGGAACGGGTGACGCCGCGGCCCTGGGCCACCGACCTGCCGGCGGCCACGGTGCTGCGCGCGGTCTCCGCCATGCCGGCGCTGCAGGTGATGAACGCCGCCGCCGGGGCCCTGCACGCGGCCGCCTGGGCCACGCCGCAGGGCGAGCTCACCGACCTGCTCGAGGACGTGGGCCGCCACAACGCGCTCGACAAGCTCATCGGCCGCCTCGCGCTGCAGGGCCGCTCGGGTGCGGACGGGTTCGTCGTCATGTCCAGCCGTGCCAGCTACGAACTCGTGCGCAAATGCGCGCGCCTGGACATTCCCCTTCTGGCGACCGTCTCCGCGCCCACCTCCCTGGCCGTCGATCTGGCGGCCGAGGCGGGCATGGCGCTCTGGGGCCTGTGCCGGCCGCCGCGCGCCGTGCGCTACGCACCCCTGCCGGCCGACGGCTGATCCGCACGCGGGAATGCGGATTGCCGGGGAAGGAAAGGCGATCGGGCCGGTGCAGCGTGCTGCGGCATGCGCTTCCGGCCTTTCTTCACGCGGCAGCAGGCTGCCGCATTCCTCCGGCCTTTCGGCACTGTTTTCAAAAAGGGCACCCCATGGCTTCCGCTTCCTCCGGTCCTTCCGCTCCACCAGCCTCCACCGCCTCCCCCGCGTCGCCCCAGCCTCCAGGCGGCCAGCCGCGCGATCCGCTCTCCTTCGGCATTTCGGTCGCGGGCGAGGAAGACCCTGGCGCCGCCTTCGACAACGACGAACCCGGCACCGGAGCGCCCGCGCCGCGGCCGGGTGCCTCGGACCAGCCGGCGGGACAGGGCAGCGGCAGCGCGTCCCGCCCGGCCGCCCCTCCGCTGGCCCCAGGCGACGAGGCCGCACCCGGCACCCCGGGCACGGGAGAAAACCTCTGCCCCGCCTGCGGCGGCACCGGCCGCCTGGACGGCGCCCCCTGTGCCGAGTGCGCGGGCACCGGCCGCGTCACGGTCGGCATCGGCGGGGCCTGAGCCTTCGGCCCGCCGGGTGCCCCGGCGCCGCGGAGGGCTGCGCGGTTTGAGCTATCGTGCCGCCCATGATCCCGTCCTTCTTCCTGCTCGGCTGGCGCATGCTGCGGCGCGATCTGCGCGCGGGCGGCCTGCGCCTGCTCACCGTCGCCGTGGCGCTGGCCGTGGCTGCCCTCACATCCGTGGGCTTCTTTTCCGACCGGCTGCAGGGCGGCCTGGAGCGCGACGCGCTGCAGCTGCTCGGCGGCGACGTGGTCATCGCGAGCGACCAGCCCACGCCCCGCAGCTTCATCGACGAGGCCCGCTCGCTGAACCTCAAGGGCGTGACCACGCTCAGCTTTCCCACCATGGGCCGCGCCACCGACGAGCAGGGCGGGGCGAGCCGCCTCGTTGCGCTCAAGAGCGTGGAGCCCGGCTATCCCCTGCGCGGCAGCCTGCAGACCGCCGATGCACCCGGCGCGCCCGGGTCGGCCACGCGCGACATTCCCGCGCCCGGCGAAGTCTGGGTGGACCCGGCCCTGCTCGAAGCCCTGGGCCTCAAAATCGGTGACCCGCTGCTGCTCGGCGACGGCCGCCTGCGCATCGCCCGCACCATCACCGTCGAGCCCGACCGCGGCGCCGGTTTCATGAGCTTCGCGCCCCGCGCCCTGCTCAACGCCGCCGACCTGCCCGCCACCGGCCTCGTGCAGCCCGCCAGCCGGCTCACCTACCGCTTCGCCGTAGCCGGTGACACACCCGCCGCCGTGCAGCAATACACCGCCTGGGCCACCCAGGCCGCGCAGGACCCGTCCCTGCACGGCGTGCGCGTGGAATCGCTCGACAGCGGCCGCCCGGAAATGCGCCAGACGCTCGACCGCGCCCGCAAGTTCCTGAGCCTCGTGGCCCTGCTCGCCGCCTTGCTCTCCGCCGTGGCCGTGGCCCTGGCCGCGCGCGGCTTCGCCAGCGACCACCTGGATGCCGCCGCGCTGCTGCGCGTGCTCGGGCAGAGCCAGCGCGGCATCGCGGGCGGTTACGTGGTGGAGTTCGCGCTGGTGGGCCTGTTCGCGAGCGCCGTGGGCGTGGCGCTGGGCTATGCGGTGCACCACGTCTTCGTGCTGCTGCTCGCCGGTCTCGTCGAGGCCACCTTGCCCGCGCCCAGCCTCTGGCCGGTGGCCTTCGGCTTCGGCATGGGGCTCACGCTGATGTTCGCTTTCGGCCTGCCGCCCGTGCTGCAGCTCGCCCGCGTACCGCCGCTGCGCGTCATCCGGCGCGACCTGGGCGCCCTCAAGCCCGCATCGCTCGCCGTGCTCGGCGTGGGCGTGGCCGGCTTCGCCGCGCTGCTGCTGGCCGTGAGCAGCGACCGCAAGCTCGGCCTCATCGCCGTGGGCGGCTTCGCGGGCGCGGTGGTGCTGTTCGCGCTGCTGGCCTGGGTGGCCGTGAAGCTGCTGCGTACCAGCGTCAACGAAGCCACGGCCCCGCGCTGGCTGGTGCTCGCCACGCGCCAGATCGCCGCCCGGCCCATCTACGCCGTCGTGCAGGTCAGCAGCCTGGCCGTGGGCCTGCTGGCCCTGGTGCTGCTCGTGCTGCTGCGCACCGACCTCATCGACAGCTGGCAGCGCGCCACCCCGGCCGACGCGCCGGACCGGTTCGTCATCAACGTCATGCCCGACCAGGCCGATGCCTTCCAGGCCGCGCTGCGCGACGCGGGCGTGCAGCGCTACGACTGGTTCCCCATGATCCGCGGCCGCCTCGTCGCCATCAACGGCCGCGAAGTGGGCCCGCAGGACTACACCGACGACCGCGCCAAACGCCTCGTGGACCGCGAATTCAACCTCTCCAATGCGGCCAGGGCGCCGGACCACAACACCGTCGTGGCCGGCCGCTGGACGGACGGCGCCGACGGCGAGATCAGCGTGGAGGACGGCATCGCCGAAACCCTGGGCCTGAAGCTCGGCGACACCCTGCGCTTCGACATCGCCGGCGTGCCCAGCGAGGCGCGCGTCACCAGCCTGCGCAAGGTGGACTGGAGCTCCCTGCGCGCCAATTTCTTCGTCATGTACACCACCGACCGTATGCCGCCCGAGCTGCCCGTCACCTACCTGGCGGCCTACCGCGCGCCCGCCACGCCCGGCTTCGACAACCGCCTGGTGCAGGCCTTCCCCAACATCACCAACGTGGACATGGGCGCCACCCTGGCCCAGGTGCAGCGCGTGCTCGGGCAGGTCGTGCGGGCCGTCGAATTCCTGTTCGGCTTCACGCTCGCCGCCGGCCTCGTCGTGCTGTTCTCGGCCGTCACCGCCACCCGCGAAGAGCGCGCCCGCGAATTCGCCATCATGCGCGCCGTCGGCGCCCGCGCCAGCCTGCTGCGCCAGGTGCAGCGCGCCGAGCTCGCCGGCATCGGCCTGCTCGCCGGCTTCCTGGCCAGCGCCGTCGCCGTCGCCGTGGGCTGGGCCCTGGCGCGCTACGTATTCGACTTCCAGTGGACCGCCTCCCCCTGGGTGCCCCTGGCCGGCG
>Ga0308159_1001099_pt1 | contig 44170 bp, 47 predicted proteins | sample PhyCR1_FD_201040 | JGI IMG/M metagenome (GOLD analysis project Ga0308159, IMG submission 201040) | Phyllosphere microbial communities from UC Gill Tract Community Farm, Albany, California, United States - DLSLC.R1 | ecosystem: Host-associated > Plants > Phyllosphere > Unclassified | place: USA... | reverse complement strand
CAAGAGCTTCTGCAGCGACCGACGAACAAGATCAGGGAAGAAACGTCCAAGGCTTATCATGAGAAGACGAAGGATGACGTTTTTGAAGGGGGTGAGTAGCGCGCTCTTGGCAAAGGTCATCGGTCCACTTGTAACGACCGGCCCTTCAGCAACAATAGCCGCAGCTCCGCCAAGATGTGTCACCGCCGTTTTGCCATCGGACTTGCGGCGAAGGGTAACACCGGTATCGCTGACGGCAAGCTGACCGCCTGAGAAATACTTGTAGACCCCGCCACGCCCGAGGGCTGCAACCATCATGTTCTCGCCCTGACGATCGACGAACAACTGACAAGCCGGAAACCACTTTTCCCCGGATGGCAATGGTGCAGCTTCGCATCGGTCCAAACAGTCGTTTTGAAGTGTAAGAAGCCAAGCCCACAAATGATGTCCGATGATCCTGTCGTCAGAGTAACAGGGCGTCCTTTGTTCTATCAATGGGCGTTTCACTTGCTGGCTGATAGCCTGCGCCATTGGGCTCCAGGGTGCAGCAATTTCAAATCCGAACGGAAAGAAATTCAGGGTCGAGCGGCTGGAGTACTCGCCGCCTACCGTGCCGTCCGGGTGGACAAAGTGAGCCAGGAAGTTGATTGCTGCGGCGAGCGGCTGACGCAACGCCAGATCCGGGCGTCGGCGATCAAGGTCAGCAAGCAGGCCGATCGTTAGCGAAAGGTAGCCGAGGTCGGCGCCGCCATACTCGTCGAACCAGCCCTCGGTATCTTGCCAAGAAAGAAGACGCTTCAGGCGCTGGTGCATGAACGCGTCAAAGCCTTGTCCGGGAAACCGCCGTTCGGCACTCTCCAGGCAGGCGACGATCAGGGCTTCATGATTGGACAGCCTACCGCTTTCGACATGCTCGGCCAGCCAGCGGGCCCGACGCATCATGAAATTGTCGAGCTCAGGCTCAGGTGGGAGCGCAAGGATCTCGGCACTGCGAAGAATGGCGAACAGAGAAAATGCCGCTGCACCGGCGGCACGCTCGAAAGGGTAGTAGTCGTCGCAAGAACCATCCGGGTGCGATGACCGCGCCGCAAAACGCATGCCGGCGACGATTAATTCCCTGATTTCGGCGCTAGCGTAATAGGGATTTTCCGGTAGCTGCTGCATAGACCAAACGAGCGCAAGCGGCAGTACAAACTCCTGCGACATTCCGCATGGGAAATCGATCATTCGGTAGTGCCAGTACGTCCGATCGAAACAGCCGTAGGTCGGGCTAACGGCAGTTCGGTCGAGCAGCGTTAAGATTTTGGGAATTTCCGGTAGGACCAAAGCACCGATCGACTCCGCGAAACCCTCAGGATGCATGCTTGTCACTCTGTTCACTGAAGCCTACTCCGAAGCGAATACAGCGCAACTGGAACTGAACGTCTTCGCTGAGCTTGCGATTGATCCCATTCAGCTCGCCAATGATCGCGCAAAGCCAGCAGAGGAAAGCGGCAATCAAAGCAACTGCTGCAAATACGAGGCTTGGTACGTGGGAGCGTGTGGACCCGTCAAGATAGAAGGCGAGCCACCTGACGCTCAAAAAGGTCCCGGCGATAAAAGGTAGAAGACCCAGGAGGAAGAAGGACAGGCCCGGTCGGTAGACCAACATCGAGCGGGCAATAGACAGGCTCGATCTCAAAACGTAGCGTGGAATGCTGCGGACGAGCCGCGATGGCCGTGTTTCGCCGTTCACGCGGATCGGGACAGAGGTTATTCGCGCCCCGGACCGACCGGCTTGGATGATGGATTCGAGGGTATATGTGTAGGAATCGAACACATTAAGCCGCATCGAAGCTTCGCGTGAGAAAGCTCTGAAGCCGCTCGGCGCGTCCGCTACGTCAGCACCCGACGTAAAGCGCACCACCCAACTGCCGAGATGCTGCAACAGCTTCTTGACAGACGAAAAGTGCTCGATGCTGGCGATAGGGCGGCTGCCTACAACAAAGTCAGCGCGTCCTTCAATGATCGGTCGAACCAGTTCAGGAATATCGGCGGCGTTATATTGATTGTCGGCGTCCGTGTTGACGATAACGTCGGCACCTTCGATGAGCGCGCGCTCGATGCCAGCTCGAAACGCACGCGCCAAACCCCTATTCGTCTTAAAATCAACAATGTGATCAACGCCGCTCGTTCGCGCGACTTGGACAGTAGCATCAGTGCTGCCATCATTGATCACCAACCATTCGACCTTATCGAACCCCGGAACGACGCGCGGTAAATGAGCAAGCGCTGTCGGAAGCGAGTGTTCTTCATTAAGACACGGAATCTGTATAACTAATTTCATCTGTGCGGCCCCTCCTTCACAAGTGAAAACCTGCCTAAGGTTGTCGACATGTGACCAATTCCTGATTGAAAGGAGATCGAGCGAGTTGTCAACGATAGGTGCGACTTCTCGTTCGGAACCGCAACGCTAGGCGCAAAGATGACACGGTTTTTTGGGTTTCGTACAACCACCAAGATGCCGCTTGAGATGAGCCCACGGTTTGTGCTCCCGGCAGTAAGCAGCTGCCGACGTCATGCTCAATGTTTGGCAGCGCGTGAAGGGGGAAAATGCAAGGGCCTTTCTGGAGATCATTTCGATCAGTCACCCACATCCGCTCGCGTAGTGATATGCAGATACGAAGATACGTTGCCGTGATACAGAGACCTGATGCTAGAGATCGTCACCTATGTCGGATTGTTTGTCACGTCGATGGTCTCAGCCTCTCTTTTCCCTCTTCATTCGGAGGTCGCTCTCGTCGGTCTCATTTTCACTGAGAGGTTTTCTACGGTTGGGCTCATCCTGACCGCGTCGCTCGGTAATACGGCCGGCGGTGTGCTGAACTGGCTCATTGGACGGGGTATAGAGACGTTCCGGAATAGGAGATGGTTTCCTCTCCACGAAAGGCAGCTTAACCGTGCCTCTGGTTGGTACGGAAAATATGGCAAATGGTCTCTTCTTCTAGCGTGGGTTCCAATCGCAGGTGACGGACTGACAGTCCTTGCCGGTGTGATGAAAGAACCACTGGTGCCTTTTCTTGTCCTCGTATTTATCGCGAAACTCATGCGGTGCGTAGGGACAGTGCTACTTGCGGCTTATGTCCTCGTGTAAGGTCGCTGGTATTATCACGGTGCAACAGACTGGAGTCGCCAGTGCCTCATCAGGCTTCGCGTGTTATTGCGGATCGAGAACTAGATTTTGGCCCCGGTGATGAGATCACATCCAGGGGTTCCATAAAGCAGGGCGCTCCTCGGACAACAAAACGTCGAAGTCTTGTGGAGACTTTTTTTTCGATTCATCGACGCTTTTTGTGGCCATAGGCTCTCTCCATCTCACTCTCACCGCAACGAAGATGTTATCTAAAAGGCAGGCCGACACCTGAAGCCGCAGCTATAGGCTGCGTTCCGCGTTTCAAGTCTCAATTATTCATCATGCTAAAATCGCAGGAGGTCGTTAGACTGCCTCTGATGGCGGCTTCTGCAGCTCTCTTTCACCCCGAGCGATACCGCGAACGATCGGCGTAAGATAGGCAGCAACCAATGACTTCATCTCTGCAACAAGCACGCAGATAAATGCTGTGATGAGGATGATTGGAATAAATGAATAAATGTCGAGTAGGCCTGCCTGTGCGAAGTGATAGGCAGCGAGGACGATCACCGTCTGATGTACGATATAATAGGTCATGATCGACCCGTTCAAATGCTTGATGATCCTGTTCGGGCAGCTGGCAAGTCGGCCTGCAAAGGCGAGGAGCGTGAGGATAGCGCTCCACTGGAAGGTTGACCGGATAATTCGAGCTAGACCGATGAGAGCTTCTGACATCTCCTCACGAGGTATCAACACGAAGAGAGCCGCCAGCGCGGAAAGCGACATTGCAGCGGTGCAAAGGCTGATCCATCGTTGACCGTCAACCTCACGCCAAAAGCTGCGCTCGTTGACGAGCAATGAGCCTGCCATAAACATAGAGCAATACACCGCATGCGAATAGAAATCAGTGGTGATGACAAGCGTCTCCTGGAAGGTCGGATAGAGGCTCACTCTCAGGACTGAAAGAAATGCGATAGGGGCTAGGAACAGTCCCTTTCCTCGAAGGTGCGCGGCCAGCGTCGCCGACAGGCCGGGCCAGCGCCGCATAATCACGGGATGGGCGATAGACCAGACGAAAATATAGACCCAGAGATAGGCTAGGAACCACATATGCTCCAGCCGGAGGTTTGATATAAAGTAGGATGTCCAAAATTCCCAATAGGAGAGACCAGGCCTGGGATTGTAAGGCGACACATAGATTTGTGGCGGGACAACCAGGAGAACGCCTAGCACAAAGGGTAAAAGCAGCTGTGTCGTGCGGGCGCGACGGATCTCGGCAACAGATCTCTTTTTAAGAAGAGATGCCGTCACAAGACCGGAGATGAAAAATAACAGGCTCATTCGCCACGGATGAGACCCTAGCGCAATCAGATCGATCAGAGTGCTGGTATCCGAAGAGTGTATCCACCAGCTCTTCGCTCCGTAAACGAGGCTCGAATGGTAGATGATGAGCGTCCCGAAGCAAAAGACGCGCAGGGCATCAAGGTCGTGGCGTCTTTCGTCCGTTTGAACAGTTGTCATATATTCGCTCCCCCAGCACAATATACAACTTATGGAACGTTAAATATTCGTTGACGCAACCTATCCAACTGCAAGGACCGGTCAGTCCTCCGTACCCTTTGCCAGATACCTGGACACCGTCTTTCTCAACGCTTCGGCCTCCTCAGAAGAAATTCCCTCGGGCCTGAACGTCACGTTTGCTATCTCGTCTCCGGAAAAATAGCCGTAGAACATCAGTGCCGCGAGGTAGCTGCCGTAGATCGAAGGATGGTTGCAGTCGTGGTAGAGATTGACATGCTCCGGCTGGCTTTGCAGCTCTTCCCAGAGCCTGCCAACGTTGACTAGGTCCACTCCTGTCAGCTTTGCGAGACGTGCATGTTGCTGCTGGATATTGAAATGCATGTCAACAAAGCCCAAGGGCGAAAGATCGCTGGCTGATGTTGGCATGCCGGCATTATCGGTGCACTGGTCAGTGTAGCGCCATGTCACGAACATCACGGGCAGAAATCCCTTCGCCTGGACCTCCCTGATCAGGTTCTGTGCGTCAACCCAGGCTGAGGCGAATCGTTTCGAACTGTATTGATCGCTGCTCAGCACCTGAAGAACCACATGATCCCAGTGCTGCGACAGTAGCCGCTGGGTTTGCTCGCTTTTTATGTGGAAGCCAAGGCTGACGCCGGGTTCGGCATCCATCTCAATGTGCAGTTTCTTTGGATAGCCTGCGGAATCAGCAATTTTCCGGACCATGTGAGGCATATCATTATAGAATGTACGGCTGTTCCCGATAAACAGCACAGTCTGCTTGGGCCTCGTGTCGAAATAGTCAAAGACTGATTGGACGCCTTGGCTCAGGTACCCATTAAACGGCGGTAGGAAGATCAGGCAACCAGCCAGGACTGCCAGCAGTGCGCTATTTCTTAAAAGCTGCAATATGTTGCGATCCCATTCATGCGGCCGATACTCTACGATTAGCGGTAAAGGCGTAAAGGATGAGTTGCGCGAACGTGGAAAAGCCGGGCGTATCTTAATGCCTCTCAGACGTGAGCGGACGTCCCTCGCCGCTGGGAGCCTACACAGCCGTGCCATACTTATGGTGCTGGACCACGAGGCCGAGCTCCATCACGCCGGGCTGCCGGTTCAGCAATCGCTGCCAAGATTAGCTGTTGTCAGTCACCCTGCACGATTGGGTCAAGAAGATCGAGGTCGGTAGTGGTAAACGAGCAGGCCTGCCGAGCGATGTCGCTAAGATGATAAAGCCTCTTGAGCGGGCGACCCGCGAGCTTCGTCAAGCCAACGAGGCGCAAAGCTCCGGCCTATTTCGCCATGGCCCCTTTCGAAGAATGCAAACAATCCCCTGTCGGGTGAGGAGCTCGACCGCCCCTTCAATTGATGATCTCAATTATCGACGAACACCGTGGTGTGTTCGGGACAGAAGCGATCTGCAGACTTCCGTCGATCGCCCCTTCAACCTATTACGAGATTGTCGCCAAACGCCTGGATGTGGATCGCCTGTCGAACCTCGCCCGCAGCGCTATCGGCTTGAAGATCGAGATACGTCGTGTCTTCTAACAGAACTTTCGCGTCTATGGCGTTCGTAAGGTCTGACGGCATTTGAAGCGTGCATTGTCGGGTTCAGGTCGAGTTTCTTTAAAAATGCCGCGTTTTGAACCAGCGGCTGTGGATGTTTACGAAGCGTTAAGGCTTGCAGCGCTCGTAATTGGAACGAGACGCCGTGCAGTGCTTTGATCGATGGACAGGAGAATCGGATGCGGAACCTGTCCACGCCTTTCGCGATCGCCGCAGCCGTCGCTGCAGTGCTTTATGTCGCTGCGGTCTTCATGAGTTACTGGTGAGGAAAAAGCCGATTGGCTTTGCCGGCGCTTCGGCTATCCTACGCTCGCCATCGGATTTCATTCGGGCTGGCGGCCGGAGGTCTAGCGTAGCGGACTGCACTCTCGGGTGCGCGCTAGACCTTTGTGCCGGGGCTAGATCTAGCCTATGGCATAGTAAGCCGGCGCCCGGTAAGGTTCTCTCACCGTGGCGTTCCCCTCAATCCATCCACGGTAGAGGCTCGGCGTCGGTAGTCGCGTCCCTTCCACAGGCTCCGGGCCTCACTTTTCATCATTGAAAATCGACAGTTGTTCACGTTGCACCCGAACGCTTACTAAGCATAACTGCCTTCCGAGGGACGGGGGTAGTTCCGGAGAGCCGGTCGCGTCGCCGCAACATCGGCTTTCCTACAGCATTCATTGTGCATCTGTTCGCATCGATGACGCACCCGGCAATGGTCAGGGATCATACTCATTAGAGTCAGCCGCAAGCTATTGGTCTCCTACCTCTCTACCCTGCCTACTCCTAGTTATTTAAAAATAGCGACGAAACGAGGGGCTCATCAATGTTATATGAGTGGGATGGTGCTAAGGTTCGCAAAGCCTAGAGAAGTAAGAAGGCAGCGGCCTGTCTCGCAGCATTGTTTATTGCTGCCGCGCCATTACGCCTGATGTTTATCGGCATAATTTATGCCACGGCGATACTCGCTGGCTAGCAGTCTAATGCAGGGTAGTTTTTACTGGTCGGGGTAGTGTGTCCACTCAAGTGGTTACTTCGGTAGGAGTCGCCCGTCGCCGCACGACCCCAATCAGCCGTTCTCGTCAAACAAGCCGACGTTCTCGTTCAATGGGTTTGATCCATTTAAACAGCAGGGTCGTCAGTTCAGATCCCTTCAAGAGCTAGATTGCTTGAGAGATAAATCTGAACAACCTGGCACACATATATTCATTGCCTAACAGCTCGGAGAAAGAACGACACCCCCAGTCTTGGCTGTCGTCCTCTCTCGACTGCGCTGCTTGCCTCGTTGCCTAGAAACCGTCCGCTTTGCAAAGAGGTCACTGGACGACTAGCGCAGGTTTAGGGGAGGTCACGCAGCGGTGTCTGACTGTCTGAATTTCGCGGATCGGGTTAGGCTTTCTGGCCTGCAGCTTCCAGGATAAGCTCCGCGACCTCGTCCGGGTGCGAGATCAGCGAGAGATGGCTGGCTTTCAATTCGATTGCCTTTGCGTCCATGCGTTTGGCGAGAAAGCGCTGCAGGTCCGGGTTGATCGTGCGGTCCTCGCTCGACACCGCGTAATAGCTGGGCCTGTGGCGCCAAGCGGCTTCGGTAACTTTGCCTGAGAGTAGCGTCTTCTGGAAAGGATACTGCGTTGCATACAGCACCTTCGCGCGGGCCGTGGGAATGTCACCGGCGAAGTCCTCGAGGAACGCCTTCTCGCTAAGTCTTCCTTCCTCACCGTCGAAAACAATTCCGGCAGAAGCGGGGGGAGTAGGGAAGGTTTTCGCTAAAGCGCCGAAATCCTCGTTTGCGTCCGGTGCACGGGCGGCGACGTACACGAGCGCCGACACATTAGGGTGCATTCCTGCCTGAGTTACAATCATTCCCCCAAATGAGTGCCCGACCAATACTGTTGGCCCATCCTGCCGCGCCAATACTCGCTCCGCAGCACCAACCGATTCCGAGAGAGTGGTCAGAGGGTTCTGCACGGATGTGATGTTCAAGCCCTTTGGCTGCAGCCTCGATATCACTTCGCTCCAGCAGGAACCATCTGCGAATAGCCCATGCACGAAGATAACGTTACGGGCCTTTTCTGGGCGGCCGGCTGCCGACGCGGCCATGCCTTTGGTTGAAAGCATTGATGCTGCCGCGCCGGCAAGCATAGCAGTTGAAAATGTGCGCCTGTTCATGATCATTCCGGACTTCCTTTCAACGTAAAGCACATGCTTCGGAGGAGTCTTTCGTTGGGAATTCCTCGATCTTACATCGTCACGCCTATGTGATCGGCGCGTAATATCGAATAATTTCGCGATACGACGTAACAACGGGTCTCGTCCAACCGAAAGCATGGGTGCATGGAAGACAGATGGGCGAAAGCGATGCGCGCGGAACGCACTGGAGATAGCGCTGCCTACGAGGCGTTTCTCAGGGCTTTCGCCGCTTCGGTGCGGCGGATCGTCGAGGCGCATTTGCGATATATGGGTTTCAGTCTTTACGAGGCAGAGGATGTCGTCCAGGAAGTGCTCATAGCAGTGCATTCCCGTCGCCACCAATGGGATACGAAGCGATCTCTGCTTCCGTGGCTGAACGCAATTACGCGCTACAAGATCATTGATGCCAGCCGGCGCTTGGGCCGTGACGCACGCACGCGCGTTGATTTGACCGAGGAGCAGTGGGCCGGCTTGTTCTCATTTGAGGTGTTCGATCCTGAACGCAATCCGGCAGATGTTGAAAAACTAATCTCCGCCTTGCCCCCTGGCGAACAGGCAGCTGTCCGAGCCATCGGGCTTGAGGGTGCCTCTACCAAAGAGGCCGCTGCGCGAATCGGTTCCACCGAGGGAGCGGTGCGCGTCGCCTTCCATCGCTCGTTGAAGAAACTGATGGCGGCAACACAGAGAAGAGGCCCCGGGCATGAATGACAATCGACAACCAACGGACGATCTTATTCGAGGGCTTGCAGCGCAAGCTGGGAAAGGCTCGTCACTTTCGCTCCGTCTCTCGATCGTCCTTCCTGTCGCACTGGTCTTTTCGATCCTGGCAGCGACTGGCGTCGTTGTGATGATCGCCGGACCTCGCTCCGACCTCATGCAGATACTCCCGACATGGACGTTCCTGTTCAAGGTCATCGGCATGGTTCTTGTAGCTGCCGGCGGGTTTCATCTTGTTTGGACAGTGGTCCAGCCGAGCCAGGTGCCTCGCACGGTTATCTTTCTTGCTCCGGCACTGGCCTTCCTGCTTACCGGAGCTCTGTTCGATCGGAGCGGCTTTCCCTTGCTTGGGGTTCACACCTACTCGGTGCTAAATTGTGCGGGTACTATCATCATGGCTTCCATCCCGGCGCTCGCCGCTATTCTTTCTGCGATGCGGGCCGGAACGCCCACGCGGCTCAGCCAGGCAGGCGCTATTGCAGGTTTCCTTGCAGGTTCCGTTGGAGGTCTCGCCTATACCATCGCCTGCCTCAACGATGGCGCTGCCTTTGTGGCGGTATGGTATTCGATCGCCATTGCATGTGTAGCGGCACTGGGAGCGTCAATCGGGCCCAAACTGTTGAGGTGGTAGCAAAATCAGTTTGGTAATAGGCTATTCTCTCTTCAAAGCAATGGGATACAGTCAGTCATCTGGCTGCGGACCCAAGTGCCAATCTGAAGCGATCTCATGTCTCGGGCAGAACATCTAAAATCGACAGGCCAGACCGGCGCCCGGGTTCGAGAAAAAATCGTCATCGCTTCGTTTCATTACAGAGCAAGAAATGAGCAATTCCTTACGCAGTGCAGCCGTCCCTTCACGGATAATTCAGGTCCCACAGTCCATCAGCGTCGAAGCACAAGCGGCACTGTCGCGCCTGGTCGACAAGGACGGCAGCCCTATCAATGCGCGGTTCGAAACGCCGTCCCCAGAGGATTTTTCAGGCTGGATGATGATGAAAGCCGCAGTAGATGCGCATTACGCCGCCGCGGCCAAAGATCTTGCCGGGAGTCTGCAGTCTACCGTCACCACAATCGTAGTCGAGCAAGCAACGATCCATGTCGCGACGCCGTACGGAGCATTTCATGAGCGTGGCGCACTCATCGACCTGCATGGCGGCGCATTGGTGTTCGGAGGCGGTGAGGCCTGTCTTGTCAGTGCGCGACGTCAAGCTCACCAGCATGCCGTGCGATGCTACGGCGTCGATTACCGGATGCCGCCTGAGCATCCCTATCCGGCCGCTCTTGATGACTGCTTAGCCACGTACCGTCATGTCTTGGCAGGTCACTCCCCCGACAAGGTAATCATCCTGGGGAGATCGGCGGGCGGCAATCTCGCGACCGCCATGCTGCTGCGGGCGAGAGATGAAGGCATGCCAATGCCTGGCAGATTAGTCTTGCTCTCGCCACAGGTTGACCTCACCGAATCCGGTGACAGCTTCCAGACCAACCAGATGATCGATCTCGTTCTGCCCCGCCCGCTAAGACCAAACAACCTGCTCTACGCCGGTGGTGCCGATCTTTCCAATCCCTATCTATCGCCGCTCTTCGGCGATTTGGCGGGCTTTCCGCCGACATTCCTGCAGACCGGCACGCGTGACCTGTTCCTATCGAACACGGTGAGGATGCATCGAGCCTTGCGAAAAGCTGGCGTGGAAACCGAATTGCACGTCTTTGAAGCCATGCCCCATGGTGGCTTCATGGGTGGGACACCGGAAGAGCAGGAACTCGAAGCGGAGATCCACCGGTTCGTCATGGCAAACTGGAACTGAGGCCGGAAACCCACAAAGTTTTGGCGCTGCCCCTCTGTTGTCCTGCTACATCCCTGGCCACATTCCGCCATCAAGTCGGAGGTTTGCTCCTGTGATATAGCCAGCACGGGGGCTCGAGAGAAATGTAATCGCATCCGCAATCTCCTCGAGGGTTCCTACCCGTCCAAGGGGCACCTGAGCAAACAACGGCAGGATTTCTCTCTCTACGTCATTCCAAGGGGCGTCGATGGCCATGCCCCTCTCAATGGCTTTCTTACGGAAAGCGGTATCCAAACTGATGCTATGCACTGTTCCAGGCGAAACGGTGTTTGCGGTAATGCCCTGTGCAGCAACGTCTTTTGCGAGCGACGCCGTCATCGCGATCATGGCCGCTTTGGCGGCAGAGTAGTCCGGTCGACTTGCAGGCGGCATCAGGGCCGCCAGACTTGAGATGTTTATGATCCGACCCCACCGCGACGCTTTCATTGCGGGCAGAACGAGCGATACGATCCTCACAGATGCGAGCACGTTTCTGTCATAGACAGCGGCCCACGTTTCAGAGTTTGTCGAGGTCCAATTCTCCGCCGGGGCAGATCCGCCAGCATTGTTGACCAGGATGTCGATCGACCCTGCTGCGGCCTTGGAATCCCTAACAAGACGATCGACCTGATCCGACACTGTCAGGTCACCGACTACCGCGAATGCCCGACCTCCAGAGGATATGATGTCATGCGCGACTTCCTCCGTTTTCATTCTGTCGCGACCGTGGACAAGAACGGTTGCCCCTTCCTTTGCGAGGCCTCTGGCCACACCCTCGCCAATTCCCTTGCTGCTTCCCGTGACCAGCGCAACCTTGTTCTGGAGTTGTAAGTCCATGATATTTGGTCCGTGTTATCGTCTCCGGCAGATATGAGGTTCGTCGATGAAACAGGCAATTACGCACTTTAAAGTGCCTGTCGAGGACAGGGCGACATGCCTCGGAGCCGACGGTTCTGTCTCTCATGTCAGCAGGGTGCTTCGGATGATCACAGGACGTTGGAAACTGCCGATCCTTTTCCGATTGTTCGCCGAACCATCATTGCGGGCATCGCAGTTCATGAGAGACATACCTAGGATATCCCAGAAGATGCTAACGCAACATCTCAGGGAGCTGGAAATTGACGGCCTCATAATCCGACACGACTTTCAAGAGCAGCCTCCGCGAGTCGAATACTCGCTGAGTTCGGCAGGCCGCGGGCTTATGCCGATTTTGATGGCGGTCAGGGAATTCTCTCGGGATTATCCCGTCGATCGGCGTCGATAACTAACTTGGGTGCCGACGCTTGGCGCGATCCCGAAAATATCGCTTGCATTATGGACCAAATGGTTCCATATAGCACTTATGGTCAAGCGCACTCAAATATCCGCGTCCGTTGGTCGCCCTAGAGAATTTGAACTCGATGAAGCAGTTCGAAAAGCAATGCACGTATTTTGGGATCGTGGATATCACGAAGCATCCCTTCCCGACTTACTTGAGGGTATGAAACTTTCCAGAGGCAGCTTTTATAAGGCTTTCGTCGATAAGAGAGGCGTCTATCTGCGCGCCCTCGACGCTTACATTGAGGACGCGGTTCGCTCGGTCGGTGAAGCGCTTCATTCCAATCCGTCGCCCAAAGCCGCGATTTTAGAAGCTTTTTCTCAACAGGTGGATCAAGCATCGGGACAGGACGGTTTGCGTGGATGCTTTGTCGTCTTTGCAGCTGTCGAGATGCTCCCAAAGGATAAAGAGGTCGCACCACGTATTTCCCGGCTGTTCAGGCGGCTGCAAGATCTTTATGCGGCGGCGATAATAAGAGCGCAGGCCTTGGGCGAAATCGATCCCGAGCTGGATGAACGAACGCTTGCCAGGTTCCTCGTGTGTCAGATTCAGGGCATGCGGGTCCTTGCCAAAGCAGGAGCGGATCGCGCTGAGACGAGGGCCATGGTCGAACTGGCGCTGAAGGCGCTTGGCTAACTTCAATTTGGAACCAATAGGTTCCCAATTTTTATCATTTCAAACCGTCGATCGATTTTTTGGTCGATGTGGAGACACTTATGAGAGACACGAGCAATCCCGATGACAAACTCGATCCACGTCGTTGGACTGCACTGATCATCCTTTTGACCGGCGCCTTTTTGCCACCGCTTGACTTCTTCATCGTCAATGTGGCGCTGCCCTCGATCCGGGCAGATTTCAGGGCTTCTGCGTCAACGATGCAGCTGATTATCTCCGGTTACGCCACCACCTATGCTGTGATGCTTATCACTGGCGGCAGGCTTGGAGATCTCTATGGTCGACGAAATGTCTTTCTGGCTGGAATGGTCGGGTTTGCAGCCGCATCTGCCTTATGCGGGTTTGCCTGGTCTCCAGCCGCGTTGGTCGCCGGCCGTATCCTTCAGGGGTTTGCAGCGGCAATTATGGCACCGCAGGCCTTGGCTTCGATCAATGCCATTTTCCCAGACCAAGAAAAATCAAGAGCCCTCAGCTTTTATGCCCTGACATTCGGGATGGCATCGATGGTTGGTCTGTTTCTTGGTGGTGCGTTGATTGCGCTTGATGTTCTTGGTCTTGGATGGAGAGCCATCTTCCTCATCAACCTGCCGGTTATTGCAGTCGCTGCGCCGTCGGCCTTCATCATGTTGCGAGAAACCCGATCTGCGCACCCAAGCAAACTGGATCTTGGCGGAGCACTGTTGATCGCGATTGCGCTATTTGCACTGATTGCGCCGCTGATCGAGGGCCGGGAGCAGGGGTGGCCGATCTGGCTTATCGTGATGCTTGCCACGTGTCTTCCGTTTTTCGTCTTGTTTTGGCGGCATGAGAAACATCTGGAATCGACGGGGAAAGATCCGATTCTTGCACCGAGCCTGCTGCAAAACCGTGGGCTACTGCGCGGGCTCCTGGCTGCCTTGTTCTTCTACGCCCTTGCGGCCTTCTGGCTGATATTCTCGGTCTATGAGCAGGGTGGCCTTGGTCGGACGCCTTTCGAGGCCGGGCTGGCGATCCTTCCTGCGGCTGTCGGCTTCGTCCTTGGTCCTTTTGCAAGCGAGCGCATCCTCAGCGTCTTCGGAAGATTTTCCGCTGGCGCCGGCATGGTGCTGCAGGCTGCAGGATTGTTTGGAACGGCGGCCTTGATTTCTACTGGCCTTCCGCAATTTCTTTTTGCTGCGCTCTTTCTTATCGGTGCGGGGCAGGGGATCGCCCTTCCAAACCTGGTGAAGAGCATCGTGCAAAGGGTAGACCGGACGCAGTCAGGATTGGCTTCTGGTCTGGTCAATTCGATGTTTCAGATTGGCGGTGCGTTGGCAGCCGCAATCGTTGGCGGCTTGTTCTTCTCGATCTTGGGGCCGGCCACAGACGTTCAATCCATTGGCCAAGCATACAGCGTTGCAGCGGTTGCAATTGCCATTTGTCTTCTCATCGCGGGATGGCTTTCCGTCAGCCTGACATCGACCCAACCGTTGCGTCGATAAGCGGCGCCATCGCAGCGCATCATCAGCCGATCGCGCGGAAACGGGGTAAAACTCCCCAGCAAAACAGAAACATTCAGAGGTAATCTCCATGAACAACATCTCCACACTACCTCTTGCCGGCAAGTGCGCGCTGGTCACTGGTGCGGCACGCGGTATCGGTGCGGCAATTGCGCTGAAACTGGCCGAGGACGGTGCCGACGTTGCGATCACCTATGAGAAGTCGGTCGAGAAAGCGGAAGCCCTCGTTGCTGAGATCCGCGCCATGGGTCGCAAAGCGATCGCCATCCATGCCGATGCCGCGCGTACAGAAGCGGCAAGGTCCACTGTCGAGCAGACCGTCGCCCGCCTCGGCAGCCTTGATATTCTGGTCAATAATGCCGGCGTCCTTTTCGCAAGTGATTTTTCCACGCAGCCACTTGAGGAGATTGATCTGCAGCTGAACGTCAATGTTCGCGGTGTCTTTCTGATCACCCAGGCAGCGCTGAAATATATTCCCAACGGAGGTCGCATCATCAGTACCGGCAGCAACGCGGGTCTGGCTGTGCCGTTCGCGGGGATCGCGGTCTATGCCGCGACCAAGTCTGCGCTGGAAAGCTTCACGCGCGGTCTCGCACGTGAGCTGGGCTCTCGGGAAATTACTGTCAATCTGGTTCGACCAGGTCCGATTGATACTGACATGAACCCTGCCGATGGCGCGCTCGCAGCCGCTATCCTGCCAAACCTCTCGATTGCTCGATACGGTAAAGCCAGTGAAGTCGCAGAGGCCGTCGCCTTTCTCGCGGGTCCCGGTGCAGCCTACATCACCGGCTCAGGCATTCTCGTCGATGGCGGCATCAGTGCCTGAGCATTGATACGAGGCGGTGCCTCGCCGCTCTGTCCTGTAGGTGATAATGCGGAATTTAAGCGCGAATGGGCTGCGGAGTTCCCTCCGCTGCACTGTGCGCGTAAATTTGGCGAAGCGGGCGGTGGCCATCATCCAGGAATTTCTCCACTCCGTTGGTGGTTTTCCTGCGTTGCGATCGTAGCAAAATAGCAAATATGGGTAGCCTGGTTTCTGCTCAAGCGCCCGTTGAGCGGTAACAGACCTAACGTATGAACATGGAGAAGAATTTGAAGACCATCGGCATACTTGGCGGAATGTCCGCGACGTCAACCCAGATTTATTACCGAGAACTCTGCAGGCTTACCCGCGAGAGCCTGGGAGGACTCCATTCTCCCGAGCTTCTCATACGGTCTGTCGACTTCGACGAAATCGAAAAGTTGCAGGCATCCTCCGATTGGGACGCGGCGGGCCGAATCCTCAATGAACATGCTATCGCGCTGCAGCGCGGAGGTGCCGACCTCCTCATTCTGGCGACGAATACCATGCACAAGGTGGCGGACAAGATCGTGGGCGGGGTGTCGATCCCGTTCGTGCACATCGCGGACGCGACTGCAACCGCTATCCTCGACCGCGGTTTCCGGAGACCGGGTTTGATGGCAACGGCCTTCACCATGGAGCAGACCTTCTACACCGACCGCCTCATCGCTCAGGGGCTGTCGCCAACGATCCCTGAAGCTGATGATCGAACAGAAACCCATCGTATTATCTATGAAGAGCTGTGCCGCGACATCGTTCGCGAGGAGAGCCGCTTGACCTATGAACGGATTGCGCAGCGTCTGGTCGACAAAGGCTGCGACTGTCTTATCCTCGGCTGTACCGAGGTGGGTATTCTGTTAAACCAGGATAACGTAGGCGTTCCCGTCTTCGACACGACCCTCATTCATTGCAAAGCCGCCCTTCAAACCGCTTTACAATGACATGTTGTGTTCTGACGGTCGATCGATCGTCATAACGGTGAGGGGCAATGGTCAAACCTGTTCGCCCAGGTGATGCCTGACCCACTTCGCTTCTTCCGATGCGGTACGCCCGAAATGCCGTCTGAAGTCGCGGCTGAATTGCGCCGGGCTGACATAGCCCACTGACGCCGCCACCTCTGCAATTGTCGCCGTCTGGCGGGCGATCATCAGTCTCGCTTCATGGAGCCGCATCGCCTTCACGTATTGCATCGGACTTGAGCCTGTCAGCTCCTTGAAATGGACATGGTATGAAGGAACGCTCATGCCCACCGCTCTGGCAAGGTCCGCGACGGTGATTTCAGAGCCGTAGTTTTTGCGCAGCCATGCCAGGCTCTCGATCAGTTTTCCCGACGTCCCTTTCCGCTGCAGGGCGGCGATCACTGCGCCGCCTTGCGGCCCTGACATGACCCGGTAATGCAACTCACGCAGGATGGAGCCGCCAAGGACGGCGACCTCAACCGGACTGCCGAGCACCGTCAGCAAGCGCAGCAGGACGTCTTCGATAGTGCTGTCCATCCTACTCGAGAAGAGCCCTTTTGGCTTGACGCTTGCAGGACCCGCGAGCTTTTCAAGCTGTGTGGCGATCTCGGCCGCCATCTGCATGTCGAACTCTAAATAGACCGCGAGCAGTGGCCGCCGTGGACTGGCTGTAGATGTCATCCTAAAGGGAACGGGCACCGAAACGGCAAGATAGTGGTGCTCGTCATAGAGGTAGATTTCCCCGTCCAGAATTCCGTGTTTGCTCCCCTGCAGTACGAACACGGCGCCCGGCTTATAAAGAACCGGAATGTCATTCAGCACTGCTTCCGTGCGTAGGATACGGACACAACTGAGCCCGGTCTGGTTGTAGCCAAGACGAGGAGCGAGTTGTCCGGCCAAGGCGGCAGACTGGTCATGTGTAGAGGGCGGCATTTTATAGTTCATAGGAATTGGCAAAACTTTAAGAGGATTTGCAATCGAACCCGCGTTGTCTCCAGATTATCTGTCACATCAACGGGTAATCAAGGAGTTTCAGAAATGTCGAGCAAAACGTTTTTCATAACAGGGGCGAACTCGGGTTTTGGGCTGGCGATCGCCACTGCTGCAATCGAAGCCGGTCATACCGTCATCGGGACCATCCGCTCCGAAGCCTCGCGCGAAGCGCTGGCAAAGACCCTCCCGGAACTGCGCCCGGTCCTCTGCGACGTCACCGATTTTGATCGTATTCCGGTCGCGGTGCAGCGAGCGGAGGAAGAGCACGGCCCAGTCGATGTGCTGATCAACAATGCCGGATATGGGCACGAGGGTGTGCTTGAGGAATCGCCGATCGAGGAGATGCGCCGCCAGTTCGACGTGAATGTGTTTGGCGCCGTTGCAGTCGCCAAGGCGTTCCTCCCGAGGTTCCGTGAGCGCCGAAGCGGCTTTATCGTCAACGTCACGTCGATGGGAGGCATGATCACCATGCCCGGCATCGCCTATTACTGCGGCAGCAAGTTCGCGTTGCAGGGTATTTCAGAGGTCATGCGGTCGGAAATGGCGCCGTTTGGTGTGCACGTAACAACCCTTTGCCCCGGCTCGTTCCGGACGGACTGGGCAGGCCGTTCTATGGTCCGCACAGAGCGTTCCATTGCTGACTATGATACCCTGTTCGATCCGATCCGCGAGGCGCGTCAGGCAGTGAGCGGCAAGCAGCTCGGAAATCCGAAAAAGCTCGCCGACGCGGTGCTGACCCTCATCGAATCTGAAAATCCCCCGCCGCAACTTCTCCTTGGCAGCGATGCGCTTAGACATGTAACGGCGCGGATCGAACGCCTGACCCAGGAAATCGAAGGTTGGAAGAGCGTGACTGTTTCCACAGACGGCTAACGCAAACCCAAAATTTGCTATTGACGATCTGCCTACTAGAAGGTAGACACGCTGCATGAGCAATCTTTCGACCACCTCGGACGACATTCTGGCGTCCACCCGACACCTTCTGATAAGCGGCGGCTACAATGGCTTCAGCTACGCCGATATCTCGGAGATTGTCGGTATCCGCAAGGCCAGCATCCATCATCATTTTCCCAGCAAGGTCGATCTGGTGCGTGAGCTGGTCAAGCGTTATCGAGAGGATGGCCAGGCAAGCGTGGCAATCCTTGAGCAGAAGGTTCCGAATGCTCTGGACATCCTCAAGGCTTATGCTAACCACTGGGCTGCGTGCATTGAGGATGCCAGCAGACCCTACTGTGTCTGTGCTATGCTTGCCAGTGAACTGCCATCCCTCCCCACGGAGGTCGCAACCGAGGTAACGAACTTTTTTCGCTTCATCTCCTCGTGGCTGGCTTCGGTCATGGAGCGAGGTTCCAAGCAGGGCGAGCTGAGTCTTACCAGTGCGCCGCATGTCGAAGCCGAAACATTTCTGGCAACCGTCTACGGGGCAATGCTTTCGGCGAGAGCCAATGGGAAGCCGGAAGTGTTCTCAATGATACTCGAACCTGCCCTCAATCGTCTCACGCCGACGGTTTCTCACTAATCCTGCGTGGCAAGGCTACTCGGGTGAATTGCGTCCATCGAAACTACCAACTAGTAGGAAGATAAAATGAGAAATACTTTCCCAGCCTTAGCCCTCGGGCTGACAAGCATCCTTTCTGTGACTGTCCTTTCGGCACCCGCATCTGCCGAGGATAAGAAAGCCGCGCCGATCCATGTCCGCGGGAGCATCGTCGACTACCAGGGGTCAACGCTCAAAGTGAAGACCCGCGAAGGGGAGACAATGGACGTCGCGCTTGCAGACGACTGGAAGCTGGCAGGCGTCGCGAATGCCAAGGTCACCGACATCAAGCCGGGCGATTTTGTCGGCATTGCATCCCTACCAAAGGCCGATGGTGGCGATGGCGCACTTGAGGTCCTGATTTTCCCTCCGGCAATGAAAGGCACAGGCGAGGGGAGCTACGGTTGGGATCTGAAGCCGGACAGCAGCATGACCAATGCGACGGTCGCGGATGCCGTTAAAGGCGTCGATGGCCGGACTGTCACCGTGACCTATCATGGCAAGGAAAAGAAGATCGCTATTCCGGATGGGACACCGGTCGTGACCATCGCCGCGGCCACCAAGGATGATCTCGTTCCTGGTGCCGTGGTCTTCATCACAGCTGAAAAAGCTGCAACAGGCCCGATCGCCCACCAGGTGGTCGTCGGCAGGAATGGCGTGGTTCCCCCTATGTGAAGAGCACGCCGCCACTGGCCGGAGCAGCCGCCTTACTGCTTCGGCCAGTGACTAGAAATCGGCGACGCCTGATCTGCAGCCGTAAAATGTCAACGATGAAAGACGCTGAGATGAGCGCAAACGCTTCCAACGACAATGTTGAATATCCACGGACGATCTTTATCCGCCGGCACTCGGTTGTGACCCGTGTCACGCACTGGCTGAACGTGCTTTGCCTGAGTTTCCTTCTTTTGAGCGGGCTGCAGATCTTCAATGCCCACCCAGAGCTTTATTGGGGTCATTATGGCGCGAACGGCGATCCCGCCGTTCTGACAATAGGCTCCGATGACGGCGGCCGTCAGCCGCGCGGTTTCGTACGTGTTGCCGGGTTGAAGATCCCCACGACGGGCGTGCTTGGCGTTTCTCAGGCTGATGGCGAACAGGTCTCACGCGCTTTTCCCTCCTGGGCAACCATCCCTTCATTCCAGGATCTTGCCGCCGGACGTCGCTGGCATTTCTTCTTCGCCTGGCTGCTTGTGATCAACGGCATTGTCTATCTCGGCTTCAGCGTGCTCAGCGGACATTTCCGCAAAGACCTGGCGCCAAAGCCCCATGAGATCTCGCCGCGCCACCTCGGCCGCGAAATCCTCGACCACGCTCGGCTCCGCTTTCCAGAAGGGGAGGAGGCCAGGCACTACAACGCGCTTCAAAAGCTCACCTATCTCACCGTTATTGTCGTCCTCCTGCCTCTGATGGTTTTGACAGGCCTGACCATGTCACCGGGCGTCGATGCCGCTCTGCCCGCCTTGATCGAGATTTTTGGCGGACGTCAGTCCGCGCGCACCATCCACTTCATCACAGCGTCGGCGCTTGTCATCTTCGTTGTCGTGCATGTGGCAATGGTGGTCCTGTCCGGGACCTGGAACAACATCCGCTCGATGATCACCGGACGCTATGCGATCCAGGAGAAAGGCCCGAAATCATGAGCAAGCTTTTCAACCGACGCCGCTTTCTCATCGGCGGCACGCTCGGGGCCAGCGCCCTTACTCTCTCGGGTTGCGACCTCTTGGACCAGAACGCAGACGTCGCAAAAGTCCTTCGCTCAGCTGAGCATCTGACCATTAAAGCCCAAAGACTGCTTCAGGGGCGCGATTCACTGGCGCGCGAGTTTGACGAAAAGGACATTTCTCCCTCCTTCCGTGTCAATGGAACGAGTGCTCCCGACAGCGATGAATATGCGGAGCTGCTGGAAGGCAAGTTCGCAATCTGGCGACTGAAGATCGACGGTCTTGTTGATCGACCTCAGACGTTTTCACTCGCTGATCTGAAGGCGCTTCCTTCCCGCACCCAGATTACCCGCCATGACTGCGTCGAAGGCTGGAGTGCGATCGGTAAATGGAAAGGCGTCCCGCTCTCCCACTTGTTGCGCCTCACCGGGGTCAAGCCAACGGCGCGCTACGTCGTATTGCATTGTGCCGACGATCTCGAAAAGACGCTCGACGGAAGCGGTCGTTACTATGAGAGCATTGATCTCATCGATGCGGCCCATCCTCAAACCATCCTCGCCTACCAGATGAACGGCCAGGATCTCAGCGTCGGCCACGGCGCGCCCTTGCGCCTCAGGGTCGAGCGACAGCTTGGCTACAAACAGGCAAAATACATCATGCGTATCGAACTGGTCGACAGCTTCGCCGGGCTGTGGGGTGGGAACGGCGGCTATTGGGAAGACCGTGGCTACGAGTGGTACGCCGGCATCTGAGGTGATCGAAATGGTGAACCACAGGAAAACAATCCATGAGCCTTCGGAAAGGCATGGGCATCAAGGGTTGCCCACGGCGGCGGGACGACGGTTTCTTCTCGCGACGGCCAGGACCTCGATAGTCCCGAAATGTCAGCCGGGAAACTCTCCGGCAAAGCGATCGGATCCGCCGTACTGAATGGGAGGAGAACACCCTCTTGGGCAAGCGTTTCGCCTTCATCTGACGACGCTTGCGCGAACCATTAAACAACTAGTTCAGAAAGTGAAAGAAAACGATGTCGAACAACCAGACCTCCCGTGCCGCGCGCGGCAACGACCAGTGGCTCAAGCAGTATTACTTTACCAGAGCGGCCTTCTCATCGCTGTGGGTCGCGACTGCGTTGACGGCCGGACAACATTCCTTTGCGGTGGCTGCCGCTCTGCTGATCATTTACCCCGCTTGGGATGCAGTCGCCAACGTTATCGATGCCGCGAGGAGCGGCGGTCTTGCCGCCAACCGGAGCCAAGCGATCAACGTCGCCGCGAGCTCGGTTATGACGATAGCCGTGATCCTGGCGCTGACAATGAACATGAACTGGGTTCTCGGCGCTTTCGGTCTATGGGCGATCTTTTCAGGCCTGTTGCAGCTTGGAACTGCCGTGCGGCGCTGGAGAACGAGTGGAGGTCAGTGGGTGATGATTTTGAGCGGAGCCCAATCCTCTGTGGCCGGTGCTCTCTTCATCTTTCAGGCGCAAAGGCCTCAGGAGCCTTCTATCGCCACGGTTGCGGGCTACGCTGGCGTCGGCGCATTCTACTTCCTGGTTTCGGCAATTTGGCTGACGATCGCCCTGTCGCGTCGCAGTATGCATCCCATCTCATAAGCTCTACCTCGCGCCTACGAAACGACTTGGAAGATATTCAAATGATGACAGATGATGTGGCACAGCAACTCGCTTCCTACCGGAGGACCATCGACAATTTGGATTCCGCTCTCCTCTATATTCTGGCCGAACGCTTTCGCTGTACCGAGCATGTCGGCCACTTGAAAGCCGAACAGGCGTTGCCGGCGGTCGATAATGAGCGAGAGCGACGCCAATTGGATCGAGTGATGAGTATCGCCAATGACGTGGGCCTCAGTCGGCACTTCGTCGAAGGGCTGATGACAATGATCGTGGGCGCTGTGGTGGAGCGGCACAGGGAGATTGCGGCCAGCAAGTAAGTTGTCTGTGGCGGCTGTCCTACCGCAGCCGGGGATCGGCGGGGAGAATCGATCTTCTTCGCGCGGCTTACCATGCAGGGGCATTTGTGATGTGGTCCGAGACGGCCGAGATAAACGCCCGAAGACGCTGAAGACGTCGCAGGTCGCGGTGATATCCCATCCAGATGTCTCGCGCCGGCGGGTGCTTGGGTAGTTCTAGTCTGCGGATACCCGGGATTTGATTGCCTACTGCGCGGGGCAGGACGGCGATCCCAACGCCTTGCCTGCACATTCGCCCCTGGACGTTTCGGTTGTTTGATCGCAGCACAGGTCTCGCGTTCGGAAAACTCTCGGCGAGCCAGGCTATGTCGGGAAATTGCCCTGTCGAAGTGTCGTGGGTGATCAGACGGAAACCAGTCCCGTCGCCATATTTAGGGTCAGGCGACTCCTCGGCGATGTAGACGCCGTATTCGAGCCTGAAGAGCCGCCGCTGAATGACATCGGCAGTGTCGAACGGAACGATGCGAAAGGCAACGTCGGCCTCTCTTTGGGCGAGGTTGAACAGGCGAGTGCCCGTCAGGATCTCGACGTCTACATTGGGGTAGGCTTTCGAGAAATCCGCCACGATGGGAGGCAGGACATAGGCCCCGAACCAGTCTGCCGATGAGATGCGCAGATTGCCTTTGAGGTTTTGCTCCTGCCCGGCGAGCCGGCGCTCCATGGCCAGTGCGCCTTCTTCCATCTGCTCTGCCAGGGCGATGATCCCATGGCCCTCCTCGGTCAACACGAGACCGTCCGCGGTCCGCTGGAAGAGTGTGTGGCCGATGGCATCCTCAAGGGCACGCAGCCGTCTGCCGACGGTCGGATGGCTTGTATGAAGAGCACGCGCAGCACCGCCGAGCGTGCCGGATCGCGCAATCGCAAGGAAGATTTTTACGTCGCTCCATTCCACGGCCCAAGCCCTTACAAAAGTGAACGGCGAAAATACAAAACTGTCACTTCAAGTACAGATCTAAACATCTAGATTCAAGTCATGTTCGAAACCAAGCGGAGAAACGTTATGAAAACATGGTTCATCACAGGCTGCTCAAGCGGCTTCGGCCAGCGGCTTGCGCTCGCCGCGGCACAGCGAGGCGATCAGGTTGTCGCAACTGCCCGCAACGTCAACTCGATCGAAGAAATGGCTGAGCCTTTCGATGGCCGCATGATCACCTTGCCGCTCGACGTGACGGATGTGGCGGCAGTCAAAGCCGCAGTCGCTAAGGCGGTCGAGACATTCGGCGGCTTTGACGTCCTCGTCAACAATGCCGGCTACGGATTGTTTGGCGCGCTCGAGGAAGGCACGCCGGAAGAATATCGACGGATGTTCGAGGTGAACGTTTTCGGTCTTATCGAAACCACCAGAGCAGCGCTGCCGAGCTTGCGACGTTCGGGCGGAATGATCGTCAATATGTCGTCCGGCGCAGGGATCGCGGGCAGCGGCGGCGCAGCATACTACAATGCCGCCAAGTTTGCGGTTGAAGGGGTTTCCGAGGCGCTCGCCGGTGAGCTGAAGCCGTTCGGCGTCCGTGTGCTGATCGTCGAGCCTGGCCCGTTTCGCACCGATTTCCTCGGCCGTTCGATCACGATGGCGGCCAACGAGATGCCGGAATACGCCGCGAGTTCGCGCAGGCACTATCGGGAAACCAACAACGGCAATCAAGCAGGGGATCCCGACAAGGCGGTTGCAGTGATCCTGCAGGCGGTCGACGCCGATAATACCCCGCTTCATCTGCCGCTTGGGCCCGTCGCGCATTCAATCGCTGAGCGAAAGCTGGCTTCGTTTCGCCGCGATATCGACACCTGGCGCGACATCTCGATTGCCACCGATTTCGATCAGCCCTGATCTGATCGCTAGCACTGCTTGAACGTCACATCGATTGGAAAGTCATCATGATCCCAACATTGAAAGGGTTTACCCAGCAATTGGTGCCGGTGAACGGCATCAAGATCAATGCCGTCACGGGCGGCTCCGGCCCCCCGATCCTTCTGCTTCACGGTTGGCCGGAAACATGGTGGGAATGGCACCATGTGATGCCGCTGCTGGCGGAGCAGTTCAGCGTGGTGGCGATTGATCTACGCGGCGCAGGCTTTTCCGAATGCCCGCTTGACGGCTACGATAAGGCGACGATGGCGCGCGACGCGCACGAGGTCATGATTACCCTTGGGCATCAACGCTATGCCGTATGCGGCCATGACATCGGCGGAATGGTAGCGCTTCCGCAGGCCGCTATCTATCGAGATGCGGTTACTCACCTTGCCGTCCTCGATGTTCCGCTTCCTGGCTGGAGCCAGTGGGAGGCGACGACGGCGAAGATCTGGCACTTCGCGTTCCATGCTAATCGGGATCTGCCGGAACGCCTGATTTATGGCCGCGAACATGACTATGTTTCGACCTTCATGGCGGAGCGGTTTTACGATCACAGCACCTTTAATCCTGAAGATATCGACATTTATGCGAAAGCAATGGCACTTCCTGGTCGCACGCGCGGTGGCATGGAATGGTACCGCACACTGACCGCCGACCATGCGGCCGCGCTTGAATACAAAAAACAACCGCTCCGGATTCCGGTTTTAGGTCTCGGCGGCGAGCAGCGTTTCGGTGCTCATATGGTCGCGATGCTCGGGGAGTTCGCCACAGATGTAGCTGGCGGCTCGATTGCCCGCTGCAGTCACTATGTGGCGGACGAGCGCCCGGATGAAGTGGCCGCTGCTCTCATCGATTTCCTCAAGGCCAAGTGAACTCTGCGATGCGGGCAAATTGAGCTCGATCGCGTTCATTGATTTAACAAGAAAGGAAAATTGTCATGACCGCACCTGTCATTCGCGGCGTCAATCACATCGGCATCACGGTGCCTGACATCGAAGCGGCAAAATCGTTCCTGGTGGAAGCCTTTGGCGGCCAGGTGATCTACCAATCGTTCGGGCCGCAGGATCCGGCCAGGCAGGGACCCGAGTTCGAGCGGGCCACTGGTGCTTACCCGGGAACGGTTGTGCGTGCGCAGGCGATGGTCAAGATCGGAACCGGGCCTGACATCGAGCTCTTTGAAATGCACGGCCCCAAACAAGCGCAACCGGTTACACCGAGCGACTTCGGCATCACGCATTTTGGTGTCTATACCGACAACATCGACGCATCGGTACAGCGCTTTGAGAAGGCTGGCGGAACAGCCCTTACGGCACCACGAGCTATTCCCTACGCAACCGAAAAAGGTCCTGGAAACAGGGTCTGCTATTGCCGAGCGCCGTGGGGCACTATGATCGAGTTTATCACCACGCCTGATCGCATGGCCTATCACGACCAGACGGAGCTGCGCAGATGGCAGGATGAGGAATGAGCGTGAGCTTTGATACCTCGTCATCCCGCCGCAGCCTCCTGTCGCTTTCGGCGATGGCTGCGGTCTCGGCCCTGGCAGGGTGCGTCTCCACCCCCGGCACGGGCCGGATGGTGGGGCGACAGTCGACGCCTCTCCAGGAGCCGATCGGCTCTGTCCACATCGCTCGTGCGCCGACAGATGCCGAACTGGCTGTCATGTACGGTCCTACCGAGGATGGCGGCTTTCTAATCCCGGCGGTCCCCTACAAGCAGATCGATCCGCGCTACTATCGCCAGCAGGTCCTCGACCCGACTGGCGAGGCGCCCGGCACGATCGTCGTCGACACCCCCTCCCGCTTCCTCTATCTCGTCCAGCCGGGCGGGACCGCGATGCGCTATGGTGTCGGGATCGGGCGCGATGGCTTTGCCTGGCAGGGCAACGGCATCATTCAGTGGCGTCAGAAATGGCCGCGTTGGAAGCCGCCGAACGAGATGGTCGCCCGCCAGCCGGAATTGGCCAAATATTCGATCGAAAATGGCGGCATGGAGCCGGGCCTGAAAAATCCGCTGGGTGCTCGAGCGCTGTACATCTTCTCCGGTGGCCACGACACACTCTATCGTCTGCACGGCAATCCGCAATGGCGCTCGATTGGCAAGGCAGTTTCTTCCGGATGTGTGCGCCTGCTCAACCAGGACATTATCGACCTCTATGAACGCGTGCCGATTAAGGCTCCAATTGTCGTCAAGCAGTAAGCGCAAGCGATCACGTTCGTCTCTCCTTCGGATAGGGGGAGAGACATGTCCTTCAGGCGATTTCAAAGCCTCAGTTATTTCACGCACAAAGCTCAAGGAACAACCGACCATGTCGAACTTCAGTAAAGCGGCCGCTGGCCTCATTGCCGCGCTTTTGTCTTCCGCTGCCCTAACAGCCCCAGCCTTAGCGGACGCGCGCAACATCGTGCTTGTCCATGGCGCGCTCGTGGATGGTTCGGGCTGGCGCGGCGTTTATGACATCCTGACCCGCGACGGCTATCATGTCAGCATCGTCCAGCAGCCACTGACAAGCCTGGATCAGGACGTTGCAGCCACGAAGAGCGTGCTTGATCAGCAGGACGGGGACGTCGTTCTCGTCGGCCACAGCTATGGGGGCACGATCATCACGGCAGCAGGTGATGATCCCAAGGTCAAGGCACTAGTCTATGTTGCGGCACTGCAGCCAGAAAAGGGCGAAAGCACCGCACAACTGCTCCAATCGATGCCGTCACCCACCAACGATATCAAGCCGACAAAGGATGGCTTCCTGCTTATCGACCCGGCAAAGTTCGCAGCTGATTTCGGAGCGGATCTACCCAAAGAGCAGGGCGAGTTTATGGCCCGGTCTCAGATGCCTGTCGCCATCGCGGCCACCAGTGCATCCGTGTCTATTGTCGCCTGGCACGACAAGCCTAGCTACGGGATTGTTGCGAAGGACGACATGACGATCAATCCGGACCTTGAGCGCTGGATGTACAAGCGCGCCGGTTCAACTGTGACGGAGATCGATGGTAGTCACGCTATTTATATCTCGCAGGCGGCTGCAGTTGCGAAGGTGATCGAGGAGGCCGCGGAAGCTGCCAAGTAGTGGCGGCATTCATTCTGCAAAAGGCGCTTGTCTCGATGAACTTGCTAGTTGGGTCACGTCCGGGGACGTAACCCAACTATTTTGAGAAACGTACCTGCGCCCGGGAAAGAGCCGTGCCGGCGGCGAAGTGAAGGACTGCCCGACATCGCTGGCCGTATTTACTTTTTCATCCAGCGGAGCTTGAAAATTCGCGCCGCTTGTATCAGTGCCGCTAGTAACCAGCAAAGATTGCGAGGACTACTATGGATCGAGAGATCATTATACCCGACGAGATGCAGGAGATCGTCAGCCGAGCAGGCTATGCGCCCGCGGTTAAAGTCGGAGACACAATCTACGTCGTCGGCCAAGTTGGGCGGACCAAGGATCTCGAAATCATTCACGATCCTTCAGAGCAATTCAGAGCTATGTGGGACAATTTACGGATTGTTCTGGAAGCCGCTCATTGCACGTTTGATGACATCGTGGAAATGACAAGCTATCACGTCGAAATGTCCAAGCACATGGACGTGTTCCGGACTGTCAAAAACGAGGTGTTTCCGAAGGGAACCTATGCGTGGACCCGGATAGGTGTCTCTGAACTCGCGCACCAGGGACTTCTCGCCGAGGTAAAATGTGTTGCCGTGAAGCGATGATGGACCCGATATGCCGCGAACGCACCTTTCCACGTTGAGCATAAAAGTTACATCATCTCAGTGTATCGGAGCGGTGGATATCGGTTCGATTCCGATCAAGAGCTTAGCTAAACACAATTGGTTTGCAGTCGCCCCGAAGCAGTCATCCAGTACCGCCCCTTCGCCCAGGCCACTCTCACGTCGCCATGTGCCGATCCCATATCTGCATCAATGCTGTCACAGCTTCGTTGATATCGCCGCCATCAGCACCGTCCCGTGCTTCAAATGCGATACCCATTAGGAAGGTATGAAACAGGGTCGCCAACCCACGTACATTCGTGGTGCTGACAAGCTCTCCTCCATCGACTGCACGCCTGATGCAGGTTTCGATGCCCGCACGATTTCGCATCCGGTCGGCTGCGAGCACATCATCTACGTGACGATTTTCGGGCGCACAGTTGTTGGCCCCCAGGATCATTAAGCATCCTGGCGGGTGTGTCTTGTCGGTTTGCATCCTTGCGGAAAGCCTCAGAGCCGTCTCGATAGCTTCGCGTGGTGGCAGAGCCTCATTCTTTAGGCTTGCAGTTACGCGCCCGTAGGAGGCCTGATAGCGCAGGACGACCTCGTCGAAGAGGGCTTCCTTAGACCCGAAGGCCGCATAAAAACTTGCCGGAGAAATGTCTCCCATCGCGGCTTTCAGTTGATTGAGAGAGGTCGGCTCATAGCCCTGCTCCCAGAATAGGATCATCGCGGCATCCAGTGCCTTGTCTCTGTCAAACGCCCTTGGCCGCCCAGTTCGAGCCATATCGTGCCTCCGTGATTTATTCTGTACTATTCGATCCAGAATATCTTGCCAAGGGTGCTTGATGTCGACATATGGATCGTACGATCCATATGTCGAGGTTCATGAAATCAATGAAAACTACCAAATTTGAAAAAGACACCCAACGATTGCCTGTTGCTGGGTTGCTGGCACTGGCGATGACTGGCTTTATTTGTATTCTTACAGAGACCCTACCCGCGGGGCTTCTGCCGCAGATCACTGAGGGTTTAGCCGTTTCTCCATCCCTTGCTGGCCAGATGGTGACTGTCTACGCCCTCGGTTCGCTGCTCGCGGCGATTCCTTTGACCATTGCCACAAGCAGTTGGCGGCGCAGGACAGTCCTACTGTCCACCATCATTGGTTTTCTGGTCTTCAACTCTGTTACAGCGATTTCGTCCAACTACACGCTCACTTTGGTCGCACGGTTTTTTGCTGGCGTTGCCGTTGGTTTGGCCTGGAGCCTTTTGGCAGGCTATGCACGACGAATGGTCCCTTCACACCAACAAGGGAAGGCGATGGCGATCGCTATGGTCGGAACGCCGATCGCGCTGTCGCTCGGCGTGCCGATGGGGACATGGCTTGGTGCGCAGGTCGGCTGGCGAACCGCCTTTTGGATTATGTCGATATTGACTTTGATCCTGATCGGCTGGGTCGTAATGAAAGTGCCGGACTATCCAGGCCAGAAGAAGGGCGATCGATTGCCCCTGCTTCGGGTATTTTCAACCCCAGGCGTTCGACCGGTCCTGTCCGTTGTCGTTGCATGGATGCTCGCGCACAACATTCTCTACACCTATATCGCACCCTTCGTTCAGTCGGCCGGGCTCCAGGATCGGGTCGACCTTGTTCTCCTTGTATTTGGATTGGCCGCGCTCGTCGGTATCTGGTTGGCGGGAAAGCTGGTCGACCGTCTCCTGCGAGCGACCGTGCTGACCAGTCTGGCCGCTTTCGGGCTGGTATCGCTGCTCTTCGGGATCGTTTCGATGTCGTCTTGGTTGATATATGGTGGCGTTGCCATTTGGGGCCTGACATTCGGCGGCGCCGCAACGCTCTTGCAAACCGCCCTGGCAGACACCGCGGGTGATGGTGCAGACGTTGCTCTTTCGATGAACGTAGTCGCCTGGAATGGTGCAATCGCAGGTGGCGGTATCCTGGGCGGTGTTCTTTTGGATGCCTATGGCCCAACGGCGTTTCCATGGGCGCTGACCGTTTTGCTGATCATCGCCCTTTTGATCGCCTGGTCCGGACGGGCGCGCGGATTTACTCCGGGTGCACGCACCTCCAACGCAAAGGTGGGGGGACACTGACGGTTCACGAAGACATGGATCGGTCCATCGTTGCAGCGATGGGGCCGAAACACGACCGCGACTGAAATGCGGAGCCATGACTCCCATTGGCGCTTAGTAACAACGGGTCAGCGGTTCGATTCCGTTCACGCAAACCTAACGATTGGTCCAAATTGCACATAACCGTATGCGGAATGGATGACCTAATCCCGTTGGGGGATCCGGTGTAAAACGACCCATTCAATGTAAAGGAGAACACCATGAAATTTTCAGGCTTCCAATCGTGCGCCTACTGCGTGCTTGCACTTGTTTCCAGCATAGGGTGGGTAGCGCATATCCAGAATTGCGCCGCCTAATGGCATTCGGCAACGCACCGTCTGCATGCAATCAAAAGCCAAGACTGACCGTTGTTACTACACTTTAGGTGCGTCGGAACCCGAGCCCTCAAACGTGTCTTCGAGGCCCCATGTAGATGGGTTACGTTCCTCTGTTCGCGGCACGATTATTAAACTCCATCCGGCGATCCACCGCCTCAAGCTCTCGGAGAAGATACATGAACCATAATATTGAAAACAAAGTCGTAGTCATCACAGGCGCTTCCAGCGGGATCGGAGAGGCAGCGGCTCGTCACCTCGCAGGTCATGGCGCGAAAGTCGTGCTTGGCGCCCGTCGAGTAGAACGTCTTGGAGCTCTAGTGAGCGACATCGAGGCTGCCGGAGGCCAAGCGTTGGCTGTCGCGACGGATGTTACTAACCGCACAGATGTCGCCACCCTTCTCGATGCTTCAGTCAAGGCTTTCGGTCGCATTGATGTTCTGATCAACAACGCCGGCATTATGCCCCTTTCCGCCCTCGAAGCGCTTAAAGTCGAGGAATGGGACCGAATGATCGACGTCAACATCAAGGGCGTCCTCCATGGGATCGCCGCGGCTCTACCTCATATGAAGGCGCAGAAGTCTGGCCATATTATCACGACGGCCTCGGTAGCAGGTCATCTGGTGTTCCCAGCCTCATCTGTCTACTCGGGGACGAAGTTTGCCGTCCGGGCAATCTGCGAAGGTCTTCGCCAAGAGGTGAAGGACTATAACATCCGCACGACAATTTTAAGCCCGGGAGCAGTCAAGACCGAGTTGCTTGACAAGATCTCTGACGAGACGGTCAAGACGGCGAATAGCGACTACGTCAACGAAATCGGCATCTCCGCAGATAGCTATGCGCGTATAGCGGCTTTTGTCATCAGTCAGCCGGAGGAGGTCGATGTGAACGAGATTATTTTCCGACCGACTGCCCAGCAGCTTTAAGCAAAATTGCCCAAACTCCGGTAGCCCTGTCGATCACTGGCTTGCGAGCTATCCTCCGCGGCTGAAGAACCGATCCAATTGATTGATGTTCAGGATCGATATGTCCAAGCGATGAATGCCACCTAATCATTTTGTATCCCCGACACTATCCTTAAGCATGGTGCGGTCTACCCGCGCTCGACAACACCGAAGAAGGAAGTGGAGCCGGATATGCAAAACCCAATCCAACTGGAAATATCCCGAAGGAATTTACTTGTCTCGTCAGCCGCGACTGTCGCGGTGACCGGAGTTGCCGGCAAAGCGGCAGCACAGCCCGCGGGGCAAGCCATGAACCTTACAACGAAACTATCCTTCACCGTCAACGGCGAGAGGCGCGAACTCGATATCGACAACCGCACCACGCTGCTTGATGCCCTGCGCGAGCATCTTCACCTGACAGGCACGAAAAAGGGCTGCGACCATGGTCAGTGCGGTGCCTGCACGGTGATGGTGGACGGCCGCCGCGTCAATTCCTGCCTGTCGCTTGCAGTCATGCATGATGGCGACCAGGTCACCACGATCGAGGGTCTCGGCGAACCCGGCAACCTGCACCCGATGCAGGCCGCTTTCGTCAAGCACGACGGCTTCCAGTGCGGTTATTGCACGCCTGGGCAGATCTGTTCCTCCATCGCCGTGATCGAAGAGATCAAGGCGAATATCCCGAGCCATGTGACCGGCGACCTGACGGCTCAGGCACAGATGACGGCCCACGAGGTTCGGGAACGCATGAGCGGCAACATCTGTCGATGCGGCGCCTATTCCAATATTCTCGACGCCATATCCGAAGTTGCGGGGATCGAAGCATGAGAGCCTTTACCTATGAACGGGCCGCCTCGGTCGAAGCTGCGGCTAAGACGGCTGCCGGCAACCGGGATGCCAAGTTTATCGCGGGCGGCACCAATCTGCTCGACCTGATGAAGCTGGAGATCGAGACGCCGACCCATCTGATCGACGTGAACGGCCTTGGGCTCGACACGATCGAGGCGACCCCGGACGGGGGCCTGCGGATCGGCGCGATGGTTCGCAATACCGATCTGGCCTCGCATGAGATTGTGCGTAGAGACTACGGCTTGCTGTCGCGCGCGCTTCTGGCAGGTGCTTCCGGGCAGTTGCGCAACAAGGCGACCACATCCGGCAACCTATTGCAGCGGACGCGCTGTCCCTATTTCTACGACACCAACCAGCCGTGCAACAAGCGGACGCCGGGCAGTGGCTGTTCGGCGATCGGCGGCTCTTCCCGCCAGAATGCCGTGGTTGGCGTCAGCGATGCCTGCATCGCCACGCATCCGAGCGATATGGCGATTGCCATGCGGGCGCTCGATGCCGAGGTCAAAACGGTGAAGCCGGACGGCAGCAAGCGCTCGATCCCGATGGCGGACTTCCACCGGCTTCTGGGCGACACGCCGCATATCGAGACGGTGTTGGAGCAGGGCGAGTTCATTACCGCCGTCGTGCTGCCGGCTCCGGTCGGCGGCAAGCAGATCTACCGCAAGGTCCGCGACCGTGCATCCTACGCCTTCGCACTGATCTCGATTGCTGCCGTCATCCAGCCGGACGGCAAGGGTCGCGTCGCTGTGGGTGGCGTTGCTCACAAACCTTGGCGCGTCGAAGAGGCAGAGGCCGAATTGCCAAATGGCGCACGCGCCACGGCATCCATTCTTCTCGCGGATGCCCGTCCGACCGAGCAGAACCGATTCAAGGTCGATCTCGTCGAGCGCACGCTCGGTGCCGTGATCGCCGAAGCGAGGGGCTGAGCCATGCAGTTCGACACACCAGCAACCACCAATCCTATCGATCAGCTCAAGGTCGTGGGCCAGCCGATCCAGCGCATCGATGGCCAGTTGAAGACCACCGGCCGTGCAATGTATGCCTATGAATGGCACGATCAGAACACGCCCTATGCTTATGGCTATCCGGTCGGTGCTGCCATCGCCAAGGGGCAAATCAACGGGATAGACGTCGCAGCCGCCAAGAAGTCTCCAGGCGTTATCGCCGTTGTCACGACACTGGACGTCGGTGAACGAGGAAAGGGCAAGTTCAACACTGCCAACCTCTTCGGCGGCAGCAAAATCCAGCATTATCATCAAGCGGTCGCGGTGGTGGTAGCCGAAACCTTTGAGCAGGCGCGTGCTGCCGCTGCTCTCGTCAAGGTCGATTATACGGCCGAGGAGGGCGTGTTCAATCTTTCGGCGGCCGTCAAGGATGCGGTCAAGCCTAAAGATGCCGGCGGCGCGCCAACTGACAGCGCCGTTGGCGATTTTGATGCCGCCTTCCGGGATGCTGCCGTAACCCTGGAAGAAACCTACAAAACACCAGACCAGTCCCATTCGATGATGGAGCCACATGCTTCGATCGCTGCGTGGGACGGTGACGAACTGACTCTCTGGACATCCAGCCAGATGATCGACTGGTGGAGGTCCGATCTTGCAACGACGCTTGGCGTCGACAAGGAGAAGATCCATCTGATGTCGCCCTTCATCGGCGGCGGCTTTGGCGGCAAGCTGTTTCTGCGCGTCGATGCGGTCCTTGCGGCTTTCGGTGCGAAGGCCGCCAAGCGACCTGTGAAAGTCGCGTTGCCACGACCTTTCATCGCCAACAACACAACTCACCGTCCGGCGACTTCCCAACGCATCCGGATCGGCGCTCAGGCGGATGGCAAGATCACGGCAATTGGTCACGAAAGCTGGTCGGGTGACCAGCCCGGTGGTCAGTTGGAAGCGGCTACGCTGCAGACACGGTTGCTCTATGCCGGCGAAAACCGCATGACGGCGATGCGGCTTGCAACGCTCGATCTTCCGGAAGGCAATGCCATGCGCGCTCCCGGCGAGGCGCCGGGCTTGATGGCGCTCGAAATTGCAATGGACGAGATGGCGGAAAAGCTTGGGCTCGACCCGATCGAGTTCCGGATCATCAACGACACGCAGGTCGATCCGGAAAAGCCGGAACGCCCATTCTCGCACCGCGACCTGAACGGCTGCCTCAAGCTGGGTGCCGAGACATTCGGTTGGAACGGCCGCGGCAAACCCGGCACACGGCGCGAGGGCAACTGGCTGATAGGCACAGGCGTCGCCGCCGCATTTCGCAACAACATGGTACTGCCGTCGGGCGCAAGGGTACGCCTGGACAACGAAGGGATAGTCACTGTCGAAACCGACATGACCGATATTGGAACGGGCAGCTACACGATCATCGCCCAGACGGCCGCCGAGATGATGGGTGTCACCATGGACAAGGTTGCGGTCCAACTGGGCGACTCGCGCTTCCCCGTATCGGCCGGTTCAGGCGGGCAGTTCGGTGCCAATTCGTCAACGTCAGGTGTATACGCCGCATGCGTCAAGCTTCGGGAAGCGATTACCCAGAAGCTGGGTTTCAATTCCGAAGATGCGGTGTTCGAGGGCGGCCAGGTGCGCTCCGGCAACCGCTCGGTTCCACTGGCCGGATCCGCAGGGCCTGAAGGTTTGGTGGGAGAGGACACCATGCAGTGGGGGAACCTCACAGAAACGCACCAGCAGTCGACCTTCGGCGCGCATTTCGTGGAAGTCGGCGTGGACGTAGCGACCGGGGAGACCCGCATCCGGCGCATGCTTGCAGTTTGCGCTGCTGGCCGCATCCTCAACCCTATCACCGCACGCAGCCAGGTGATCGGTGCGATGACCATGGGTGTGGGCGGTGCGCTGACGGAGGAACTGGCGGTGGACACCCGCCGCGGCTTCTTCGTCAACCATGATCTCGCCGGTTACGAAGTGCCCGTGCATGCGGATATTCCGCACCAGGAAGTGATCTTCATGGACGAAACCGACCCGATGTCATCGCCGATGAAGGCAAAGGGCATCGGCGAACTGGGCCTCTGTGGCGTTTCCGCCGCCATCGCCAACGCCATCTACAATGCGACGGGCGTGCGTGCGCGGCACTATCCGGTCACGCTCGACAAGCTGATCGGTGGGCTCCCCGAGGTTGCGTGACGTGGTCAGGCGGCGGTTCCAAGTGAGCCGCCGCCTGAGACATACGGAAAACCAGGATTCTTCAGCGTTGCATCAACCATCCGGCTCCGCCGATAGGATGACGTGGCGCGTCAAAAAATTGCCAAGGAGTACCAGATGAAAATTCAGAAGAATGGATCGCAGCCGTCTGCGAAAGGACCAGTGGACTGGTTTACCGGGACGGTCCGGATCGATCCGCTTTACGCAGCAAACGATGCACGTCGCGGCGCTGCCGGCACCGTCACTTTCGAGCCGGGCGCACGTACTGCCTGGCATACGCATCCGCTAGGCCAGACGCTCATTGTCACCGCAGGATTTGGTCGTGTGCAGCGCGAAGGTGGTGAAATCGAAGAGATTCGGCCGGGCGATGTCGTCTGGTTCGAGCCCGGCGAAAAACACTGGCACGGCGCGTCGCCCACGACGGCCATGACCCATATTGCCATTCAGGAGCACTTGGATGGCAAGGTTGTCGATTGGCTTGAGCACGTCACCGACGAAGACTACGACAAGTAGTTCGTGACGCCGGGCTCACTGAGGCTCAGACGTCAACGTGAGCGCTGAAGACGGTGAAGGACGAGTGTGGATGCCGGGCGCCCGTTGGGTCCCCGGCATTCTCTTTTAGTCTAGGTATTGTTCGTCCGTGACCTTTTCCATCCAGTCGACGGCCTTGCCATCCTTGACGTTCGAGACCGCGATATGACTGACGCCGGTTTGGTCTGTAGCTCCGTGCCAATGCTTTACGCCGGGCGGCGTCCAGACCACGTCGCCGGGCCGAATGGAGCGCTTCTCGCCACCTTCCTCCTGAACCCATCCGGATCCCGATGTAACGATCAGGACCTGTCCGGCGGGATGTGTATGCCAGGCCGACCGCGCGCCAGGTTCGAACGTCACTTGGCCCCCGGAATTACCGGTGTGCTCGTTGTTCGAGTAAAGCATGTCGACCATGACAGATCCCGTGAAGTTGGCTTCCGGCCCTTTGGCAGTCGGCCTCGATCCAGCTCCAAAGACCTCGGTGGATTCAGCGAAGGCTTGTGTCGTTGTGAAAATGGAGAAGAGCATGGCAGTTGTGGCGAGCAGTTTCATCTTATCGTCCTTCTGTCGTGTCTTTTGAACCTTGCCTGAACGCTTCCCCCTGGTAACGAGGAACGCGCTGGCTACAAACAAATGGGATGAACTTACTGCGGTATTAGAGATCGAAATTCGAAAGGATATATGGGGCTCACTCATAAGTGTCTGGCGCCGGTGGCTCGTGTCGTTACGGTAGGCCAAGTAGTGTGGAGATGACGGATGCTAAGAGAAAACGTGACCGACTTGATGGCGTTCATGGTGGTCGCTCGCGAGCGCAGCTTCACGAAGGCTGCGGCACAGCTTGGCATCTCCCAATCCGGATTGAGTCACTCGATCCGAGCACTTGAGGAGAGGCTAGGCTTACGTCTTCTCACAAGAACCACCCGTAGCGTAGCGCCAACACCAGAGGGTGAGCAACTTCTCGAGACAATGGCGCCGAGATTGCTGGAGATAGAACACGCACTTGTCTCGCTGACCAATTCGCGGGAAAAGCCGGCGGGCACGATCCGCATTACAGCGGTCGATTTTGCCATAGATTTCGTGCTGTGGCCAAAGCTACGGCAGGTTCTCCAGCAGTATCCCGAGATCAAAGTAGAACTCATCGCGGACTATGGCATGACGGATATCGTTGCCGAGCGTTTTGACGCGGGTGTGAGGCTGGGCGAGAATGTTTCACCGGGAATGATTGCGGCGCGGATTAGCGGCGATCAGAGAATGGTCGCTGTCGGGTCGTCCAGATACTTTGAAAAGCGAAAAGCACCTGCCTCACCATTCGAGTTAACGGGGCACGATTGCATCAATCTACGACTTCCCACCAAGGGCGGGTTGTATGCATGGGAGTTTGCAAAGGACGGCAGGGACGTCAATGTCCGTGTCGATGGCCAGATGACGTCCAACGGCATCTATCAGATCCTGCAGATGGCCCGCGACGGGTATGGTATCGCGTTCGTGCCTGAGGGGCTAGTCCTCACTGACCTGAAGGACGGCCGACTGAAACAGGTGCTGGAGGACTACTGTCCTTACTATCCGGGATATCACCTTTACTATCCGTCGAGAAGGCAGCCCTCGGCAGCCTTCTCCATAGTGCTCGCCGCTCTCCGGGAGCGCGCCTAGCAAGGCAATAAATTTTTGAGCGCAAGGCTCAAGAGGGGCGTTTGTCGATCACGTCTTTCACTATCGGCACGGCGGAGAACACGTTTGGCCAACCCGCATAGAAGGCGAGCTGCGTCAGCATTTCCGATGCTTCCGATGCTTTTAGACCGTTATCCATCGCCCGGTTGAGGTGATAGGTAACCTGAGCGATCTGCCCGTTCGTAATTAAGGATGTGACCGTGATCAGGCTTCTGTCACGCGGGTTCAATCCGGGCCGCAACCATACGTCTTTGAACAACAGGTCGTTGGTGTATTCCGCGACACCGGGGGATGTCGGCGCTACTGTTTGTTCGACGGTAGCCTGTCGTGGCGCATCTTTCTGACCATCCAGAGGTAGCAAGGTCGGAGTGGCTTCAGGAAGCTGATCCTGCCCGATACCCCTTGCGGCGAAAACGTCCTTTGCTACCGCGACGGCGCTGGTTGCGTTCGCCCAGCCGGAGTAGAAGGCTAAATGGGTAATGATCTCCGACAACTCCGCCGGCGTTACCCCGTTGTCGAGTGCCAGATTGAGATGAAAGGGCAGTTCAACAGGTTGATTTCGGGCGATCAGAGCAGCGACAGTGATCACACTACGATCTCGGGGAGAAAGACCCGGACGTTTCCACAACCCACCGATGACGGATGCCTCGGTGTACTTCGCAAGTGCCGGCGATACCGCCCTCATATCCTCGAGTGTGACAGGCGAGGTTGCGAGAGGGTATGTCTTATCATCAGCAAGAACCGGCGCTGCTGCAAGCGAGAGGAAGAAGGCCGTAGCGGCAAGATGCTGCTTCATAATTCGGGGTCCTTCCGAATGGGTGCACCCACTGAAGCAGTGGCTGCCTGATGGATATAAAACTGCTCCCGCTCGAAATTAGAGGCCGATCTTTCATAGAACTTATGAGCCCATCCCATGAATGCAGTCTTTTCTCTGGATGCTCCGCTTTTGAGATCTCGGAACAACCATAAAGTCCCGGCAACTGGATGCGGTGGCCGGGAAATCTGAAGCATGACCGTAACGGTCGACACCGTAACAGTTAGCCACAAGTGGTCGTCAGTCGGTGTGACCAGTTCATCCAAACCATTCGCCTGAATGCGTTCGTCATCGCAATTTCCCCTTGCGGCTCTAAAGGACCGTCGGTTCGACTCTGTAGCTCCGTTCACTTATTTCGTTCGATTTTGACGCTGACCTTGCCGGGACGATCAAAGATCAAGACGTCTCCTTGCACACGACCGAGAATGACGATGCCAGGCGGCGGCACGCGCCCCTCACGGTAGTAGATGACGAAGTCGCCCGAACTCCAAAGGCCAAGCGTTCCCGCTGAAAATTCGCGCTGTCGTGAAGCCGTTGGCAAGGCAGCCGGCAGGTCGCCTGTCTTTTCCTGGCGCAGATGATCGTCCATCTCAATGGTCAAAGGCAGCATTTCGGCCAGGGCACGAGCAGCCGCGTTGTCCGCCAGCTCGGCCGTGACCGTGCCCCAGTCGGAGGAAATCTTGATAAGATCTTGGGCCATGGCGGATCCTCCAACTGGCATTGTAAGCGAGGCGATGACGAACGCGGTTCCTGCGAAATATCTCATGTTGCACCATTATTTTAGTGAGAACGGGGCTTTCCAGCGGACTTCAGAGCAGCCATCGAGTAATATGAAAGCACGGCGACACCAGCAATGACCGCTGTCCAATGCGCAAAAAATGGCGTCACCGAAGCGGTAAAATCCCAGAAATCCAGGCTGTAGCCAAACATCAGCTTTGTCGAAACGCCGAGGACAGCGAAACTCCAAGCTCCAGATGCCAGCAAGAGTGCGGAACAAAGCCTGAGCGAGTTGGCCCTGATCCGCGAGGGAGAGAACCTGAGTACTGTAGCGGTTGTCGCCATCACACGCGTCCAATGGCTTCCGAGATGGGCGGCGATGATCAACACCACCCAGTATGCCGAGAACCAGTGAAGTTCGATGATGCTGACATTGTCTGTGACCTGGATGAAGCTCAGCACCGAGCGGGAGATCAGCACGCTGGTCACCAACAGCACCGCCATATTAAGCGCCAGCCAGGTATGGATGATCGCGACCGCCCAGCGGCGCGCGTCGTAGCGGCCGATGCGAATGGTTACGAACCAGCGCCTGTTGGTGTAGACGTGCCATACCAGGAGACCGAACATCGCCGTCCCAAAAATCTCGTGTGGGCCGTTGTCGAGCCACCAGTAGGCAAGCGACAGCATCAAGAGCGCGGCCATAACTGCGGGAAGAAGAAGGCGATTGGTTGCTAGTCGGAGCATCGCGACACCCCGCTTACATTAGAGGAGATCATCATCTGAGATGGCTCCATCGAACGTGAACATGAACTGTTCGGACTGACGTGATCGATGGCAGGAATAGCAACGAGCGACGTTTTCGTCTGCCTTGACGCTCCCATCGGGCCAGAACCACTGGTATTCCCACTCATTGTCACCATCGCCGATCTTTTGCCCGACGAGATAACGCGTCAGGACATCGCTCTGATAATCGACAAGAACCATGTGCGTGCCCGTTGGAACAGGCTGCCCGGCCTTTAGAGCGATGAGGGCCTCAGGGCTTGTCAGCATGTGTTCCCGTGTAATCCCCCGTCTAACCGTCGTGTAATGCTTGAGCTGGTCGAGAGGCGGAAATGTCACGGAATTGGCGGCCGCAAGTGCTGGTGTCGGAGAAAGCTCGGTTTCGACCAGGAAATAGCCCGTCAGAACGACCACGAAGGGTAGGGCCATCAAGCCAGCCCAGCGAAAGATCTCCATATTTGTCATTCCTTATGCTGGTTCGTATGCGGCGCTCGAAACCTCGCAACGCGCAGGCCTGTTCCAGAGCTTACCAGGATGTCTCGGTCGCCCCACGACGACCGACATAGATGGACGTTCCGCTTCGGTCAGGCGAGATATTGACCGAAGAACGACTTCAGCCGGTCGAACGGGATGAGATCAACACGGTCGTAGAGATCGACATGACCGGCGCCCTTTACCCAGACCAGTTCCTTGGGTTCCGACGCCCGGTTATAGGCATCCCGGCTGAACTCCTTCGAATGCGCTTGGTCGCCCGAGATGAACAGCATTGGGCGCGGCGAGATGGTCTCGATGTCGTTGAAGGGATAGAAATTCATGAATTTGACGCTGCTGCTAAGGGTCGGCTTCGTCGTCGTCTCACGGGTGACGCCAGCAGGCGTGAACTCACCGCGAGGCGTGCGATAGAAGTCGTAGAACTCGCGTTGTATTGGATCCGTATCGGCCGTCAGTTCCAGTGTGGTGCCACCGATGTACTGGGCCTCTGCACCGTCGGCCTCTGCCCAGCGCTGTTCGGCAGCCGTTGCGATGAACTGCTTCCGCTGCTCGATCGTCTGCGACTTGTTCAGTGCGTCGCGAAACGCAGCGCCCATGTCGTACATGCTGACCGTGGCGACCGCCTTGATGCGCGTATCGATCTTGGCGGCGCTGATGACGAAGCTGCCGCTGCCGCAGACGCCGATTGCACCGATGTTGGCGCGATCGACGAACGAATTCGAACCCAGGAAATCGACGGCTGCGCTGAAGGCCTCTGCATACATCTCGGGAGAAACCAGATTGCGTGCCTGCCCTTCGCTCTCTCCCCAGAACGGCAGATCGAGAGACATGGCGATAAAGCCCTGTTCAGCCATCTTGGTTGCGTAGAGATTGGCGCTCTGCTCCTTTACCGCACCCATCGGATGCCCGACTATGATCGCGGCTGCCTTGCTGGTTCGATCGAGGCCATTGGGGAGGAAGAGGTTTCCGGCCACAGATGTCTGGTACTGGCTTTTGAAGGTGACCTTGTGCGAGGTCACCTTGTCGCTGGTATAGAAATTGGCGGCGCCTCTGGACATGTCCTGAGCCCCTACAGGCGGCGTCTCGAAAACCGATATCGCCCCGAGAGTTGCGATGCCCGCACCCGTAATCTTCAGCAGGTTGCGGCGATCGATGCCGGTCTTCGCGGTCTGCGTGCCGTCCTGGTTCTGGGTGGTCATATGGATGTCTCCTTGAGCGATGAAGCGATGGAAATCGGGTTTGTTGAAACGAGCGGCACGTTCATCGGCGTGTTGAACGCCAAGCGGCGATGGCGAGAAGAAACGCGCCGAAAAGCAGCCCTGCGGCCAAAAGAAAGGTCGTCCACCAGCCGTAGCCGTCGAACAGGACGCCGCCGACGGACGCGCCGAGGGTAATTGCAAGCTGGATGGTCGCCACCTGCAACCCGCCGCCGGCCTCCGCGTCGTCGGGCATTGTCCGGCTGAGCCAAGTTCCCCAGCCGACCGGAGCGGCCGTGCTGAACAGACCCCAACCGACCAGAAGCACAGCGGAGATTGTCGAGGATGATCCGAATGCGATCAGGCCCAGGGCAATGACCGCCATGATCAGCGGAATTGCAGCGAGGATCACAAACAGCCGTTTCTGAAGCAGGCGGCTGACGATCGTGGTGCCTGCGACCCCTGCCAGCCCCATCAGCAGGAGCAGGAGCGACAGTGTCGATATCGAAACCGCCGTCACTGTTTCGAGAAAGGGCCGAAGGTATGTGAACAGTGCGAACTGCCCCATGAAAAGGAGCATGATCGAGGCCATCCCGATCGCCACCGGCGGGCGTAGAAGCAGCCGGAAGACATTCGACGAGCCCTCGCTCGAACGCGGAGGCAGGGAAGGAAGGCTGATCCACTGCCAGACAAGCGCCAGAAGTGCGAGGGGAACAACGGCGAAGAAGGCGCCACGCCAGCCGATATAGCTTCCGAGCAAGCTTCCCAGCGGGGCCGCGATCGTTGCCGCGATGGCGTTGCCGGCGTTCAGCATCGCAAGACCCTTGGGGACCGAGTCGGACGGAACCAGCCGCATGACGATCGAGGTCGACATCGACCAGAAACCGCCGATGGCAATCCCCAGCAAGGCGCGCCCTACCATCAACACGAGATAGTTCGGGGCGAATGTGACGATCGTTCCAGAGATCACCAGGGTTGCCGAGAACGATGCGAGTACCAGCCGCCTGTCCACGCGACGCGTCATGCCAGCTACGAAAATGCTGGTCGCGACGGCAAAGACCCCGGAGATAGAGATCGCCTGGCCGGCACGACCCTCTGTGACACCGAGCTCCGCAGCGATGGGGGAGAGAAGGCTGACCGGCATGAACTCCGACGCGATCAGGACGGCCACGCACAACGCCATGGAGATGACTGCTCCCCAGGCAGCAACCGGTACAGCCGACGTTTCGGTAGTCGTGACCGCGGCTGCCTCGTCGTCGTTTTTAAAGTCGGGTTGTATGAGAGCTTGTTGTGTCATGGCGGCAATATACGCAACGGCCAGTTCTAAGATTAGTCATTGCAATTCGCTTGAACCTATCGCCCTATGACATCAATCACCGATGCTTTGGAGACGGACCATGAAGCGGGAAGATCTCAATGACATGCTCTGGTTCTTGGCGGTGGCAGAGGAGCGGAGCTTTACAAAAGCGGCCGCGAGACTCGGTACGTCGCAATCGACGATCAGCCATACCATCAAGAAGCTAGAAGCTCGGATGGGGCTGCGCCTTCTGACCCGTACAACCCGCAGCGTTTCTCCTACGGAAGCGGGAGAGAGATTGATTCGCTCACTGGCGCCGCGCATCGAGGAGCTTGAGACCGAGATCGACGCGCTGATGGAGTTCAGGGACAAACCGTCAGGCTCTGTTCGCATAACCCTTTCCGATCACGCCTTGGAAAGCGTCGTCTGGCCGAAGCTGCGCTCAGTGCTGCGAGACTACCCTGACATTAAGGTCGAGCTCAACAGCGACAATGGCTTCCGGAATATCGTGGAAGAGAAATTCGACGCCGGTGTGCGGCTTGGCGAAAGTGTTGATAAGGACATGATCGCCGTGCGCATCGGGCCGGACTGGCGACTAATCGTCGTTGGCTCTCCGGAATATTTTGCTGGGAGGCCTGCTCCTGAAACGCCACAGCAGCTTGTCGCTCATGACTGCATCAACCATCGGCAGTCGCGCCTTGGAGGGCTCTATAGTTGGGAATTCGAGAAGGACGGCAGGGAGCTTCGGGTCCGTGTAGAGGGTCAACTGACCTTCAATACGTCCTATGCGATGATCGATGCTGCCGTGAAGGGCTTGGGAATTGCTTACGTACCCGAAAACCTTGTTCAACAGCAGCTTGCGTCTGGTGAGTTAGTGCAGATTCTCAATGACTGGACGCCGCTGTTTCCGGGCTACTACCTCTATTACCCAAGCAGACGACAGAACTCCCCAGCGTTTAAGGTCGTTGTGGAGGCGCTACGCGTTTTAATGTGAAAGGGCAGAACGTGGCCGATGAAGTGTTAAGGGCCGTTGCGGGGCTGCGGAGTAATGCAGCTTCGATGCATCAAACATGTTCTCCTCGCCCGAATTCGTCCGCTTCCCGGCTCCATCACCTGAAAGCCGCCCGTCCGCTTGCGGCCCCATATCCGCCGATCCCTTTTAAGACAAACGACGGTCCCCTCTGTGGAAGTCCAGCGCGTTAGCTACATTCAAATAAGAGGGTCGTGGGTTCGAACCCCTTCAAGGCGAATACACTATTGGATGCCAAATAGTTGAACATCAGAGCACAGCAGTACCCCTGAATGACTAAAGGCGCAGTCTGTGAAGACCACGCCTAGCCAAATTCCGTTTAGACTCTCCAAGTTCCATGGTAAGGCCATGG
>Ga0308159_1001098_pt1 | contig 44172 bp, 53 predicted proteins | sample PhyCR1_FD_201040 | JGI IMG/M metagenome (GOLD analysis project Ga0308159, IMG submission 201040) | Phyllosphere microbial communities from UC Gill Tract Community Farm, Albany, California, United States - DLSLC.R1 | ecosystem: Host-associated > Plants > Phyllosphere > Unclassified | place: USA... | reverse complement strand
GCACCACAAAATATGAACACGTTGCTGGGGGTTTGTGCAATATCCGCATCAGGGTTCCCCATCGTCGTTATCATTCTGCAAAAGAAACTGGCTAAGCGTACGCTCCAACCGAATCATCTCATCAATGATTAGCATAACGTCCGCTCCTGGCACACAGCAGACAAGCACGTGGCGCTGAAGGTCCGCCGTGAGCGAGATATAGTCATTCGCAATTTATCGATAAAAGATGCAGGCTTGTAAAACGGTCGCGCATTTATCGTGTAGAAATAAAGCAGGCTTTCTATATAGTTGGATGATGAACTTTCAAAACTCAGCAGGTAATTGCATGATCTTAAGTGTTAATCACGTTGGTTTTTCAGTTAAAAACATTGAAGACTCATTATTTTTTTGGACTCAGATTCTTGGAGGTAAATTATTACGTGAAGGAAAAATGTCTGGACCTATAATCGATGAGGTAACAGGTGCAAGGGGAGCTGATGTACGAATGGCTTTGCTTGAACTGGCTGATATTCAAATTGAATTACTACAATACAATAACATTGAGCAGCCAGAAGAACCTTCAGCGCCCTATATCCCAGGCTACGCTCACATTGCTTTTATAGTTGAGGAGCTTGATACGCTCTTGGGCAAAGTATCGGACTACGGCTGGAAGACGCCGGGTAAACCTCAGACAGTGTTGTCAGGCCCCATGCAGGGAACCAGAGTAATATATTTACAAAGCCCTGATGGTCAGACGCTTGAATTGATGGAACGCAGTCAATGAGGCCCACATATTATGACCTGTTATCCTCTAATTAAAACAGTGATATTACCAGACCACAAACCGCGGCAGCGGAAGCCAGGCCAATCACTATGGACAGACCGGCTCCGGTTTTAGCAACCGCGGCGGCTGCACAGGTGGCAGCATGGGAAATCATCGCTAACTGAAATATGTATTTTTTACTGACGGCACAGATATAAAAACCGCCCTCAGCGACTCTGTTTACGCCGGTAAACTGTCAACAACCGCCGGATTAAAAAAAATCAATTTTGAAACTGAGGCGACTGAAGAACGCCTGGCGAAGGCGGAGCTGAAAACTTATCTCGAAAAAAATACGGACACGCTGAAAGAGTTTACGGGAAATATTGGCTTCAGTGCGGTCATTGAATCATTACTCCGGTAGCAGCATTAACAGGCGCTCCGGTCTTCTCTGTTTCGATAAATCCATCCAGAAAGACCGGAAGCGCCCACAGCTGCCTGACGCCTCTTAATGCTCTTGCGGCGGGGAAAAATTCCTCAGCCTACTGCTCCAGCGCTTTAAGAATTTCTGAAGGGCTGGCGTTCCCCAAAAAAACCACTGGCTTATCCTGTACCACCACCATCACAGGTGAGACCTGAATGCCAACACGTTCCGCCAGGGCAGACTGTGCCATAACCCTCCTTACACATTCAGGCGTCGCATCATTATCAGGCAAAAAGCCGGTCATGGCTTTCCGCAGGCTCTCACGCGGTGAAACGGAACACCACACTCTGGCCATATCGCCGATAACCTGCTGTTTTATTGCCGGCGGAGCAACGGTCAGGAAGGACATGGTGAGCCCTGCATCCGTGTACTGCTGTACCCTTTTGACCACATCGGTACAATAACTGCACTGATTGTCAATAAAGATCACAAGGTGATATTTTTCCGGCGTCGCTGGCCATGTAATCGGTGAAAGCTCGCTGAGCTATGCCGTAATTTCCTGCACGGACTGTTCGGGCGACAGCTCATCAGAGGCTGCAGCGAAAGGAAAGCACAGGATAATTAAAAACAACATCAGGTAACTTTTCATATTTTATTCCGCGCATTTGAACCAGGTATTCAGCATCTAAATAACCGGACCATTGATAGTGATAATTCTGTCAGCCGAAGCGATAGTTGAGGAGCGATGAGCAATAATAATTCGCGTAATATTCGGCCCGGCGATAGCCTCATTGATGACGTTTTCATTTTTTTCATCAAGATGGCTGGTCGCCTCGTCCATGAAAATAATACCGGGACGACGATAAAGAGCGCGGGCAATAAAGATTCGCTGACGCTGTCCTCCTGATAAACCTTCACCCAACTCCCCGACGAAAGTGTCATAGCCCATAGGCAGACTCATAATATCGTCATGGCTGTTGCAAAGGCGCGTACATTTCATCATGTATTCTTCATCAACAGCATTGCTGAAGCCGGTAATGTTTTCCCTGAGCGAACAGGCAAAGAGTCTGTCATCCTTAAGGATGCATGAAATCCCTTTTCTGTAATTGTTCAGGCCTAGTGCAAGGATGTCATAACCTCCGGCTTTGATGATCCCGCAGTCGGGCCTGATAAGTCCAGCCATGACCCTCATCAGTGTGGTTTTACCACAGCCGGACGGCTCCGTTAACGGCTACCGGCCCCAGCGGGCCGAAGTTGTCGAACGACTTGCCGAGATGCCACTGCTTGTGGCGCTTCTGCCAGTCGCGTGCGGTCACGTCGTTGAGGATGGTGTAACCCCAGACGTGGTTCAGCGCGTCGGCCCTGGCGATGGCGCGTCCGCCCTTGCCGATGATGACCGCCAGCTCCGCCTCGTAGTCCAATGCATCGCTCACGCCCGCCGCATCCCAGATGCGGTCGCCGTACGCGATCACCGTCTCCGGCATCTTGGAGAACACGATCGGGCTGGTCGGAATCGCATCGGCCGCCGTCTGGTCGGCATCGAAGCCGCTCTTGGTGAACTCCTGCGCGTGGTTGGTGTAGTTCTTGCCGACGCAGAACAGGTTACGGGCCGGCTTCGGGATCGGTGCGAGCAGCCGCACCGAGGCCAAATCCAGCGCAGGGGCATCGCTCTTGAGCGACGCTAAAGGCACGTCACTGCCGGTTCGCCCGCCACGCGCTCGGCGCGTCCGTACATGGGCGAACTGTCCACCACGCGGCCGCCGGAGGCGAACAGTGCATCCAGCACCCCGGCAAGCCGGGCGGCATTCCCGCCCGACAGCGTAATGTCGAAGCCCCGGTAGGTGCCCAGGCCGATAACCGGCAGAGCTTCCTGCGAGGATGGGATGAGACGAGTCTGCATCGCCGCTTGCCTCAGCCCTGTTGTCGCAGCAGCGCCTGCGCGACGCCTTCGGAGCTTGCGGGGTTCTGGCCGGTCACGAGGCGGTCGTGCGAGGTCAGAACGAACAGAATCTTCATGGGGTCATCCTTTCTTGGGTTGCGGTGCCATAAGGGATGGCTGCTGTACGGAGAATCAAGCTGCCGCAGCCCAGGCGTCGATGCCCGCCTTGGCGATGGCCTCGTCCTGGTCGGGCGTGCCGCCGGACACGCCCACGGCGCCGACGAGTTGATCGCCCGAGAACACCGGCAAGCCGCCCTGAATCGGCAGGCGGCCATCGTCGAAACTCGCCAGCGTCAGGCGGGCCAACGTCGCTGTCTCGATGATACCGCTGGGCTTTTTCATCATCGCCGAGGTCAGCGCCTTGCCACGCGCCACGTCCGGCGTCTGGAACGAGGCCCCGTCCATGCGGGCGAGCAGCACGAGATGCCCGGCCGGGTCGAGCACGGCAATGCTAGCGGCCAGGCCCAGGCTGGCGGCGGCTTCGATGCTGGCATTCACGATGCGCTGGGCATCGGCGTAGTCGAGATGGGAATGGGTTTTCATGGAATGGCTCCTTTTCAGTTGCTATGGATCAGGCTTGCGCGCCCGAGGAATGAGAGGAGGATGGCCGGTTCAGGATAAGCACTACGCCAGCCATGGCTGCGAGCGCCAGAGCCAGAACACAGACGGCAGTCCAGCCGCCCAGACTCCAGGCCAGCGTGCCCGCGAACGAACCAGCCGCGCCGCCACCGAAGGTGGCGACCATGTAGAGCGTGTTGACGCGGGCGCGGATGTCGTTGCCGAGCGCGAAGATGCGGGTCTGGTTGGCGATCTGGCCGCTTTGCAGGCCGAAGTCGAGCAGGTTGACCGCCACCACCAGCGCCAGCAGCGAGATGCCGCCGACCCAGCCCCCCAGCGCGAAGGCCACGGCGACGGCCGCCAGCGACAGCAGGTTGACCTTGAACGAGCCGATGCGGTCAGACAGCCGTCCGGCCATCGGCGCCAGGATGGCCCCCGGCGCGCCGTACAACCCGAACAGACCGGCGGCAGCAGGGCCGAGGCCGAAGGCCGGACTGGCCAGCTCGAAGGCCAAGGTTGCCCAGAAAGCCGAGAAGGCGCCGAAGACCAGGAAGCCCAGCGTCATCGACAGGCGCAGCGGACGGTACCGCAGCAGCGGCGGCAGCGAGCGCAGCAGGTTAAGGTAGCCGGTATGCGTTGCCCCACGCTCGCGGTCAGGGATCAGACGCGGCACGATCAATAGCAACAGCCCGGTCAGGATCGCCGCCAGCAGGTAGGGCGAACGCCAGGTGTCGGTCGCCTGCGCCACCGCGCCGGAAACAGTACGCGACAGCAGGATGCCGAGAATCAGCCCGGTTTGCAGCGTGCCAATGATGCGCCCGCGATGTTCGGGTGCGGCCAGCCCCGAAATGATCGGGATCAGGATTTGCGGGATGACCGTCGTGGCCGTCAGTGCCACACTGGCCGCGATCAGCAGCGGCGTCGTCGGCGACAGGGCGGCCGCCAGCAGGAACAGCGCAGTCAGCGCCAGCAGCGTGCGCGCCAGCTTGCGTGAAGCAATCACATCAGCCAGCGGTAGCACCAGCAGGATGCCCAGCGCGTAGCCGACCTGCGCGCCGACAGCGACCAGACCGGCGGTCTGCGCGGGCACGCCCAGGCTCACCGCGATCTGGTCGAGCAGCGGCTGGCACAGATAGACATTTCCGACGGTGATGCCGCAGGCCGCCGCCAGCAGCGCCAGCGTGCCGCGCCCCGGCTGGGACGCGGCCGTTGAGGGGGTATTCTTTGTGTTCATGGGACTCACTCGGTTGAAGGGAGTGCTTTGCTTGCTCTCACATGCACTGCACGGTATAGTGCAATTCTGTATTGCACAATGCAGTGCAGTCAAGAGGAGATTCATATGCCCACACAAAAGCGCAACACGGCCTCGTCGCAGCCCGTGGTTTCGATCTTTGAGGCTGTAGCGGCGCCTGCGGCCGCGCTCTCCAAGCGCGACGCCATCCTTGCAGCGGCCACACGGGTCTTTCTGCGGCAGGGCTACGAGAGCACGAGCATGGATCTGGTGTCACAGGAGGCTGGTGCCGCGCGGCGCACGCTCTACAACCAGTTCCCGGACGGCAAGGAAGCCCTGTTCCGCGCCGTGATCGAGCGCGTCTGGAGCGCCTTCCCGGTGCTGGACATTGTGGCCGAGGCCGAGACGCAGGCCGACCCGGAAGTCGGCCTGCGCCGCATCGCAGTCGCAGTTGCCGCGTTCTGGGAGCCGCCGCTGGCGATCGATTTCCTACGCATGGTCATCGCCGAGGGCGCGCGCTTCCCGGATCTCATCGAGAGCTTCTTCGAGCACGGCAAGACGCCGGCGATGGGGGCCGTGCGCGCCTATATCGAGAAACAAGCCGAAATCGGGGCGTTGAACGTCACGAACGGCGAACGCGCCGCCCGCCAGTTCCTGGGTCTGATCGACGAGCCGCTGTTATGGATTCGGGTATTGGGACGTGACGAGAAATTCAGCCGTACCGAACGCCAGGCGGTGATCGATGAGGCCGTGGACATCTTCCTCGGCCATTACAGAACCAAGGGTGCCAGGACATCCTGACTACAACCCACCTTTGCTATGACAGGAAATCAAAGATGCCACTTATCAAGTTTGACGTGATCGAAGGTCGCAGTGAGGAACAGATCCGCACGCTGCTGGACGCTGCCCATGAGGCAATGGTTCAGGCGTTCCAGGTGCCGCCCAGTGACCGCTATCAGGTCGTGACTCAACACCGTCCCGGCGAATTGGTATTGCAAGACACCGGGCTGGGCTATTCGCGCTCGGCCCATGTCGTGCTGCTGACGGTCGTATCCCGCCCGCGTCGGCAAGAACAGAAAACCGAGTTCTACCGACTGCTGGCGGAGAAATTGCAGGCTGCGTGTGGTCTGTCGCCGGATGACCTGATCGTTTCGCTGGTGGAGAACACCGACGCCGACTGGTCTTTCGGGCGCGGGCGCGCGCAATTCCTGACTGGCGAGTTGTGACTGACGCTGCAACCGTCAGCACGCCCCATCATCGATAGGAGAATCAATTCATGAGCACGATCACCATCATCGCCTTCCCGACCGCTCCTGCCAGCAAGGAGCACGAGCTTGCCGCGCAGTTCGACAAACTGGTGCCGGCAACCCGCGCCGAACCTGGCTGTCTCGGTTTCACCGTTCATCAGCACCCGCAGATCGCCAACCGCTTCGCCGTGTACGAAAAATTCCGCGACCAGGCGGCGTTCGACGCCCATCTGCAATACGCGCATACCAAGGCATTCGTCGAATGGATTCAGGCCAGCGGCTCGGTGCTTCATTTTGAACGCTGGGACGAAAAAACCCAGCCATAAGTCGCACAGGTCGAGATCTTGAAAGAGAGCGCAGTTTATCGGCTGCGCTTTTTGTTATTTGATGGACGGCAGGCGGCTATGATGACTATCAGGCAAAGAGATCTTCACGTTAGCTGGCATTGAGCTATCACCTTTAACGCTGAGGAGGTGACGAGTTCTATCCTCCAGAATTACGCAATTGAGAACTCCGCGGGTGTAAATTTCCGTATCAACGTTAATTCTGTTCGGCAGGCTTTCTACGTTCTTGGCCGGGGTATGTCCATGGACCACTACTTTCCCGAAATCTTTTCTTGACTCCAAGAATTTGTACCGGATCCACGTCAGGTCATGATCAGTCTGCTGATCGAGCGGGATATCTGGATCAACGCCCGCGTGGGCAAAAAAGTAGTCACCAAATTCAAAGTGACTCAGTAATGAACGAAAGAACGCCATATGTTCCACTGGCACTAGGTTCAAGAATTGATGACGGACATCTTCGGCAACCAAGGGGTCCTCGATGCCTGCTTCAATTTGCGACAAGGGCACCCCATATGAACAGAGAGTCTGCACACCTCCTTTTCGGCCCCAGACAGGAAGAACGGTACTGTCTTGCGAGAAATCGATGAGCCATTGCTCATGGTTACCTCTCAATAAAACACAGTCCAAGATTCTGCTTTTCTGCAGTTCACAAAGTCTTTCGACCACGAGTTTGGAGTTCGGGCCACGATCGATATAGTCACCAAGAAATACAATGATGGGGTTTTCGCTCGGCACCTCCGCCATATCTTCCCAGATTCTCCTCACCATGGAGTTGAGCTGAAAATCATAGCCGTGGATATCAGCGACCGCGTAGATCCGGCGAGAGGTCATCGGTGCTTGCGCTCTGATACGGAAGTGCTCCCAATCCCCACTTCTGAAATCCACTTCCAACGGTATTCTAACGTTCTCCGCGCGGACTGTGTTGGTCATTGTACCGCTCCGACACCGCCACTTGTCGTGATGTCGTGCGACATAGTCCCCTCAACGCCTCCTTCGTTCAGGTACATGCGGTCACCCAACTTGGAGACGCTTAGCACGGTTGGTTTGATGCCTCCCGACGATCGTATCCTCTTACTGGTGACCTCGCTCAAAATTGACCTGTCGTCAGTAAGCTCTCTTAGGATCCTCCCGCTCATTGATGCTGGGCATGGTATACCTAATATGCTCAGGACTGTCGGAGCGATATCTGTGATCGAGCTTGGCGCATCCGTAATGAGCCCCTTCGCCTGCCCCGCTCCATAGGTGGCTAGAACGGACGAAAGCTCGGCAGCGTGAAGACCGCCATGTGTTCCACCGCCCAACCGCAAGTCGTAGTCACCCGCATCATAATAGGCACTACCACGGATGCCAGCTGCGCTGACGCTGAGACCAGCTGCAAGATTGACGCATAAATCTGGTGCGCGGGGTCCGCCAGCACCAATGAGTTCGAGCGCCAGCGTATTGGCCAGGATACCGTCAGGGCCCCCCGGCTCAATGGCACGAGTAAATGCACCACCGAACCATTCTTGTTCAGTCAGAAAGCTCAAAACATCCCCGAGAAGTACGGGATCGAACCTTCGCATCCAAATTCCCGCTGCACGGCCGGGTCTCAAAAGAAGATCAGTAGCATTATCCTCGAAAGACGAGTCTGCGGCAAAGCCGGCCTTTCGCAGTTCTTCTGCAACTGACACTAAACCACTAATAGTAATGTGCCCGTGGTCAGACACGACGAAGATGCTGATTTCGTCCCGGTCGGGTTGAAGGCTGTGCCAAGAGAGAAACTCTCCTACCACATCGTCACAAAGGCGCATCCTGTCATAATGTTCGGGTGAGCCTAATCCGTACAAATGCGTCGCGCTGTCGACCTCTGTGAACCACAGGATAGATACGTCTGGACGATGGTGTGGCCATACTTCCTTCTGAAACAACTTGAGAGCTGTTTTCGGGCCGTCCACGGAGAGGCCTCCGGCTGGAATTTTTAGATTGCGATGCGCTCTCGCTGCGAAGTCATGAGGGAAGGAAGTCTGGGGGTGTTTTACATTGAACCCAATTTGTCCGTACTTGTCACCTTGCCAATTCAACGCCGACAGAGCTCCAGGGCCACTGGATGTTATGACTGCGAGTTTTTTCTCTGCGTCACGCAAGACTTTCGCAAGCGATGTAGCGGTGACCAACTGCCCTTTGAGCCGATTATCTGCAGCATACCAGTCGTGGGTAGTTTCAGTGAAAATCTGATTGGGGTCGGTGTCTCTGATGTAGAACTGATTACCGAAAATCCCGTTGGTTTCAGCGTGTGCTCCGGTGACGAGAGCAGTCAACGCGCCCCGTGTCTCGCTAGGGAAGACGGTCTTATGGTTCTTGCTCCAAGTGCCCTTTCGTCCCAATTCAGTCAGATTGGGCATCGTCCATTCGTTGACCATGTCCGGTCTTAAGCCATCGATGCCAAGAATAATGACTTTTTTCGCTTTACAGATCATGTTGTTTAGTCCCAATAGTACTTGGATAAATAACTTTGACGCCCGATTCATTGAAAACGGTGACGAAGTCTTTTGGCGGAGCGTAGTCTGTGACAATGATGCCTATTTCTGATAGGGGAACGGAAACGTAAGGGCCTGAAGCGCCGAACTTGCTGTGGTCAGCAACAAAGATACGCCTGCTACTCCTCTGACAAAGTAGGCGCTTGAGATGCTGGTAGTACTTCTCGGCCTCGACCAGCCCATGCACAGGGTTGATTCCGTAAGTACCCATAATGACGGTGTCGAACACGCACTCGGAAATGGCCTCAAGAACCTGCTGGCCGCCCAAAGCGCCATCAGCGTGGTTGTATTCGCCGCCGGTTAACACTACGCGATGCTTTGTCCCACCGTGGAGAGCCTCAGCAATTGCCGGCATATTAGTCATCACGGAAATTGGAGGACCGTCGTTAAGCGCTCTCGCAACTGAGAGCGTCGTGCTTCCATGCGTCAGGAATATCCATTCATCTTTCTCTATCAACCTCGCCGCCAATGCTCCTATCGCCGCTTTCTCGAGACTGAGGTTATTCACCCGGATGTTGATAGAAGCTGAACGCCCAGCCGGCATGGCGCCACCGTGCACACGGTAGACGAGCCCTTCCTTTTCCAATGCTGCGATATCGCGACGTATGGTCTCCATCGACACTGAGTACTGCTCCGCTAGCCCGGCAATGCTGATACTTGATCCAGCATCAACCATTTCGGTTATTGCCTGCAGCCGGCTAGCAGCAGGTAATCTGCCCATTCGTTGGCTTCGAACTTCAGTCATCACGCGAGGTACTCCTTAGCCACAATGTTATGTTTGTTGAGATATAATGATATTTTGTGCACGCCATTGTGTCAATGACGCCCACCCGCGCTCCAAGAGATTCGACTAAAAATGACAGATTAAAGATATACTTATGATCAAGATAACACCCAAATATGAACTATTGATAGGGATGCAGGAGGGAGTCATTCAGATTTAATAGCGAAATCTATTCTGGGAAAAGACCTAAATACCCACATTTCCCAAGCCACACGCCCTCATACACCTCGTATTTCACAATACCCCGTAGCATTTTAACTAGTTTTCCCCGGCCGGAACGTCTTCATAACCTTCAGGGCTATTTTTTATTTTTACATAATATGTTGATATTATTGTTATTTTACTCGAAAGACATATGACGAAAATCAAGAGGCACAACGAGAAATACTTCTTGACGAACTTAAAGCCATAAAATATCACTTATTCTCTAATAATGTCACACCAGTGTAACGCAAGATCAATAATCTGGCTGTCGATAAGGCGGCTTCATATGGATGCCTCCAAGGCCTGTTCGTTGGATGAAAAACTAGGAGAGAATGATGCGCGTGAATACCACTGCAGGACTGCTCGCCAGCGTGGCGACAATGGCGCTGGCCGTCCTTCCCGCCGCTGTATCGGCACAAGACCTCAATGCCCTCGTCGCTGGCGCCAAAGCTGAAGGTCAATTGACAGTGATTGCCGTTTCACACGACTGGTGCGGTTATAGAGCTCTCATTCAGGGCTTCAAGGACAAGTACGGCCTCGTCGTAAATGAACTGAATCCAAACGCTGGTTCGGGAGAAGAACTTGCCACGATCAAGGCTAACATTGGGAACACGGGACCGCAGGCTCCCGACGTCATCGACGTTGGCATGGTGTTTGGTCCGACGGCCATGCAGGACGAACTACTGCAGCCGTACAAGGTCAAGAATTGGGATTCGATTCCGGACGCCGTTAAGGATCCGGAAGGGCACTGGTACGGCGACTATTATGGCGTGCTGGCATTCCTTGTGAACAAGGACGTGGCCAAGAAAAGCCCTACTGATTGGTCTGATCTTCGCGATCCGATGTACAAGAAAAGCATTTCGTTACCAGCAGACCCGAGAACGGCGAACAACGCGATCCTGAGCATTTATGCCGCCGGACTGGCCACTGGCGCGAAATCGGGTGCCGATGCAGCCAGGGCGGGTATAGCGTTCTACCGTCAACTCAATGAAATCGGTAATCTCGTTCCGACTTTCGGTACCGCTGCTGCAATTGCCAAAGGCGAAACGCCAATTACATCACGCTGGGACTTTAACGGAGTCATCTACAACGAAAACTTCCACGGCAACCCTCTCATTGAAACAATCGTCCCCAAGGTGACCGTTGCGGGCGTTTACGCCCAGGCGATCAGCAAGTATGCACCTCATCCCAACGCGGCGAAGCTCTGGATGGAGTACTTGTATTCCGACGAAGGGCAGATCGGATTTCTGCACGGTCTCTGCCATCCGATCCGTTTCGACCAAATGCGGAAGGCTGGCTCAATCACGGATGAGATGGTCGCTAAACTTCCTCCATCCGGGGATAATGTCGTGTTCCCGGCACTTCAGGAGCTGATCGAAGTCGGCAAGATTGTCGCTGAAAACTGGACTACGAGCATCAACGCAAATGCCAAGAAGAACTAAGGTGTCCCTGTCGAAGAAGGAAGTCACTGAGTTGGGGATTTCCGAACCCTGCGAGCTTCCTATCACTCGTCGAGCTTCGGCGTTACGACGATTGGATTGGTCCGCGTTGATCGGAGTCGCGCCGTTTTTCATCTTCGCTCTCGTGATGATGGTCGCGCCAACAGTTTCGCTGATCGCCAACGCGTTTGTCGATCAGCAGGGGCACCTGACGTTCGGGAATTTTGCTGACCTCAACACGCCTGAGGTTACAGGCGCGTTTGCCGAGTCTATAAGGCTCTCTGCAGCGTCAGCTGTGCTTGGTGCAATAATTGGCCTAGGCCTTGCTCTAAACGTGGACCGCGGTATAGGCAGCACTAAGGTCCGTTCTATCGTGATGACATTCTGCGGCGTCGCTTCGAACTTCTCGGGAGTTCCACTCGCCTTTGCGTTCGTCGCAACACTTGGACGTCTCGGATTAGTCTCCGTAGCAATCAAGGCGGCCTTTGGCATAGATATTTATGCCAAAGGCTTCGATCTGGCCAGCTTCTGGGGTCTAACAGTCACTTATCTCTTTTTCCAGATCCCGATCACGATTACCATCATGATGCCAGCCATTGATGGCTTGCGTAGAGACTGGCGCGAAGCTGCGTCAATCCTAGGCGCCAGATCTTGGCAATATTGGCGACATATTGGCCTGCCCATCTTGTGGCCCAGCCTCCTTGGGACACTAGCGCTCCTTTTCGCGAACTCGTTCGGGGCAATTGCCACAGCCTATGCCCTCACCGGTTACGCGGTGAACATCGTGCCGATTCTGCTATATGCGCAGATCCGTGGTGACGTCCTGCACAATGACAGTCTCGGTGCTGCACTGGCGCTTGGCATGATTATCGTCATGGCGTTTGCCAACACGATCTATCTTATCCTCCGCACCCGCGCTGAACGGTGGCTCAGATGATAAAAACTATGCATCTTCTTCGTTGGATCTGTCTGTCCCTAGGTGTTGCTTTTTTCCTCATGCCATTGATCAGTACAGCAGAGTTCTCGCTTAGCCTAAGGCGCGATGGCTACAGTCTCGATGCCTACCGTTACGTGTTCGCCGATCCGGATTTCATTTCGAGTTTCAGTTATTCGGCGCTCATCGCCTTATGCACCATCTTCGTAGGCACTATTCTCGTCGTGCCAACCGTATATTTGGTACGCCTGCGCCTCCCATGGCTTCGGCCAGCCGTCGAGTTTATCGTGCTGCTGCCGCTGATCGTTCCACCAATAATATTGGTGTTTGGCTATGTGCGAATGTTTTCCTCTTCATCGCTGCTTCCTCTTACAGGAACTTCTCGCGGGTCCGATATATTGTTGATATGTGGTTACGTGACGCTAGCGCTTCCGTATCTGTATCGAGCTGTTGATACCGGCCTCCAAGCAATCAATGCCCGCGTTCTCACTGAGGCTGCAACAATTCTTGGCGCCAGACCAATCACTATTATTGCCCGCATAATTCTACCAAATATACTGGTTTCAGTGTTGTCTGGTGCGTTCCTAACTTTCGCCGTTGTAATCAGTGAGTTCGTGATGGCGAGTCTTCTCACGAGGCCTGCCTTTGGCCCCTATATCCAGAGAGTTGGGGTCGCAAAGGCCTATGAACCGGCGGCATTGGTTATTCTGTCATTCTTCATTACCTGGACCGCAATGGGACTGGTCCAAGTTTTGGCGCGTTTTTCACCTAATGTGCAAAGAGAGAGTAAATGAATCTGGTCGCGTCCTCCGCTAAAACAAATACCGCCCTTCACCTTTCCGGGGTCATCAAACGGTTCGGGGAGCATGAAGTCGTTCGCAATCTAGATCTTGAAGTACGAAAAGGCGAATTCATTTCGGTTCTAGGCCCATCAGGCTGCGGAAAGACTACGGTATTGCGTATGATTGCAGGATTTGAGCATCCGACAACTGGCCAAATTCTGATTGATGGGAGAGATGTTTCCAGGTTGCGCCCAGATCAACGCAACCTTGGAATGGTATTCCAATCTTACGCGTTGTTTCCGAATATGTCGGTTGCCGCCAACGTCGGCTTTGGTCTAAAAATCGCGGCCATGGCAGATCGAGACATTCAAAGGCGCGTTGCTGAAATGTTGGAACTCGTCGGTCTGACAGGGTTCGAGCGGCGCTTTCCTTATGAGCTTTCGGGCGGCCAGCAACAGCGCGTGGCTTTGGCACGAGCGTTGGCAACAAAACCAGCGATGCTATTGCTTGATGAACCGCTCTCGGCACTTGATGCAAAGATTCGTCTTTCTTTGCGTGAACAGATTCGAGACATCCAAACTGAACTTGGCATCACCACGCTTTTTGTGACTCACGACCAGGAAGAGGCATTGTCGATGTCTGACCGGGTTGCTGTCATGAACAGCGGAAGAGTTGAGCAATTTGGCACACCACTTGAAATTTACAATCGTCCGGCCACTCGTTTCGTCGCATCGTTCGTTGGAACGCTTTCTGTCCTCAATGCAACACTATTGGACCCTGCGAGCGGGGCAGTGGAGGTCGCAACCGCAACTCTCAAAAATCTGGAACTTCCGCAGGGTTTAGCGCGGGGCGACCATATCTCATTGGCAGTCCGGCCTGAAGCAATACGCTTTGGCGTCCACAAGGGAGATGCCATACTGAGAGGCAAGGTTACGGGGGTTGGCTTTTATGGTTCCGTAATTCGGGTTCGCCTGCTCGTTGGCAATGAGACAATCACTATTGACATGTTTAACACGCCACTATCCTCCCCGCCGTCGCGCGGCGAGGACGTTGATATTTCGATAGACCCTAACAGCGTGTTTGTGATGCGAGCGGAATAATGAGATCTGTTGCAACGTTTGGTTACTGGCTGTATCGCAAGGAACCCTAAGATTGTTTTCGGAGAGTCTTGATGTACAAGGGTACCAAGTTGAAGAGGTTCATTAGGGAAACGGTGAACGGCCGCGTAACAAATTCCTTGAATGCGATGGGTTGTATTTTTTATGCACGTAAGTGCATGAAGGCGACAATGATTGTTGCCTGTGACACCATCAGCTAAGGGTCGCCGTGACGCGGCGCAGCCGCCCTGGTTTTATAGGTAACACCGATGCCCGTCCCTCGCCCTGCCAGACCATTGCTGCTCACAGCAACGAAACGTCAAGGTACGCGGTCGGAGTGGTCCTGGCGAAGCCAGGGCGTATCTCCGCGTTAGCGCCTTTGGCGCTTACGAGCGTGTTCCCCAAAACCAAAGCGAAACCTCTCAAAGCGACACTACCGCAGTAGTTACAACATTCACTTTTAAAGCCACTCTGTTCCGGGCCTTTGGCCCGGGGCGGCTTTTCAGGTGGGCGGAGGGGGTGCGTTTGTGCTCGGTGCTGGGGGTTGACGTGGTTGAAGTGGTTGAAGTGGTTGAAGTGGTTGAAGTTTATTGAATGTTGTAACTAATATGATGAGTGTTATGCCCCGGCTTGTCCGGGGAGCTACTTCTTTTTTTGCCCTGCCAAATGATGCCGTTGATAAGGTGTGGTTGCCCTGAGCATAGCGAAGGGAGCTACTCCAGATGCCATGCCGTGGCTGGCTCAGGAGTACTCTTTCTTTAGAAAGCTTGTTTTGTTCAGAAGTAACGTTCGAAATTACTCATATCTGAAGAAGGATTTTCGAAGTTAATGGGATGCCTCGACCGGGGGAATTATCTCTTCGAATTTAAACGATTATTTCTTAATCAGACGTTGGCCAGCGCCGTATCGTGAGCATGCCCCGACCGTCACCGGTGCACATTTTGGCGGACAACAGACGTGGGGAAGCCTGCCAGGCATCCGCGAACGGAAAAAATGCCAGCATCAGGCCCGCAAAATCGCAGGAAGGGGAAAGGTTTAGAGAGGAATGTGGTTAAGACAGTGGAACGCCGGCGCGCTCCAGGAGCCGCTCATAAAACGTCTCAGCATCCGTGGACAGCAGCGTCGGGAACTCGGCTTTGAGGGCACTTTCCAGCGACATCTGCGCAACCGTGGTGAGCAGACCACTGGCCGTAAAACGCCGCCAGGCATTCTCATGCGTGGCCGTGCTATTTTTTGGACGCAGCTGCCGCACTTTACGCGCCTGTTCGTCAAGAACGGCGCCAATATCGGCCTCAGTTCGCGCTTTTTCATCGCGCAGCTCCGGGCTGACAACCCAGCGTTTTATCTGTCTCAGACGGTTTTTAAGTGAATGGTGGCGGTCAATATTGATGCCCAAACGCGCCATTTTGAGCAGGTGACGCTGATATTTCTGCTGCATCGACTCCGCCAGTCCGCTGGCTACCGCCCACTGGCGATATTTATGCAACCACTCCCGGATGCTTTCAACGGCGATGCCCCGTGAAGTAAAGCATTTGTCGGTGAGAAAAATTCGCATGGGCTTGTTCTGGCCAGAATCGGCTTCGCGGTCACGGTGTATCACCACGTAGTCCAGTTGCTCCATCACCCGCAGGGCATGGAGCAGAACGTCATAGGCTTTACGACCATTCTCATAAACGTGCAGCGCATTCATGCGGCGGGCAATCTCTTCCACCGGCAGCATCATTTCGAAAAGGTAATCGCTGTCCGGGTTGTAGTCACAATTTGCGGCCAGAACCAAAGAGAGACAGGTCAGCGCCTCACGGCTCTCAGAGCGTGGGGTAATACGCATAGGTTTAGGGGTAAAGGAAGGGTCAGAAGCACGAGAGTAAGGCGTGTAACCAGTACGACGAAGCGCGATCAAATCGGCATTTCGACGCCAGTCATGCTGACGGAAGCAGGCCACCACTTTTGCAGCCATGCCGCGCGGCGTTTTGCCCGTGTAGACCGGCTGGTTGTTGCGGTGCGTCTTCGACTGCCCTTTGCGCAGACGGTTAGCTTCACCCCGGCGCGAAGGACGATAAACACAGGCAGAAACACTGTTTGCTAACGGTGAGAACGGAAACTGTTGTTCAGACACGGCTCCCAACGCTTATGTTGCGCCGGAGGAGTTGACCTTTAAAAGGCATAAATCTATACTCCCTGCATAGAGCAACAACTCTATACAGTGTTAGTGAGCCCCGATTATCTTTCCTCGCCCGCCAAAGTGAAGAAGATATTCGGGGTTTTTGCTTTTCTGGGCCTGTAAAACCTTCTACACAGTACCCATTCCCTGCCACCTTACGGCGTGGCTCACCAAAATTCTCTAACTGATCAGCAATCTAACACCGGATCCCAAAACACTCAAGAAAGTTATTCCGTAACGTCTTCAGCTAACCGGCTGCTCGCGGCTTTGATTAATACTTCGAGCATCTCTGTTTGCGTAAGACCTTCTGCTTCGCATAAGCGTTGAAAGTCTTCTTTCAGCGCACTCTGCACGTACACACGGATCTCTTTATGGGTGTCTTTTCTACGAGCAACCAGAGCCTGCTGTCTTTCTGACGGCGACAATGGATTGCCTTTCCTGTAAGGGCGTTTATTTTTCGATGAGGAAGAAGCTACATTTGTGGATTGTGACATTTTTGGCCTCCCCAAGGATCTGAATATATCGTTTGGGAAAGCCTACTATAGATTCATTAAATCAGCAGCATAAAAAGCATTTCACTCCCGTTGGCGCGGGATAAGGCGAAAATGCGAAAAGAGGTAACGTTCGCCTATCAGGGCTCCGTTTCCCAAACGGAGCCCTGATAGGCGGCTGCGATTTTACCTATGGTCTGCTCCTATTCCGGACTGAACGCCGGTAACTCGGTGCCGGCATGTGCAATGTTTACAAAAAATTGAATGTTGTAACTATAATTATGTTTCTTAGGTTCATTATAGTTCTGTGTTTTGGGCTTGAAGTGGGTGTAACTTGGGAAATACCCCTTGAATTGGCCATGCGGACTCGCTCAGTCTGGGTATTTTTACAGGTGGATGGCACAGCGAGTTTGGATAATTTAGCTCGTTGTATAGGCTATCACCGCGCCGGCGGAAAACACTAGGTAATGGGTATATGGGGTCAAAACCAGTTGGGGTGGCTTAAAAAAATGAAGTTATACAACTGAGCTTTTGCCTTCAGGTGGGCAACATAAACGAGGGGGGTATTGATTACTTTCTTTGAGACGGCCGCAGTCACGGAATCATCACATAACCCGCCTGTATTCCAAGTATCTCAACCCCCTGTGAAACTGTATTTCCTATCTTAACGTGTTGCTTAATTGTCTCAGTATCTAGAGTCTTTCGATACCATACCCAGGCTATGTCCCCCTCTCCGTGAATCGCCTGAGGAGGCACAACTATAGCTTTTTCATTTCTGTAAAGGATGACTACGACTCTCGCGCTCATCCCCAAACGGATCTGCTGTGCTGAATCTGATGGAAGGGTATCAATGGCCGCTACAACATCATAACGGGCTCCTCCTCCGTATGAATCTGAAGCGTTACTTTGTACGGAAATCGCTGCAATATGTCCTTCGAGAACGCAGCCAGTAAACCCATCGCCTGTAATTTTCACAGGCATTCCCACATGCAACTGGTAAAGGTCTGACTCGCTGACTTGAGTCAAAACCTGAAGGCGATCAAGCCCGATAACCGTCAGCAATGGCGTCCCTTGGCTTACCTGAAGCCCCGGTTGAGCAAAAATAGCCTTACTGCCGTCTGTTGTGTCAGGTCGTACCGCAATACCGGGAAAAGGTGCTTTGATAGTCTGTTTTTCACTTTGGGCTTTCAGCGTCTGATAACGTACCTGAGCGTTGAGTAGCCCCATTTCTGCGATTTTACGCTCCTCTCCCTGACCCCGTTCCTTAACATCGCGCAAGTCATCCTGTGCGCTGAGCAAATCCTGTTGCTGTGTGAGTTCCTGCTGAACAAGCGCATCGACCTCCATACGTGCAACGATCCCTCTTGTGAATAAGGCCCGTGTTTCGCGTAAATTTGCCTGAGTTGTGATTAAGGTGGTACGAGCCGATTGCTCAGATCTACGGGCACGGGAAACTTCAGGGCTGCTGCTCCAGATATCCAGCTGGTGAACTTCCCTCTGAGCTTTTATCAGTTCAGCCTGAGCCTGGCGCAGTTGAATCCCGATCATTTCGGGATCAAGCTGAACTAGTATTTGCCCTGTTTTAATTGACTCACCTTCCCTGACCCTAACCTCATGAATGACACCTTCGAAAGGCGCTGAAAGCGTTTGCTGCCTGGCAGCTTGTATACGGCCAACGAGACCCAATTGCTGCTCAATTTCCTGTTGCTGGACACGTACCCAGTCAACTAATTGTTCATGCGCGGGTTTTTCAGCGTATTGCACCACAGACAGACATATAGCCACGGTAACGACGAACAGCAGTATGATTATGATTGAAGTGCGCGTCCGAAGTCTGTCTAAGACCATTTGCCAGCGTTTCTTAGTCATTGAGCGAGATATCCCAACTTTGCAGGGTAGTACCTAGAATTTGATCCAGCTGAGCTTGTGCATTTAAATAGTTAATAAGCGCGTTGAGCCTGGCATTGTCCGCATTACGCAGGTCATTCTCAAAGCTCAGCACCTGGAAGTTGCTGGAGCGCCCTGCCGTGAGTTTCTCGCGCTCAATTTCCAATTTCCGTCTTGAGAGATCGCTGATGCGCATAGCAATCTCGTATTGACGCCAACGAGTGCCGATATCTCTGACCGCGTTAGTGACGTCAAGCTCCAGTTGCTGCCGGGCGTCTTGCAACTGGACTGCCTGCTTACGCACATTAACTTGCGCCTGAACCTCTTCCTGATGTGCACTCATATCTCCTACAGGTATTTCTACCTGTACGCCAACATAGTTGTCCCAGGTGCGGGATGAGATATTCTGTTCGCTTCGGGCGCGGATCTGGTTAGCCCCACCGACGAGTGAGATGTCCCACAGCCTGTTGTTGTTTGCTATGGCAAGGTTAATTCCTGCTTGTTTCCCCGCAATTAGTTGTGCCAGCCATTCTGGTTGTGAATTCTCAGCCTCAATCAGAGCTTGCCTTGCGTTAATGTCGATGCGCCTGATTTGTAAAGGCTCACTGGCAAATATCGGGGTATCAAGATTCAGTGCCAGAAGCTGTAAAAGCCTAAGCCTTGCAGTATCCTGCTGGTTACGGGCATCTTCCAATGCCAGTTCCTGGGATGCGGTATCGGCTTGCGTTTGTACAATCTCAAATTCTGCCATGCGGCCGGCGGAAATCATCGCCCGATTGACGTCAGCTAATTGCCGGGAGCGCTCCAGTGATTCCTGCGCAATTTTTACCTGTTCCTGGGCCTGGAGCAATTCACGGTAGGACATAATGATTTTTGTCACCGTCTGCATGACGGTGAGCTTTAACGAGAGGTGATTTATCTGCTCATTAAGTTGGGCAAGCCGAACGGGGGCGGTAGTGATATCTTTTCCAGCCCCGCGAAGCAGTGGCTGAATAACGGTGATGTTCGCCCCGTCATTACCGGAAAAGCCCGCATTTTTGGCTATCGTCTGGCTTCCGGTCCACCCTAGGCTGAATCGGGTGCCATAGGGAGTGAGTAAGGTTGTGGAAGGCGAAATATTACCCTGCCGATAACGGTCATCCTGATTTCTGTCAGACAAATAACTCGCACTTAGCACGAGCTTTGGTGTAAACCGGTCTTGCGCAACGCGCAGGTCAAACTTTTGAGATATCCTGTCAAGATAAACGCTGCGAATTGAGCGATTATCACGCAGACCCAGAGAGATAGCATCACTCAACGTAAGATCAATGGTCTGAGCATTCAGGGAAATCGCGTTTATGCCAGAAGTCGGCTGACTTAGCCTTGAAGCATGAGAGGGAAGTATTCTGTCCTCGCTCCATGCATATGATGCAATGGGTATGACAAGCACGATTAAAGTTAATAATCGACACTTACTCATCGCGCAGAGCCTTTATGGGTGACATCCGCGACGCATTTATCGCAGGCGATAATCCGAAGAAAAGGCCTGTGACGATAGCACTTCCAATGCCTAATGGAAGAGAGATCGCGGACAGAGTAAAGCTCTGCCAACCCGAATAATGGACGAATATCCATGACGCTGTCAGACCCAATGTTGCCCCAGCAAATGCCCCTGCCGTCGCCAGGACAACGGCCTCGAGTAAAAAAAGCCGGGCAATGTCTTTGGGGCGAGCACCGAGTGCCATGCGGACGCCTATCTCACGGCGTCGTTCAGATATGTTCATCACCATCACATTCATTACGCCTATACCGCCAACCAGTAATGAGATCCCACCAAGCCCTGAAAGCAGCCAGGAGAACATACGTGACTGCTGAGCCATTCCATCAATAAGTTGATGGGGTATTTGTACGTTAACGTCAAATCCGGGAAATTGTGTACTCAGCCATTGCTGAAGATGTAGAGCCCCGCTATCCAGCGTGCGGCTGTCAGGGTGGCGCGCGACCACTGCGGAGATCTGTGGATTAGGGACAATGCGCTGCATACTTTCAACCGGGAGAAAAATCGCCTCGTTCGGAGAGACAGGTACTAGGGGTGTAGAACCTTTACTCTTCAAAACTCCTATTATTTCAAAAAGATAGTCACCTATCTGAACCCAATCTCCCACATTTGCACTGATGCCAGCACTTCTCCATTCGCTTTGTACTTTTGCCCCTAAAACCGCATAGGTACTGTGCGCATCATATCTGCTCACAAAGCGGCCCATACTGAGATCCAGATCCAGTACTCTGGCTAACTCAGCGTTGGTACCAACAACAGAAATATTTAACGTGTGCGCTTTCAGACGAACATCCATATTCATGGAAATAATCGGTGCCGCTGACACAATGTTTGGCAGGGTTTGGTGCAATAGCGTTGCGTTCAGTATGGTGACTGCAGGGGGAGGATTAGTATAATTTCCCTGAGGGGGTTGAATGCTACACACCAGTAAGTCGCTGCCCATTCCCTTAAAAACGCTCATAGCCTGAACTCTGGCGTTATGACCGATATTCAGCAAAGCGACCACCGCCATACATCCCACGGCAATACCTAGCAAAGCCAGCACGGCCCGGCGACCTAAAAGGCGCAAATTTTCGAGCGGTTCGATGAAAAGATAGGTCCAGGAAGGACCGTAGTTTTCGTGCAATTCACGAAGAACTGTTACGCCTGAACTATCGAGGCGCATACCGGTCCTCAGCAACACGGCCATCACGCACCCTGATACAGCGCTCCATACGATCGGCTATCTTCTCGTCATGTGTCACAATGAGCAGCGTTGTGCCGAACTTATCGTTCAACGATAAGAGCAATGCAACAATATCCTCTGCTGTATCGTGGTCAAGATTTCCTGTCGGTTCATCGGCCAGTAACAATTCCGGCTCGCCAACCAAAGCGCGGGCAATCGCCACTCGCTGCCGCTGACCGCCCGATAAATCAGCAGGGCGATGATAAAGTCGTTCAGATAACCCCACCCGCTCAAGCTGTAATTGTGCTTTTTGTCGTGCAATGGTTCGGGAGAAACCTCTGTATAGCAGTGGCAAAGCGACGTTATCCAGGGCGTTCAGGCGCGGTAGTAGGTTGAACCCCTGAAAAACGAAGCCAATAATCTGGTTTCGTACCTTGGCCCGTGCATCTTCGGAAACTAATGACATATCCTCCCCGGCAAGAAATACCTGACCGGAGGTGGGCTTATCCAAAATCCCAATAATATTTAGAAGCGTGCTTTTCCCAGACCCGGAGGTTCCAACAATTGCGCAACTTTGCCCGGCGGGGACTGATAACGAGACATTATTTAATATGGTATGCAACGTAGTGCCTGCCGGGTAAGAGCGTGTTATTCCTAACAAACAAATTACATGTTGAGACTGCTGATCAGGGAAATTCATCAGGCATCAATATTTTTGAATTTTTTATCTTCATCTTTCGAAAAATGATAATCAAATAATGTCGCTGGCCTGTCATGACCACTTTTTTCTATTTTTTCATTACTCGTAAAATTATCAAGTAATGAGGGAACACTCTGAGACTGAATATCAGGCATCGATACAGCATTCTTTTGCACTACTTTACCACCTACTAACTGAAAACCGTGCTTCATCCCTGTTTCAGTAACTGAGAACACACCATCCACATTGACGACGTCAGGCTCTTCAGTATGCAGAGTAACTTCACTGGCAGTATTAACGACGAAATTATTCTTTCCTTGACTTACGTAAGTGGAGAATTTAGACGTCTGGCCCTGCTCAGTAGATATTTCATTACTTCCAGTGTTATTAATTACCGATTCGAGATAAGCGAAATTTGTACGGTGCGCAAAAGAATAACCAGGGTCAAGTTCATATTTTACAAAACCTGGATCTAAGACTGAGCTGGATATATTTCCACTGTTCAATATTCTGGTCGCAGTGGCAGTATCATCCGCTGAAAAACTAAATGTCTGCAGGTGGCCCGTATTATCATAAGTACCACCATTATTCGCATTAGCCATTACGTGATTGAACATGCGATAAGTACCCAGATCATTCGCGAGATCATCTACATAACTAAGATCTGTCCCTTCTTGTTGCGCCTGAGCGTATAGATCCGACAACATATTACGGTCATCTTTAGTCAGAAAGTTGACAGATTGCATGGCCATGGTGTCTTTTGTCAGTGTCGTCTGGATTGTTGGATTAGCATCGGCATTACCAAACAACCGAGACATCATTAATCCCTGGCCACTGATAGTCGACTGTCCTGAAGACGGTAAGCTTGTATCCTTTACGAGGTTTGTCTGAGAAGGCTGGAGGTTAGTCGATTTTACGGTAACATCCGAGTTATTTTGCAACTTTTTATATGTGCTTGTTGATGTATTAATATTCATTTTAAGTTCCCCTCCAGCCTGGTTTTTCAGAATTGACAATTACTTTTTAATTAATAACTGTATTCCACAGTGACACTTTCCTGACGAGATGGCTGAGCCTGCGTACCTGCAGATCCCGTAATAGTATGCCGAACTTGAAGCTCTACACCCGATTTCAATTCATAGCTATTAAATGCTGGCGTTGTTGAAGATGCACCACTATTTACGGTCACGCATTTTGCTGGCGAAGCCTGAAAAGGCAAGTAATAACATAACTGAACAAGGTCCGAGGATGCTGATGGGTACGCAGCAATGTTGTACCTTACGAGAGTGAGAGTTTTTGTTTTACTTGCAGTACCGGAAGGGAAATCGGATGAGTTAATAAAAAAGTTCGTTAGTCCAACAGGACCGGTTCCATTCGAAAGAATACCGATCGTTGGTGCTGCGCTGGTTTTCGTAATTGAGCCTGTGATTGCGAAAGCCGGAAAGGAGGCAGTAGCGGCAGCGAACAACAAGGATAGAGAAACTAATTTCTTGTTCATTTTTTTCCTAAATAAGTTTGGTCTTAAGTTACTTCAAGAATGGGGATAAAACATACAGCATTACGCATTCCATATTTATCCCCCCTTACATGTAAGCTCCGTCTACTTTGTAAGCAAAACTGGTAATGAAAACGTGTTTGATGCTTTAGAGAAGCCGGAACAAACTTGTTTTTTCATTGAAGTTACAGTTATCGGCAAAAGAGTTAGAGAACTTGAGGAAAATTTTCGTATCAGAAGAAGATTCAATAGCCAGGGGTTACCGCTTTGTTTGGGTGACGGCTTCTGGCCCACCGCCAGAGCAACTGAAAAATCTGATGCTCCATATGCTAGAAAATGGCCTTTGAAACAACATGCTGATGATGTTTCTCCCAGCCACACAACTTAGAATTAAGCGCATGTATGAGTGATGTTTGTTCAGTCGCCATGTTGTTTTTGACGATTTCTCTAATCTTTTGGTAGAACCGTTTCATATTGTCGGCACTCGGTTTAACGAGCAACTTTCCGGCATGTTTACGGAATTTCCACCCCAAAAAATCAAAACCATCATCAATGTGCGTGATACGTGTCTTTTCCTCTGAAAGAGTTAGTCCTCGTTCCCGAAGAAAGCGCTCAATTCACAGTCTGATCACGGAATTCAGTATTTCACTGGTTTTCCCGGTGATGATAAAATCATCGGCATAACGCACTACATTGATTTTATGAAGGATTGTGTTACGAGACCCGAGTGCCTTTTTCAGATACCCGCGCAGTTCAAACTCTAGTCCGTTCAGTGCCATATTTGCCAGCGTGGGGGAAATTATTCCACCCTGAGGCGTTCCTGCGGTCGTTTCCTGAAATTCACCATTGAAAACTGTTCCCGCTTTAAGCCAGGTATTGAGAGCACGTTTATAGACAGGGAAGTTCTGAAAGAGCCATTCATGGCTGATATTATCGAAACATCCTGCTATATCGGCTTCCAATACCCATTTCGCGGAACGTTTGGGGGCTAAGCAAATGAATATGTGTTCTTCAGCATCAGTCGTTGAACGATTCAGGCGAAATCCGTAAGAGTTTGCATCACTGGTCGATTCTGCTGCAGGATCCAGTGCCATGTAGTACAGCGCCTGCATGGCTCTGTCTTTCATGGTCGGGATCCTACCTGTACCGACGGGGCCGCGCTGGCGGTGCAAACGCCCACATTCAATAACATGGCCAGTAAGGCCACCCGCAATCTGTTGTTCTTCATCAGTTTGTTTCCTCCCCGTAGGGCAATGCGTAAATTCCTGATGACACACTGGCGGTCAGCAGGCAAAAGGAACCTTCCCCACAGGACGCGTCCCAGGTCAGGTTTTCCGGCACGCACTTAGTCAGACAGGTAATGGCCACCTTCAGTGCCTCGTGGTGCAATCCCGGATGGGTTCTGAAACACACCCGCTGATGCTCGATATCATCATCGCTGAACACAAAGCCATGCAGGTCAAAAAAGTGGATCGACAGTGCTTTTTCACCCTTCATCGTTTTTCTCCTGACACCGCGCAAAGCCACCTCAAACCCGGTGGCCTGCACGACCTCGCCTTATTTCATCGCATTATCGATGGCCTGCAGCATCACCTGAGCGGACACGACGCCCGGAATGACGGTTGTGTTGTCAGCGGTCGCGTTCTCTGCCGGCATCACGATGATCCCCGGCGTCCCGGTTAATCCCAATAGTTCTGCCAGCGCACTGTTACCCGCGATCAGGGCATCTGCCGCTGCGCGGTTCGCGACGTCTTCTTCTCCTGCGCCCGCTGCCGTGGCCACTTTTTCAATATCGTCTGACGTCAGTTTCCCTTCGTTATGGCCGGTGCCGTAAATCCCGTTGTGGTAGGCCATATAGGCATCAGCCCCCTTCTGTTTCCAGATGGCCAGACCCCGGCGTGACGCCAGCGTAGACTCGGGGTAAGGCCCGGCAAAAATCGTCCAGTCACGAAAAGCAAACCGCACATCCGGGTTGCTGACCATGACCTGCTCCATCACCGGCGCCATCATGCTGCAGGCGATACATTCGTAATCAAAAAACTCGGTCACAATCACTTTCGATTTTTGCGGGCCTTTCACCGGCACGCCGTCAAGCTGCATCAGCAGCCGGTGCCCCTTCAACACCGACTGTGCCATCAGCTGTGCCTTGATGGCTGCCTGCTGTGCCTGCAGCTTTTTGCTTACCTCGATAAGCACCTGCGGATGGGCCACCAGGTAGTCGGCCGCAATCTCGCCGATGCGTGACTGCTGCGCCGGTGTGAACTCTTCCGGCTCTGCGGCGCCGGCGTGGATTGAACCGAAAGTAAAACTCAGGGCGAGCGAAAGCGCCGCCGCGTTAAAACGGTTTGCCATGATGATGTCTCTCGAAGAAGGATCCCGGTGTCACCGGTGAATAAAAGGTTGAGCCGCTGCCAGGATGTGTCGCGGTGTGGATTAACGTTCTTTCTGAATATTTCGGACGGCTTCGTGGGTAATTTCTTCCCGCTCCGGTTCCCGGCCCCGGCTTTCGGGTGGCAGCGTTAGTTGCCCCTGCTTTTCCAGTTCACGCGCCGCGCTGGCCAGCGCCCGCTCTGACAGGTCATTTTGCGGGTTTTTAGCGGAGCCGTGCGCTTTATCCTGCTCGGCCTGCACGTAGCGGAGTGCTTCTGCAGACATCAGGCTTCCCTGCGCGTTTTCAACCGGCAGAGCCGTACTGGCGAACTGCCCGGAACCAGCCAGTGACGCCAATACGGCCTGAACGGCACCGTTGTTGCCCTGCAGGGCTTCGTTTTGGGCAAGCAGACCGGACGCCTGACGGATAAGTGCGGCGTAGTCAGGCTGTTTCTCTCCTGGCAGTACCGGCACCTGTTGCTGCATCGACTGCACCACCTGCTCAATCAGACGAGCCGACAACGCTGTTTTTTCAGCGCCGTCAGATGCCCCTGTCATAACGTGCAACGGAGGCGTTTCAGTGACGAGTGCCCGTGCGGCATCACGTAACAACGCGGACTCATCCTGAGCTTTAGCCTCCTGCGGCAAGCGTTCTGGCAGTGCAGGCCGCGCCTCTTCAACAGCCCGGAGTGCCTGCCGAAGCAGGGCAGACTCATCCGCCGGCCTTTCTTCTGCCGGCAGATACCGCAGGATCTCCTGCAGCTCAGACTGGACCAGCCTGAGCAACGTGGCATCCGGCCTGACAGTCCGGTCAGTCACCCCGCCCGCCACTTTCAGCAGCTGCGCGGACGGCATCTGCCGGCCGGTGAGCAGCAATACGCCTGCCGCCGGGTTGCCTCGCGCCGCCGCCAGCGCCTGCGTCATATCGCTGACCACAATCGTGTCACCGTTACGGCTTTTTTGCACCACCGCCGCCTGGGCGCCCTCGGTCGTCAGCTGGCGTACCGGCCCGGTCTGTATCTGACCGGTGTCTGACTGAAGGGGAAACATCGTCAGACCCGCCGTTTTGCCGTTGCCGTCATAAACCGGTAATGCCAGATGCGGCATCGGATATTTCCTGGTCGGCGGAATAATCCGCGCCGTCACGGGGTTATCTTTTAAGCCCTGTTCCCGCAGGTAGGTTCGCCCGATGGCCGTTTTGCCCACCGGCTGCCCCATCGCCCAGATGCTCCGGACCTGCGCCCGCTCTGATTCCGGCTTCAGGGCATCATGCGCCGTCGTCGGGCCGTTATCTTTTTGCCGCAGCGTATCCATCCAGTCACGAAGACCATCGGTATAAATCTGCACATGATCGCGCGCACGGGAGGCGTTAATGTAAAAGGCCCGCATGCCGCTCATTCGTTTACGCGCACCCTCTGTCCTGATTCCCCAACATCGAGGACTCATCAATCAAAAAAAGTGTCCTGGCATAACGCACGTCTTCGCCCGCCGCCGTGCGCTGTTGCCAGTCCACCACGAAGGATTTAAGGGTCTGCGCCTCGATGCCAACATCACGCATTTCCTTCACCGCGCGGTGCGTCGGGGCAAGCCCAATCACGAGCGGTCGTTCACTTTCCGGCAGGGTGTCAATCGCGGCTTTCACCGCCCGGAACTGGGTGGTTTACCGTGAGAGGGATAACCGCACCCGGCAGAATGCACACACCCGACGGCGAGGAACGAGGCGGCGACCTTAGCGGCCAGCGTCGCTGGCCAGTGTCCGTGCGGCGGCGCAGCCGCCTGCGGGGGTTGACCCTTGCCGTTGCCATCGGACCGTAGCCGCAGGCCGGAAACCCGCAGGGGTTCCGCGAAGCTTACCGGCCAAGCCGGTTAGCGAAGTCGGGCAGACGACTGACCAGCCTGCTGGTCATGAGCCGAAGGGGGCCATGCTGTGGCCGTGGTGGTTTGTGGGAATGAGAAATCACCGGCCATCAATGGCCAGGAAGAGAAAGAAGAGTAAAAGCCCGGAGAGGAAGAGACGGAAAGGAATGAGAGAGACAAGCCCCCGACACATACCGGAGAAGAGGGGCGGCGCAGCCCGCTGGGTGTGTTTTAAGCGCGGCAAAAGTCAGGGAGCGCCCCCCTGCCCACTTATGCCTGTTTGCGCACTTCATCCAATAACTCGGGATGGTGATCGAGTACGCGCAGGAGTTTGATGATCGAAGGGTGTGGCTGTGCCTTACCCTTTTCATAACGCGAAAAGGCATTCACGCCCCCGCCAAAAATCTCGCTGGCCTCTTTCTGCGTAAGTTCAAGTTTTTTACGCACCTGAATGATGTACTCAGGTTCGATGGTTTCCGCGATGACTTTGGCCTTAAATGACTTCACCTTTGCCATGTAGGCCATCGACTGCTCACGATCCATCACGACTTCACCACACGCCGGACAGTGGTCTCCTTCTGCCTCGATAACTGTTTTACGGCCACGGAATGAGTAAGAGACTTTTTTGATACCAAACTCAAGTTCTGCACCGCCACAAACGGAACATTTCATATTACTTCTCCTTGAATGAGACGATCAAAACACCGTTACTGACCGTTAGTTTTAGATATACGTCACCGCACGACAACTTCGGGCGGTATACGTCCTGCCAGACAGTATGATCATTATAGGTGGTCATACTTTTAAAAAAATCAGCTGCCGTTAATCCCAGGATCGCGCTGCACATATCATCAAATGTCATCCCTAAATCATCCGCACCGTTGAGCGCCGTATTGGTGGCTTTCACCTTCCCTGCTGCAACAAGTCCCTGAACGATATGAAGGCGCGTATGTGGAGTTCTCTTTTCCATGTTCACTCGGATTATTGGTTTTTGAGATGTAATTATAACCTCAAAGGTTAGTTTAGACCACAAATATAACCTTTGAGGTTAGTTTTAGGTGACACTATTCCCACCGTTGTTCGACATAGTTCGCCTTCATGACATTTATACGCCGCACGGCTAACAAAGCCATCATCTCGCATTCTGCGAGTGATTCGGCATCATGCAGTGGCTGCACGCCCGCAAAATCTGACGACTCGGCAACGCGGGAATACAGCGAAAATGCGTGAACCCGCTCAGGTTCCGTTATGCTTTCTTCTAACGTGAATGTTTCTACATACTCGCCGTCATCGTAGATGGGGGCGATTTCCAGCTCGATGGCGTGAATATGGTCATTCCCTAACACCCCGCCTGTCTGGCAGTTCCAGCCAACAGCAGGATCGGCGGCCAACTCATCGATAACCTCTTGTAAAAATGGCAATTTCTCAACGGTTTTAAGCAGGTTTTGCAGGTACTGCGCCGCATGGTTGCTGTAATACGCCACGTCCACAACGCCGAGGGGAACAACGTTCATCGCGTTCACTGTCCGGCCTCCGGTAACAACATGCGGTCGAGGACATAGGTAAAATGGTCAAAATAATCACAGGCCATCACCGGTCGTCCGTTAACAAACCAGACCAGAATCCACGAAAGAGATTCTTCGCACCTGTACATCTCTGCCTGTGCGCCCGCCGGTAAAAGTCTCGGCTCGAATTTTTGTAAGAATGCCCCGTAGCAGAGGATGTAATTAGCCAGATCGCCAAGCTGCGCGGGAGTAAAGGTTGCGGCCCCCGCAGTGGGAGCCTTAGCGCTGATATTTTGGTCAGAATTTACCGGTGTATTCATGATTAGTTCCCCGCCGTCTGGTTTTTCACGCCGTAGTTTTTGATATAACGGTTAAGCCAAAATCCTGCACCGGCCTCGAAATTCCACCCACGCCACACCATCTCACCCTCCTTACGCACGACGAGACGAAATTCCTTCCCGTTATCGTCTTCAATCGCCACGTTGCTGTACTGAGACGCGACGGCGGTTGCCTGTTCGCGGGTAAACTTACCCTCCTCCGGTAATACACATTCCTGATCGCACATAAGCCTTTCCTTTTCGTTTGGGTTACACACATCACCCGTTGAGTTTCTCTTGTCGCGGTTTTGACGTTTGCGGGGACCTGCTGTTTGGTCCCTTCTGGTATGCCATCACCCGTTTGAGACCCCTCGCCGCAAGGGCGTAAACGACACCGGCTGACGAAGATGACCAGGGCGAGCGGATAATTTTTGGAGGACTAACGTAGTGGCCGAGAAAAATTCTCAGTGAGTGTATTTACCCTGGACAGCGAGGAGGACTGTGTCGGTATCAGCCCAGGCGAAGGGACTTAAACGGAAAGAGGATGCCGGAGTCCCAATGAGCGGGGATCCGCCGCAACGCCGGAGCGCGACAGCGAAACGGGGGTGCGCCGAAAAGTGCCGGTGGAACTCTCGCCGGTACGGTTAGCGCGCTGGCGTGAGCCAGCTGCAGGTGTTGACGTGCTCCATCAGACACTAGCCGTCAGGCCCGAAACTACCCAGCGGGTTCGGCGGAGACGGGCCGGTGCGCAGCAGCTGCCGGGCGGAGTGTGGCTCGACGATTGACCAGCCCGCTGGTCATGAGCCGAAGGTGGCCGGGGTAGGATTTTGGATCATGTCTTTCATCCGCATCGAGAAAATCGGAAAACGAAAAACAGGCACCGAAACCGCATGCAAGATACAGGCGATCACCAAATGATATGACCAGCCGACGGCAGGACTTTGTTTTTCTGCCAATCCATTATAGCGATAGCAGGGACGCGCGGCGCCGAAGGTGTGGAGCGAACGGCTATCGCCAGGCGAAGCCTGAAAGGGGTTTTCGCGCGATAACAGGCGGCTCCCCGCCCGTTTATACCGCCTACTTATCGAGTTTTTTGATCCCAGCCTGCCGAATATAGGCACCGCCGAGATATACCGCGTTCTGACATTTAAGATAAAAACAGATATCGTCCAGAATCTGTGTCGTATTGAGCGGGGATAATCCGGCCTCGCGGCGGTACGCGTTAATCAACAATTTATAGTGCTGCAGCGTTTCGCGGGTTTCAGATGTCAGTTTCATTTTTTATCCTTACGGCAGGGTTCCCCCTGCCGGTGAGTGTGTCATTCAGAAAATACGTAGCCGTTCACTAAAACCAGCCCGTTCATGAACATGTCGCGCCCATAAGCTTCATAATCGAAATAACTCTGCAGTGAGTCCGGCATATCACTGAGTAAGCCCGTTTCATCGACAAAATTGCGCGCGTAGTCTTGCTCACTTTCGGCCTCGCCCTGATACGCTTCCTGAAACGCGTCATAATCACAGGCGTTGAAATACCCGGCCCATTCCACAAACGCCTCGCCCTGCCCTTCCGCCTCGGCCTGCCGGTAGGCATCTATAAACGCCCAGTTCACATGACTTTCGGACGCCAGTCCGGACGGGATCCCTTCCCAGTCCTGAAACATCAGCTCCGGGTCGTCTTCATCGGCATGCAGCTCGCTGCATGCCGCCAAAAAGTCTTACTCGTCATCAAACTCGGTCAGATCGAACCATTTGCCGGCGATGCTGCCGCAGTTGTATTTGTGGTACGTACCGACGTACACGGCTGGTGTGGTGGTGCTCATGTGCATTTCTCCGCTGGTTGAGGGATCACAGTTCCGGCTAACGCCGTGCCGACACGACAGACGGGCGGAAAGCGGAGGATGCAGGGGCGCTACCGTAGGCCGCAGCGCAAACGAAGGAAGGAGGCTGGCTTGACGGCGGGCGAGTGAAAATTGAACGAGCACGCGACGGGAAGACCGCCGAGTGTATGAGTGCGAACGGGTGAGGAAGCGGCGAAGCGAACCCTTGCATCTGGAGCGGCCGGTCTACCGTGAAGGCACGGCTTTGGTGCTTTCACATTTTAGCTACCTGACTTTGCCCGTCTCCTTTGCGGCTCCGGCTTGGCCGGGAAATGCCGCGTGGCGTTTCTGGGAAACGTTCGGGGGTTTAACGCCCCGGACGTCTCCACGCCTGGAAACAACAAGGCTCTTGCAGCCTTGTTATACCAGTTCTAATCCCGAAATGCGTGGTCCAGTTCGTTTACCTGCTGGTATATATCGAGGAATCTTGTGTTCATCTGGCTGATAATCTGTCCGGCCAGACGTTGTGATAATTCCTCACTGTTCCAAATCCAGGTTGATTCCAGCGCGCGCATTGCGCAGCTCTGTCAGGCGGCGTAATCCGGTCGCGTGGTATTGTTCCATCAGCTCAATGCCAATCCAGCGACGCCCTGCCTGCTCCGCCGCAACGCAGGTGGATCCGCTGCCAGCGAAAGGATCCAAAACAATTGAACCAGGCTGTGTAAACGACTCGATCAACGGCCGCAGCACGGACACCGGTTTTTCCGTTGGGTGGTGGCGGTTGTCGGTGTACTGCCAGGACATGACGTCTGGTAACGGCTTTTCAGGCAACGGCGGACGCCCTTTCGCCAAAATGTAAGCGCTTTCGTGGCGGTAGCCTACGAACGCCGATTTTGATGCGTAGGTTTTGGTAAACACGACGTGGCTAACCACGCGGAACCCCGCCGCTTTCCATGCCTGCATAAACAAGTCCACCCGATTCCAGGCGTAGAAACTTACTGCCAGACTGTTGGGTTTGAGCACCCGGAACATTTCTTTGCTGACCGGCAGTAGCCAGTCCCCTGCTTGTCATTGGCAATAGTTCGCCCCGTCCGGTCGGTAAAGCCGACGAGATACGGCGGGTCCGTCAAAATAAAATCCACCGCATTCGACGGAAAACCAGACATAACCTGCTCACAATCACCCTGGATAAATCGGGACATAGCTTGACTCCAAATAGAATGCCGGGACCGGCCGGCTCCGTGCCCCCACGACAGACGGGCGCAAAGCGGAGCGGGCAGGTGCGTCCCCGGAAGCCGCAGCGCAAAACCGGAACGAGCTGAATGCACCGTGACGGGTGCGAACGGGTGAGCTGACACCGACGTGTCAACAGTACGGCCAGGTCTTGCTGCTGCTCGCTTTTCGCCGGTCTGAATTGTGGAGTCATGCGTCGGCCATATTCGCAAATAATTCTCGCGTCAATTGGGTCGCTCTTTGCCACCTTCCCCATAGCTCTGGCAAAGTTCTTGATCTGACGAGGATTAATTACTGCGACCGGCAGACCCGCAGCACTGAGCATTAACTCGGCAGTACAGTGATACCGGCTTGTTGCTTCCATAATTATTCCCGTAACAGAAAGCCCGCTCAGAGCTGCCTGCAATTCAAGTATTCCTGCAGCTGAATTTTCCAGATGCAGTAGCTGCCCGGTAGTATCGATAAATACTTCCAGAGTGTTTTTAGCTACATCTATACCGATTGTGGTTTTATCACTCATGTTCAGTTCTCCCTGCCTTGCAGATACGGGCTGTTTGCACGCCCCGGCAATTGTTCGGGTTAATACTGAGAATGACGTTGCGCAATGATGCTCACCCTCGGGCTCATATCCCAGGACGACGAACGTGCTGCAACATCAGGTAAAACACAATGAGTGTATACGCTTCTCACTGTCATCCTAAACATACAAGGAGACGACGGAGTGAACACTTGCAGGCACAGCGGCCCGGCTACAGTGCGGGCACGGGGTCGGCGCTAACGTTAAGGACGTGGAGGGATAGCACGGAAGTGAGCAAATCATGGCGGCATCGTCAGGTGCTATGGATGTGGAGCAAAGCGACATCCTTGAGTGAAAAGCCACCAGGCACAGGACCGGCGCCGAAAGGTACACCGATTTATCCCCCGCGAATACCGAAGTTACTCAGTGAATCTGTGGATAACCGAATGCGGTTTGAAATGAGGCGGTAGTCTGCGACGACCGGGGCGGTACCAGGAATGAATGGCCGCAGGATACCGGCCAGGCCGGACCCTGAGGTCAGACCCTGAGGTCAGACGATGAATGACGATGACATTTTGTTCGTCGCGGGCAGTTCAGATGTGGCCACGATGCTCCTCAAGCAGGTCAATCGCATGCTGCATCACGCCGGCCGTATAGTCGTCTTCAATGATTTTCGCAAAAGTCAGACGGTCGGCCAGGCATTCCACCAGGGTATCGTGACAGATTTCGTTACCTGTTAGAAAAATGCGGGTCGCCGCGTCAGCGACGGCATCTTTGACGTCCGAGAAGAAAATCAGCTCTTTGGGAAAGCGGGGATTAATCACCATTTCATGTCTCCGGCGGGGTTAAACGCTCCTCTTATCATGCGTCCGGGTTCTGATTCCGTCCAGCACGACCGGGCCGTCGTCTTGAGAATGTCGAAAAGAGGTAAAAAAGTCCACCTTGTAAAAACCCGCAACGCTCGCCGCAGACTCGGCTGAGGCGTACCTGAGCACCGCGAGGAACGAACAGCCGCGACGAGGAAGCGTCATATCGTCTGCAACTGATGTGAAAACCGCACACTCCCGGCCTGATGTAGTCATAAAAAAACCGGCACGCAGGCCGGCGGAAAACGATGATCGGTTTTACTTACGGCTTTTCTTCCAGGTTTCAGATGCCAGAAAAGCCGCGCGTACCACCACAATGGCCCAGCATAGCTGCAGGAGTATCTTCACAGGCACACTGAATCCGTCAAATATCAGCAGCGGCACAATAAACAGGCAACTGATGAGAAAACACCACTCCGCCGCGCTTTTACGCGCCCTGCCAGTCAGCGTCTCCAGTCCGACTATCCATTTGCATAACAGCATAAATGACATGGTTCTCTCCACAAATCTTCCGGCACGCCGGAGGGCTTCAGTCTTTTTTCAGCATGCGTTTGAAATTAGTTCGGGCCTGACCTTCCCCTTCCGTACTGCCGGTGGGTTCCGGGAACACTAAGGGGGCAGGCACCTGGCCAGCGCAGGCGGCAATGACGTCCTAAATGCTGGCCGTCGTGGACTGCCATCCCGTCGTTTGCTGAATAATACCCACCAGTTGGTCGGCGGTCAGCTGGCCATCGAACAGCATGGACAACAGGTAAGGCAGACGCTTATCCCGCTGGTATAACGCGCTTCCGCCGACGATCGCCGCCCGGAAAAAATCACCACGGGTGCGCAGGGGAACTGACTCGATAATCTCCATCGCCCTGGCATCCTGATTATCGTCTTCAGTAGACAGTCAGTTTCTTACGTTTGCCGGTCACGGATAGCGTTCCTTTAAATTATACTAAGACAAGTTCGCGAACCAACGCCGTCTGGAGGTCATTGACGACAACAATGCGTTTAGGAGTCAGTTTCCAGGCACGGCGCACAGCGACTTCAATCAGCGGCACACCACCACCGACCAGCCACACCAGGTTTAGGGCAAAAACAATCTGCTCTTCGGTGAATCGTGACTTTTTCATCGGCACATCCTCGGTTCAGGGGAGTCATTATCATGCCGGAATTCTGTTTCTGAATGGAGCAGGATTTTGGGTCAGGGTCACCCCTGCCCTGCTGCCGTGAAATTGTTGTTTAGAACAAGATTGCGACTCTATTATCGCATAACCATGGTCACAGTTTCTGACAAATATTTCTCTCATTTTCAAAGGTATGACTGATGAGCAGTTATTTACCCGTGAAATTGCGGATGTAGATAATATGAAGTAATAAGTATGAGATGTGAGATGTGAGATGTGAGATGTGAGATGTGAGATGTGAGATGTGAGATGTGAGATGTGAGATGTGTCATATAATCTCACACGAGGCTTAGTGACAAACAAAACGTTTAATAAATATTAAATCACACTTCATAAGTGCGACATTATATTTCACTTCAATTTGCTGCTCCCATCCACCCTGGTAACGCGCTAACTTTAGTAACTGGCATCAGATTTACTACATTGAATCTCAGCCTGGATATCATAAGTGCTAATCATGAATTCACAAGTATGAATTATGCGGTTGCGCGCAACCGACATAGCACAGACTGTGAAGGATCAATGAGTCATGTTAGAGCCAGATGCCTTGCCTCAAGCTAGGAAATGCTACCTTATATCTCTTCAGATACATGAGTGCACTCCACACATATTTAAAATAAGTATGAAGTATTACTTTTGAGGTTATCCTCATAATTCACATGTGTGACATATGTTTGATCTCACCAAGGGAATACTATTCTGTGGATGCACATCATCATAAGTAATACTTCATAAATGCTACATGTTAAATAATCAGTAATACAGGGGGCAGATGTAGCCATTGCTAGATGACCCCCTTCACATTGCTGCTTGTAGGTTCTCTGTAAAATCACCAAACAACACAACTCACAACTCACAACTCATAGATTTCATAATTCATAATTCATAATTAGGAAATAATAAATAGCAAGGATGAATTATTCGGTCTAATTCTATCAAACAAAACAATGCATAAATGACGTTTATTGCAACACGGACTCACCAGAACGGAACCAGATAAATTTAGGTATGAGGTATGAGGTATGAGGTATGAGGTATGAGGTATGAGGTGACATACTGAATTTAGCATTCAAATAATCAACTCTAAACGATCGTTATCAGTGTGAATTATTACGGAATACTTAATGCAGCAAATTGAATCTACTGGTAGCTAAGGAATTATAAGGTTACGCTCCACACATAATTATCATCAAAAATATAGCAACATGATTGTTTTATTTCAGAAATTATCCAGTTCGGAAAGAGGGAAGGAAACATAATTGTGAAGTATGAAGTGCGGATTATCAGGTGCTAATTGAATACAGTAGGGGAGGGCGCTGGATTTCAAAAAGAAGCCCAGCGGTGCATAAGTATGAAATCATACTTTTTTGAGATACGCGTCCAGAGCATCGCGAATGATAGCGCTCACACTTTTCGGCGCAATACCGACGCGTTTGTTATACAAGGCCAGGTCTTCAATTTCACGCAAGGTATTCTGAGGCAGAGAAATGGTCGTCCTGGTCAATATTTCTGGTACAGGTTCTACAACTACTTTCTCATCGCCATAGGGACGGTCAGCCAATCTGTTCGCCAGAGCATCCGCTTCTGCTTCAGTAACTATGCGGCGATTGGTGAAAGGGGGTTTTTTTAAAGCCATTAAAATACCTCATTCAACAGAGCAAGAACTTCAGACTTGGCTTTTTCGTTAGATGTTTCCAGGACAGATTTACCTTCAGACATCACATCTCGGTAAACCTTTCGGTAACATGCCGTCGCGCTCAAAGGGATCAGTCCTTCGAATTCGCGGACATACTCCAGAAATTCATGCCGTTCGTTTCCCTGAAGGAGGGGATTTGTAGTGGCCATACTTTGATAGCAATATGCCTTAAGCTCTGGATTTAAATCCCGCATGCTTTCTAACTGCTGCTGAAGCTCAACCATCGTATCCAGATCCAACTGAGAGCATTGGTGCGGAGCAATGATCTGATGAGCTACGGTTCCGCCTGTAATCAGCTCACGGCTGTTTCGTCCGGCAACATCCACTATAACGTGATCAAACCTCTCATCAAGGCTTCTGAGTGTTTGAGATATGTTGTCTCTTTTCTCAATCAGGGTGATGGAGGGGGTAAGGCCTGCAGCTTCCCGTTCGGCATACCACCTTGACGAAGAGCGTTGAACGTCAGCATCGACCAGACACACATCCTTGCCCCATAAGGCCAAACCCACAGCTATATTGACTGCAGTTGTTGTTTTCGCGGCCCCACCTTTATTGCATCCAACAATCGTGATCATTTGTCACCCGTGATATCAAAAGTAGTATTTCTTAAATAATAACTCACAAAAGTTAAATGTGAAGTAATATCGACTAATTATTATGTATTAATTCATACTTATTACTTAGCTAAAGCATAGTGAGCATCGCTCAATTGAAACCGCAAACGTGATTGAACAGGTAAGAGACAAAATTAAAATTATTTGTTTCCTCGTTGATCAGCTGCCTAAGACTTTCTTGGGTGCAACCCTTAACAAGCTGAAGAACCCATGGTTACACGGTATTAATGAGGGTCTTCCCCTGTTGTGGTGGGTACTCCAGAGCTGTCCTAACTATGAACAATAAGGCCAAGGATGAACGGTCCAACATTCCTCCGAGGATCTTCCCACTGCTTATACCCCGGATAACCACAGATAAAGGTTTACGATCGCTGATACCGGTCATGTAGCCGTTAAACTCATTCAGCCCCTCTTCGATTGACATCAAATGTTCTGGTGTAATACTTTCTGAGACATCTATTCTGATTCCTTCCATTTAAAACCTCTCATTATTGTTTTTAATTGCTAATCACCAGCCCATACCCAGCTTCCCGTAGTGAAACAGCACACCCAGCTTGAACCGTTCTTTATTTCTGAAGACACGAGACTTGGTCCGGAGTAGGCGGATTTTTCTGTTTAGAGATTCCGCATTGCCGTTTGATACCCGGTTTCTCATCGCATTCAGGATGACTTAAAGACGCTTTGCCACCACCTGGCCAGCTCTGGCCATTAATGGTATTCCTATGTTCTTCGCCATTATCATCCATTCCTACCACAGCCTACGGCTATGGACATCATAGCGACGGTGCCTTAGGTCACTCTTTCATTACCCAGCACTGGTTCGTTTGGGGTAACACCCGCCGAGCAACTTCTTACATCTCGGCCCGGCGCCCGAGCGGTTTTGTTTGCTGTAAAACCACAGGTAGCGTGAGCAGTGGGTGTCTTTCCTGTCTGACGACGGGATCTGTTTCATCTCAGCCTGACGGGTTTTATCAACCACGGCGCACAACATTTTTGCCACATGTAAGTGATCGAAGACGATTTTATCGACGAGATTGGGGAGATAGATGAGGGCTGCACTGATATAGGCCATAGACAGCGTTTTTATCTCATCAAGCTGGTGGCCTCACAGCCTGCGCAGATAACTGGCAACACTCTCTACACCACGATCATCGGCCAGTTGCAAAGCACGTCCCTGCCTGTCAGAGATAACGGCGACGTACTGGCGTTCTCTTTTGAAGCCGACTTCATCAACGCAGAGATGACGGGCCGATAAAGGCTGTTTTATCCGGACTAAGCTTCGTTTGACTGCGCGCATCATGATACCGTCCACGGCATTCGAGCTGAGTTTAAGCTGTTTTCTTACCGCATCACGGTGCTGACTTTCAGCCATGAGAGAACAAAGGCTGCGAACAGCAAAGTGTAGCGGCTGCCTGACCCCGCACAGGCCACAGGCAGTGTCTGGCAACCGTGCTCGTGGCAGTCAACGCGGGGGACATCAGCTTCAACTAGTGTGATGAACTGACAGGTATTGAGGTGACGCCATTTGCGACTCCGGTGATCATGTATGGAGTAGGATTTACCGCAGGTTGGAAGGGCAGTTGTGTGTTTTCAGCAATGCCGACAATGAACCAAATTTTTCATCAAGGGAAAGGGATTGTACCTGTCACGGTGCGGACTGTTGAATGATATGGGCTTAGAGGGAATTTTCGTCCATGGCAGACTCCTCAGTAAATCAAGACTGCCATCATAATGCCTTTAGCCACTACGATCGGGGAAGACCCATTAATGAACAGTATTAAGTAAGTGTTCATTATGGATATCTTTACCCCACCCCTGACCCTTTAATGCGTTTGATCCTATTCCTTAAGGATAAGGTTCAGGCTGGTTTTCCTTCCCCAGAAGTTTTCCCATATAGGCTTAGTTGTCAATCAGCAAAAGCATTCATCTAATCGTCATTTATCATTAAGTTGGATGTGCCGATTAACCGTTGAGCCTAACAATTATCAGCAAGAAGCGAGTACCACAATGGCTATGCATACGACGGCATAATTGTGTTTCGCACAAGCTAGGAGATGTGATGAAACTAAGCCTAAATTCTTAAGATCTGTGATGAAAAATAGCAGCTAGTGGAAGCAACGTTGGTCTGTACTTTTACGCTTTTTTTCGAATAAAAACGATGACCTAGAGTTATTTGATGCTACCACACAACTGATACGCAAACATTTCAATATTGTGCTGGAACGTACCGCCCGGGAGCTGCACGGCGAACCTTGTCTGGAGCTGAAAGAGTTTGCACAGACACAAATCGTTTGCTCCAGGTCATTCGATGATCGCGTATCAGAATACGATTTGATACGTGAGGCAATCTGCAGCCATGCCGTACGTGCCGCCGAGAAACCCCAGGGCGAACATCAGTATTGCCGACATATCTCAGCATTCATCAAAACAAGCCCATTTTTAATAAACGAAGTCTACTTTGGGAAAACAGCGAACAACTCATGGCAGTTCTCAATGGAATTAATCACAGCGGAAAAGGGCACGTATGGTTCGAGGAACAGGGTATCCAAAAGTCATGGGAGATGAAACGCCAAATGCTATCCCCTGCATAGATCAAACGTTTCAGTGACCTCATGCGCGTTAAATTCTAGAGAAGTGGTTTACTGATAAGGCTTGATCAACCCGAGTTGTTAGTGTCAGTTGCTTCCAGCTTCCTTTGTTACCTGCAGCCAATGGAAGGTATTGCATTTTCCTCAGCAGTCCCATGGGGGTGAGAGGACGATGTTCATTATCTCATCACAAAAGTGACACTGTCTCAAAACAGTTTAAAGCTTTAACCCAGACATAATGCGACAAGTTAGCCTATCCACGATAGAGAGAAAGAACCACTGTAGTGAGTAAAGACATCGGAAACCACTGTAGAGAGGAAAACCACTACAGTGAGTAAAATCCACTATGGTGAGTAGAAAACACCTAGAATTGAAACAACCGCTGTGGAGAGCGCCAACCACTATAATGAGTAATTACAAGAATCCATCTATTAGTTAGTAATCACTGACGTATATGCTATATGGGGTTTCAGGTTAGTAAGTACTAGGGGGGTTAGCGGAGATCATCTGAATAACCACTATAGTGAGTAAAGAATGCAGTTCACAGTGGATAGGATATTTCGTGATGGAAGCTTTTACTGATTACAGTGGATAGGTTGCTCACTGCAGTGGTTAGTCGGCTTTCAACAATAAATATGAAAAAGCCTGCCATCACTGCAGCAAGCTTTAGGGCAATTAGCAGCAAGAGGTCAAAACTATTTCTTTGACTGGCGAAGCTGTTCCAGCAACTCAAGTTCTTCTTTAGTCAGCATTACCATCTCACGAGGCGTAGCTGATTCCGCATCCCTCTCTGCCGGGACATCAATGATGTGTTCGTCATCCATTACATCGTAAACATCATCACCTATGCCCGTGGGTATTTGCGCAGGGCGTAACTTTGGCCGCCTATAGTGGATACAAAAATACACTACCTTACCGCGCTTAACTTCAGTGTAATCAAGATACCCAATCGCCTTTAACTGCTCCATAGCCTTGCGTACTGTCGCATTCTGAGTGATGGCTCGAGAGGTCAGATTTAGGCGGGCACGCAGGCGAGACATAGATATGGGAGCAGGATCTGTCGGAAGGCTTTCAATGAACGTATACAGAGCCTGAGCAGACTCCTTGCGGGAGAGTTCGTTGATTGCCCTGAGCTGGAGAAGAACTTTCTTATCAAACTGATACAACTCGAAGATCTTCGGATCCGCCTGCAACTCGACAGCGTCCTTTTTCGGGCTATATTTTGCTGACTGAACAAGGTGAGTTACGTAGTAATCCCCCTCTTTATTCGAAAACGAGAGGGTGTTAGTGGCTATACGTTCAAGTGAGGCCTCCAGACGCGCTCTGAGCTTCGCAGAAGAGCGTGCGGATGGAATCCCACACAACTTAGCGAATTCTACAAATGGCAGGTATACAGAGTCTCCTAGGACCTTATGCTTAGCAAAGGCATGAATGATCCCAACCCAGGTCTTAAAATCGTTATCCATATCAAGCCGGGCGCCGGTGATCTTGATGTTCTCATATCCCTCAGACTTCACGATCGAAAGCTGCTTCAGCTCAGAGGTGACATCCATTGAGTTCATCTGACCTTTACGTCCACGTGCTGTGGACTTCAGCGTAGGTACAAATAAGCCCAACCGCATCAATGCTACAGGCTGAACGGTGTTATTGCTGTTAGGAACCAGAGTAACAAGTTCACCTGTTCGCTTATCGGTTTCAGAGAATGCTTTAACTATCTCTATGTTTTTAGGCTCATTTTCAGACATTATCAGCTCTCACATTGAATGTGGATAAGAGGCTCTAGGTACACAATATAGTGGATACTATCACTCACTATAGCGGTTTTACTACAAAACACAGTGGTTAGTTTGCTTTTTATAGTGGATGTTTTACTGACTACAGCGGTTAACGACCATCGTTTACTCCAGATATGACAAGGCCTGGAAGGCTATGGGGATCTCTTTGGGTCTTATAGGTTCTATAAGGATCTTATTATTGGATCGAACCAGAGGATAAGTTAAAAAACATGACCTTAAGTTTTGGAGTAGAGATCAACGTAGCACTGAAGAGCCGGTATTGGGGCAGTGCATAAAATGTGTACATAATTTTGGATTATCAATCAACTCGTCATTTTTACTATAAATTTCAAATGGTTAACCAATCTCAATTAACTAAATGTTATGTACAGCTATATTGACGATTTACTCACTACAGTGGTGTACAGTCACTCTCCAGCGAAGTTACCTAGCTGTCTATAGTGGTTAACACGCTTAATATAGTGGATGTTTTACTTATTACAGTGGTTGGCAATACGGTTTAAACCCTTACAGGGCAAGGCCTGTAGCTGGGCTGGGATCTCTTTTGATCTATTAGATGATCTATATAGGATCTTATTATTGGATCTGGGCGGTGGAAAAGTGGATAAGTCACTTAAAAATTACATTCAAGGCTGGTATGTGGTGATGTGACGGACGCCCCTCACTCTGTGTAAGTCTTACCATACTTTTGCTGACTGCATTAAGAAGGGGTCAGGGTCAATCGTGTCGGAATTCTGTTTCTGAATGGGACAGGATTTGGGGGTAAAGTCAGGACGCCGGATCCGTGCCCTGACTGTAGTGGATAATTTTAGTCGTGAATGCGTGGCGATCGAGGTAGGCCAGGGGCTTCGCGGTGACGATGTGGTCGCCGTGATGGAACGGATCAGGCAGACACAGCAGCGTGTACCACAGTGGCTACAGACGGACAACGGGAGCGAATTTATCTCAAAAACGCTGGATCGCTAGGCGTATGAAAACAGGGTAACGATGGACTTCTCCCGCCCCGGGAAGCCCACAGATAACGCCCTGGTTGAGTCATTTAACGCCAGCCTGCGTGATGAATGTCTGAACGTGCACTGGTTCCTGTCACTGGAAGATGCTCAGGAGAAGATCGAGCACTGGCGGCAGGAATATAACCAGTACCGGCCACATTCCTCGTTAAATAATCAGACTCCGGAAGAATTTATCCGAAGCCTGCAAACAGGCCCGGATCTCTGATTTATCCTGGCACCGATATTGGGAAGGGATCAAGAAACCGGAAATCTCAAAAAGTGCCTGGAACTAAAGCTGGGATACTTACAAAGAAACGGTGAACTGTCGCGGAATTTATTGCGCGGCCGCGAGGCGTTGGCCAAGCCGCCAGCACGACAGAAACCGGCGGGCTACGCTATCGGATAACTAAGATCATTCTTAATAATTTATTTCATTTTTAAGATATCTGCTGTTAATTTGACAGCAGGAAAGATAAAAAATGCTAATGGATAAGCGAAGCAGATTTTTATAAAAACATTCCATGATCTCAAAGGTGCAAAAGATGAAGAAATTTGCTGATGGGTCAAAAGAAGATATAAATCATTGGTTTACATTATGTAGAAAAAAACAGCAACCGTTTATTTTCATTGTACCTCAAAGAAAATATGCATTAATTGAATGGGATTATATGCATTTTGATAAGGCGATAGAGGCTAACATACGGCATCATGAAAGAGAGATTGTTGCGTCAATGGGGGCTATCTTAAAGAAATACCGCTTACAAAATTTTAAGTTTAGCAGGAACAGTCTGGGGCGGAATCTGCGAGGTGTAGAAATCGAAGATTCGGTGCGTGTTGCTGAAGAACTGTATGATTTATTTAATGAATATGCTTATCTAAATAATCCATCACTTAAGTAGACTGATCTTACATACAAAAAAACCCGCTGTGTGCGTAATGCCGATCGTTTAAGGATCAGTTGACCGATCCGGTGGCTCGTGTAAAAAGGGTTCATGCTCATCATGGACCCTTTTTAAATGGAACTTTCACACGCTCTCGGTATTATCAATCTCACTGCCCCCGATGAAGTTCAAAGCCTCGCTGACCTCCTGTCTCCTGACCTCATTCAGCAAGCTTTTTCTCTCACTGACACCGTCACCCTACGCAAGCGTAAACTCC
>Ga0308159_1001097_pt1 | contig 44261 bp, 42 predicted proteins | sample PhyCR1_FD_201040 | JGI IMG/M metagenome (GOLD analysis project Ga0308159, IMG submission 201040) | Phyllosphere microbial communities from UC Gill Tract Community Farm, Albany, California, United States - DLSLC.R1 | ecosystem: Host-associated > Plants > Phyllosphere > Unclassified | place: USA... | reverse complement strand
TGTCTTTTAATCCCCCCAGAATGCCGTCATCCACTGCCACCGCATTGCCTTTGGCTTCGGGCGCATTGGCCTTGTCACTGGCGGCCTGCACGCCCTGTTGCAGACGTTCGTAAGCCGATTCCCGATCAACTTCTGTGTCGTACTTGCCCGACAGCGGAGAATGGTTGATCAGCCCGTTGCGCTCGTCCGTGTTCACCGGCCCCATGCGCGAGCCGGGTGCAATCACCATCGCCCGCTCCACTACCGACGGGCTGCCTTTGGCATCCAGAAAGGAGATCAGAGCTTCGCCGGTGCCCAGCGCCTGTATCGCCTCCACGGTCGTAAACGCCGGATTGGCGCGCAGGGTTTCGGCGGCGGTTTTCACGGCTTTCTGATCGCGCGGGGTAAAGGCGCGTAGCGCATGTTGCACCCGGTTGCCCAGCTGGCCCAGCACGCTGTCGGGAATGTCCGCCGGATTCTGCGTCACAAACCAAATCCCTACGCCTTTGGAGCGGATCAGGCGGATTACCTGCTCAATCTTCTCCAGCAGCACCGGCGGCGCCTCGTTAAACAGCAGGTGCGCCTCATCAAAGAAGAACACCAGCTTCGGTTTATCCAGATCGCCCGCTTCCGGCAGGTGTTCATACAGCTCTGACAGCATCCACAGCAGGCTGGTCGCGTAAAGTTTGGGCATCTGATACAGCTTCTCGGCCGACAGGATGTTAATAACGCCTTTGCCGTTACTGTCAACGCGCATCCAGTCGCTAATCTCCAGCATCGGCTCGCCAAAGAAGTGCTCTGCGCCTTGCTCCTCCAGCGCCAGCAGTCCGCGCTGGATCGCGCCTACTGAGGCGCTGTTAATGTTGCCGTACTGCGTCTGAAAGCTTTTCGCGTTATCGCCGATGTACTGCGTCATGGCGCGCAGATCTTTAAAATCCAGCAGCAGCAGGCCCTGATCGTCGGCAATGCGGAAGATGATTTGCAGCACGCCGCTCTGCACCTCGTTCAGGTTCAGCAGCCGCGCCAGCATCAGCGGCCCCAGATCCGACACCGTCGCACGCACCGGATGGCCTTTCTCACCGAAAATATCCCACAGCACCACCGGGCTGCTGGTTGGCTGCCAGTCGGTCACACCGATGTTGGCCAGCCGCGCCTGCAGCTTTTCGCTGCTCTGGCCTGCCATCGCCACGCCGGTTAAATCGCCTTTCACATCCGCCATAAACACCGGCACGCCGATGGCAGAGAAGGATTCCGCCAGCTTTTGCAGCGTCACGGTTTTGCCCGTGCCGGTGGCACCGGTGATCAAGCCGTGTCGGTTTGCCATCTGCGGCAGCAGGTGCAGTTGAACGTCAGGGGTTTGGGCGATAAGCAGGGGAGCGGTCATAGCGCGGCACTCATAAACAGTCAGTCATGCGTTAAGCATAGCCAGCGGGGCGGCAGACGTGAGTGAATATTGCGTGCTGCCGCCCTGAAATTTACTTCTCCACCTCTTCAAAATTCAGCAGCGTGACGCCAATCCCCTGTTGCGCGTGCGTCACGTTCTTGCGCAGCGCCACCTGCACCTCGCCCTGCAGCATCACCACGTAAGGCGAGTTCTGCTGAAGCTGCTGTTGCAGCGAGACGTAATCGGCCCGGCGTTTGGCGGCATCGCTTTCTCCGGCGGCTTTGCGCGTCAGGGCGCTCAGCTCCGGAATATCCCAGCCTACGCGCCAGGCCAGGGTTTTGCTGCCGTTCGGCACGTTATAGGCGAAGGTGCTGGCGTTGGTGTTGGGATCGATGTAGTCCGCGCCCCAGTAGGTAAAGATGGATTCAAAGTTGCGGCTGCGCATCTTGCTCCACAGCTCGGATTCCGCCACCGGCTGGATATCCAGATTTACATCCGCCTTCGCAAAGCTCGACTGCAGCGCCTGGGCAATATCGATATAAGGCGGCTGATTCACCACCGACAGCGCGATATGCGCGCCGGGCTTAATACCGCCTTTGGCTAAAATCGCTTTGGCCTTCTCGACATCATAGTGGAACGGTTTGGTCTCCAGCGCGCCGTCAAAGCCCTGGGGCAGGAAGCTCTGGTGTACGCGATATTGCCCCTTCAGCAGCTGATTCGCCAGGCTGTCGTAGTCCACCAGCCAGCGCGCGGCCTGCCATAAGGCCGGGTTGCCCAGCGCAGGCTGCTGCGTACTTTTTGTGTTAAAGCCGAGATAGTAGATCAGGCTGGAGGGAAAGGCGGCAATGTGCACGTTGGGATCGCTTTTCAGCGAGGCAAGCTGATCCGGCCCCAGCTGGTACGCCGCATCCACATCACCCTGCTGGATCAGCAGCCGACGGGTGCCCGGATCGGCCACGCCTTTCAGCAGCACCCGTTTCAGGTGCGCTTTCTGGGTGCTGTTGGGATTGGCCTCCAGCACCAGCGCCTGCAGGGGCACGAACTGCTTGATTGCGTAGGCCGCGCTGCCCGCCGAGTGGGTTTTCAGCCAGCCATTGCCGAAGTCGTTATTGGCGGCATGTGACTGCGCCAGCTTGCTGTCAACGATGGAGGAGACCGGCGCGGTCAACAGGCGCAGGGCCAGATCCTGCCCGATCTCTGCCGGCCAGCGCAGCTCCAGCTGATGATCGTTGATGACGCTGAACTGCTGATCGATGTTCTCCGGCGTCCAGCCAAATTCCCCGAGGATAAACGAGGGCGCTTTGTTCAGCTTCACCGCGCGGGTAAAGGAGAACACCACGTCCTGCGCCGTTAACGGATTGCCGCTGGCAAAACGCGCCTGCGGATTCAGGTCAAATACCAGGCTGTGCGGGGTTTTGCCCGCCTGCCAGCGTAGGGCTGCCAGCGGGGCCAGCTTCTGCGGATCGTTATGATCCGGCTCCAGTAACGTCTGATAGATATTACGCAGGCTGCTGTTGCTGACGGTTTCAAAGCTTTCTGCCGGATCGAAACTGATAATGCCATCCAGCGGCACGGCGACCACAAACGTATCTTTCGGCGTTGCCGCGTGGGCGGCAGAGGAGAGAGCAAGGGCGGTAAGCAGGAGCAGCGGTTTGCGCATAGCGGTTATCCTTAATGATTGATAACCCTACTGTAACCCGCGCCAGAGCAGGTCAAAATGCCGGTTTGTTCTGAGCTATGCCAGTTTCGTCTTAGCCGATTTGCCTTAGCCGATTTGTCTTAGGTGATAAGCCGCCCAGAGGCGGGCGGCTCAGGCCGTCAGTGGAAGTGATGAATGACTTCCAGCACGCCGTTAATAATGAACTGGACGCCCATGCAGACCAGCAAAAAGCCCATCAGGCGAGAGATCGCCTCGATGCCGCCTTTGCCCACCAGGCGCATGATCGCCCCCGAACTGCGCAGGGAAATCCATAAAATCACGCTCACCACGAGGAATGTCAGCACCGGCGCGACGTTCAGTACCCAGGCAGGAAAATCCACTCCGCTGCGCACCGTGGAAGCCGAGGAGATGATCATCGCGATCGTCCCCGGCCCGGCCGTGCTCGGCATCGCCAGCGGCACAAAGGCGATGTTCACCGGTTCCTGCGCGGTTTCCAGCTCATCGTGCTTGTGCTTAGCTTCAACCGAATGGCCCACCGGCTTCGCCGGAAACAGCATCCGAAAACCAATAAACGCCACGATCAGCCCGCCCGCGATGCGCAGCCCCGGAATGGAGATGCCGAACGTGTGCAGCACCGCGCTGCCCGCGTACCAGGCCACCATCATGATGGCGAACACATAGATGCTCGCCTGCAGCGCCTGACGGTTGCGCTCCTGAAAATTCATCTCACCGGCCAGGCCCAAAAACAGCGCCACGGTGGTAAGTGGGTTGGCGAGCGGCAGTATCACCACCAGCCCTAACCCAATTGCTTTGATTAACTCCAGCATGCCTTATCCCGCTTAGTGTTTAGGACGTTCCAGCGCTTCCAGCAGCTCCGGGAAGAAGTCTTGCAGGATCTCCGGCGTCATCAGCTCCGGGTACTGCATCAGGTGCTCGCGGATACGTTCGTTTACGTCCGGGATCAGGCGCTGTGCCGCATCGCTGGCGCTGATTTTGTGCTTCTTCATGCTGCGCAGCAGGTCGGCGGGCAGGTTATCTTCGTCTTCGTTATCTTCCACCATCTCCAGCGCGTCCAGCTCGTCGAACATCTCCATCAACGCTTCGGTCTGCGGCGTGCGGGATTCATATTCGCGCGGATGCTCTTCGGCCATATAGCGCAGCATCAGGCGCATCGGCGTGCCATCGGGTGACTTGGGCGGTTCGGCGGCGAACCAGGTCAGCAGCTGGTGGATGGTCACCTGATGGACGTGATAACCGTTATCCACCAGCTCGTCGGCCAGCAGCTCGGCGCTTTCGTTTTCAATCAGACAGATATGCGTGCGGTTGGGATCGTACTCTTCGAGCCACTGGTAGATCTCTTCGATCACCCCATCGTCGTACTCGAACTTTTTGTTTACATAGCTCCCTTCTGACGCATTTACGCAGGCTGTGATCAGGTCTGGATCGAAGTAAATTGCGATGTTGATACCTTTCATGCGTGCTGTCCTGTTCAAATCCAAAACATCACTATAGCGCCCAACGCATTAGGAAGGAAAACTTATGACTTAACGTGTTGCGATACAAGGTGATGCAGACAGCGGGCGGGGGACTGACTGGCGGTAAAAAAGCGGATAAGAAGGGGCGATAAACCTGCCAGCGCGGGGCTGGCAGGCGGCTGTCAGGAGATAAAGTTTTTACCCTGCTTCAGCACCACGTCACAGGCTTTGGTTTTGAGCTTCTCGCCCATCGGCGAGTTGCTGAGGCTTTGCAGATTAAGCTGCTGGCCATTGCCGGTGTTTAGCAGCCCGGCCACGCCCTGGGTGTAATCCGGTTTCTGCTCCTGTGCCGCCGTGGTATTCAGGCCCAGCTTGCTCAGCACCTGATCTTTTACCGACTGCACGTTGTTTTTCACCACGTTGTGCTCCACGCAGTACTGCATCACGCCGGCGGCGTTGGTCATGCTGTTGGCGCTCATGGCTTTGTCGTTGCTGTTCAGCAGGCTGGTAATGGAGGACATCGACAGCCCGCCGTTCTGCTGACCTGCTGCACCGTTATTTTGCTGGCTCAGCTGGTTGGCGGCGCTGCTCAGTTGATCCTGCCAGCTTGCAGCTGACGCATTGCCCGCCAGCAGCAGGGCTGCCAGGGCGCAGGCGATATGGCGCTTTTTCATTTCGACCTCGGTTGGGTTTTGTGCTTCGTGTTGCTAAGAGGCGGTGCGGATGAGAAAGTTCCGACGGGATCGTAAGGTGAAGGCGGTTTGGGAGGATTCTGGCAGCGGGACAGGGCGGGTTTACTGGGTTCCGTGTGTTTTTTCGCCGCTTAGCGCACATCACAGCGGAATTGGGTTGCTTGCTGGGCACGTAACGGTATAATCCCCAACGTTTTCCGCATCCTCTTCAGTGCCGAAGTGGCGAAATCGGTAGACGCAGTTGATTCAAAATCAACCATCGAAAGATGTGCCGGTTCGAGTCCGGCCTTCGGCACCAATCAAGAAAAAAACCAAAGAAACAAAGAGTTAGCTAAATAGCTCTGCCCTTCTTGCCTGTGTTTTTTGCTTGAATAATGTCACCAACGATTGCCGCTGTGTTTGGTAGTGGCTTTTGGGATGTTATCACGCAGCGGCAAGTAGTTTCCAGGCTCAACCCTGTACAAAACGTGAACGGTCAGCACTGACGGCTTAATTTAATGTCGCTGGTCTATCGTTGCGCTTTTCCTTTGAAGCCGGAAGACGCCGCCAGCGTCTCTAATACTTTTCCCAAAACCCTTGTCAATGTGGCTCGCGCTTCGTGCGGCGTTCCGTAATGCAACACGTCGAGATGACGTTGCAGAGAATAAACAGGCGTAATGTTGGGAAGACTAACCAGCTCGGGAAAGAGGCTGGCTCTGCCACGGTTTCAGCCACCGGATCACAAAGGCTACCTGATAAGAAGCCACGGCAAGGCGTCATCATTCCCACTAGGGGATCATACTTCTGCGGATGTCTCTTCGCTCCGCCTCTCCTTATGTGCCAACACGGCACGCAAAGGTCACTCATTGCCTTCGGCACCATTTGGTAGGGTATTTTGGTATCTGGATTTGTCACTGCGATTTTCTGTAGCCTGCCTTTATGGCTCCAGTGTGGAGGCAGATCTGGAGGTAATCATGGCGAAGAATACAGCAGCAACCAAACGCAACAACCGTAAAATCCACGCCCTTAAGTGTCTGGCGACACCAGAGGGCAAAGCATGGCTCGAACAGAAGAAGGTAGAAGAGGCTGAGTTGAAAATGGTCGCAGAGGTCAGGAACTTTATCTGAATGATTGTTGTTCCCTCTCCGGCGTTTGATTGAATCCATTAGCTAAATTTTATGTTTGACGTGGATGTTGTTGGCGCATCTGATGCAGTTTACACTACTGGCCCAGATAGGTTTGATAGATGTGGGCAATTGCATGTCTACATCATACGTGAGGAATTGTAATGCCGAGTAAGAAGAGTAGTTCGCCGCCGAGTGTTGAGAAACTTCATCGTTCTGAACCCTTGGAATTGAAAGGAGCTACGCTTTTTGAAGGTGATGCACTGTCAGTTTTGCGGAGACTTCCAAGCGGATCGGTACGATGTATCGTAACTTCGCCTCCATATTGGGGGCTTCGGGATTATGGTATAGATGAACAAATTGGCTTAGAAAGTAGCATGACTCAGTTTTTAAACCGTCTTGTTACAATTTTTTCTGAGGCTAAACGTGTGCTAACAGACGATGGAACACTCTGGGTTAATATTGGAGATGGTTACACAAGTGGCAACCGTGGTTATAGAGCACCAGATAAAAAGAATCCCGCTCGCGCGATGGCTGTTCGTCCAGATACACCAGAAGGATTGAAGCCGAAGGATCTGATAGGGATTCCTTGGCGATTAGCATTCGCTTTACAGCAGGACGGATGGTATTTACGAAGTGATATTGTCTGGAATAAGCCTAATGCTATGCCAGAAAGCGTTAAAGATCGCCCGACTCGTTCCCATGAGTTTCTTTTTATGCTGACCAAATCAGAAAAATATTATTATGATTGGGAAGCGGTCAGAGAAGAAAAAGAAAAGGGCGGTTTCAGGAACCGCCGTACAGTGTGGAATGTTAACACCAAGCCTTTTTCTGGCGCACACTTTGCAACTTTTCCGACTGAGTTAATTCGTCCTTGCATACTGGCTTCAACGAAACCGGGAGACTACGTTTTAGATCCTTTCTTTGGTTCTGGTACTGTTGGTGTAGTGTGTCAAGAGGAAGATCGTCAATACGTTGGTATTGAACTCAATCCGGAGTATGTCGAGATAGCTGTAAACCGGTTGCAAGGTGAGGATACGAATGTGATAAGGATTGCAGCAGCATGACAGATAAGATCAGTTTTCCTGAGCCCAAACAGCAAGTAGAGTTCGCTTTAGCGTTAAAAAGATTTCGCGGTGTTTATCTTCAAAATGCCTTGTTAGAAACCGTGCGGAATATGGATATTGTCGCCCTTGATACGCAACTTGGTGAATATGTTCCCAAAGCAGATCTCGCAACCTTAGCCACATATGGTTTACGGGCCGAACTATTATTTCCTGTTCCAGCAGTGTTAGAAGCAAATCCTTATCTATTGGGCTATTATCGCTTGCTCATGGGTTATAGTCAGAAAGAGTTTTATGGCCGAGATAAAGGGTTTAGAGTTGGCAGTTTCAAATCAATGGAAGTGAAGGGCGTTATTGGTAAACTGGCGAAACCAAAATTATCTGAGTTATGTACCGCTTTTTGCGGTGCAGCTTCCGCTCTTTTATCTGGGGTTGGGCCCTTACGCGTGAGCCGCGAATTGTTAGATGACCTGACTCTGCTCACTGTGGGGCCGCAATTAAGAGGTGGGGCAAACAATCAACGCGGCACAAATGGTATTGTTTTAGTTTTTGAAATTATTAGAGAAATTGTTTCTCATGCTACCGCAGAAGTTCGGGAAAGTGCAATTGAAGTGAACAGCGCAACAGGTCGTCCGGTTCTTATAGAATTTGCAGCGGACCCAGACATAATCATCAGGGAAGAAATGGCCCATCAGAACTACCGCAATGTCGTAGCTGTTGAAGTTAAAAGTGGGACCGATGTTTCAAACATCCATAACCGCATTGGTGAAGCTGAAAAGAGCCACCAAAAAGCCCGCGCTCGTGGTTATACAGAGTGCTGGACTGTAATTAATGTTTCTCGATTAGATATGGTAAAAGCTCGTAGCGAATCACCATCAACTGACCGTTTTTATTCTTTGACTGAACTCTCATTGCGCGAGGGAGAACAGTATGAAGATTTTAAAATGCGAGTTCTTTCTTTGACTGCAATCCCATCTGCACCAATTGTAATAAAGTAATTTGCTATAAGCGATAAGAATAAGGCAAAGGGGTATTCCCTTTGCCAATTGAAAATATTTACCGCAGCGCCTCAATCCATGCCAGTAACTGGCGAAGTTAATTTCAAGTCAATGTTGGCACTTTAACCGCTTGACCTTGCTTTACGTTGTATAGCGCGAGCGCTAACGCCATAATGCCTTTGTTATGCATTTCCTTCTCTGCATTGGGAATGTTGAATACGTCAGGGGCAGGCTTCTTGGTGGTTGGCTGCCCCTGCTACTTGTTGATCAACTGCTCTTCTTAGGTTCGTTGGTAACAGATGACGCTGTATCGTCCTCCCTGCAAGCTTCACTACCTGCACATACACTTTACAACGGCACCACAACAGATAAAGTTTGTGATCGGCTTGTCATCCTTATTCAATCTTCTGAATTCTTGACCTGCTCCCCGTTGATTAACACACCGCGATGTTAGTAATGTCTTCATAAGCCACATGAGGACATCCCCATGAAGAAGCGTTTTTCCGACGAACAGATCATCAGTATTCTCCGCGAGGCTAAAGCCGGGGTTTCTGCCCGTGAGCTCTGCCGCAAGCACGCCATTAATGACGCCACCTTTTACACCTGGCGCAAGAAGTATGGCGGTATGGAGGTACCCGAAGTTAAGCGCCTGAAGTCGTTTGAGGAAGAGAACGGCAGACTCAAGAAGCTGCTTGCCGAAGCCATGCTGGATAAGGAGGCACTTCAGGTGGCTCTGGGGCGAAAGTACTGACGGCAGGCCAGAAGCGGGAAGGCGTTGAGTTTATGTGTGATGTGACCGGTCTGTCGCAACGTCGCGCATGCAGGCTTACAGGTTTGTCCCTGTCAACCTGCCGCTACGAGGCTCAGCGTCCGGCGGCTGATGCGCAGCTGTCTCTACGCATCACAGAGCTGGCACTGAAGCGCAGGCGTTTTGGCTACCGCCGCATCTGGCAGTTACTGCGCCGTGAAGGCCTTCTGGTTAATCACAAGCGCGTGTACCGCCTTTATCATCTCAGCGGGCCGGGCGTAAAACGCAGACGACGTCGTAAAGGACTGGCAACGGAACGTCTGCCGCTGCTCCGCCCGGCAGCGCCCAACCTGACCTGGTCGATGGATTTCGTCATGGACGCGCTGGCCACCGGTCGCAGAATAAAGTGCCTGACCTGTATGGACGACTTCACGAAGGAATGCCTGACGGTCACTGTTGCCTTTGGGATTTCAGGTGTTCAGGTCGCGCGTATTCTGGACAGCATTGCGCTATTTCGTGGATATCCGGCGACAATAAGAACTGATCAGGGCCCGGAATTTACCTCCCGCGCGCTCGATCAATGGGCCTTTGAGCATGGCGTGGAGCTGCGGCTTATCCAGCCCGGCAAGCCGACACAGAACGGATTTATTGAGAGTTTTAACGGGCGCTTTCGCGATGAATGTCTGAATGAACACTGGTTCGGTGACGTCAGTCATGCCAGGAAAACCATCAGTGAATGGCGTCAGGATTATAATGAGTGCCGCCCGCACTCCGCGCTCAATTATCAGACGCCGTCTGAATTTGCGGCGAGCTGGAGAAAGGATAATTCTGAGAGTGAAGGATCCGACATTACTAACTGAGCCTTGTATCTAATACTAGGGGCAGGTCAAATAGACAGTAAAGCTGAGCGTCAGCGGCTGTACGTTTTAAAAATTAGTTATCGATATTAAATTTGACCACAGTTACGCATTTGTGCTTTTTTGACGGTTTGAATTACCATAAAAAATTAAGGCATTAATAGCACATCTAAGCAGCCTAGAGGGAAAACTATGGAGATGGATGACTGGTGGTTTGGTTGGAAGGAATTCACGCCCGAGTTGCCCTGCCCGGGCAAGGTTGTATTAATGGTTGGCGCGGGAATTTCGATTGATTCCCCTACGCAGTTACCTGGAGGATACGATCTAACTGATGCACTGCTCGACCATTTATTAGATAACAAAGCTGCTTCTGAAATAAAAACGGTGTTTAGCAAATGCAATCAATGGATGGGGCGAAGCCTGCCACGCTTAGAACATGTGCTTGATAAGGCGTTTGAACCTTCAACCATTGAAGGCGTTGAACGTAGCGGTTCAGCACGGGATCTACTGCGCATTTTTTCCCACCGCCCTCCAAATGCGAATCATCATCTGATTGCCGATTACCTACTTAAGCACCGTAGCTGGTGTATTACTACCAATTTTGATGATTGTATTGAACAGGCGGGACGTCATCAAATCCCTGTGCATGTGATCGATCCTGATACCAAAGCTTTTGACATCCTGCATCGAGAATACGGCGAAGACTGGGGTATCATCAAGGTACATGGCACCATAGAGCATGGCTGCTCTGGACTTGGTGCAACGCTTGCAGACCTGGAGCACGGACTAACGGAGGCAATTAAAACTTTGCTTGAGCAGATAACCGTTCAGGCAGATTTAATGGTGGTAGCAGGCTACAGCGGTAACGACCATTTTGACGTTAATCACTGGATCCGTGAGCGCTGGAATGGAGATCGTGCGACCCGGTTGGTATGGATTGGCCACAGCTCGGAAGTTAAGCAAGAGTTCTGGCGACCCGACGATTATGAAAATTGTGAACCGATGGTCTACTGGCAAGGGGCCTTTGGGGGTATGAAGATTCAATACGGGCCAACGGCAGAACTATTGACCTCTTTACTTGGAATTTCTAGTAGGACTTTGGCCGATACTGGAGAGGGTAGTGATTGGTGGCGAATTGCGCTAACTGAATATTACATCCCGACTGAGAAAGAAAAGTATCTTACTGGTACACGCCTGGCCTGCTCTATGGGTCTTGGTCAACTAGCCGAGGAGCAGCTCCGCTATTTGAAACGCCGGCTGGAGAATGACAATTTGTTAGTGCCTTTTGAAGCTGAGATTTACTACTCCCGTGGATTTATTGCTGGAGCGCTACTGATACAGAACTATCTAAAATCCCCGCTCGAAAAAGTTAGAAAAGTGAATCGTACAGGCCTGATTCGGGCTAAAAATAAACCTGCAACAGCGCTTTTATTTTATCTTGCTCGGTGGTTAAGGGGCCCATACAGAGTCTCACTTGATGAGCAAATCGATGCGTTTGGCTGTATGCTTGATATCGCTGAAAGGAGACAAAAATGGCGACTCTGGCAGAGTAAACCTTTGCGACGTCTCAACGAAAAGTTATGCATCGTTTTCCGTAGGCATTTTATGGTGCTTGAGAATACTAAGCTGCCTCTGTATCTGCATGGAAGGTTACAAATGCAGTCCATTCACTTGGGCACTTTGTTTTATGACGAAGAGGTTTTTCCCTTCGAAGAGGTCTGGAAGTTGCTCTATCACGAGAGCAGTCCGCCGAGTTTTTACACTACGTTTGGCCCGGCAATCCCTGGCTTTTATCTTACTGAACGCAGCACTGCACGTGAAGAAGATCGCATGGCAGACCTGGTACTGGCCAACATTAATTACGTCAATATCCTGCTTTCCGCCCTGCGGCGTCGCTGGCCTAAGGGCAGCAAAAGTTTGTTTAAAGAAAGGCAGCAGAAGGATGGGTATTTTGATTCGGGAGAGTATGTTGTTACGTATATCGTGCAATTATTAAATGAAAGCTCCCAAATCGTCAGCGCACTAAATGCACCGCATTTGCAGATCCATGTTGCAAGAGCATGGATTAGGGCGGATAGCATTTTAGGCGGTATCGAATATTGGAAACAGCAACGGCTTTATCTTGGTACGCCACCCTCGCTAAAGAGCGCTTAAGTATAAGTATGCATTTCGAACTTCCGCTTATCGCTCATAGCGGACTGAAACTAAATTTAGTACTTCACGACGTGCTCGCATTTTGATGTGAGCATGACAAAAGCTATCTTCTGATGAGACGATTATAGCTCGGGATGCCGACCAACTAGGGGCTAACGGACGTAAGCAGCGCCGACTGGCTGCCGAAGTGCGACGATCCGAACGCAGCATGACAACCTGAACCGGCGAAAGCCAGTTTTTTATGCCCATCGTTCACCCGTGGTGAAGGATATGCTTCACTCTTCACTCATTCATTACCCGTTAACCATATGATATAAATAGACAAAAAAAAAAGGTGAACAGTGTGAAGGATTATTCATAAAATCTTTTTTCGGGGGGAGGGCGGCTCGTGGCAACATATAGAGCCGTTATTAATCAATGCCGAGTCTGGACGAACACCGATTCGATAGATATGGTAATCAGACAGCCCGAATCGAGGTGCGAAATGGACACAGTTGAAGAGCTGGCTGGAACGTATTTTTATAAAGGAATGTTCAATCTCACTGCTGGAGAGCTTTTTTTCTTCGTATTTCTCGATGAGGCTCAAAAACAGCTCGGTGTCGAGGATATAGCCACTTTAGCACTTATAATTTTAGGGCAACCAACTCAAACGACGCGGGCAAAACCGGCTGGAACAACGAAGGGGACCTCGATCTTGAGTGCAAACCTTCGCGTTTGGTTGAACATAAGAGTAAACCGCTGGCCAACTCTAACAACCGAGAGTATCAAACGACTTAAATTTAGATTCGTTAACAATCTGGGAGCCTTTGCTGGACGCTGGATACCAATACTCGGGATTGGCTTCATATTAAGTGACGTGACACAAAATGCATTGAAAGCAACCCATATCTATAACCTGATTGCAAAGAATGGTGACAAGCTATGGTAAAGGACACGATAGAGACGCAAATTTTGGAATGGTACGAAAATAACTATAATTCCAAGCCCCTTTTCTCAAAAGAGAAGCCTGAACTAACGCTTGAAACCAGCCTTTCAACAGGCAAATATCCTTGGGCCAGAGAAACAGGTGATGAAATAATGAACGACTATTTCGAACGATTTGACGTCGATAAAAGCGAATTTGATTTTCTTGCATATTGGCCTTACGAAAAAGGTTTTCTGCCTAACTTCTTAAGGCCTAAGTCTCAAAGAGTTCCCGATGTTGAACCAAAACCTCTTACCATTCGTATGCTTATAGAGTCAGCAAAAGCTGGACGTTGGCTTTTCAGCTAATCACAGGGTATCTACCCGCAGAAAATTGCTAAAAAAAACCAGGGGGCACAAAAGGGGGCACTTTATGTGTTTCTTTTTGATAATTTCATTTAAAACGATTCCTTGCGGAATTTTTCGAGTCCGGCCTTCGCACCATTTATATTTGAAGGCTTTCCATTTTTTTAAATTCAGCGTGTACTCTGATTTTATATTCTGCGTAATGCAGGGTAGCACGTTAAAATCCCGAGATGAGTAATTGGGGGTTTCTTAGTTTCGATTAGCTAAAATTTAAAAAAATGAAGAATAATGCCAAATATTTTAGGTTGAAAGCCCTGAATGAAAAAATATAAAAACAATGTCATTTTATTAATTTTTATTTTTTAATGCACTGAGTTTATTAGTAAGTTAATGTTTTTTTAAAATTATGCGCCTCACTTTCGATATTCTGTACTTACCGTATATAAAAAAAAGAGCAGGAAAGATAAAACGAATTTTCGCCCAAAACACGGTACGCGCCATGCTCTGGTTATGTAAGACAAATTTAATGGGCGTTTTGTACAAATAAGTTTTATATGTGCATAACACAAACAAATCATTGCACTCGCGCTCACTTCGTGGAAAATGCTTAATCATAAGGTGCGTTTATATCTATCAAATCAATAATTTGACTTAAGTTGCGGGATGCGGGATGGACAGTAACACTAAAGGATTCACTTCATACTGGCGTAACTCTCTGGCTGATGCAGAGTCGGGCAAAGGTGCTTTTGCGAATAAGGATGTAGAGCCATTCACCAGATGGACGAACATTGACTCAGCAAGGTTAAAGGATGAGACAGTCCGCGCGTTTTTTGAGGATGAAGCTGAAGACGTTAAAATCGTAGAGGTGCTGTTACGTCCTCAGGTATTTATCCGTTTGTTAAAGCACGGCAAAGAGCGGACTGCAGGCGCACCAGAGTTTATTACTCCACTGGTCACTTCTGCTCTCCTGAACCGAGAAGGTTTTTTGTTTCCCAACGCGCCGACTACCATTCCGCGAGACCTGCTTGAGCCACTTCCCAAAGGTACATATTCAATCGGTGAGATGGCGCAATATGACAAATACAGAACAACACATGACTCAACCACCTTTGGCGGGGATGACAAGCACGATCACCAAGCGGAAACGGATGAGCAGCGTGAAAAGCGATATGAACGATACAAGAACCTATGGGAAAAATATCGTAAAGAGTCAGAAGAACTTCTTGAAAATGTAGCTAAAGAATGGATTGAATCCCACGAGCAATATGAACTAGCTGAATATGGCTATGTAATCAAAGCTAACCGGGTTGGCGGGGCAAGCATACATATACTGCCTATGTATGACCATCTACTGCTGAGCAAAAAAGAAGTGCCGTTGTTATCGCGCTTTGCCTCTAATGCAATGCCCCCATTAGAATCACTTCTGCCTGACAACGCCATGTTTAGCGAGCGTCTTGGGCATTCTGGCGATACATTTCCGCTGGCTGTGGCACAACGTGATGCTTTGAGTCATTACCTGACTCAGCAACCGGGCGATATGCTTGCTGTGAATGGCCCCCCGGGAACAGGTAAGACTACGCTGGTGCTTTCCATTATTGCTACTGAATGGGCTAGGGCTGCGCTTAATAAAAGTGAACCGCCTGTAGTTATTGCTACGTCAACCAATAACCAGGCTGTAACCAACATCATTGAAGCGTTCGGTAAAGATTTTTGTTCTGGTACCGGGTCAATGGCGGGGCGTTGGTTACCCGACGTGGCCAGTTTTGGCGCGTTTTATCCGTCTTCCACTCAAAAAGCCGATGCTGTAAAAAAATACCAGACGGAAGATTTTTTTAATCGTATTGAATCTCTCGAATATGTTGAAGACGCACGAGTTTTTTATCTGGAGAAGGCAAAAGCGGCGTTTCCGAACGAAGACTGTAGCTCTCCAGAGGTGGTTATAGAGCTTTTACATAATCGTTTAGCTGAGATGTCTCATCAGCTTAAGCAAATCGAGCCGGCATGGAACAGGCTGAATGCAGTTCGCCGTGAGCGGGATGCCATCAGCGAAGATCTCGACCAGTACATTCAAGATAAAAATGCTTTACTGCTTAACATCACGAATGAAATCATGCTTTTGAACCAGGGTAAAAAGCAGTGGCAGCAATATCGTGCGAATGAGTCCGTCGTATATGCGCTTTTCTCATGGCTGCCTGTCGTTCGCACTAAACGTCACTATCAAATGAACCTCTTTTTAGAAGAGGCGTTTGGCGAAAAGATGATGGCATTTGAGGGAGCACTGCCTGAAGATATTGATGCATTTATAGAAGGTTTAATTTCACAAGCGTCTAAAGAACAGGCGGGTTACCAAAAGGAGATTGAACTAGCCCAAGACATCTCCAGACGCGAAAGCGAAGCATCTCAGCGCTGGCGTGAGCTTACATATTCATTAGGGCACTCAGATGCAGATGAAGTGACCTTGTCCAAAGCGGATGAGCTAGCGGATACAGGGATCCGTTTCCCTGCGTTCTTACTGGCAACCCATTACTGGGAAGGCCGCTGGCTAATGGATATGGACGGGATTGATAATCTTCAAAAAGAAAAAAAACGTTCTGGGGCAAAAAGTGTTAAGGCACGCTGGCAGCGTAGAATGAAACTTACGCCTTGTGTAGTGATGACTTGCTACATGTTGCCGTGCCATATGAAGACCAGTGAGTTTGTTGGCGGCAACAAGAAATTTGACGACAACTATTTATACAATTTTGCCGATTTGCTGATTGTCGATGAAGCGGGGCAGGTCCTCCCTGAGGTTGCCGCAGCGTCTTTCGCACTGGCGAAAAAAGCCTTGGTAATTGGTGATACTGAACAAATCGCGCCTATCTGGAACAGCCTACCAGGCATCGATATAGGTAACATGATGGAGGAGAATATCCTTCACGGCAGTACGCAAGAGGAGATTACTGAAGCCTATATCTTGATGAGTGAGTCAGGAAAAAGTGCTGCATCAGGCAGTGTTATGAAAGTGGCTCAGTTTAACTCACGCTATAAGTACGATCCTGACTTTGCCCGCGGAATGTACCTGTATGAGCATCGCCGTTGCTTCAACAATATTATTGGTTACTGTAACGCTCTTTGTTATCACGGTAAGTTACAGCCAAAACGAGGCGAGGAAAAAGAGACAATTTTTCCTGCGATGGGCTATCTCCACATTGATGGCAAAGGTGTTAAAGCAAACGGCGGAAGCCGTTATAACGCCTTTGAGGCTCAAACGATAGCGGCCTGGCTTGCAGCTCACAAAGAGGATATCGAGGCGCATTATGGAGAACCGTTACATAAAGTGGTGGGGGTAGTGACGCCATTTTCTGCACAGGTTAATGCCATAAAGTCATCATTACGTGACCAAGACATTAATTGTAGTGGTGATGAAAATTCCCTGACGGTAGGAACTGTGCACGCTTTGCAAGGGGCAGAACGCTCCATCGTACTTTTCTCACCCGTATATTCTAAGCACGAAGATGGCGGATTTATTGATAGTGACAGCAGCATGCTGAACGTTGCCGTTTCTCGGGCTAAGGACAGTTTTATGGTCTTTGGGGATATGGACCTCTTCGAGATCCAGCCGGGCTCTTCGCCCAGAGGATTACTGTCGAAATACCTGTTTGCATCCGCAAATAATGCGCTGCAGTTTGAGTTCAATAAACGCCCAGATTTGAGCACTGCTCAAACACAGATATCTACCCTACACGGGGCAGAAGAGCATGATGCCTTTCTCAACCAGACGTTTGACTCAATCGGGAAGAGCATCACGATTGTCTCTCCTTGGTTAATCTGGCATAAGCTGGAAGAAACCGGATTTCTGGCATCGATGAAACGTGCTCTTTCTCGCGGAATTGATATCACAGTCGTGACGGACAAGAGTTTCAATACCCAGGCTTCCAGTTATGAACAGCGGATAGAAAAACGGCAGCGCCTTGATGAAGCTCTTGGAAAGCTAGAAGAGTTCGGTATATCAACCAGACTTGTTGACCGCATACACAGTAAAGTGGTCATTGGTGATGAAGAGCTCTTGTGTGTCGGTTCATTCAACTGGTTCAGTGCATCTCGTGATAAGAACTTCAAACGTTACGACACATCAATGGTATATGTCGGTGATGCTTTAAAAAATGAAATTAAGATCATTTATTCCAATTTGGAGCAACGTTTACTGGAATAAATGTAGGGCATGTTTTTTATTATTATTGTATCTATTGCCGTTCTGTCAGTTTCAGAACGGCGCTCATAACTTATTGAAATTTCTTTATGTGCCTGTTTTTCTGAAGGGGTTTTAGTGTTTCTAGGTGTGTGTGAAATTATATTGCATTATCGGTTGTAGTATTTATAACTATTCTTTTTGCCCATGATATTGATTTTGTTATTTTTTCAAATAATAACTTATGTGTTTTGTGCGATTAAATTATGAGGTTATATGGTTTCTTGCAATTATGAATTTTAAAGTAGGCTGCTTTATTAAATAGTAGATGAAGACTTTTTAAACAGTCTTACTTAACTGAACAGCATTAGGTGAGGATGTTATCGTGAACAATATTATTAACGTTCATCAAATGATGGTCTTTTCTATGACTATAAGGATGTTTTTAAATGAACGAATTCCCTGATGATCTACCATACGAATTTATCATTAAAGCTATTAAGGCTTATGATGAAGGGTTTTTACATCGCTTCAAAGAAGCACGACTTTATGAACTTGAGTTTGAGGGACGTCGTTATCCTTCAAAAGCCATTGCTGGAATAGCTGCATCACTAATGACCGGCAAGAGTTTTACGCCTCAAGATTTCTCGGGTGGTATTAACTCAAAATGCGTAAGGTTATTGATAAAGCAAGGATTTAAAATCATTCAAGATAAAAATCATGCTTTACCTGTTCAGGATTTTCTCTTTCCAGATGAAGTACCCAATGAATCTCAATATGTTGAGGGTGCTGTAATGCAAGTAATGGTCAATCGATATGAACGCGATCCAAAAGCCCGCAGCGCCGCCGTTGCTTATCATGGTCATCAATGCAAAGTATGCCAAATTGATTTGTCAAAGATCTATGGTGATATTGCTAAAGAATTTATCCATGTTCATCATCTCAAACAGCTTTCTAAAATAAAAAAAGAGCATTCTCCTGATCCCATTAAAGACCTTATTCCCGTTTGTCCAAACTGTCATGCAATGCTACACCGTAAAAATCCACCATTTACACCAGAGGAGATCAAGGATATGATTTTTAAAAATTAATTTGAAAATTATTATTCATTTTACTCTTGGGTTTGATAATGAGTGATTGTCTAATTTTTAGCTAAGTATTATTCTTGTTTTGAGAGTTGCATTTATTAGACGGATGGACTCTCATTTATTTGATTTCAAAAAAGAAAGTCATTGCTTAATAATAAAACACATATTTTTAATCCACTCAGGCAGCACCTCTCTATACCATCCCAAATACTGCGCCAGTTCCGGCTTTGCCCGCTCACTCAATATCAGCACCACCTCATTCACAATCCACGCTTTAGCAAGGGCAATCTCTTTCGACAGCACATCCGCATTAAACCTGCTATTCAACTGACAATAGCGTCTTGCTAACACTCGAAAGTCTTCTTCTCCGCCCATCCCTTTGACCAAAGGCGCTAAATCTATCGCTGGGTTACCCAGGCCAAAGCGTTCCCAGTCGAACAGCACCAGTTCGCCATTCTCTCTCTTTCCCCAGTTACCTGCATTGGTATCACCGGAGATCATGCAATCCGGTTCAAAAAGAACATTGCTGTGCTTCTGCACTGCCCGAAACTGCCGTTCCGCCTGAGCAGGAAGGCGAAGCAGATCGAGGCAGTCTTCAAGTACTGCCTCGTCCCACTGATGTGTGCTGAACCTCCATGAGGAATCAGGCTCGATTAAGTGTAATCGCGCAAGCACGGACAGGAACGCATCGCCTGTAACAGCGTCTTGTTGGATCGGTTCAGGAATATATTCGAGTACGAGCTTTCGTTGTTCGTAGCAGGCTGATTTCATCACGGGCGTCAGAATGCCATGCTGGGCCAGAAGGGGGGCGGCATTGTGATAGAAAGCATATTCAACCTCACTTACCGGCTCTTTCTCAATGGCACAGGGCTTACCATCTTCATCCGAAAGTCGTTTTACGCGGGCACTACCCATTTTCGCTATATCGGCGTCGGTCATAGTAACTCTGCATTTACTCTTAACGTTAAAGACCCAGCTCGCCCCCACCTCCGCAGGAGCAAGCCCCATCAACTTTACTAGTCAGTCAACCCAATCGCCTTCATCATCCGCTTTCTCATATGCACAGGCAATGACGCCAGTTCCTCAATCGTTCTTACCCGCGTCCCATTGATCACATCCCTGGGCTTAAAGCTGATAATGATCCGCCCCCAGGTCACTTTCACATCCAGTTGCACCCCAATGGGAAAACCCGCTTCTCTCAACCAACAGCCTTTCAGGGTAATCGCCGGAATGCGGCGGTAATCTGGAGTACGGGTCACATAACCCACGGTTGCATAGCGCTGGGTATAGTTTGGCTCTTTAGGTTCAGTGTGGCCTGAAATACAATCGAAAGCAGTCATGATGACTATTCCTCGTAAATAGTGATTGTGATCAGCGATGCGGATGTGTTGCCCCACATTCGTATCGCGCTAAATGACCGGAACATTTAATCAGGCAGGCAAAAACGCAGCGAGAGTGAAAAAAGCAAACTGCGAAAGCGTACGCAGAAATTCCATGCAAACCTCAACGTAATCCATCAGTTTTCGTCGCAGATCTAAATTCAGATAATGGCGAAAAGAAGAGGGAAATATCCGACCATTTCACGCGTCCTCAGCGTCAATCCGTTGTGCTGTTGCCCTTGCCTAAACCGCCTTCGGTACTTTCACCGCGTCACCAAACCCTGACCCAAAAATCCTTCATCAGCCCCTCGCACTCTCCTGGGATCTCCATAACAATTTCCACATCGGCACCGTCAACGCCTTTAGCCATCCACAGGAACAGGAGCTTCCGCTGGTGAAGCGTCATCTGATCGTCGAGCCGTTCGTGACCGTTGCCTCACCGCAATACTTACTGATGGACGGCACGCCGCCGCATCCGTTGGAGCTGGTGCATCATCGCTGTCTGTTCGCCAGCTTGCTGACCGGCAGTAACGACTGAGCTTACGAGATCAATAACGAACGTCACTTTTTCAAAATTCCCAAATCGCTTGAGGTCTGTGACAGCATGCTGTTACGAAAATCGGTGCTTTCAGGGGCTGGGATTGCCTGCCGGAGTATGTTGTCCAGCGTGGTATTTGCAGTGAAAAACTCAACTGCCTTTTTAAAGAGATTAAATCAACGAAATGGATATTAAACCTCTACCATCCGGCCCGCAGCCAAACCGCTGAAGCCAGATGGACAGCCAGAGAGGTACGCCCTTCGCCTGATATCGAAATCCGTTCGAATAATCCTGTAATTACGCAGAATGCTTTGCGACTGTGAGGCCTGTTGATTACTACGAAGATGCAGTAATACTCCGTCATGACTTTATCGCCCTGTGTCGCGGTTATCTTGATAATCTGGTATACAGAACCGTAACGCGCTTAACGTCAGGATAAAAAATGAAAGTCAGCGAAGAAACCCTTATGCAGGCCGGTTTTACGTCACGTGAGCTGGGCAGAATAAAAAACATTTCACAACGCTCTGGCGATACACTGGGCGAAGCCATTAACGACCTGGCCCGACGCTTTATTATTGCTGCTGTCGCCGTTACATTTTGCCTTGTCGTGTTCTTTATCCTGCTTGTTTTTGGCTCAGCCCAATCGGTTATCCCGGGTGCTATCGGTCTTGCCTGTGGCGCTGCCGTTGCAGCATTCTCCCAGCCACCTGTTATCACTTACAAAGCCTGGCGTTTCAGACGCGTTCAGCGCGGCTGATCGCTGTTTTTGCTGTCGTGAAGCAGTTCGAAAATGACCCTGGCCTTCACCCCGTAGTTCACGATCTTCATTGTCAGCTGTGACCTGTCCATCGTGTCTATTTTCCGTAAGTAGTCGGTCGGTAGCCACCGAAACAACCGCCATGCTTCAGGTTTACGGAAAGCGCCGGCAATGCCGTACACGCTCGATGCCAGCGTGGCGGCCTTGTAAGCGGCCAGTCCTGTCTCGGGCCTGAAGCCCATAAATTTTGCCGCACCCATAGCGCCGTCAGCAAATATCCCCTCAGAATGAACGCTGTTGCCGTACATAAGATGACTGGCCTCGCGCGTTATGCCGTTTATCCCGTCAATGAACAGTGTGGCACCGGCCAGCATCCCAATCGGGTTCATCGAGGCCACCATTGCCACGCCGCCGACCAGCGTCAGGCCCGACAGAACAATTTTAACGGCTGAAATGACGTACCCGACAATTTTGTCATTCTCGCGCACGAACTCCACTCTGGCATACAATCTGGCCACCTGCGTACGGAGCAAGCGGTCCTGCTCGTTCAGGCTGGCGGCTTCTGCCCGCAGCCTGCTGACGCAGGCCATGCAGTCTTCATCGCTGCTGGCACGACGGGCCAGCGCAAACTGGTCTTCAATGACCTTTTTAATTTCTTCAACGAACTGAATACGTGACAGCCCGTGGTTCAGGTGAAATGAGGCCACGCGGTTAGCAACGTCAACGAGCTTCCTCGCTTCAAGATTTACCATCGTTTCTGCCCAGGCCTGGTTTCTTCTGCCTGAGCGCATCATTGACAGCAGCGCTGCGTCCATTTCCATCTCTCCTGTGATAAAGGTACCGGTTTATGTAGGTAGCTTATTAGTCTGCTTTGCTGTGATGAACTGTATTAGGAAGGGCAAAAAAATTCGCCCCGTATTGCGGCATAGTGTAGAAAATTATCAGCACAGACTCACTTTATGCAACGCCGCTGACTGCTTCGGGGCGACTTTAGTTAGACTGTTTCTGACGGATACATCGCCGCAGGAGGCCCTGAGATGGGCAAATACCAGCGAGCGTGGTCCAATGGAAAGTACATCGACGCAGGCCCAAATCAGGCAGGTTTTGAGGAAGACAGGCTAAAATTAAGCTTTACGATTAACGTCGTGGCTTTTCTGCCTCTCCAGCGTCTTAGGCCTTTAAAGAAGTTAGTGCTGTCATTGTGTTATAAAATTGAAATTTCTCAGCCATTATAAATAACGACATGCATTCTTTTTTATCATTGATTTTACCGCTGGCGCTTATCATTTTACTGATAAAGTATTTCTTTCTGCCAATGTTCAAACGAGACGATTTCTTTGCTGCCAAAGGTGAGTTGAAGAAGATTTCAATCGATACACCGCTGCTTAACCGTCTTAGGATGAACACAGAGGATTACTATTACGATGCAGATTTTCTCTATCAAAAGCGCAAGGAAGACATCCCTAATAAAATTGCGCTGGGCCAAATTATTCAGGTGAGACCGACCGGAACGCAGATTAGCAATCGCTGCGTCTGGCAGGTTCGTTACCTCACGGGGGCCTCGCGGACAGAAAAAACAGTCAGTATTCTGAATAACTACTCGCTATTCAATCAGGATTTTGCCGGTTTTCTTTCAGCCGTTCGGGTAGCCAATCCCGAGGCTGAAGTAGAAAAAAAGACAATCTGGCGCATATAAACCTTTGGAGGCCGGTGCTGAAATGAGTCCTGAACTGGGGGAAGTCATTGCATTTGTTCGTGACTATGCGGGATGGAAGTCTAAAGTCGTCAATGAAAAGACATTGTTGGAACGAGACCTTCATCTTGCCGGTATGGATGGCGTCGATTTTTTAGCGGCAGCCGAAACGTTTTTTGCCGTCAGCTTCGATACCGAAGATGACGATTTTCGTACACTGTTTGATTTGAAAGAGAACGAATATCTGTTCAGCAGTGAAGGACTCGATTTATTGGGCATTGGCTACTTTTTTGAATGGCTGCGGGGGAAACCGCATTCTGTTGTTAAAGATCTGTCTGTTGGACAGCTTCACCAGGTTCTGGTGAAGCTACGCAGCAAAAATTCGCGAGATGACAATCGTGACATCTGAAGCCATGTGTCACACTGGGCATGGATAAGTGTTTCCTAAGCGCGGTCAGAACCAGTCAGTAAACCTCATCACGTCACGTCGTTTCGTCGTGCTTTTTCCATCTTTATCCCAAACACCGCGATACTCAGTAGCAAACAAACAACCGCACTAACGCCGAACAGCAAATTAACGGCCAGGTTCAGGCTGGCATGATCCACCACCGCGCCTAACAGCACGGGCACCCAGTTAGCGATATAGGCAATCACATAAAACAATGAAATCAGTTTTGCGTGACTGGCGGCAGGGGAGATCATATTCACCAGGGCTGCGCTTCCCACAGCTAAGCTGGCTCATGGACAACGGCTCAACATAGTTGAGGAAAAATACACTCAGGTTGAATCAGTATGCGAAGACTGGCTGCTCGCTCACTGTATTATTAATATCAGTCGTGAGTTTGACAGGATAGCAATACAACAGAATAGTTTATAGAATTCGTCTCTTACAACGATAAGGTGTGTGTCTGGCTGACTCACCGTTTCCCACAATGAGAACGAATATCAAATATGTCTTTACAACTTACTGTTACAGACCTCAATGCGTCATGGCAATCGCAACTGGCTGATGTTATTACCGATCCTATGGAATTGTTATCTTTACTAAATTTAACAGAAGATGAAGCATTGTGTCAGGGGATTCAGGCGCGTAGGTTATTTCCGATACGCGTTCCGCGTGCGTTTGCTAAGCGGATGGAAAGGGGGAATGCTAAAGATCCTTTGCTATTACAGGTGATAGGCAGCAGTGCAGAATTTGAAAAAATTAACGGGTTTATTGATGATCCACTTGAAGAACACAACAGCGTTCTGCCTGGGTTGCTTCATAAATATAAAAACCGGGTTTTATTCCTTTTAAAAGGCGGCTGTGCAGTAAATTGCCGATACTGTTTTAGGCGTCATTTTCCTTATGCGGACAATAAAGGTAATAAAGAAAACTGGACGCATGCACTGGATTACATTTCTCAAAACACTGATATCAATGAAGTTATATTTTCTGGTGGTGACCCGTTAATGGCAAAGGACAGTGAGTTGGAATGGCTATTCAGCCATTTGGCCGCCATCCCTCATGTCAAACGTTTACGCTTTCATACACGATTCCCTGTCGTTATACCCGCACGTATAACCAATGAATTCTGTCAGTTGATATCCTCAACGAGGCTGGATTTTATTCTGGTAAGCCATATAAATCATGCGGCTGAAATTGATGGCTCCGTTACCGCCGCCTTTAAACGACTTCGCGATAGCGGAGTGACATTGCTTAATCAGAGTGTGTTATTAAAAGGCATCAACGATGATGCAGATATTCTGGCAAACCTGAGTAATGCATTGTTCGCCGCAGGTATATTGCCGTACTATATTTTTACGCTGGATAAGGTTAATGGGGCCGCGCATTTTATGATTGATGATGACACGGCACGTAAAATCATGCATCAGTTGCTGACGAAAGTTTCTGGTTATCTGGTGCCAAGACTGGCCCGCGAGATTCCCGGCCAAGCCAGTAAAACGCCTCTCGATCTTCAGTTACGACAGGTTTGAGGTTTTGCAGCAAAGCGTATTCCGAGAAAATGTCTGCGTACATTTTAATTATTAACAGTTTTAAAATGTACGCAATTTCGCAAGCTAACACTGACAGCTTACATGTTTTAATCTGCTAAGCGCTGATGCCAGCGATCAATTTCTTTCTGAATGCAAACAGGAGAGGTTCCCCCCAGGCTTTGACGTGAAGCGACAGAATCTTCAACCGTCAGTACTTTGTACAAGCCACTGGAAATGCGTGATTCAATACTCTGCATTTGCTCAAGCGTCAGATCGGACAGTGAACAGTTCTGTTCATCTGCCAGCCTGACCAGGCGTCCTGTAATATGGTGTGCTTCCCTGAACGGCATATTGAGCTCGCGAGTGAGCCAGTCAGCTAAATCCGTTGCTGTTGCGTGGCCTGTACCTGCAGCAGCAAGCATGGACTCAGGTTGAGCTTTCAGATCGCCAATCATCCCGCACATGGCTTTCAGACAGAGTTCGAGTGTTTCTGCGGCATCAAAAGTTTGCTCTTTATCTTCTTGCATATCTTTGGAGAATGTCAGTGGTAGTGCTTTCATCACCGTTAACAGACCCATTAAAGAACCATGAACACGTCCTGTCTTACCCCGTATGAGTTCCGCGGCATCTGGATTGCGTTTTTGAGGCATAATAGAAGAGCCGGTTGTCCAGGCGTCCGAGAGCTGAATGAAACGGAACTGTGGTGACATCCACAATACGATTTCATCAGCCAGACGTGACAAATGTGTCATGCAAAGTGATGCTGTTGAGAGATATTCAATGGCAAAGTCACGATCGGATACGGCGTCTAAAGAGTTATGCATGGGATGATCAAATTTCAGCAGATTTGCACTAAAATCCCGATCAATCGGAAAAGAGGTGCCGGCCAGGGCTGCTGCGCCGAGTGGAGATTCATTCATACGGTGACGCGAGTCTTGTAAACGTGATAAATCACGGCTGAACATTTCAATATAAGCCATTAAGTGGTGACCAAATGTCACAGGTTGCGCACTTTGTAAGTGTGTGAATCCAGGCATAATTGTCGTGATATTGTTTTGCGCCTGCTCCAGCAACCTTTGCATCAGTGTTTTCACCAAGGATATCGCTCTGTCATGCGCGTCACGTACCCATAGCCGAAAACTGGTTGCAACCTGGTCATTACGGCTTCTGGCGGTATGTAAACGTCCCGCAGTCGCACCAATAATCTCATTGAGTCGGGATTCAATATTGATATGAATATCTTCCAGCGCCCGGGAGAAGACAAACGTGCCGTTGATAATCTCTTCGCGTATTTGTATTAGGCCCTGTGCGATACGCTCAAAATCCTCGTGAGTGATAATTCCCTGACGGCTCAGCATCTCAGCATGGGCCAGAGAACCATCAATATCCTGCATAGCCATTTTTTGGTCAAAACCAATCGAAGCATTAATTTGCTCCATGACTTCAGACAGGCTTGATTCAAAACGTCCCCGAATCAGCATCCCTTTTGCATTACTCTCTTTCATGTTCCACCCTTCGCTATGATTTATCCTGCTTTCTACAACATTACGATGCGGTTAGTTCAACATCGATTTTAATCCCGCCGATGACCTGCTCGCAGAGCAAAGTAGCGGCGTGCGCATCTTCGGCGACAGTCAGGACATAACCGACCCGACTGAATGAGTCTTTAATTTCAGTAATGGTATCCCCTTTGTTAAGTGGAAGGTGTAGGCGCACTACTCCGGGTAAACCTTGCCATCTTTCAATGCCATGAACAGCCATAACGCGTCCTGGCGGAGGCGTAAAAAAACGAATGGCAGAAGCACGAGAGACATAAGGTGGGATTTGTCGCTCAGCATAAGGATCCAGTGTACTGGTCACTAAGCTGTCTAATAAATCGTAACCTGTCGCCTGTCGTACGAGTGTTGGAATCGCATCTCCGCCAACGCGGGTATGTGTTTCGATAATCTCAGGACCTTTAGTTGTAAGCCGAATCTCGGTATGGCTGCAACCTTCATTAATGGCCATAATCGTAAGAAAACGTGATACGTAGTCGATGATGATTTTCTGCTGTTGTTCGGATAAACAGGCAGGCACGATATGCCCGATTTCGACAAAAGGATTTTTTTTGTCGTCATCGTTCGTGATTTTGCCAGTAATGGCGACAATGTGGTGATGGCCTCGTTGACTGAAGGCTTCAACGGAAAATTCCGGGCCTTCAAGAAAGGATTCAACTAAATAAGCTGAACTGTTGAGATCAGCAGGGAGTACAACGTCTTCAGCCTGTTTGAAAAGAAGAATATGCTGACTGCCTTGCCCATCGCGAGGTTTTACGATCACAGGATAGCCATATGCGTCTGCAAAATGGCGTATTTGATCTGCTGACTGCACTTGCTGAGCCATAACCTGAGAAAAACCCGTGCTTTTAAGCCAGTGGCGCATGCTTATTTTGTCACGTGTGCGCGCAACAACGTCAGGCGTAAGGCCGGGCAAGTTAAGTGTCTGATTGATCTGAGCAGCCAGTAATAATCCTGCTTCTGTTAATGATAGTGCTGCGACAAAAGGAGATGTCTGATGTAGCGCCAAAAGCGACGGAACAAGCGCTGTATCATCAAAAGAAGTTACGATCGTTCTTTCTGCCTGACCGACGAGTTTTTGGTCAAGATGGCCCGGCCGCTCAATGAGCGTAAAACATCCCCCCATCTGTAAAATACGATCGCACAGGCCTGGCCCGCCGCCAATGACAATAACATGAGGTTTTTCAGACATTGACGGACTCCTTTGAAGCATGGGCTAACTGTTCGAAGGGAAGGACTATTTTGCGTAAATCATGGTAATCATCTTCGTGTGATAAAAGGGGCTGCTGACGATAGCGCATCCAAAAAATGCCACAACCCACAATCATTAATGCTATAACAATACTGACGCCAATCGCCCCTGGCATACCAAAATGCTGGAATGAAAAAGTGAAAAAAAGTGCCGAAAGAATAACAAGTAACGTGGAAATCATGCGTCGCAAAGCTGCGAAGCGCCCCCTTAATGAAGAGGGAATGAGGGCCTGAATGGCAGCAGAGAAATAGACAGAATAAGACGCGACAAAAAAACCGAGTAGCAACATAAATAGAAAACAAAGAGCAGCACTGAAAAAATGTATTTGCATAATGGTTGCCACGAGTGCAAAGGGCATCATTAACAGGTAAGGGTGTAATTTTCGGCCCTTAATAGCGTGTCTTCCCGCATACCAGCCCATGATAATCGCGCCAAATGTAAAGCTCGCGTCCATTAAGGACAGGGCGGTAGATTGCCCATTGAAATAATATTTGGTTATAAGCGGTAGGAGTAGATTAAAAAGGTTTATTGCGATGAGATCACATGCACCCAAAATGATCAACATAATGAGCATCGGGCTGCGCCAAAGGTGCGGGAGCAATGCGAAAAAGTGGTGTCGAGGCGCGGTAATATCAGGCCTGGATGCGTTTACTGTCGCGCCTCTATAGCCGTACACTGCGGCTGTCATCACGGCAGCAACCAGACAGAATGAATAACTCATTGCCAGATGATCCATTAATAACCCTGCCAGCAATACACCTGTCAAATTTCCACCCTGGAAGGCGATCTGTTGCCTTCCGTTAATTTGAATCAATGAATTTGCCTTGGTCAGCGCAGGCGTCAGTGTAAACACGCCCAGACGAATCGCCGCATTGAACACATTGCTTGCGATGCTAATTACCAAAATAAGACCAACAGGTGCTATGGCATGATGAGTCAGAACGGCGCTGAAAACAGCAAGTAACACCATTCCCGAGGACGCGATGAAAAGAAGGCGGCCCGGTCCATGCTTATCGACCCAAATACCTGCTATCAGTGGCACAATAAATGAAAACAGCACTTCACTGATGATAAAAAAAAGGTTATGCCAAAGTGCACCTGATTCACGAAAGAGCATCTGGGTAAATAACACCAGAAGATAACCTCTCCCAATATTATTGAAAAACTCACCAAGCAAAAATTTCCTGATTGGCGCGGCCGTCATGGTATCTGCATCAGAACACGCCATCAAAGTGCTCCCAAGTAAGTCGAAAGCTCATCGAATGAATCGCTCCTGACTATAGTAAATCCGGTACGACGATTGACCGAAAATAGTTCTGCACCCGGCAGCACAGCATCAGGATGATTTTCACATTCGATGACCGTCATGCTTTCCGTTGGTGCGCGGTGTTTCCGCTCTGAAAATTCAAAACGAATTCCAATACCGCCTGTCTTATCTGGATGAGAACGATGTGGAGGGGACTGAGCGAGCCTTGAATAAAGGAAGGCTTCCTCTAATGAAACACCATGGCGCAGCTCGACCAATTCTGGAATATGATCACCTGCAGGGCGGGCAGCCGCCTCAATAATTGCCACGCCATCCACGGAAATTTTTAATTCAACGTGCATGACCCCCCATGACATGTCCCAGCAATGGGCTATACGTTCGCAACTTAACAGGAGTTCTTCACGAAAAGGTTCAGGAACAGGAATACCACTCAGGTGACCAATTTCATAGCAGGCAGGATAGGGCGAAACAAATTTCCGGGTGAGATACATCGCGGAGAGCTTACCATCTGAAATAATGGCTTCAAGGCTGTACTCCGGTCCGTCGACAAACTCCTCGACTAATGCTTCAGGCGTAAAAGTATAGTTTGTCAATCGTGACTGACGAAACGCCAGAAGACGTTCAAGCGTGTCTGCGACCTCTTCTGCATTTTGGCATTTACGCACGAACAAGCTCATTGCCATATCAACAGGTTTAATCACGACAGGAAAACGTATAAGTGACCAGTCAAATGCCTGACACTCTTCTAATGAGGTTAAACGTGTCAAAACATGCGGCTGCGGAAGATCCGCGTGACGAAAGAGTTCCCGCATTGCTGCTTTATTACGTGAGGCACGAATCTTTTCGGGCTCGTTGTGGTAAAGGCCTAGTTCTTTTGCCAGAACATCTGCGGCCACAACGGCAAACTCATTTCCTGCCACAACAGCATCAAAACGGCGATGCCCGATTTGGGCCATAAGTGTTTCAGGCTCATCCGTTAAGGCGTCAACTCTCAACCATTCATGTAAGGAAGCGCAGTCCGTAGCAACATGAGAATCATGGATGGTAATAACAGTCAGTTTCCATGCTTCGCGTTGACACACTTTTGCAATGCGCTGTAACGACCAAGCAGAGACTGGATGCAATAATAGTATTTCCATGGAAATCCTTGTTATTTATAACCGAAGAACAACTATTTAACTAGCATTAAACTCTATAGGGATTCTATACGAGCGAAATAACGTTCGAATCCCACCATATCCTCACAACGACGATAAATTTCGCGTTGATAGTATTTTTTATAAAGGCCTTCATGACGACTGGCGCAATAGGATGGCAGTAAAATAGTACGCGGATTTTCGCCCTTATTTTGCCCACTATAATGAGGTGCAAGTGAGTGAAAAATCAATACATCTCCTGCCGCCAGCGTTGGAAATACAGAACGCTTATTTGCCAGAAGTTGAGGATCAAAATCTCCTTCAGGATTATCTTTAGGGCCGGGGAGTAATGCGGCATGTTGGCCAGGATAAAACCCGATACTGCCAGAATTCTCATCACTGTCATACAGATTAATGGCGACTGAACATAATAGATCAGGCTCTTTATCCAACCATTTCCAGTATAAAAAATCTTGATGAGGAGCATAGCCCTTCACGCCCGGATCTTTACGGATGAGTTTACACTTTAAGAGCTCTGGATACCCTCCCAGAATAATCTGTAAAATGTGTAGCAGCTCAGGATGCATCACTGCGCTCGTGAGAACGGGTGAAATATCAAGAACAGGATCCAATCGATCGAATACCCAGGTGTCATCAGGGCCCCGGCGGAATTCTGTTCGCAAATTCAGGTCATCGCTTAATCCTTCACGAGACCATAACTGAAGACACTCGCTTCTGAAATTTTCAATCTCTTGTTGCGAATAAATTCCTGAAAATATTGTGTAACCATTTTTCCAATATTCTTCTTTACTGTTTAGGTATTTCTTAATGCAATTTTCCATTTTAAATTTTCCTTTACTGAATACGTCATAAAGATAAATTGCTTAGTTTTTCCAGACGGTGACGAAAGGCCTCAGCAGCTTGTGCTACACGCTCTGGAGAGCTTCCACCTTCGCTGTTACGTAACGCTGTTGCTGTATCGATATCCAGATCGGGCCAGGGCGAAAAGGCGAGTCTCGAATCGATTTCGCCTCTCACGTCGCAGGGAATCTCGTTAAGTGAGCAATGATGATGACGTGCATAATCCACCATCTTATTGACCAGATGGTGAGATTCGCGCCAGGGGATTTTTTTATGTTGGGTAAGCCATTCAGCCAGATCGCCTGAAGTAACAAAGGGACGAGCAGCCATTTCACGCATTTTTTCTGGATTCGGCACAATCTCCATTGCCAGGCAAAGGGCGGCATCAAGGCAGAGACGAAGCGTATCTGCGGTATCGAACAGGGGTTCTTTATCTTCCTGTAAATCACGGAAATAGCTCAGTGGTAAACCTTTAACCAGATTTTGTAAAGCGTGCTGGTTGCCTACTACACGTGCGCATTTTCCCCTGATCAATTCAGCGGAATCCGGGTTGCGCTTGTGGGGGAGTGCTGATGATGTAGTGACCAGTTCATCAGGAAGCGTCAGCAATTCCATTGCACTGCCAGTCAGATAGACTATTTCAGCTGAGAAGCGCGAAAGGTTGAGGGACGTTGAGGCAGCCGCGTTCATAAAATCGAGAGCAAAACCTCGATCACCTACGCTATCAAGCGAGTTAGCGGACGGCTGCTGAAAGCCTAATTCCGTTGCAACCCAGTTTCGATCAATATTGAAAGAGCTTCCAGCCATTGCTGCAGCCCCCATAGGACACTCTGCGAGCATGTCATGCACAAACGCGAATCGTTTAAAATCGCGTAGGAACATTTCACCCCATGCGAGGCACAAATGACCGAAGGTTACAGGCTGTGCCACCTGCAGATGTGAGAAACCTGGCATGAGTGTTGCGGAGTACATATGACCTAATTTTTGCAACGCCCGACAAAGTGCAGTTAACTGGTGCTGAATAGCTAAAGCTTGCTCACGTAACCAGATACGAAGTGTCGTAACGGCAAGATCGTTCCTTGCCCTGGCGGTTGCCAGCCAGTCGGCCTCTCTCCCGACTCGTCGTGCTAACTCAGCTTCAATAGCACTGTGTATGTCTTCTTCTTCAGGAGCCATTTCCCAGTTGGGGTTTTCAGATAATGTTAATCGCAGATCCTCAAGGCCCGATAACAACATTTGCGCGGTATCTTCTGGAATGATGGATTGTCTTTCCAGCATCTGGACATGTTTTTGAGAGCATTTTATGTCAATGCTTGCAAGGCGATGATCATAATGGCGGCTACGACCAATGTTAGCCATAACCTCTTTTGCGCTGACTGTTTTATTCATGCCATGCTCCGCTTTTCTGGTGCATGCTGAATGCCGAAATAGCGTCGTGTGGCGAATGTTGACGACATGCGTTGGCCAAAGCCGGCCACTGCGCGTAAAGGCAGTAAAGTAATAAAGCGCGGGCGATGTGCAGGCGAGCCACTGCTTCCTGATAAATTAAGGATTGTGGTCCATCAATGACCTCTGGAAGGACCTCTTCTCCTCTAACTGCGGGCAAGTTGTGTAAAAAAATAGCATCAGGACGTGCTATTCCCATCAAACGAGAATTAACCTGATAGGGGGCTAATTGCTCACGACGCATTTCAGCCTCATGTGACTTGTTCATGGGTATCCAGGCGTCAGCGACGACCACATGGGCATTGTCGAGTGCCTCATTGACATTTGTTGTCGCCTTGAAGCCTGTGAGTTGAGCTGTTTGAGAAACGGGTAATGCCATTTCAGCGGGGGTTGCGCAGGTAAATGTTGCACCTAATCGACTGGCCACCTGGGCAAGCGAAAGTGCAATATTTGTCCCATCGCCAACAAAAGCAATATTCAGATCGTCAACACGGCCAAAATGACGGCGGATTGTTAAAATATCGCAAAGCGCTTGTGTGGGATGATGGCGATCGCACATCCCGTTAATAAAAGGAACGGGTGAGAGCCGGCAAATGTCTTGCTGGAGCGAAAAGTCATAGATACGGCTCATGAGTACATCATTGAAACGCCCTGCGACATTGACAAAATCAGGCAAATACTCCTTTTTTGTTGCATGTCGGCCTATTCGTGCTTCTGGCCCATTATAGTGAATAGCCTGCCCACCCAGATCCCCCATAGCCCGTTCAAAAGCACTACGCGTCCGCAGTGATGTTTCGTCAAAAATCATTCCCATACATTTGCCACGTAGCAAAGGGGGAAGAAAGCCTTCTCTGACAATACGGTGCTCCAGTGCTTCGGCGACATTGAGAATGTCGAGAATGGAATCGGTCGTCAGATCTTCAATCGTTAATAAGTGTTTTAAACTCATGAATATACTCCAGAATTGTTCGGAAAATGCGCATCTGTACGTAAACAGGATGCTAAATGAAGCGCTAAAGTTGATTCTCTCTACGTACACGACCAAGCTGCCTCAAACGTAACGCATTGATCTTGATGAATCCTGAAGCATCTGACTGACAGTAATCCCCCCCTTTTTCAAACGTAACAATGTCCTGGTTATAAAGCGACCAAGGACTTTCTCTGCCCTCAACTATAACGTTGCCTTTATAAAGGCGCAGACGTACGGTGCCGGTGACATACTGTTGACTTTTATCGATAAGAGCCTGAAGCATTTCCCGTTCTGGAGAAAACCAATAACCGTTATAAATAAGAGCGGCATAACGTGGCATAAGCTCATCTTTAAGATGTGATTCGCCAGCATCAAGGGTTACTGACTCAATAGCGCGATGTGCTATTTGCCATAATGTCCCACCAGGATTTTCAAAGAGTCCACGGCACTTGATGCCCACATAGCGGGTATCAACAATATCCAGTCTGCCGATACCATTGCTTGCCGCGAGTTCATTAAGCGCAATGAGCATCTCTACCGGCGAGAGAGGAATCCCATTCAACGCAACAGGATCGCCTTTTTCAAACGTCAAAGACAGGATTGTCGGTTTGTCAGGTGCTAACTCCGGCGCTGTTGTACGGACCCAGGCGTCATCTTCTGGGGTGCACCATGGATCTTCCAGGCTATTTCCCTCGCATGAGATATGCAGCAAGTTGGCATCAGCAGAATAGGGGGCGGCACCACGCTTATCTTTTGCTACAGGAATACCATGGTGATCAGCAAAGGCGATTAAATCAGAGCGTCCCTGTAAATCCCATTCGCGCCAGGGTGCTATTACCTGGATATCTGGCGCAAGCGCATAATAAGAAAGTTCAAAACGTAGTTGATCATTACCTTTACCTGTGGCGCCATGTGCAACGGCATCAGCACCGACACGGCGTGCGATTTCAATTTGTTTTTTTGCTACTAATGGCCGCGCAATTGGCGTTCCCATGAGGTAATATCCTTCATAAGCAGCATTAGCGCGATAAACAGGGAACGCATGATCAGCAACCAGTTCATGTCGTAAATCTTCGATAAAAATATTTTCTGGTTTTATTCCCAGGCTTAGTGCTTTTTCACGTGCAAGTTCGACTTCATCCCCTTGCCCAAGGTCGGCAGTAAAAGTGATAATTTCAGCGTCATAGGTTACCTGGAGCCATTTCAATATAATTGATGTATCCAGACCGCCAGAAAATGCTAGAACGATTTTTTTTGGTGATTGACTTTTCATTATTCTGTTTCCTGAGATTCCTGGGGAAGGGGTTTCTTATTTCCTGATATAAGTTCAGAAAAAAATGTTTTATAGAAGGAAAAGTAGTTATCGCATTTATAAACAATTTTAGGTTCTATTTGCTGGTGGATGGATGCCATTTTCTCCATAGGTAAAGATGCATACCAATGATGCTCGACATGATAATTGTTTCCATTCGTAAACCATGTTGATAGCCAGTTTGATTTAATCGAACGCGTATTAGAATAAACCTCATTTGAGTTGCTATCGCACTCATAATGTTCAGGTAGTTCGATTAAGGCATGTATGGGGGCCGCGATAAGAAATAAAGGTACAAGCCATGCTTTAATAAAGAAATGACTGTTGAAATAAACGCTTAATCCGGCGCATCCAAAAAATACAACACCAATAAAAATATATTCAACACGCATTTTATTGCCGTTTTTGGATACCGCTTTGGTTACAAATTTCTTACTATTTAAAGCATCAATTAAATTTTTCAGGAACTCACAAAAATGATTGACGAGGAAAAAATGTTTGAAAATAGTTGAAATTTTTCTTTCAGACTTGTCGCCATAGTTGAAAAATTCCTCATCTTCTGGTGTACCCAACGCTCTGTGGTGGAAAAGATGACTGTCTTGATAAGCTGAATAAGAGACCAGCATGGGAATACCCAAAGTAAAGCCTGCTAATCGGTTCAACTTGCGAGACTTAAAGCCTGTCTGATGCAGGGCCTGGTGTTGAAGCTCAACGCCATGTGCAAATGCAGCGCCTAGCAATAACTGGAAAATTAACGTTGTTAAGAAATCATGCGCGACAATAATTCCATATAAACTTCCTGCGCACCATATTAACCATATAAAAAACTTCAATCCGTAAATAACTGACCACTTTTTTCTGTGCTCTCTGAACTCATTCTGAGCATCCTTAATGAAACTTTCATTTATCATAGCTGGTTACTCTCATTTCCTTTGAATTTCTGGTTTTCATATAAACAAATGCACCTGGCAAAAATCATGAGTGTATTCGTCCATACGCATTTTTATTAGGTTTGCTTATGTAAATCCATTCTGAACACGCAGTCAATGGTGATAAAATCGTACAAATCTCATGCTCAAACTTATAAGCTAAATTAATCAATTGTGGTGGTGGGAAATTAGGGGTGTTGGTGAATATTTGGCCATAATATTATGGTTTTAAATGAAATAAAGTCATTTAATCTGTTTGATGTGTAGTTGAGTAGCTGCTAACTACATTGTAACCTAAGGTGACTGTGAATTTTTTCTAAAAAATTACTATAGGTATTAATTTTTTTGTTGAGTTAATTAAATTTCAATTAAGTTTATTTAATTTAATTTTTCAGTGCACTAAGTGAGATGTGATGTTTATTTAAATAATAAGTGGCGTGAGTGAGTTATATTAAAATAATGAATTTTTATATCATATATGTATCTTGGTTTTTTTTGTGCTGATCGTATGTGGAATTTTATCTGTTGTTAATTCTTACTTCACACTTTTTAAAATGGAGGTTAAATGAAGAGCGGTTGTACATGATTGCAACCTGTTCTTTATTGATTGCTCTTTTATCTTTTTTTATGCAGAATATAAAGATGAAATTTTTAACCATCAATGTTTGTGAACGGTAAATTATAATATGAGGGTGGGGTTTTTGTCTCAGGCTAGAATTATCACGGCGCTTTGCTTAAAATAAATCGACAATGAAAATTTCAAGAGTGTATAATTTAATGCTCTTAAAAACAACAAGTTAAATAAATTCAGGCTTGGTTGAAAGTATATTCAGGAATCCATGCCAGGCGCGTTAGCTTATGCTGGTATCAGACGAAAAGAGCAGGTGAAGTGAAGTCAGCAACGGAGTAAATTGCTGACTCATTAATTTTTAAAGAAATAGCCACATCATAACCGTCTGGAAAGCAGGTTTTTTGAGCGTTCATGAAGACGCTATATTAAATATTCCACAATTACTCTTATATCCACTTCCCCTGGAAAATAGACACAGATTCAAAAAGGTAACCGTCAAAGTCGTGTGCATCAGCATCTGAGACTTCGAGTAATGATTTTTTTCATTTTCAATATGTTGCCACATCCTTTGCAGGGACCCCATAATGTCATGACGACGTAATGCAGCGAGGAGGGTCTGATGATCTTCAAGCCATTTCAAACCCTCAGAAATGCTTTGCTGCGGATACCTAAGATAAAAGTGCCGGGCGGGAAAGACCTGATGGCTTATGGCCGCCTTGATGTGCGCGGCATTCCAGATTTTAGTCGGTGTGGTGTGAGATGAAAATTGCGATATTTATTATTGTGTTGCTGGCGGCTTTTGTGCTGATCCCGGATAGCTGGATCAACACGTTATTCATGAGCCATATCACTATTGAAGGCGATGGCGAAGAGGCGATGAACAGCTATTCGTTTACGTTCATCGTGGTGAAGTTCGTCCTGTCTCTCGTGCTGGCTGTCCTGGCCTCGTGGGGATACCGAAAGCGAAAACGTTAGCCCGCGCTCAGGTGCCTGGCGGGGACGCACGACAGATGCTCAGCGCGATAAGCCAGGCCTTTCCTGAAGATGATCATCCGCATTCAACACGCGTTTACCGTCCACAGACCCTTTGTTTCGCGCCCTTCACGACTTACATTTTCTGCTTTTCAGCCATCAGAATGCCCGCTTTGATAACGCTTTAGCGACACAACCCTTCACTTCCGTTTACTTCCGTTTTTCCCCAGGTGCTGAGATCTGCATCACTTTCACGCTGCGTGCGCTCCCTTACGCTTAACGGCGAGGCAGGAGGGGGGATGATGTTTCTGGAAGAACGACGCAATCAAATTTTGCAATGGCTGGACGAACATGAACGCGTCACCGTTAACGGGCTGGCGAGCCAGTTGCGTGTTACTCGGGAGACGATTCGCACCGATCTGCGTGCGCTGGCAGAGCAGGGGCTGGTTCAGCGCTGCTACGGCGGTGCCATAGTGCAACGCCGTAATATGCAGGAAAAGCTCATCAGCGAAAGTGGCCATTTTGATGTTTTACTCAAGCGGTTGCAGGCGCGTAAAACCACCGTAAAAACCACCAGCAGGCAGGGAAAAGTCTGCATCCTTGGCGCATTCAATGTTGATATCGTCGCCAGGGTGGCGCGTTTTCCGCAAAGTGGTGAATCGCTGATGGCGCAAGGCAGCACACTCGGGCCCGGCGGCAAGGGGGCCAATCAGGCCATGGCCGCCAGCCGGGCCGGAGCGCGCGTCCATTTTGTTGCCAAGGTCGGAACCGATCGGTTCAGCCAGTTTGCGTTTGATCACCTTTCGTCATCGGACATTCACTCTTTCCGTTTATACCAGACGGATACCGAACCCACAGGCAGCGCCATCATTTATGTCTCGCAGGAAAACGGCGAGAACATGATTGCCATCTACCCCGGTGCCAATAAAACCCTGACGGATGCCGAAATTGCCGAGCTGACCCATGAACTTACCGATGCGGATGTGTTGTTACTGCAGCTGGAAAACAACGTCGAGGCCACGCGCAGCGCTATCCGGCTGGCACATGCACTGGGCGTCCGCATCATCATGAACCCGGCACCGTTCTCGTCTGAGGTCGTGAACGTTCTGCCGATGATCGATGTGCTGACGCCCAACGAAACCGAGGCCTCGCGGCTCTCGGGCATTGAAATCTGTGACATGGCGAGTGCGCGTAAGGCGGCGCAGGCGATTGTGGCGCAGGGGGCGCAGCGAGTGATCATCACCATGGGCGCGCGCGGCGCGCTGCTGTTCGACGCGCCGCATTGTCACGTCATTCCCGCCTTTCCTGCGCTCAGTGTGGACACCACCGGCGCGGGCGATGCCTTTAACGGCGCGCTGGCCGCCGCGCTGGCGCAGGGGCAGCCGTTACTGCAGGCCGCCACATGGGCATCGGCCTTTGCGTCCCTGGCCGTAGAGCGGGAAGGCGCAAGCAATATGCCCAAGCGGCATCAGGTCATCACCCGACTTAACCAACGATAATCCGACGTAACGCAACAGCCGCGCGCTGGCGCTGGCAGGAGAAACCATGAAAAAGATTGAAGGTATTGTCCCGGTCATGCTGACCCCATTCACCGCAGAGAATCAGATCGATTACCCCGGCCTGTCACGCCTGATCGACTGGTATCTGGCGCAGGGCGTGGATGCGCTGTTCGCCGTGTGCCAGTCCAGCGAAATGCAGTCTCTAAGCCTGGACGAGCGCGTTGCGCTGGCGCGTTTTGTGGTGGAGAAGGTGCAGGGCCGGGTGCCGGTGATTGCCTCCGGCCACATCAGCGATGGGTTAAGCGAGCAGACTCAGGAATTGCAGGCGATGGCCGGAACGGGCATTGATGCGCTGGTGCTGGTGACCAATCACCTCGATCCGCACAATCAAGGAAGCGAGACCTTTTATGCTCACCTGAATCACATTCTGGACGCGCTGCCTGCCGGGCTGCCGCTAGGGCTCTACGAGTGCCCGGCGCCGTATCGTCGTCTGCTGAGCGACGACGAGTTCAGCTTCTGTGCCAATAGCGGCCGCTTTGTGGTGCTGAAAGACGTGAGCTGCGATCTGCCCACGGTGCAACGCCGCGTCAGGCTGGCGGAGGGCACGCCGCTGGCGGTGATTAACGCCAATGCGGCCATTGCGTGGCCGGCCATCCAGGCGGGCTCGCGCGGCTTCAGCGGCGTGTTCACGAACTTTCATCCGAACCTCTACGTCTGGCTTTATCACCAGGGCGCCCAGCAGCCTGAGAAAGCCCATGAGCTGTCGCTGTTCCTGTCGCTGAGCGCCGTTACCGAAACCCTTGGCTATCCCAAAAACGCCAAAATTTATCACCAGCGCCTCGGCACCTTCGCCAGCGAGCACTGCCGCGTTAACCGGGACAACGTGCTGGAGAAGTTCTGGGGGCTTGGCGTGTTGCTTGACCAGATTCGTGATGGCAGTGCGCTGTGGCAACAACGTCTTTCATAAAAAAACCGGACACCGTCTGTTCCTGCACCGTTTTACCACAAGGGAAAACACCATGATTGTATGCGATCAACTTGACTGGGCGCGTGAGCGTCACGCGTTTCATCCCATCGTTGACCAGGCGATTCGCTGGATAGCGGCCAGCGATTTCAGCCAGATGGAAACGGGGAAATACGATTTACTGCCCGACAACCAGATGTTCTGCCTGCTTCAGGAAATGGAGACCGAGCCCGCCAGCGCCCGCCGGGCCGAATCCCATTTTCGCTATGTCGATATTCAGTACCTGCTGGCCGGACGCGAAACGATCGGCGTGACGCGTGCCCATCCGCAGCATGTGATAGCGGAAGACCGGCGGGAGGAAAATGACGTGGTGTTTTATCAGGACATCACGGATGAGTACAGCATCGCGCTGACGCCGGGGCAGTTTGCGCTGTTTTTCCCTCACGATATTCATCGCCCTGGCTGTGCGTCGCCGGTGGCGCAGACTATCCGTAAAGCGGTGATTAAAATCCATCTCGATCTGTTTGCCGGGCGGGAGGCACCATGAAACCCTCTGCGGCGATGTCAGAAACAACGGTGAGCGGGCAGGGCACGCTGAAAGGGAAGCTGCGCTGGGGCATTGTCACGCTGCTGTTGCTGGCGGCGATAGTGAATTACCTGGACCGCGCCAACCTGAGTATTGCCAACACCACCATTGCGGCGGAATTTGGCTTTTCGCAAACCGAAATGGGGTTGCTGTTGTCGGCGTTTCTCTGGCCCTATGCGCTGGCTAACCTGCCCGCAGGCTGGCTGGTGGACAAGTTAGGCCCCAAAAAGATGTTCTCCTGGGCGCTGGGGCTGTGGTCGGGCTTTACCGTGCTGACGGCGTTTGCCAACAGCTACAGCTATTTCTACGGTCTGCGTATGCTGCTGGGCGTGTCCGAATCCCCGTTCTTTACCTCGGGAATTAAAATCACCCATCGCTGGTTTGGCGACAGTGAACGCGGTTTACCCACTGCGATTATTAATACCGGTTCGCAAATTGCCAACGCCATTGCACCGCCCATTCTGACCGTGCTGTTGCTGACCTTAGGCTGGCGCGGCATGTTTGTGGCGATCGGCGTAATGGGGCTTCCCCTGCTGCTGGCGTGGTGGAAGTTTTATCGCGATCCCAATGCCCGGGAAGATGCGCTGCTGCATGCCGGACAACCCAGCGTCGCAGTGCCGCAAGAGAAGGGCAAGGTGCGCTGGCGTGCGCTGTTCCGACACAGCACCACCTGGTTTATGGTGATCGGCAACTTCTCCATTATGTTCACGATCTGGGTCTATCTGACCTGGCTGCCGGGCTATCTGGAAAAATCGCTGGGCTTTAGCCTCAAAGCCACCGGCTGGATTGCCTCCATTCCGTTTCTGGCCGGTATTCTGGGCGTGCTGGTGGGTGGGATGCTTTCAGACAACCTGGTGCGCCGGGGCGTCAGGGCCATCACCGCGCGTAAGGTGCCAATCGTATCGGGTGCGGCCCTGGCGGCCTGCTTCGTGGCGCCGATTCCGTTTGTAAACAGCACCCCGCTGGCCATTGGCCTGCTGGCGCTGGGTTATTTCTTCTCGCAGATGCCGCAGGGGGCGCTCTGGACGCTGGCCAGTGACATCGCACCGAAGTCGCAGGTGGCCTCGCTGGGCGCTATTCAGAACTTTGGCGGTTTCCTGGGGGCGGCAATGGCACCGATCGTTACCGGCATTATTCTGGATACCACCGGTAAATTCACCAATGTGTTTTTGCTTGGTGCAGCGCTCCTGATGCTGGGCGCGCTGAGCTACGGCCTGTTTGTGCGTAAACCGCTGCAGGCAGGATAGAAAGTCCAACCACGGTCCAGGGTGGCAAGGCGGCTTAATGGAAAAAGCACGCTGAGTGGTGCCGTTGGCGAGGCGTCGAGGTTGTCATAGTGTACCGCCTTGAAATCAAAGCACCTGAAATGGCTCATCACCGCAAAAGGCACGGCCGGTTGCCTGTGACGCGGTTTCAGGATGGCAGGCCGGTCGATTGTCCTTCAAGAAAAAGATCCCTCCGGGCGAGTAAGTGTTCATCGCCCGGAAGGGGCTTTCCGCTATTCAGGTTAAACGTTTCATTTGCCGCGAGCTGAAATGCCGGATGACGCATGTTGAGCGACTGGCCTGCAAGCAATCCCCGGTTGGTACAATTGCTCCCGGGAGCATTAACACCTCCATCATCATCAAACGCTGGCACTGATATGTATCAGATCTTTCTGGGGAAAATCTCCTCGCTCAGCGCTGGCCCGACAGCGTCTGTGCTGAAAGATCGTGCCCCATTGGGCGCCCGCCGCGCAGGCTGGCTTGCCGGTCACGTCATGCTTGCCTCTGTGATTTCGCCCCTGCCGGAGATTGTCGTTGGACAGCACGGCAAACCGGCTTTTTCCACCGATGTGCGGCTCTGGTTTAACCTTAGCCACAGCGGCGACGATATTGCCCTGCTGCTCAGCGATGAAGGGGACGTCGGCTGCGATATTGAGGTGCTGCGTCCAAGAGCGGGCTGGCGCAGCCTGGCGGAAAACCTGTTCAGCGCGCAGGAACAGGCGCAAATAGCGGCGGAAGCTCCAGAGCAGCAGTTAGCGGCCTTCTGGTGCATCTGGACGTTAAAAGAGGCGATCATTAAGCAGCGTGGCGCAAGTGCCTGGCAGATGGCCCGCATCGACAGCACGGCACCGTCTACGTTGTCGGTCAGCACGCTCCAGGCAGGCGAACTGGCGCTGGCGGTCTGTACGCCGACGCCGTTTGAGTTGAGCGCGACCACTCCGCGGCGGCTGGCATAAAGGGCTGGCCACGTTCTCACCGGGCAGCCCTGATTGTTTAGTGACTCTGTTTGCTGTCTTCTTCTTTATGCTTCTTCGCCAGGTAATGGCCTGCTGCGCAACCCGCCACGGCACCGGCAACCGCATGATGTTTAAGATGACCCGCTACGCCGCCCACCAGCGCGCCTTTCAGGCAGCCTTCAGCCTGCGCCTGAGAGGTAACCGACATCAAAAGGCCCAGCGTGACCAGCAGAAAGGGAAGTTTACGCATCAATACTCAGTCCTTATCAAGGGGGAAAAGTGTTCATGCTGCGACGATAACGCGAATGCGAGGCGGGCGGATAAAAAAATGCGAGTCGTTGCGCGACTGTTGCAGAAAAAGCGACGGACTTTTCATGCCAGAGAGGGCCTGAATTTTTTGAACCCCATCACACCCTGCGTTTTTTGCGTATCCCTTTGCTCTCTTCCTGAACGTAAAGATGCAATAACTACCTCGCCATACATACAACCGGAACCCACGATGAAAAGAACTTTAGCCTGTTTTTCATTCCTGGCAGGCAGCCTGCTCACGGGATATGCACCTGCACTGATTGCCGCCCCTTTGCCGTTAACGCCAGACACGAGCATCCCGGTAAGCCGCTACATTACGGCGCTGAATCCGGATCACTCCATTACCTTTCGTCTTTTTGCCCCTGCCGCGAAGCAGGTTGCCGTCGTAACCGGCGCCACGCCGCTGAGCCAGCAGTCGCATGACATGAAAAAGGACAGCACGGGGATCTGGTCATGGACCAGCGAGCCGATGAAGCCCAACCTGTATGAGTACTATTTTGACGTAGACGGTTTCCGCACGCCGGATACCGGCAGCCGTTTCCCGAAACCGCAGCGCCAGGTGAACACCAGTATGATTCTGGTGCCGGGCAGTATTCTGGATGAGCGCAACGTGCCGCACGGCGATGTACTGACCCTGACCTATCACTCCACCGCCCTGAAGTCTGAACGTCAGGTGTTTGTCTGGGCACCGCCGGGTTACAAGGCCGATAGCAAGCCGCTCCCGGTGCTCTACTTCTACCATGGCTTTGGCGATACCGGGCTGTCGGCCATCTCTCAGCTCCGCCTGCCGCAAATCATGGATAACCTGCTGGCAGAGGGAAAAATCAAGCCGATGCTGGTGGTGGTGCCCGATACCGAAACCGACATCGTGCAGGCTATTCCTGAAAACTTCCCGCCTGCCGACCGTCGCAAAGACTTCTACCCGCTGAATGCCGCCGCAGCAGATAAAGAGCTGATGCAGGATATTATCCCGCTGATTGAGAAACGTTTTACGGTTAGCACCAAGCCCGCCGACCGCGCGATAGCCGGGCTATCCCAGGGCGGCTATCAGGCGCTGGTGTCCGGCATGACGCACCTGAGCGACTTTGCCTGGCTGGCCAGTTTTAGCGGCGTGACCACCAGTACAGTGCCTAATGAGTTCGTGACGCGTCAGCTGAGCCAGCCGCAGACCGTGAATAAACAGCTGAAAAACTTTACGCTGGTGGTGGGCGATAAAGATATCGTGACAGGCAAAGACATTGCCGGGCTGAAAACCGAACTGGAAAAGCAGGGCGTGAAGTTCCATTACACCCAGTATCCTGGGCTGGGACATGAGATGGACGTCTGGCGACCTGCGTATGTGGAGTTTGTGCAGCAGCTGTTTAAACCACAGTCGCACTAATTCTGGCTTCAACGCTGACCGCGCACAGGATGAGCAGGGCATCCTG
>Ga0308159_1001093_pt1 | contig 44440 bp, 51 predicted proteins | sample PhyCR1_FD_201040 | JGI IMG/M metagenome (GOLD analysis project Ga0308159, IMG submission 201040) | Phyllosphere microbial communities from UC Gill Tract Community Farm, Albany, California, United States - DLSLC.R1 | ecosystem: Host-associated > Plants > Phyllosphere > Unclassified | place: USA... | reverse complement strand
CCGAAGTGGCGGCCATGGCCGACGACCGGCTGGACGCCCTGCTGCTGGCCGAGGCCGGCGACATCCAGCACGCCGCCGGCACCTGCCGCATGACCGCGCATGAAGACCCCCGCGGCGTGGTGGACCCCGAGCTGAAGGTGCGCGGCGTGACCGGGCTGCGCGTCGCCGACGCCTCCATCATGCCAACGGATTGCCGCGCCAACCTGCACTTCACCTGCGTCATGATCGGCGAAGCCCTGGCCCGCCGGATGCGTGCCGAAGGCTGAGGGGGCCGCCAGCCAGGTTATTGGTGGGAAGGAAGGCCGGGGAAAGAATTCCCCGGACCCCTTCTTTTTTTCTGCGAGTTTGGCGTTGCGCTTCAGGACTGAGAGCGGACGCTTCTTGAGGATTTTGATAATGGGCCGCGCGGGCTGAAGCCTCAGTCGCCGGAGGTCTAGGACCTCCGGCGCACCCAGCCGTCTCTCGAGCGCACCCCTTCAGCAGCCCCGTCCGGAAAACTCGGAAAAAGAAAAGAAGGGGTTCGGGGAATTCTTTCCCCGACCTTCGTTCTCCCACGGCAGGGCGGGGGCAGCGGGCATGGCCGGCATGCGGCCCTGTATCGTGGCGTTTCCGTGTCGCCCGCCCGTTGTATAAGTCTTTGGGGGAAGGGGCGGGACGCGGCCTTTCCCTGGCGCCCGCCGCACCACTGCCGCATCAGGATGAGTTGCTCATGGATCAGGAAGCCCTTCGCGCTTATGCGCATTACGCTCTGCGCGATGCGACCATTCCGGAACTGCCCAACCATTATCGCGGCAAGGTGCGGGATAATTACGACCTGCCCAATGGCCACCGCATCATCATCGCCAGCGACCGGATCAGTGCGTTCGACCGTATCCTGGCGGCCATTCCGCTGAAGGGTCAGTTGCTCACCCAGACGGCGCGGCACTGGTTCGAGCATACGGCCGACATCTGCCCCAACCATGTCGTTTCCTACCCCGATCCGAATGTGGTTGTCGGGCAGCGGCTGGACATCCTGCCGGTGGAGATCGTGGTGCGGGGCTACTTAGCCGGTACCACCAGCACCTCCATCCTGCCGCGCTACAAGGCGGGGCAGCGCACGCTGTACGGCATCACCTTGCCGGAGGGGCTGCGGGACAACCAGGTGCTGCCCACCCCGATCATCACCCCGACCTCCAAGGCCTTCGACGGTGCGCATGACGAGCCGCTGACGGCGGATGAGATCCTGGCGCAGAAGCTGCTGACGCCGGCGCAGTGGGAGCAGCTGAGCGCCTATGCCCTGGCGTTGTTCGCGCGCGGGCAGCAGATGGCGGCGCAGCGCGGGCTGATCCTGGCCGACACGAAATACGAGTTCGGCACCGATGCCGAGGGCCGCATCATCCTGGCCGACGAGATCCACACGCCGGACAGCAGCCGCTACTGGCGTGCCGACAGCTACGCGGCGCGCTTCGAAGCCGGCGAGAAGCCGGAGAGCTTCGACAAGGACTTCGTGCGCAACTGGGTGGTCGCCCGCTGCGACCCGTATAAGGACGAGATTCCGGAGATCCCGGAGGATTTCATCCTGGCCACCACTGCCGTCTACATCCAGGCCTTCGAGACCATCACCGGCCAGAGCTTCACCCCGCCGGGCACGGACGAGCCGGTGCTGGAGCGCGTCCGCCGCAACCTGGCGCCCTACTTCCAGGATACGCTCCGGGGCTGAGTGGAACTGCGCGGCGCCGCCGTGTCGAGGGACACGGGGGCGCCTCAGCGTTCTTCCAGCGACCGCCGCAGGCCGATTTGCATCAGGTAGTGGCTGGCCTCCCGCAGCCCCTGCAGGCGTGCCTTCAGGATCAGGCCGATCGGCTTGCCGCCGCCGAACGGCGCTGGGCGGAGCGGTGCCTGCAGCCACTTCGCGGGGTCGAGGCCCAATTGTTCCAGCGTCTCGTCGAGGAAGCGCATGGCGGCGACGATTTCGGCCTCCGCCTCGCTCAGCTTGAAGCGTGGCCGGGTGCCTTTCGCAGTCAGGCCGCCGCCATGGCCGATGAGATCCAAAGCAGCGAGATCCGCCAGCTTCCACCGATCCACCAGCGCCCAGAAACTGCCGGAGGAGAGGCCGGCATGCGAACGCTCGGCTGGTGGCGGGCTTGCCGGCTTCGCGGGCTTGGCCCGCGCCGCGGCCCTGGCCGGAACAGGGTCTGAGACAGGGGCAGGGGCACGGCCCGTCTCCCGCCGGTTCGTACCGCGTGGCGGCTTCGCGGCGGGTGGCGGTGGCGGTTCCGGCGGTGGCGGGCGGGGCGGGTCGGCCGTGCGGGCCTGGCCGCTGCCCTCCAGGTCCACGCCGAAATGCCGCTTGAGCCGCTCCAGCATCCTGCCAGCATCGCGCAGCGGGCCCATCAGGAACGTCGTCGAAGGCGGCTTCGCCAGCCGCCCGTCCTGCCGCATGGCGGCGGCGGGGCCGGGAAATGCGTCCAGCCGCAGCAGGTCCGCCTTCAGCGGGTTGTCCTCGTCGATGCGGGATGTCCCGGCGGGGCCGGTATGGCCCTGCTCGGCGGCGACGGTAGCCTCGATCAGGCCGGTCAGGGCCTGGCGCAGCAGGCGGGCGGCGTTCCGCGTGGTACCGGCATCCAGCAGCGTCTGCGCATCCTGGAGATCGCCATTGGCCAGCCGCAGCAGGCTGGCGATGGACTGCCGCAGGGCAGCGCGCGTCATCTCGTGCTCCGTCACTGGCGTGCTCCCGGCACCGCGTGGCTCCATAGGGTGGGTGGGGATACCGGCGACGGGACGCCGCTCGACGACGCCGGGTCGGTTGTTGTGGTGGCGCCCGTCATTTTCGCTATCCGCTCCGTCTCGCCCACGCCGCATCCGCGCCTGACCGTAACGCACCGGCCGCCTGGTGCGGCATGTCAGGAGGGCGGTGCATCCTTCAACATGTGCAGGATCTGCTCCATCAGGTCCCGCGCCGCCGGGCCCAGCACGCGGTCGCGCCGGCGCAGCAGGCCGATGCGGCGGGTCATCGCCGGGTCCACCAGCTTCACGGCGGCCACCGCATGCCCGGCCTGCCCGGCCACGGCGGAAGCCGGCAGCGCCGTCAGCCCCGCCCCCGCCGCCACCAGGGCCACGGCGGTGGAGAGATGCCGCACCTCCACCCGCCAGCGGGCGGTGACGCGCGCGCCTTTCAGCGCCGCCTCGATGATGCGGCGGTTCTCGCTGAGCGGGCCGATGGAGATCAGCGGTTCCTTCGCCAACTCGTCCCACGCCACCGTTTCCCGCCGCGCCAGGCGGTGGTCCCGTGGGCAGACCAGGAAGAACGGCTCCTCCAGCAGCGGGATGCTCTCCACCTCCCAGTGCTCCGGCCCCAGCGCGGCCAGGGCGAAATCCAGCCTCCCTTCCTCCAGCATGCTGCGGATCTCGGCGCCGGAGAGGTCGTAGACCACGACTTCACCGCCCTGCCAGTGGCGGCGGTGGCGGGCCAGCAGAGGGCCCAGGTAGCGTACCGCCAGCGTCGGCAGGCACCCCACCGTCACGTGCTGCGATTCCGGCTTGTCGCCAACGCGGCGCATCGCATCCGCCAGCCGCGCCATGGCTCCCTGGGCTTCCGGCAGCAGCGCGGCACCCGCCGGGCTAAGCCGGATGGGGCGGGAGCGGCGGAGCAGCAATTCCCGCCCGACGATCTGTTCCAGCCGCTGCAGCCGCCGGGTCAGCGCCGGCTGGCTGATGCCCAGCCGGACCGCGGCGCGCTGGAAGGAGCCCAGGTCCGCCACCGCGATGAAGGCTTCCAACCCGGGCAGATCGAGGTGCATCCAGGTATGATGCACAGCATGCATCGACCTGTCATCTCATTGCATTGGACGCATCCTTCGGCGTCTCGCCAGATATCCGGCAAGGGAGACAACGATGCCGGATACGCTCGTCGAGACGGACGCGCTGCAGGGCTGGGTCGGCCGCAGCGAAACCACCGAGGATGAAGCCTCGCTGACCATCGTGCGCCGCCTGGCCGCGCTGCTGGACCAGGATGCCGGCAGCCTGCGGCGGGGCGATGCGCTGCCAGAAGGCTGGCACGCGGTGTTCTTCGCGCCCACCACGCCGCAATCGCAGCTGGGGCCGGACGGCCACCCGCGGAAGGGCGACTTCCTGCCGCCGGTGCCGCTGCCGCGCCGCATGTTCGCGGGGCGGCGCATCCGCTTCCTGGCCCCGGTGCCGATCGGCGCGGAACTGCGCCGTACCTCCACCATCGCCGCCATCACGCCGAAGACCGGGCGCAGCGGCCGCATGGTGTTCGTGCGCGTCGACCACCGCATCGAGGCCGACGGCGTGCCCGCGATCACGGAGGAGCACGACATCGTCTACCGGGAGGAAGCCGCCCCCGGCGCCACCCCGCCGCCCGCCACCCCGCCGCCAGCGCCGTCGCTGCCCCCCGCCACGGCCACCGAGCCCTATGCGCCGGACAGCGTCACCCTGTTCCGCTACTCCGCCGTCACCTTCAACGGTCACCGCATTCACTACGACCTGCCCTACACCCAGGGGGAGGAGCACTACCCCGCCCTGATCGTGAATGGTGGCCTGACGGCGCTGCGGCTGTGTGAGCTGGCGAAGCGCCAATTGCCCGGCGGGCGCATCGGCCGCCTGGCCGTGCGCAACGTGCGGCCGTTCTTCGTCGGCCGGCAGGGGCAGTTGCACTGCCATGCGGAAGCCGATGGCACGTTGCGGCTCTGGGCGCTGGACGAGGCCGGCCGCCCGATCGCGGAGGCCGAGGCCAGCGGAGTGCCGGCATGAGCACGCCGGGAACGGGTGGCCCGCTGCGTGGCATTCGCGTGCTGGATGCCACCGGCGTCATCGTCGGCCCCACCGCCACGCTGCTGCTGGCGGAGCAGGGCGCCGACGTCATCAAGGTGGAACCGCCGGAGGGCGATTTGATGCGCCGCCTGGGCGGCCGCGCCCCGGCCGGCGCGCCCGGCCTCTCGCCGAAATTCCTGCATTTCAACCGCAACAAGCGTTCCATCGTGCTCGACCTCAAGACCGAGGCAGGGAAGGACGTGATGCGGCGGCTGGCCGGGACCGCGGACGTCTTCATCAGCAACATGCGGGCGAAGGCCCTGGCCTCGCTGGGGCTGGACGCGGCCTCGATGGCGGCGCTGAACCCCCGCCTGATCCACTGCACCATCTCGGGCTTCGCCAGCGGCGGGCCGTATGATGGCGCACCGGCCTACGACACCATCATCCAGGGCCTCTCCGGCGTTTCCGCCTGCTTCCAGCAGCAGACCGGCGAACCCCGCTTCGCGCCCTTCGTGCTGACCGACCATATCGTCGGCATCATCGCTGCCCAGGCCATCTGCGCCGCGCTGGTCGGCCGTGGCGCGGACGGGCCGGGCCAGGCGATCGAGGTGCCGATGTTCGAGAACGCCGCCGCCTTCGTGCTGTCCGAGCATCTGGGCCAGCGTACTTTCGGCCCCGGCGGCGCCTTCGGCGACCCGCGCATCATGACGCCGGATGCACGGCCGCTGGCGACGCTCGACGGCTATATCTGCGTCTCCGCTAACACGGATGCGCAGGCGCGCGGCTTCTTCGACGCCATCGGCCGGCCGGAGCTGAAGGAGGACCCGCGCTTCCGCAGCGTCGCCGCGCGGCTGGAGAACGTGGCGGATTACTTCCGCCTGCGGGCGGAGGCGATGGCCGCCCGCACCACCGCCGAATGGCTGCCGCTGCTGCGCCGCCATGACGTACCCGCGATGCCCTGCCACACGCTGGACAGCCTGCTGGACGACCCGCAACTCCGCGGCTCCGGCACGCTGGTCGAGGAAGATGCCCAACTGAACGAGGAGGATGCGATGCTGGGCCTGCGCCACGCCAACCGGTATTCCCGCAGCGGCAGCGCGCCGCCCCGCCTCGCCCCCCGCCTGGACGAGCACGCGGAGGAAATCCTGCGCGAGCTGGGCTACGACGCCGCGCAACGCGCCGGGCTGCGCCAGGATGCCGGGGTGCTGTCATGAAGCGCCGCCACCTGCTGGCAGGCGGTGCCCTGCTGGCGCTGCCGGGGCTGCCCGCGCGCGCCGCCGGCCCCTGGCCGAACCAGACCCTGCGGCTGATCGTGCCCTTCCCGCCCGGTGCCGCCAACGACACGCTGGGCCGCGCCATCGCCGACCAGTTGACCACGCGGTTGGGGCAGACCGTGGTGGTGGAGAACCGCGCCGGCGCCGGCGGTGCCGTGGGCTCGGAAGCCGTCGCCCGTTCGGCGCCGGATGGCTACACGCTGCTGCTCGGCCATATCGGTACGCTGGCGGTGAACCCGGCCATCTACCCTTCGCTGCCCTACAACGTGCAGAAGGACTTCGCGCCGGTCGCCATGATCGCGCTGGTGCCCAACGTGCTGGTGGTGAACCCCAAGCTGCCCTTCCAGGATATCCAGGGCCTGGTGGCACACGTGCGAGCGAACCCGGGCCAGTTGCGCTACTGCTCCGCCGGCAATGGCAGCGCCGGGCACATCGTCATGCTCGCCTTCCTCAACGCTCTGAAGCTGGAGATGGAACACGTCCCCTATCGCGGCCTCGGCCCCGCATTGAACGACCTGGTGGCCGGCCGGGTGGACGTGACGCTGGGCGGCGCGCCGACAGTGATGCCGCTGGTCAAGCAAGGCCTGCTCAAGGCGCTCGCCGTCTCCAGCGCCGAACGCGTCGGCAGCCTGCCGGACGTGCCGACCGTGGCCGAGACCGTCTCCCCCGGCTTCAACGTGGTGCCCTGGTACGGCATCGCCGCGCCCGCCAATACGCCCGCCCCGGTGATCCTGCGCCTGAACGCCGAGATCAATGCCAGCCTCAACAGCCCGGCAGTGAGGGAGCGGCTGGAACAGGAAGGCGCCGTACCGGCACCGATGTCGCCGGAACAATTCGCCACGCTGATCGGCAGCGAACTGCAACGCTGGGCGCGCCTCATTAGCGAAGCGGGCGTGACGGCCAATTGATGGGGGGCGGAAGAGGAAGGCTGGGGAAGGAATTCCCCAGACCCCTTCTTTTTTTCTGTGAGTTTGGCGTTGGCTCTGCAGGATCGAGAGCGGACTCTGCTGGATAATATCCAAATGGGCCAAACGGGCTGAACCGTCGGCCAGCAGGTCCAGGACCCCGGGCGCACCCAGTACACCCCCTTAGCAGCCGCACCCGGAAACTCGAAATAAGAAAAGATGGGGCCCGGGGAATTCCTTCCCCGGCCTTCTTCTCTCTACGGAAATTCAGTGCTGCAGCAGTCTTACCAGTGCCTCGATGATGAAGGGCTTGGGCAGGAAGGACCGGTGATTCCTGCTGGATGTCAGTTCGGGGCGCAGGCGGCCGGAGATCAGCACGACGCGGAGGTCGGGGTAGGTATCGGCCAGCCAATCGGCCAGTTCGATGCCGTTGCAGCCTTGGCCCAGGTCGATATCGGACACCACGGCCATGGGTTGCAGGCCGCGTTCCATCAGCATCATGGCGGCTTCGCCGGTTGCGGCCTCGGTCACGTCGAAGCCTTTGTCCTGCAGGCCCATTGTCAACACCATCCGGACCAGCGGGTCATCATCCACCAAAAGCAGGCAGGGCGCAGAAGGGGAAGGCATGGCACTCTCGTCGAAGGATTCTCTGCAACAACGCCGTGGCGCGGCGTTTGGCAGCGTCAGGTCACGGCAATGGCAAGTCGACGACGATGCGGCTGGTGCCGCCGCTGCGGTCCACATGCACGCCGTCCGCCCCATTGGCCATGGATGTGACCAGACGCATGCCGAGGCCGTGGCTGCGGCCGGGGTCGAAGTCCACGGGAAAGCCCGGCCCTTCATCCTCGACCGAGATACGCACGGCGGCATCGGCCATCTGCACCGCCACCTTGACTTGGCCGATGCCGTATTTCAGTGCGTTCGTCACCAGCTCGGCCACGATCAGGCCAAGCGAGGTCACGCAATCCGGTGGCAGTTGCATCGCCTCCGCCGTCCAGGTGATGCGGCGGCCGTTGACTTGGTCGGTCAGCGAGACGCTGAGATCGGCCAGCAGCCCTTCCAGGTAGGGCTGTAGCTCCACCTCTTTCACCGAGTGGCCGACATAGAGCTGCTTGTGCACGGCGGCGACGGTCATGACCCGCTGCCCCGCTTCCTGCAGCGCCTCGCGGGCGGCGGGGTCGGTGATGGTCAGCACCTGCAACTGCAGCAGGGTGCGCACCAGTTGCAGGCTGTTGCGGACACGGTGATGAACCTCCTGCATCAGCAGGTCCTTCTGCTCCAGCAACTGGTCCTTCACCGCCATGTCGTGCCGCCGCTGGGTGATGTCGCGTGAGATGGAGACGAGGCTTTCGATCCGCCCGCCCTCGCTCATCACCGGGCCGACCGTCACGTCCCACCATTTCGGCGTGCCCTTCGCGGTGGGGCAGAAGGCTTCGAACCGCCCGCTGATGCCGGTGCGCGCACCTTCGATAATGGTGCGGATCTGCTCCCGCTCCGCCGCCGGCCATAGCGTTTCCCAGGGCTGGCCGGCCAGGGCGCTGAAATCGTCGATCTCCAGCAGGCAGAGTCCGTTGACGTTCATGCGCTGCAGGTGGCCTTCCGGGTCCAGCACCTTGACGCAATCGGGGCTGCTTTCGAAGAGCTGGCGGGTCATGGCCTCACTGCGCTGCAAGGCATCCTGGCGCTCGGACCGCTCCACCGCGGCGGCGACGATATTGGCCAGGCCTTGCAGGAAGGCAGTGTCGCGGCTCTCGAAGTCGCTGCGCTCGCCGCTATCCACCTCCAGCACACCGAAGGCAGGGGTATCCCCGCCATCGATCAACACGTTGATCGCCCGCTGGATGTGGTGCTCCGCCAGGATATGCGGGGTGCGGAAGCGGTCGTCGGCGCCCAGGTGGTTGGAAACGACGGGCTTGCCGGTGCGGAAGGCGTAGCCGGCCGGGCTGGCGAGGTCCGCGCCCAGCCGGGCGTGGCCGACCACACCAGGGCGCCAGCCCACGCCGGCCTGCACAACGAAGTCTCCCTCGGCCTGCTGGTAGCGCAGGATCTTGGCGAACTGGCTGGCCAGGCCCCTGGATGCGACTCGGCAGGCCTCGTCCAGCACCGGCTGCAAGGTCAGGCCGCGCAGGGCGAACAGGCCGAAATCGGCCAGCAGCTCCTGCTGCTGCAGCCGCTGGGCGAGTTCGGCGAAGGCGGGCGCGAAGGCTGCGGGGTCCATCAACGAAGCCTGACACCGACAGGGTGCGCCGACGTAGCACTAAGAATCCGATGGGACAGGCGGGCAGGGTGGCAAAGGATGCGCTTGCCACGCCGGCAATGCCGATGGCCCAGCCAGATACCTGCGCTTTTGGCTGGCATCACCTTCGTGCGGGTGTAAGGAATCCTGGCCGAAGCGTCACCCGTCAGGCTTTCCGAGCGTTGGCCGGCGTCCCGGGCGCGCCGGCCCGTAGCCGGCTTCACAGCAGGCGCATCCGGCCGCGCCCATCCGGCAAGCCCATCTGCCCGGGGGCGATGGGCACGATGCGCCCATCCGGTCCCTCGGCCGGCAAGTATCCCAGGGGTACGGCGACCATGCGGCCGTCGCGTCCTTGAAAGGGCGAGTGCATGTCCGGTATCTCGACCGGAACGCCGTCGCGTCCAACCGCATCCATGGCGTGCCTCGCGTTCTGCTGCGAGCGAAAGCGCGACGGAACCGGCAGAGTTGCCTGTCTGCGTGGAGATTGTGACGAAGCGTTGCCGCGCTGCGTCAGCCCAGCACGAGCACCTTGTGCCAGGCGCGGCTGTGCCTCGGCTGGTCCTGCCGCGTCCAGAAGGTCTGGGCCGGGGGGAGGCTGATGATCAGCTGCGGCCCGCGGATGGTCGCATGCGCGGTGACATTGGCGGGGAGAGGATGCCCATCCAGGTGGCGCTGCCAGAGTTCGTCCAGTTCAGCATCGCTGAGCTCTGCCTGCATACGCTTCATCCTCGCTACGCACTGTACCGGCTGGAATGGCCAGCCGGCTTCCGGTTGGGGGCATGCCGGCAAGGCCGTGGGGCCCAATGGTCGGGCTTCAATCTCGGTACCTGTCCCGCTTGCTCAGATGCGGCTTGAACAGGCGGTCGGAGGCGCGGCGGACGATGCCGTAGCATTCGCAGGAAGCCGCCTCCAGCCCCGGGCGGTCGGTGATGGCGATCCGGCCGCGCTCGTAGCTGATCAGCCCGGCCTTCTGCAGCACATTGGCCGCGACGCTGACGCCGGCGCGGCGGACGCCCAGCATCAGCGAGAGGAACTCATGCGTCATCGGGAACTCGTCCGCCTCGGCCCGGTCGTGGGACATCAGCAGCCAGCGGGCCAAACGCTGTTCGGTGACATGGTGGCCGTTGCAGGCGGCAGTGCGGGCGATCTGGCCGAGATGCACCAGCGCGTAGCGCAGCAGCAGGGACATCAGCGGCGGGTTGGCTGCCAGCTCCGCCCGGAAGGCATTGGCATCGGCGCTCAGCGCCGTGCCGCCGGATTGCACGATGGCTTCCACATCCTCCCGGTCCGCGCCCAGCACGACCGGCAGGCCTACCATGCCTTCGCGCCCGGTCAGGCCGACCTCGGCGCAATCGCCATCCTCCAGCACCGCCAGCATCGAGACCCAGCCGGACTCCGGGAAATAGACGCGCTCGATCGGCTCGTCCGGGGAGTGGAGCACCTGCCGCAGCGGCATCTCGACCGGCGTCAGCAACGGCTTCAGCCGTTCCAGGCTGGCGGGGGGAAGCGCGGCCAGCAGGTGGTTGCGGGGCTTCAGCGAAGCGATGGAAGTGTCGGGCACGGTCAACTCCTGCTGCAAGCTTGAGGGCGTGGAGGCGTCCCCGATGGCTGGCGCAAGTCAGGCGGGTCATCATTCCAGCTACACCAATCAGACGTGGCTGTTTGTACGGTATCGTACCTTGGTCTGAACGATTTTATCGGTCGGCGCGGCCTGGGGGCCACCTATGGGGCCTGTGCCGCCTGACAGGCGAGACGTTCTGGCACGTGCAGCCCGGGGGGCCGAAATCCATGGGCTTGCAGTGGTGGAAACCGGGGCTGGATGCGGCGGTTCATTCCCAAAAGGAGGAAGTGCCCTGCAAGACGCATCATCCCCTGGCGATCCGCTGCACAAATGCATGCATCTGTGCGTGGACATGCAGAATCTGTTCCTGCCCGGCTCGCCCTGGGCGACGCCCTGGATGGAGCGGGTCCTGCCAACGGTGACACGGCTGGCGGCGGCACGGCCGGACCGCACCATCTTCACCCGCTTCATCCCGGCGGAACGGCCAGGACAGGGGCGGGGGCGCTGGAAGCCCTACTACGAACGCTGGGCTGACATGACGCTGGAAGCCTTGCCGGAACACGCCATTGAGCTGGTGGAACCACTGCGGAGCTTCGTACCGCCGGCGGAGATGATCGATAAGTGGGTATACAACCCGTGGTCCCAACCGCAGTTGGAGCGCATCCTCGTCGCACGCGGGGTCGAGGACCTGATCATCAGCGGGGCGGAGACCGATATCTGCGTGCTGGCCGCCGTGCTGGGCGGGGTGGACCGGGGCTACCGGGTGATCCTGGCTCGGGATGCCGTCTGTTCCTCGACCGATGCAACGCATGACGCGGTGCTGTCGCTGTTCGGGCGCCGGTACAACCAGCAGGTCGAAGTTCTGGAGGTGGACGAGATTCTCAACCGATGGATGATCGACAAACCCATCGACTGACCAGAAGGGCCTGGCCCCCGGCAATGCCGAGGGCCAGGGAGACGCTTAGCGCGACGCCTTGTAGAGCTTGGTCGCGATCTCGAACATTTCCTCCGGCGCGTAGTCCGGCGTGAAGGCGGAAGGCACGCCGCTCAACTGGTGGATCTTGCCACCTTCCGGCATGCCGTCGACCAACTGCAACTCGCCCGGCGGATCGCCCGGTAACGCCTGCTCGCCATTGCCCCAGATGCCGGCCATCGACTTGTAGTCAGCCGGGCTGAAGGTATACAGCCGGCGGTGTGAGCCTTCCTGCAGGTACTTCTGGCACTCAGGGATCTTGTCGAGCGGGATGTTCGGCGTCGGCAGGAACTTCTCCAGCTCCACGCCGGTGATCTGCTTCAGCGCCAGCGCGTAGGCATGGGCGTGGACCGAGCCGCGCACCAACAGGTAGCCGCAGACCTCGCGCCCGGTCGGATCAGTCAGCGTTTCGTACACCCGCAGCTTGTGCAGCCGGGCGCCGCATTCCAGGTGGAAATTATGCAGCAGGTCGACGACGACGTTGCCCGTGCTGGTCACCATGTCCGCGTTCCAGGACATGGAGTTGCTGTTCACCGGCATCGCGCCGCCGGCGTTGGAGGCAAAGCTGGCGAAGGAGCGGATATCCTTCATCGCCTCGAACGGCGCCTGGGAGATGTCGCCACCGTCCTCCATGTCCCCGTCATTGTCGGGACCGTTGGCCAGCATGGCGACGCCGTTGCTGACCAGTTCGACATGGCCCAGTTCTTCCGCGGTGATGGCGGCGACCAGGCTGTAGAACGGCTTCAGCTTGTCCTTGCTACGGAAGTTGAAGCTCTGGAACATGTAGTTGCCGAGCGTGGACATCTCGCCATACTTGCCGCCGAGCAATTCCTGCAACGCCGCGGCCGCATTCGGGTCTTTCCGCTTGGGCGCGGGCAGTTCAGCCTGGAGCTTGTCAACGCGCATAAACATGGGACGTCTCCTGATTAGAACAGAGAGTCGAACCCCCCACCGCGCTGAAGGTTATAGGCGCGCCCAGGTCTGACGCCGTTGTGTAGCTAGGGCGGGACTTACGAGAATATCAGGAGGCAGCGCGGACTTTGCGGTTTCGCCCGGCATCTTTCTTGATGCGCCGATTCTACAATTCCTGCAGGCAGGCCTTGAGCGTCAGCACATCCGCTGCGAAGATTGGCCTGCCCTGCGGCTTGACCACCACGCCGGACTGCACCGCCACGCGCACGTCCGTCGGCGTCACGCCGAACTCCCGGCGGAAGGAACGGCTGAAGCTGGAAGCGTCGGCGAAGCCATGCGCTGCCGCGATCGAGGCGATGGTGCAAGTCACGTTGGCATCGCTGAGCCTGGCGAAGGCCTCGTTCAGCCGGAATTGCAGGATGTAGCGCGCGACGCCGCCCTCGCTCTCCAGAATTCGGTAGAGCTGGGAGCGGGAGATGCCGACCTCGCGGCACAGCATCGCCGGGCCGAGGCGGGAAGACGCCATGCGCTGCCGCACGGCTACCCGGATACGCTCCATCTGCGTCAGCCGCGTCAGCATCTGCGCTTCGGCCAGACGCTCCCCTGTCGGCGCGATGCAGGCGGCGATCATCGCGCGCAGCGCTTCGCTGAGGCGCGGCTGATCCTCGGCGGAGATCTCCGGCAGGTTGCGTTCCAGCAGCTTCATGAAATCCGCCAGCAGCAGGCCGAGCGGCGTGTGCAGCGGGTAGCCGCTGGCCATGTCCAGCGCCGCGTTGAGGCTGGGGAACTGATCCCGCGAGAAATACAGCTGCAGCCGTTCGTCGGCCGCCCGCTCACTGCTGAGGGGGTTGCCGAGGGAGATGATGAAGGGCACGCCGGAGGGGACGGTATGATTCTGCAGGCCGGCCTCCAGCCCCGTGGCGACGCCGCCCAGGCCGATGGCGATGTTCCAGTGGTCCAGATGGTCCCGCCGGATCATGCCGCTATCCCGCTTCACCTTGATAGGCGGCGTCACGACGCGGCAGAGCAGGGCGGCATCCAGCGTCCAGGTGGTGCTGCTCGCCAGGAAGCCGGCCGCCTCCAGCCCATTGGGCTCGACGGCGAAGACCCCCTGGAACCAGGCGCACCACGCGTCGAACTGCTCCCGCGCGGCGAAGGCACCTGTCGCGACAACCGATGGCTTCATCTTGCTTCCCAACCGAATGACGGCCGCGTTGCGTTTATAGTCCTGCTTCCGCTGCCTCGACTCGGATTTTTGTTGCATGTCTGCAATGTACCGACTGCGCAGGTTCTGGCCGCGCGGTATGGCGCCTGTCATCAGCGTTCGGCCGATGCTTTGGCACCGTCATTCGTCGTTCCTGCCCGTCGCGCCTCAGCCCGGCGGGGCGTGGCGCTTGCGGATGAAATCGACCAGGGCGCGCAGCTTGGGCGGCAGCAGCCGCCGGCTGGAAAATTACAGGTAGAAGCCTGGGAAGCGCGGGCTGTACGCCTCCAGCAACGGCACCAGTTGGCCGCGTTCCAGCCAGGGCCGGAAGCTCTCCTCCATGCCGAAGGTGATGCCGGCGCCGCCGCGGGCCAGGCGGATCATCAGCGCCATGTCGTTCGTCGTCACTTCGGGCTGCACGGCGACGTCGAATTCCCGCCCGTCCTCGGCGAATTCCCAGCGATAGGGGGCGACGCCCGGCGCCGGGCGCCAGCCGATGCAGCGGTGATGCACCAGGTCGCGCGGGTGCAGCGGCGTCGCGGCCCGTTCCAGATAGGCCGGCGCGCAGACCGCCAGTTGCCGCTGGTCGGCCGAGACCGGCACCGCCACCATGTCCTGCTCGATCACCTCGCCCAGCCGGACGCCGGCATCGAAGCCCTCGGCCACGATGTCGTATTCCGCATCGGTGACGGAGACGTCGAGCCGGATCTCCGGGAACGCCGCCAGGAAGCCGGCCAGCAGCGGGCCGGTCAGGAATTCCTCGGCGATCGAGGAGACCGCCAGCCGCAGCAGGCCGCGCGGCCGCTCCATCCGGTCCGCCGTCGTCTGCAGTGCGGCGGCGATGTCGGACATCGCCGGGGCGGTGGCCTGGTACAGTTGCAGGCCCGCTTCCGTCAGGCCGACGCTGCGGGTGGTGCGGTTGAACAGCGCCACGCCCAGCCCGGCCTCCATCCCGCCCACCGCCTGGCTGACGGCGGAGCGCGTGACCCCCAGCCGGTCCGCCGCCGCGCGGAAGCTGCGCGCCTCCGCCACGGCGATGAAGACGGAGAGGGCGCGGAGGTCTGGGGTCATTGGTCAGTCCAGCTTACCAGTGCATCACGGAATCAGCCGATAGTAGCGCAAATACGCCGCAGATAGTCTCCCGCTCGTCCAATCCAGAGGGAGAACAAGGATGGCAATCGACAAAGTCGTGGTGGTGACCGGCGCTTCCAGCGGCATCGGCGAGGCGATCGCGCGGGAACTGGCCGCTCAGGGCGCGCGGGTCATGCTCGGCGCCCGCCGCACGGAGCGGCTGGAGGCCATTGCGCGCGAACTGACGGCGGCGGGCGGCACCGTGCTGACCCATGCGGTGGATGTCACCAGCCGCACCGAGGTGCAGGCCCTGGCGGATGCCGCCCGCGCCGCCTGGGGGCGCGTCGACGTCATGGTCAACAATGCCGGCATCATGCCGCTCTCGCTCATGGCCTCCCTGAAAGTGGAGGAGTGGGACCGGATGATCGACGTGAACATCAAGGGCGTGCTCTACGGCATCGCCGCCGTGCTGCCGGAGATGACGGCGCGCCAGTCCGGCCACATCATCAACATCGCCTCGATCGGCGCGCTCGCCGTCTCCCCGACCGCGGCGGTCTACTGCGCGACCAAGTTCGCGGTGCGCGCCATCTCGGACGGGCTGCGGCAGGAGAACGATGCGCTGCGCGTCACCTGCATCCACCCCGGCGTGGTGGAAAGCGAGCTGGCATCGACCATCACCGATCCCGTCGCGGTGGAGGCGATGAAGAGCTACCGCGCCATCGCCCTTTCCCCCACCGCCATCGCCCGCGCCGTGCGCTACGCGATCGAGCAGCCGGAGGATGTCGACGTCAACGAGATCGTCCTGCGCCCGACGGCCACGCGCTGAACCGGCAACGGGCGATGCGGCGGCCCGCGCCGCTCCCAACGCATCCACCAACCGCTGGCAGGCCACGCGCGCCGTCAGCCAGACCCAAGGAGATGACCATGTCACGCTTGTCGACGATGGCGGCCTCCATGCTCGCGCTCGGTACGAGCATGGCGGAGGCCCAGGCCAACCCCGGGCGGGATGCCCCGCCCGCCAGCGCCGTGAGTGAACAGCACCACCCCTATGCCGGGATGTGGGTCACCGCCGATGGCCGCGTCCGGCACCGCCTGTTGCCCGGTGGCCGGTACGAGGAAGCCCGGGGGCAGCGCGAATGCGCCTATCTGGGCCGCTACGAGATCACCGGCGACCACATCGAATACTGGGACGATACCGGCTTCACCGCCGATGGAGACTTCGTCGACGGGGTGCTGCACCACGGCGGCATGATTCTCTATCGGCGGCCGGAGATGGAGGCGACGGCCCGCGGCTGCTGAGCTGCTGGCAGGCGGCGTGGTGTGCGTGCGGAGCTGTCAGTTCCGCGTGATGGGGCGGGTAGAGGACAAGCGCGGGACCAGCAGCAGCTTCTCATGCAGCTTGGCCGAGAGCTGGATGGTCCGCTGCAGGCGCTTGTCCGTCTCCCCCCGCAGCCGGTTGCCTTCCCGGCGGCTATGGCACTCGGCCGCTTGCAGCCGGTCCAGCGTCTCATGCGCGCGGTCGCTGGCGTTCTGGGCACGGATCAGGGTTTGGCGAAACTTCTCGATCGCCTCTTGGCAATCCATGGCCTTTTTCCTTGCCGGTAGCCCGGTGCTGCGGCGCAGCCCGGTGGCGATAGCCCGGGGAACGAAGGCACGAGTTTCCATACTAGATCAATTGGCCCAGTGGCGCGAACGCAAAGGCCAGCCGGGCCGTGCGGGCGTTGACAGGCAGCCCCGGCCTGCACGTCATGCCGGCATGGGCTGGGCGGTCCCGCTCCAGGCTGAGATGGCTTGGCGCCAGCTTGCTGCGCGGCGTCATCGGTAAGTCCGACGGGCTGGTGCCGATCCTCTGGCAGCGGGTTCGCGTGCATGAAGCGCACAGCGCCGCATAACGTGCCGGCCGGGCGAATGGTGATCCGGCTTTGGGGAAGGGGGGCGGGGGAAAGACGCCGCTGCCCTCTGGTGCCGCCTGCGGGCCGCATTTACGATCCGCCATGCGGCAGAGGCGGAGGCAATGTTGTTCATATTCTGGGAAGGCCGGGGCTGGTGGTTCACCTGGCTGCTGGCGCTCGGCATGTTCCTGCCGATGATCGTACTCCGCCAGATCGATGGCCCCGAGGTCGACCGGGGCGTCGGCCTGGCTGTGGGCCTGGCAGCCATCATCGTCTTCTGGCTGGGCCTGCGCTGGAATCGCGGCGGCCGGCCCGGCGAGAGGTCGCAGCACTCCTTCTGGGGTTTGCCGCTGCAATACTGGGCCATTCCCATGCTGATCTTCGCCCTTCTGCTGGGAACGCGCGTGATCACGACGGAAGAAGCACCACGCCCGCCAGGGACACGCGGCCAGGCTGCGTATGAGAGCGGCCGGAAGTAACCTCCAGCGCCACAGGCGACGCGGCATTCAGGCGCGGGACGGATCAAAGCACATGCGCAAGTTCATAGGATGGGCGTTGCAGGCAGTCCTCTGGAGTTGGGCCGCCTTGACATTCGTGCTGGATAATTTGGACGAGGACGACAACGCCCTGCGGGCCTTGCAAGGGGGCGGCGTGGCGAGCTCCCTGGCCTCGGGCGTCGTGTCGGTGCCTTGGCTCCTGCCATTCGCCCTGGCCCTGCTGGCCACGCTCACCTACCTGTACGTCACCTTGCGCAAAGCGGGTCCGCCTGGGCACCCGATCAACGTCATTTCAAAGTCTCTGCCAACCCCGCCTTCGGGCAAAGCCGCCGAATGCCGGGGGATCGTGGAGTTTGACGTTTCCACTGAGAGCGGGAAGGTCGAAATCGGGGCCGCTGAGCGGGCATTCATCCTCAAATTCAGTAAAGCCGATGATCACAGCATCCATGTGGCCAAGCATGGAACGAACCTGAAGCGTCTGGCCCGCTTGAAGACGCCCCAGCGCGACTTCCCTGTTCACCCGGACCAGATCGACGCCTCGTCCGATCCCTGCACCCTGATGGTCGGTGACTACGTCTACGCCGAGAACGCGTTTGGACGCCACGCCCTCATCCACATCACGAGCATCGCTGACGACACCCGGGATGGGGCCGAGGGCGACAGGAGCCGTATTGAATATCGCATCTATGCAGATGTGCACGCGCTTCCGGTCACCTGGTGATGTCTGGACTATCGAAGGCATCGGGGATTCTGGGACTATAGCAGAGCGACTTGCGAGTTGGACGCGTTGCAATTCTGTTCACATGCAGAGGTGACATTGCGTCTTCGCTGGCCAGAGAACGGTACTATGGAAGTGGCATTCCCCATCTGGCACCCGGCCTACCGCTGTCTGCATTGCCGTTCCGGCTTTCGGTGGCGCACACCGCATCGCCTGGGGAGGGGACAGACGTTTGAAGAAATGCTGCAATAACCGAAGACCGTTGGAATTCGAAGTCACTGCATACGGTTAAGCGAAGCCGGCCTTTATCGTGATTCAACGCGCAGGTTTACGTCTTTGCTGGAGTCTGTCTTTGAAGTCCGTGTCCCGGATGGGTGCCTGAAAGACGCTCGGCCTCGCCAGACCGGAATCGCGCACGCTCTCTCCATGCCTATGGATCGAGTCATCAAACAGAATTTACAATAAAACTACTGTCATAGATGGCCGGGTTGAAATCCACGATCCTCTCCAGAACGTGTCTTCTGAAGAACTATGCAGATTTTCATTCGTGTATCAGTATTAAGTACTGATATTCTGGAGAAACTGAATGATCCGTCTCTTGGCATCGACTGCCGTTGTTGCTCTGATCGCCGTGCCCGCACTGGCTCAGCCGACGAATGTGCGCCCGACCCGCGACGTCACGGTGACCTACCGTATGAGCGGCTTTGCAGGCGCGCCGCCGCAGGACATGCGGATGGCATTCTCGCCCTCGACCAACAAGCAGCGCGTCGATCCGCCGGGCGGCATGGGCTGGATGCTGATCGACCGCGGGGCGAACACCGCCGTCATGGTGATGGACGCCCAGCGTGCGATCATGACGATGCCGCCGTCCACGGTGGCTGCGATGTCGCAGGAGATTCCCGCCGGTGCCACCTTCACCCGCAAGGGCAGCACGACGGTTGCCGGCAATGCCTGTACGGAATGGGAAATGGTGGCCGGCCAAGCGCGTGGCACGTCCTGCTTCACCGATGACGGCGTGCTGCTGCGCACCGTGACCAGCGCACCCAACGGCGCCCCGGTGACCATGGAGGCCACCCAGGTGACCTATGGGACGATCGAGCCCGCGCAGCTGACCGTGCCCCAAGGCTACGCCGCCATGCCCATGCCGGGCGCTGCTCCCGGTGCCGCCCCAGGAGCTCCGCCCGCCCGCTGATGCGGGAAGGGCAAAGCACCGTCCGGTGAATCAACGCTAATGGCAGCGCCTGGCACAGGTCTCAACCTGCGCCAGGCGCTGCCATGGCTTTAGCCTATGGAAAAGGCATGTCCCCGGCGAGATTCGAACATAGGGCTTCGGCCGATCTACCCGTGCCCCGTCGAACACCATCACGTCTGCGGCGGTGGGTGCGGAAGGCGCCGCAGGATCTGCCGATAGGGTGAGAGTGCTGCAGGATGCGGAAGCAGCCTCAGCCGGTCCAGTGGTCGAAATACTGGTGACGGCTGTCGCCGCCACTATCCCCGCGCCGAAGCCCCTGCGGCGCACGCATCTATACGAAGAATAACCACCTGATAAATATAAGAAATTTCCACCTCGGCCGTATTTATCAGCCGTGGTGCGCGGGTGGAGGCCAAGATGAACCTCCTCCTCGGGCTGCTGCACCTCGTCACCACTTGGTGAGCCCGTCGCAGCTATCGGCAAGTGCTGCGTTCAATGAGAGGTAGTTCATTCAAGGCCGACCCAACTGGCACACCCGTGCCGCCTGGATTTCAGAGGAATTCCATTATGAGTGATGCCTACAATGCTGCACCTGACGCCGGGCAGCTCACCTTCATGCAGCGCGCTCTGTATGTGGCAGGCGGGCTTCTTCTGGCCGCAGCAGGGGCCAAGCCCAGACCCAATCCCATCTTGAACGTCGTTGCACTTGCTGCGGGGGGATACCTGGCCTGGAGAGGCTCGGAAGGGTCATGCCCTATCAAAGCTACCCTTGCTGGGAGCCCGCAGACGGCATCGCTGACGGGCCCAGGGGCGCGTTAGTCGCCCCTGGGCAGCGCTAGCTAAGCTTTCCGGCCGGCGAACTTGCCATAGATGAACAGTATGATGACCGCCCCGACGATGGCGCCGATAAAGCCGGCGCCTTCGCCGGCGCGATACCATCCGATGGCCTGCCCCAGGTAGCTGGCGACAGCGGCACCGACGATGCCCAAAATCGTGGTCATAATGAAGCCGGTGGGCTCCTTATCCCCAGGCATGAACCATCTGGCGATCAATCCAGCCAGGAACCCGATCAGAATCGTCCAGAGCAAGCCCATCGTCCGCGCCTCCCGTTCTCTCGACCGTCATCGTTGCAACGCAAGATGTGCTAGGTCAATCATCCTGGATCGGGACCACTGCTCGCGGGCTCGCCAAAATGGTATTTTAAGACGGAACTGGTCGCTATGCACGATGCCGAAGGCGATGGGGCCGCTCATGAGGTCGAACAGCTGCTGAAGAACCCCGACCTCGCGGGGGCGCTGGAAAGTGACAGGTTCAAGCAGTTCCTGGACTACCTGCCGGTCGCCATTGCGGTATCGGACCTTCGGACCGATGACGCCATCATCTACGCGAATGTCGAGTTTGAGCGGCTCTCAGGCCATGAGCGTAGCTCGGTCATCGGTAAGGCCTGGACCACGCTTTGCTGGAAGCAGGCAGAGGCAGAGGCAGAGGCAGAGGGGGCCAGCACCCTCGGCGTCGCCGTTGTGGAAGGGAACGACTACATCGGCAGCTTCGTTGTCGATGGCACGGATGGCGCTGGCTCTGTGGATGCATGGGCGAACGTCATCGAAGACGACGCCGGCACACCCACCTTTCGCCTCGTAGCCATTGTCGCCAAGCAGGACAGTCCGGACGACGAGCGGCAAGACCTCAAGGAACTCCTTCGAGAGAAGGACACCTTGCTGCGAGAGCTCCAGCACCGGGTGAAAAACAATCTCCAGATGATCACGGCGCTCATCCGACTGGAGTCGCGAAATGCATCTACCTCCACGGATGGCGAGCGTTGGGATCGCTTGGAGGGCCGCGTGCAATCCCTCTCCTTTCTCTATCAGGCACTGTCACAGGATGACTGCGCGGAAGAAGTGGATCTCGGCGTTTATCTGAGCCAGATCGCTTCCGCAGTCATGGCGGCGCATGCCCACGAAGGAATACGCCTTCAGCTACAGGTGGACACCTGGCCGGTCTCGATCAACGTGGCCATGCCCGCCGGCCTGGTGGTGAATGAGCTTCTGACCAATGCCCTGAAGCACGCGTTTTCAGGCCGCGACGGCGGGACAATCCGCCTTCACAGCCTGGTCGACGAGGTGGGCTGCACGGTCGTTGTCGCTGATGACGGAATAGGCATGCCGGACGGGACCTCCTGGCCAAGGCCAGGAAAGCTCGGATCCTTGATCGTCTCTTCGCTGCGCGAGAATGCGCAGGCAGACTTCGAGATGAGCACCGAGCCAGCAGGCGGCACCACTTTTACCCTTCGCTTCAAGCGCGCGGCAGCGGCGGCATAGGGGGAACTCGTCCACCTCCTGGACTGTCTGGCCTCAAGCCGCGGCACCCAGGGCGTCTTCGACCGAGGCCATGGCTAGGGGGCGTAAGCGCGCAGAAAGCTCACCTTCCGCTCTTTCTCCTGCTGGGTGGACGACACACCGCCGGAAAGCTGTCCAGGTATTCCCGCGCCTGGGCATGTTCCCGCTCTGCCAACGTCGCCCGAATCAGGCCAGGCGCCTTCTCTTCACCTTGCGGCCTGAGAGACAGCGTCGCCGCGAGCGCTTCACGCACCGCCGGGTTGAAGTAGCCCCAACCATTCACCCGCGCTCCGGCACGTAGCTATTGCGGCCAGCCACCATCCGCACCGCCTGCCGCAACAGCGCGGCGCTGGCGCCGGCCTCCAGCCATTCCTGCACCGGTGCCGGCTCAAACTGCCGGCCTTCCAGCTTCGCGATTCCCGCCAGTTGCGCGAACAGGGAAACCAAAGCGGCTTCCTCACGCGCGGTAGGACTACTGCTATTTTCTATGGAGAGAGGGGTAGTAGGTAGTACCGCGCGCGAGCTTTCCGCATTCGGTTCCTGGGTTTCTGCCTGACCGCCAGAGATCGGCATCATCAGGTGTCCCTGCCGCATCCCTTGCATGCGCTCGCGCTCCCGCCGCGCAGTGGTACTGCTTCAGGTTTTCGCCCTCTCCACGCCTGCCGCCGCGCAGCCCATTAGCCTTGGCCGCTTCCACACGCGCCAGCCCGGCGCGCGCGCCCGGCATCCACAGGCTGTTGGTGTCCGCATCCTCTTCCACCAGGCTGATTTTCACCAGGGTTTCCAATCCGGTTTTCGAAAGGGAAAGCAAACGCGCAACCGAGCCGAAACCGAATGGAGAAACCGCAGCCGTCCCTTCTCCGGCGTGCCGGCGGCAAAGGCCTGCAGCTCGAACCACAGCAGCCGTACCATGGGTGGCAAGAACCGCGCCCGAGTGGGCGAGGCCGGGGGCCTCGCGCCGGTTCTTCGCTGGGAGAGAGGTCGTTCCGCCGGGTCCGCTGGGGGTCCGCAGCCGGTTCAGTCCTCGCTTCTGGGGCTTGTGGGTGTCGTTAAGTGGTCGACATTGATGGTGTCCCCGGCGGGATTCGAACCCACGGCCCCCAGATTAGGAATTAACTGAAAATCATTTAATATCAGTGGATTGGTTGCTGGTGGACGGGGCGCGTAGTCATCCGCAAGCCTGGCGTATAGTAGCCTCGCACCGTGGCCAGCCTTGTCGGCTACGCAGTTCGAATCTTCGTGCGGACGCGGCGGATGTTATCTGCCGGCACCATAGTAAGGATAATATAGCCCAGCTCGATGGATGCCTACGAAGCGCGGCTTGCGAGCACATCGACGCTAGGGGACCGAATGATCAGGATGAGAGGCAAATTCAGTTTGGTATCGGCTGTCTGGCTTGTGGCTACCGTTTTCTTTGGCGTTCCCGCAAGGGCCGAGCGGGTGCAGATCCCGAATGAGCCCAGCCAGTGCACTGTTAAGGCCTGGGTATCACTCGCATTCGACCCATCGGTCACAGTTTATGGATCCCCTTCGGAGACGGCGAGTGTCCGCGGCTACCTGCCCAACGGCAGCACCTCAGACAACGACCGATCCAACGTGGAATTCGAGGTAACGGAGGCTCGTCCTGGCTGGCTCCATATTAGCAACTCTCAAGATCGGAGGGGTTTGGATAGAGAGGGGAATGCGTTGCCTCCTCGCTCCATCTACCGCGGCGAGGGATGGATTCGCTCCCATCTTGCCCAAATCGGCGTTCAATCCTCGCTCGGCTATGTCCGCCCGGACGCCAGTAGCCAACGCGTGCTTGACCTCAAAGGAAAGTGGTTGACAGACGTGGGCCAGGTCCTCGGCATTCGGGCTTGCGCAGGCGAATGGCTGCTGCTGGATTTCATGAGCGAAGACAGGGATCCAGCCATGGGCGGACGCGTATCATCTGCAACCGGCACGGCTTGGTTCCGAGGAATTTGCTCCAACCAGGAAGCGATCTGCGGAACGCGTCCGGTGGACGATCAGCCCTGATCGCGCAACCGGCCCACAGATGGAACTGATTTCCTGCAGTCACCGCCTCTATGGGGTGTCGGCTTGAGATGGTGCCCATGGGCTGGCCAACTGCGGGCGACCAAAAAGATAGCCCTGACCTTCGTCACACCCGGCCGCGAGCAGACTGGCGGCTTGCTCTTCGGTTTCAATACCCTCTGCGGTGGTCGCCATATGCAGCGCTTGGCACAAAGTGATGATGGATTTAACAATCGCATCGCTTTCCCGACGTTCGCCCAGGCTTTGAACAAAGCTCTTATCGATCTTGATCCGATCGAAGGGAAAGCGTTGCAGATATCCAAGCGACGAATAGCCGGTGCCAAAGTCGTCCAATGTGATTTTGACACCTAAAGCGTGGAGCCGGTGCAGTGTCGCCAAAGTTGAATCTGTATCACGAAGCAGAACCGTCTCTGTGATCTCCAGCTCCAGTCGGCTTGCAGGGAGACCTGAGATCGAAAGGGCCTCTTCGACTGCCTCGGTCAGCCTGCCACTTGTGAACTGGACCGGAGACAGGTTGACTGCCAGCGTCGCGTGGTTAGGCCATTGGGCGGCATTGGCACAGGCCTGATGAAGCACCCATTCCCCTAATGGGATGATGAGACCGGTCTCCTCAGCTAGCGGAATGAACCGGTCCGGCATAATCATGCCCTGTTCCGGATGACGCCAGCGAAGCAGCGCCTCGTAGCCGGTAATGGCGCGAGTCCGCATATCAACTTTAGGCTGATACGCGAGTTCGAACTCTTCTGCTGCGATGGAATGGCGCAAATCAGCGAGCATCGTGCGGCGCATTTGCGCATGAGCCTCCATCTCAGCCCTGAAAAGCTGAAACTGACCTCGTCCATTTGACTTTGCACGATAGAGCGCGAGATCTGCATTTTTCAAAAGCTGAGCAGTATCAGAGTTATCTCTCGTTGCGATTGCAACACCAATGCTCGCGCTGACGGCCAAATGATGTCCGTCAAGGTCGAAGGGTACGGCGAGCGCCTCGACGACCCGGTGTGCCAGTTCTTCGTGGCTGCCTTTATGACTGCTGACGCAGAGATGAACGATGGCAAACTCGTCGCCGCCGAGCCTCGCGATTGTGTCGTCTGCCTGTGTTTGAGCTTTCAACCTCTCGCTAACGGCCTGCAGAAGCTTGTCGCCAATGGAGTGACCAAAGGCGTCGTTCACATCCTTGAAGTGATCGAGGTCCAGGAAAAGAACCGCGCATGTTCCCTCCTGCTTCGTCTGCTCGACGGCTTGCTCCAGCTTGGTCTGAAACAAGGTGCGATTCGCCAAACCTGTAAGCGCGTCGTGGTGAGCAAGATGATTGATCTTCGCTGCAGCTCGACGCTGTTCCTCAAGAATTCCCATTTTTACATGGGTCTTCTCAAGCAGGTCCCGATTTGCAAGATGGCGTATGCCTTGGAAAACAAAGCTGAGAGCAAGGATAGTCGCCAGAAGAAGTCCGGCGGCTGCGAATGTCACCTGCCGGCGCCACAAAGATAGGACGTCCTTGGTTGTTCTTGAGACCGTGATTGCTACAGGATAGCCGTTAACCGCCTGTACCGCAGTGATCCTGTGACTACCGTCGATCCTGCTGACACCCTCGATAGTTGCGCTGTCAGATGTCGCAAGGACATTCGAAAACATCGCAGTGCCGGGAATGGAAGGTCGGCCAATAGCAGATGGGGCTTGAGGATAGCGGGCTAGCAAAACGCCATCTTTGCGCCATATGCCGATAGCGCTTGCCGGGGCCAGAGCTAGGCGCGCAAGGAAGCTCTCCATCCGGTCTAGTCCTATACCGGCGCCTGCGATGCCGAGGAACCTTCCATCGGCAGTGGTGAGGCGTCTGGTAAGATAGATGTTCCACGTGCCAGTTTGGAAATTCCTGGCTGCTGGTGCGAGATAGCTGTGCAGGGACGGGTTGCTGCGAAGTTCGCTAAAATGAGGACGATCAGCGATTGAGAAGATCGTTTGAGGCCACGCTCGCGTCGAAGCTATCGTCAAGCCAACTTCGTTGGTTAAGAACAACGCTTCAACGTCAGGCAGAGCCTGGGCTCTTGCTCGGAGCTCCTGATGGATCTGGTAGTGCGCAATTCGTTCGTTAAACTGCTCAACGCTACCAATTGCGAGTGCGTCCACCATAGCGACGACCCCTTCTTCCAGGAGTTCGATCGACTGCAGGCTATTTTCAGTGTAGCGGGCTAGAACGAGGGCGAGATTACGGAGCTCTAGTTTCGTGTCGTCAACAGCTCTCTTGTGGAGGTGGCCCAATGCAAGGACCGCGACCAGGCAATAGGCTGCGATGGCAGCAACACCGGAAACCAGTGTCAGTCCTGCGCCCCGCGGTAGCGACTGTGAAGGTTTGTACCAACGACGACGACTAGTGACCGGCGTTAGCACGTCGGCTGCTCCGTTTTAATTCTATTTTCACCCTAGTTAAATAATGCGGTTTTTTTAGGAGGGCCGCACTAAAATTTATTTGTATTTAGCTCTTTGTAAGTTAATCTTGATCTTAGCGTTGATATTAGGGCGTTTTACGCGCCTGACACAATGTGCTTTACGGCTGCCCCTGCTGTGGGTGGGTGGGACGACGTAAGAGCAGGTGGGGCTGACCACGTCCATCAACCGTACAAATTGCTTTCCGGGCTCGTTGTGCGCCAGGGCTCTTGTGCCGTCCGTCAGGGTGCCGGCACGGCTGACCAGGATCGGCCGCCACGCGCCGCAGGCATCAATCCCGGCTCCACCGCTCGCGCAACTGGCCAGCGACGCCCCGCTGCCCTGGTTTTCAAAGCGCGGACGTAGGAGCATGGTCACCGGCACCTATCAGTTTGATCGACGGGGCACTGGCTCTGGAAGGTTCACTAAAGCTCCGATGATCCGGTCGGTGCTTTCTCCAGATGCGCACATTAAGTTAGCGGTTTCTCCGAAATCCACGAGATCGTGGTGTCGGCTATCTCTCGCCCGCTCAAGAGGGATGAGCCATGCGGCATGTCCTCGCTCTCTCAGGCCTCGGAAATAGAGTTGCTGGGCTGAGAAATGAACATTGGTTTCGCGCGGATCACCGATGACAAACACCCGACGCGTCTGGCTCGCCGGCACGCTGTTGATAGAGTCGTACGGATCGAACCGGGAAGGTGTATCGCCAGGCCGAAGCAGGCCGCGTGCCTCCAGATACGCACGATAGGCCGATGCCCCAGAGGAAATAACCGCGCACTGAAGATCATCGCGGCGCGCAAGCATTTCCGCGACCAACGTTCCGCCGCCGCTGTGGCCTCCGAGGGCGTAGGTTTGGATCCTGTAGCGCCTTTTGATTCCGTCCAGAGCCGCATTGATGAGCTGGGCCTCGATAGGGCGGCCTCTTGTCGTGTAGTGCTTTCCAGAGCTTCCGTAGGTTCCAGGACGGCCGAGATAGATCGAAGGCACCTCGAAGCGGTTCGATAGCTGTCGTTCGAGTTCGATCATGTATTGGGGGCCGAAGCCGCTCTGCCGTCTGTCGGCGTTCCTGCCATTTGGGCCGAGGACATCTCCATTCATCCAAATGGCGCCCACCCTGTTGGAGGCGGGAGCGGGCTTCAGGCCTGCCGCGTAGTAGCGGATGCAGGCTGTCCGGCCGCCAACATCGACCCAGATAGCCGTATTGTCGGCCTCAAGTTTGGCACAGTCAGCACGGCTGATCTCGATGCCGTCGACAACCGCTACAGGGTCGAAGTCGCCCTCGGTCGACATCGACTGCGCGAATGGATGAGAGGGCCTGAACAGCAGACAGGCGGAAGCGACCAGACACGACAACAGCAGTCTAGGACGGAGCATGATGCGGCTTTCCGTGAAGGAACTACGTCGTCAAAACTATGCCGCCGACGATTTAGAGCCGCAATAAGGGGGCTGAAGGGTGGTTGCGCGGCGACAGCAATCTCACACGGCCTCCATCTTGGCCTTCTAACTACCAACCGCAGAGCTGGGCGCCGGTCTCATTGTGCGCCAGGATCTGCCGCGCCGTGCCGTCCGTCAGGGTATCGGCGCGGCTGACCAGGATCGGGCGCCAGGCGCCGCAAGCATCAATCCCGGCTCCACCGCTCGCGCAGCTGGCCAGCAGCGTCAGGCACGCGAGCCACATCACGCTCCACCGCATCGCGGGTCTCCCTGGTTCGGATCTCGTCTTCCAGCGCGCGGGTGCGGGCGCTGGTGGTGCCGGCGCGCCGCCCGGCCCACCAGGCGGCGGCCAGGGCCGCCAGGACGGCGCCTACGGCCGCCAGCCAGCCCGAGGCGCGCGCCCAGAAGGTGGCGATCACGCCGGCAGGTCCTGCCGGCGGGTCAGCACCACCGCCAGGACCACGGCGGCGACCGAGACCACGAGCGCCACACCGACCCACTGCGGCAGGCCGGAGACGGCCTCCACGGCCGGCACCGCGGCACCGGCGGCGGTGACCAGGCTGGCCCAGCTCAGCGCCGTCTTGCCCTCCGTGGTGCCGGCGGCGGCGGCCAGGCTGGCGGCGGGCTTCTTCACACCGGCCAGGCGCAGGCCCTCATCGATGACCGCGGCGCTGTAGGGCTGGCCGCCCAGCTCGTGCGTGATGATGGCTTCGACCAGCGGGCGGAGATCCGCGTAGCGGTGCAGATCCAGATTCACGTCCGGGTCGCGGCCGGTCAGCGTGGCGACATGGCCGACATAGGCGGAGGTGACGTTCTCGACCGACGGCGCCCAGCGGTTGATCAGCTGGCGGATGCTGCGCAGGCCGTGCCGGTCCTGATAGGTGGTCAGCAGCAGCGCCAGGGCGCGGATACCATATTCGTGGCTGCTGAAGACGGCGAAGCGGGCGCCGACACCCGTCTCCTTGCCGAGCTGGCCCTGCCACTTATTGGCGGCGCTCCAGTCAATGTTGCCCGGGTTGCGGTTGCGATAGCCACGCGAGCGCGTGGGATCGGTGCTGGCCTTGGCCATCCGTGGATACTCCGATTGTAAGGTTTTATTAAGCTAAGACGGGGCGGTTGTGCCGACTGTCGAGTTACGTTACGCCCGCCGAAAGGTGCCAAAAGAGGCACACCGTCGAACTGTTGAGCAGGTCAGGCTCCAGGTATATTTGGCGCGAGGTGAAATGTCGGACGAGAGGGACCCGGTGTACGTTCGAGTCGTAAACACGACGTCTTTGGTCGTGGCCGGATGTGCCGCTATCTGGCTTGTGCTTTGGGCGATGGGACAGTTTCTCCCGAGTTGGGGAGGACTGCTTGCCATCGCCTTCATTTTCCTTTTGTTATTCGTTGCCGTCAGGATGATCTGAAAGCCGCAGCGGTACGCGCGCTCAGGGCTTGCGCACCAGCTGGGCCAGGAAGCTCTCAAAGAACGGCTCCAGCCGGTCGGGACCAAAGCGCCCGAGCATCGCCGCCAGCACGAAGGCGGCGCCGCCCTGCAGGCTGAGCCAGTCGGTTAGCGCCCAGCCGATCAGGCCGAGCGAGACAGTGATGGGCAGCTCCCAGAGCAGGGTGCGCAACGCGCTGCGCCAGGTGGTCGCCTCGCGCGCGGCGCGCAGCATCAGCGTCACCCGGCCGGCAGCCGTGGCCGCGAGAGCCCAGGCCAGATCGGACAGGTTGGGCGGCGGATCAAAGATCGGCATGGCGTGTCCCTCGCGGCCGGAGCCACGTCAAAGGTTATGGCCGTGAGGCGGCGGGGTGATGGGAGCCGGTCAGGCCGCGGCGGCTTCCGCCACGCTCCAGTAGGCCATCTCGGCGCGGATGGCGGCGACGATGGCGGCGTCTTCGGCCGTGGTCGGCACGCCGTTGACCACCACCACCGTGTAGAGGACGCAGCTGCCGGAATAGGCAGAGACGCTGTTGCTGCCGTAGAGCATCGGTTGCACGGAGGAGAGCAGCCGCGTCTTGGTGGAGATGCTGACCGGGGCGCCGATCAGGTTGTGGCTGATGTCGCTGAAGGACACGTCAGTGCCGGAGCGGCACTGCGTGCGCAGGATGGTCGGGTGGCTGAGATCCACCGACACCCCGCCAGGGGGGCCAGCGGCCGCGGAGGTGCCATCGGTAAAGCCGGCGTACAGCCGCAGCGGCACCGAGGATGGGCCGGGGGAGGTGCCTGCGGTGTAGATCGTCAGGCCGATCTCCGCATTGGACACGCGGGAGCCGATCACCACCGGGCGATCGCCACTGCCGGTGATCGGAGCAAGGAACCTGGTGACCACGTAGTAGGTCTGCGTCGCCTGCTCCGGCACGCCCTTGTAGTAGGCCGACCAGCTGGTGACCTTGGTGCCGCCGGCCTCCATCACCGGGCTGCCCACCATCTCGAAGGCGGCGCCCGTGGCCCAATTCTTCCGGCCGGCCTCGGGGGTCTCCATCATGTTGCGCCAGTCGGCGAGGTTGGCGACGGCCGGCACGGCGAACTCGGCCGTGGTGGTGGTCGTGGCCAGCGCAGACCAGGCGCCCGGGCCGGCGTCGTTCGCCAGCTGCACCTGCCACTCGTAGGCCGTGCCGGCGGTCAGGGCGGTCAGCGTGGCGCCCTTGGCAAAGCCCGGCATCGTGGTCCACGCGGTCGTGCCCTGCGCCCGGTAGCGGAGGGCGGCCGAGGTCGGCACACTGCCGCCCACGGGGTCGCTCCAGCTGGCGACGAAGGCGGTGCGGCGGATGGCGCTGGCCACCAGCGTGGTGGCCGTGCCCGGCGGCTGCGGCGGCTGCGGCGCCTGCGCCGTGGTGGCGCTGACCGGCGCCGACCAGGGCCCCTGGCCGGTGACGTTGATCGCCGCCACTTCGATCAGATAGGTCGTCTCCGGCGCCGTTAGCGGCACCACGGCCGGGGAGGCGGTGATGGTGATGGCGTCCGACCACGGGCCGGACAGACTGGTGGCCACCCGGGCGCGCCAGCCGGTGGGCGCGCCGCCGGTCGCCGGCGCATCGAACAGCACCGTGGCACCGTTATGCGTGATGCTGGTGACCGCCAGATTGCGCACCGCGCCAGGCGCCGAGGGCGGCGCCAGCGGAATGGTGCCGTATTGTGGCTTGGCGACGATGCCCGGCAGGCGGGTGACGCGCGTGAGAGTGGCCATCAACGCGGCTCCTAGATGGGGGTGACGGGGCGCAGGGCCGGGAGGCCGCGCTTGACGATGCCGCTGGCGCCGCCGGGGGTGGTGAGAGCCATGCCAACGCGGAGCATGACGCGGATGCTGGGCGCGCCGGTGGCCGCCCTTGGCAGCACCAGCAGCTCCGAGGTGGCGTCCAGGCCCTCGATGGGTTCGGCGAGGGTGGGCAGCAGATAGTCCGCGTCGCGGTTGCTCAGCGCGTAGACGTTGTTGCTCAGCTCACCCGTGGTCTGGATCACGCGCGCCCCGAAATGCTGCATGCCCCTGGCGCCGGGCCCGACCCAGATGTGTTCGGTCAGCCACAGCGTCTCGCCCGGGGCGTAGACCCCGGTGGGATAGGGCAGCTGGGCCGGGTCGATGATGGCCAGGTCCTGGTACAGGTAGTAGATCGCGGCGTTCGAGATCCCGGACACGTTCTCGGCCGTGAACACCACCCGGTTGCCCGGCCGGCCGTCGGTATAGGGCTCGATGCTCCAGCGGACGGTGCCGCCGGTCAGCGTGCCGTTGGTGTGGGCGGCGGTCCATCCGGGCGGGATCTGCGAGCCCGCGAAGATGCCGCTGGTGATGTTGGTTGGCACGCCCTCGAAGGTCGCGTTCGCCAGCTTGTTGCCCAGCGGGTTCAGCACCGTGGTCTTGCCAACGGTGGGCGGGTCGTAGACGTCGAAGCGGTCGCGCCATTCCTGCTGCGACGGCCGGATGATGTGCTTCAGGCGGGCATGCATCACCTTGGCGCGGGCATAGGCGGCGGCCGGGTATTCGTGCGTGCCGTCCATCGAATAGCCGGTGCGATAGAAGCCGGTGCTGGGATCGGTCGCCTCGGCGCAGGCGTCCAGCACGATCAGGCGGTCATCCTTGCGGGCCGCCTCCACCATGGCTTTGTTGATGGCCTGGATGCGGAGGCGGCGCGCGACCTGCGACGGCCCGCCCGACCAGGCGCTTTCGCCCTGCGGCCCGATCAGCAGATAGGCGACGCGCTTGCCCGACTGCAGGCAAGCGTCGGTCATGGCAGCGATGTTGGCGGCCGACTGTTCCGGGGTGAAGGCGCCGCCAGCGTCGTTCATGCCCGGGCGGAGGATGGCCAGGTCGCCCTTGCTGGCCCGGACCTGCGGTATGCGCGCCAGCATCTGCTCGGTGGTGTCGCCCGGCACGCCGAAATTGTCGCGCGGATGGAAGCGGAGCTGCTGGAAGCTGAGAAAGGCCAACCACGCGATCGGGCCATCCGTGCGGTAGAAGGCGGTGCTGCTGCCTTCAGCGCCGAAGGAGTTGAAGGCGGTCATGCTGTCGCCGTAGCCGACGATGCGGCTGACCAGATCCGGCGCCAGGACAATGGCGGAACCGCCGCCGCCGCCCACTTCGGTGCCGTCTGTCCGCAGCCCGGCGATGATGTTGCCGGTGACCTGATCGGTCTCGACCCAGACCCAGCCGTCGCCGATATCAATCCACTCGTCGTAGCTGCCATCGGGATAGGTCAGGCGACCATCCAGCAGGCGCAGACGCGGGCCGGTCTCATTGCCGGAGAAGTAGGGCCCCTGCTCATCCACGCCGACGACCAGGCCGTCATTGATGCGCGCCAGGCCTTCGGACAGATCGAGATAGGCGGTCTGCTGCGGATCGCGCAGGCGGCCGCCATTGAGCAGCTGCTCGAACAGGAACTGCAGCGTCAGGTGCTGGCGGTAGCCATCGCGATCGCCGCGCACCAGGGTGCGCTGGCCATCCGGCGCCTCGGCGAACTCGGCGTTATCCAGATCGCCCAGATCCTCGAAGGTCGCGCCGGCCGTCGCCTCGGTGACGGCGGTCGCCGCGTTGACGGCGAGGCCGGCGGCGGCACGGGCGGCCTCCTCTGCACTGGCGGCGGCGCCGGCATTGGTCTCGACCTGCTGGCGGGCGGTCTCGACGGCCTGCACGTCGCCGGCAATGGCCTCGATGGCCAGCTCCGGCACGGCTTCCAGATTGGCCGCCTTCAGGGCGCCCCAGGTGGTGTTGTAGGCGACGCCGCCGACCACCACGGTCAGCTTGGCGTCGTCGGTCGGGTCGGTCTGCGCCAGCTTATCGATGTACTGCGCACGCGCGACAGCGCCCTGCGGCAGATAGAGGATCGCTCCATCTTCCGCGGCCAGCGGCAAGGTCTCGGACATGGGGGTCTCCGTCAGCCGATGACGTCGAAGGCGAGGCGATCGGCGGAAAAGCGGGGGGCGACGGACTCAGCGGCGAGGCGCCAGGCGCCGGGCTGGTCGAGATAGAGATCCCAGGCGAAGACGCCGGGGTGGATCTCAGCCGCCGCCAGGGGGATGAAGCTGTCGTCAGCGTTGGTGGGCCGGTCGACCAGCAGGGTCACGCCGGCGGCGCCGGTGACCGGCGCGCCCGTGGCGGCGTCGGTCAGGGTCAGCACCACGCGGATGCCGTGGCGCAACCAGAAGCGCGGATAGACGATGTCCTCGCGGCCCTGGATGGCCAGCGACGCCCGCACGGCGGGCGGCAGGGTCACGCTCATGCGGGATCTCCAGCACGGATCGCCGGGCGCCTGGCGGCGTCCGGTGGTCCTGGGCTCGGCGGTGAGGGAAGGGTGTTAGGGCGCCAGGATCTCGTCGGCGCGGGCGCGGCTGATCAGATCGGCCGCCACGATGGCGTCCATGCCGGCGAGGATCTCGGGATGGGCGAGATCCACGGTCTGGGCGGCGCTGAGATCGTCGAGGAACACCTGCAGGCTGGGATCGCCCTGCAGGAGCGTCTGCGAGGCAGCCAGGGTGAGTGCCGCGCGCTCGGCCAGGGTGAAGCGCAGGCGGAACTCGCGCGGCGTGATCATCGGCGGTACCGGCGCGGGCGGCGCCACCTCGATGACGACCAGTTGGCCATCGATCCAGCGGCGCGTGGCGGTGTGCTCGATCCACTCGGCCCAGAGGGTGTCGGAGATTGGCACGGCCTCGGCGGGGATCTCGTGCAGGTCATCGGAGAGGAAGCCCTGCACCGTGCCGTCCGCGTGCAGGAGGGCGAATTTCTGCGTCATGCTCAGTATCCCACCGCCATCCAGTTGAAGCTCAGGCCGGCGCTGTAGCCAGGGATGCCGTTGGTCTGGATGCGGCAGGCATAGGCGCTGAAGCCGTTGCGGGTGGCGCCGTGCGCGCCGTAGATCGTCGGTGCCGGCGGGAAGCCCCAGCCCTCGGCGTTCTGCTCGGTGCAGATCACCGAAAGAGGCGCGGTGGGGAAAGCCACCGGAAACACCACTGGCGTGGCACCGGAGGTGCTGACCGCGGTGCCCCACTGGAACATCGCGCCGGGTGTCCGCATGTAGCCGGGTGAGCCCATGACATTGGTGAACTCGCTGCGGCGTATGAACAGCGCGTTCAGCGCGGTCATCAGCTGGGTGTCGTCGTTGATGTTGGGGGTGATGCCGATCTCGGTCAGCACCCGCTTCACCCACTCGTTGGAGCCGCCATACAGCACCCGCAGCGCCTCGCGCACCTGGGTGCTGCTGGCGTTCGGGGTCAGCCCGGCGGCGGTGACGATGCCCAGAAGCTCTTCCTGGATCATGTTGAGCCACCAGGCGCGTACGCGGGTGGCCGGGATGCCGCCGGTGGGGTTGCCGCCGGTGAAGTAGCCGGCCGGGCCGGTCAGGGCCGGCACGGCGGGAAGGGCGGAGACCGCGGTGGGGTCCTGGATGCGCTGCATGGATCAGCTCCCGTAGGCGAACTGGATGACGGTATGGGCGGGGCGGATGCGGGACAGCGCGCATTGCAGCGCGGCATTGCCCCAGGTCGCGAGCGGTTCGTCGGCGCAGGAGACGTCAGCGCCGAACTCGAACAGCGTGGTTTCGGGCGCATGCACGCGCCAGGTGTGGGCCCAGGCCTCGTCGTAGACCGGCTCGTCGGCGCAGAGCGCATCGGCCCGCGCCGGCGCGAACTCCTCCACCGTGATCGCGTAGCCAAGGTCGGCCGCGAAGGCGATGACGTAAGGCACCGACTGGCCACCGGTGGCCGCCAGCCGGGCGGTGACGCGGGCCTGACGCTGCTGCAGGGTCGGATCGTCGCCGATACAGGCATCCGGCAGGCCGAGCGTCGCCTCCCATTCCGGCAGCAGCTCCACCGCCGTGGGCGGAAAGGCGTCGGTCAGCAGATGGTCGGCGCGGCCGCGCAGCCGGGCCACCGTGGTGGCCACGCCCTGCAGGACCCGCACCTGCGAGCTGCCGGTATCGCGGCGCCAGACGATGCCGGAGGGCATCAGCGCCTTCAGCGCCGCCAGGTAGTCGGCGGCGGTGCGGGACAGCGGAGACGGCATGGATCAGCCCCAGTCGTTGATGCTGCCGAGCACCGGCAGGGCGCCCACTGGCATCACCACCGGCGCGGCGGGCGCCGTCAGCGAGAAGCGGGTGACGCCGGCGACGGTGCCGATCGCCGAGGTAATGTCGCTCGGGTAGATCGTGCCGCCGGGCTGGCCGAGCCGCAGGAGCATGCCGCGCAGCGCGGCCTGGATGGCGGCGCGGTTGGCGGCGCTGTCCTCGTCGAGATCCGTCAGCACCAGGTGGATCGGCTGCGGCGTCGGGGCGGCCACGTAGACCAGCGCGGTGGCCGGCCGCTGCGGATAGAGCGCATCGGCCACGCGCAGCTGGTCGCCCGTGGCGGCGACGTCGCGTGGCTCCGCCGTGGCGACGCCGTTGCGGCCCTGCGGGAAACCGCCATGCGCCGCCTGCGCCGCGTCGAGCATGACGTAGACCACCACCGTGCCGGCGCCGGCACCGTTGGGCGCGGTCCAGGCGCGGGTGACGCCGGCGACGGCGCGGGCCCAGGTGACGTAGTCGGCCGCGGCGCCGCCCTGCGGCTGGTTGCGGTAGCGATCGAGCATGCGGTCGCGCAGCGCGTCCTCGCCCTCGGCATCGGCGCCGCCGGCGATCGCGGTGGAGACGCTGCCGGCGGCGTTGATGCCGGCGGCGGCCGAGGCGATGACCACGGCGGCGCCGAGCACGGTATTGCCGGCGGCGCCCGCCTCGACCGCCTGCACCGGCACCACCAGGATGCCATCGGCCGCCACGGTGGCCAGCGCGGTGGTGACCAGGCGCAGGCCATCGGCGGCGCGCACCAGCTGTGTGCCCTCGGGCAAGATGGACCCGGGCGTGCCGGAGAAGGCGACCCAGCCGCTGGCGGCCGTCGCGTCCTTCTCGAACAGGCCGACCAGCGCCGCCCAGGCGCGCAGGAACTCGCCGCAGGCGGTGACCGGCACCGCCATGCGGGCGATCCAGTCGAGATAGCCGTAGACGCCGTCGACCAGCCCGGCGAGGACCTTGGCGATGATGCGCAGCGGCGAGGTGCGCAGCAGGACGAAATTGCCGGTGGCCTCCGCCATGTCGGCCGAGGCCTGCGCGAACAGGGTCCGCAGTGTCGGGCGCTGATAGGCCATGCGCTATGCTCCCTGCCACGCCCAGCTGGCGGTGACGGTGTCCTGCCCGCCCTGGGCGCGGTGGATGACGATGGTGGCGGCGATGCGCGAGGCGGTCTGCCAGACGGCGGCGATGTCGAGGCGGGCGGCGATGCCGTCCGTCTCCAGCCAGTGCAGCGCCTCGCGGATGTAGTCCTGCGCCAGCCGCAGCGTCTCGCGCTCGTGCTTGGCGCGGCGCAGCAGCCAGAGGCGGGAGCCGATCGGCTGGTCATCCAGCAGGTCGCCCCACCAGCCGCGGCGGTCGCTCTGGTCAGCCGGCAGCTTGTCGTCGTCGCGGGCCCGGGCATCGGTGAACAGCGAGACGTAGACGGCGGTGACCAGCGGCGGCGCCGCCTGCAGATCGCCGCCGGGCAGCAGGGTCCAGTCAGCGCCGGAGAGGTCGCTGTTCCAGACGAAGCCAATGTCGCCGGTCACGGCTGTGGCAGGCCGGAGATATCGCCGCCGCTGCGCACCTGGTCGTGCTTGTGGCCCTGCAGGCTGATGCTGCCGGCTTTGACGTCGCCGGCGGCCTCGATGCGGCCGGTGCTGGTGATCAGCGGGGTGTCGATCGCCAGCCGTGTGGCGGCCCGCAGCGAGGCCACGCCACCCCGGCGGAAATGGATGTGGTCGCCCTCGTCGGTATGCAGCGCCACCTCACCTGGGGCGAGATCCAGCTGGTACCGCGCATCATTCGTGGCGATGACGATGCCCTTGGCGCGGTTGCCAGCGACAAACACCACAATGGCGTCGGCGCCCGGCAGCGGCCGGGACGACAGGCCATACTGGCCGACCAGCGGGGTCTCGTCGCGCGTCTCGGCGTCGTCGAAGCGGATCTGCGCCCGGCGCAGCCCCTTGCCGGTCAGCGCCGTAGTCGCGGTGATGCGGCCAAAGCCGATCAGCGACAGCAGGCGGCCTGCCAGCCGGTCGATCGTGCTGCTCATGGCGGGGTTCCTGTCGGGTTGGCCGGCGCCGCCGGCGTCAGGCTGTTCAGCACCTGCGCGTCGAAGGGCTGCAGGACGATGGGCTCGGGGTCGAAGGCCTCGGCCGGCATCAGCAGCAGCTCTGCCCGGGTGCCGTTCTCGCCGCGCAGATAGGTCACATCGGCGATGACCCATTCGACGTCGCTGACCTTCAGCGCCGGGATCTCCACCGGGGCGCGGGCGTTCGGCTCCCAGAGGCGGCCGGCGGCGTCGCGCCAGCTGTCGACCACCACGAAGACCTGGCGGCCGCGGCCGTTGCGGCGGTTGCGCTCCCAGAGCGCGCGGCGCTCGGCGATATCCTGGCCGAACTGATCCTGGTCGGAGACCAGCACCTTGGGCCGGAAGCGCCGGCCGGTGCCGGGCGTGTCGGCGCCGACCGTGATGTCGGCCACCTGGGCGCGGACATTGGCGGCGTCGCCGGCGCCGGCGGCGCGGCTGACATCGCCCAGCACCTCCAGCGGCTGCCACACCACCTCGTACAGGCTGAAGCGCTGGTCGACGCTGAAGGTGGCCTGGGCGCGCTCGACATTGCCGCCCTGCTGGAAGCCGGAGGCCATGTGATCGGTGCCGGCGCGCGACAGGATCAGATTCCCGTCCGCGCCCTCATAGGCCAACATGGCGGAGTGGCGGGCGGCGCGCTCGATGATGTCCCAGCTGGTCTCGGTCAGGATGACGTTGAACTGCGGCACAATCTCGCCGTCGCCATCGCGGGCGGTGACGCTGATGCCGAATAGTGCGGCCAGCTTTTCGGCCAGCTCGCGCGTGGTGGCCTGCATGACCTGATTATTCACGCCACGCAGATAAGCAGAACAGTCGACCAGGTCCTGGCACTTGCCGCGGCCGACGACGCGGATGCTGTGCGCGGTGGGGCTGATCTCGGGCGCGTAGCGGTCGATATAGCCGGTGACCACCAGGTCGCCGCCGATCAGCACCTGACACGGCGTTCCAGCGCGGATGATCGCGGCGTCCAGCTCGCCCGGGAAGCGCTCGGTCAGGCTGATGTCGAAATCGGAGGGGATGCGCTCGATGCCACGGCTGACGCGGATCTCCTGCCAGCCGGACAGGCGCTGCCCATCGACCAGCAGCACCAGCTCGCCGTCGTCGTACATATGCTTACTCCAAGATGGGGGACGGAATTCCTCTGGCAAGGCAGGTTAGCGATGTGACGGTTCACTGAAGTAGATATGCGTCTTCTGGTGGGATGACCGCTCTCAGCTAGACCGAGTACCTTGCCCCATACGATGCGGGCCTAGAACAGACGGTGATATTGTAGTAGGCGATAATCATCGTGATCAGTTAGGCACACGTCTCATATGAACCATGTTAAGTCACCTTCTAGGTTGAAGGCTTTTCTTAGCTACCCATCAGAGCACCTCGACATCGCTCGGGAAATCAAGCAATTCATCCGATCTGTCGGAGTCGAATGCTGGTTTGATAAGGATAACCTTGTCGTAGGCGAGAATTGGGATCGAGCACGCCGTTTAGCTCAGAAAAACGCAGACGTGGTTGTACTGCTCTGCGCTTCGCAGACCACCGAACGCGACGGCGTATATCAGCGTGAGATCAACGAGGCCCTTGAAGCGGCGCGTGATCGCCGACTGGGAAGTGTCTATATCTTACCTATAAGATTGGAAGACGTTGAGCTACCTGCGGAGATCTCGCAAGTCCAATATGTCGATAAGTTCGATCCTCTTTGGTCACAAAAGTTGGCAGGGGGTCTTCTTAGAGCCGCAGTTAACCATGGGATAGAGCCGCCACCTTCACTAACAGTCGCCGGCGCGAGGCCTGATGAAGGCGGTATAATTCCCCGAGAAATTGCGGAAAGCCGAGAAGAAGGCAATTTACAGGTTACCTGGCTTCAGTACGCCCTTCATGGAGAATATTGGGATTTTGTAAATGCCAAAATTACATCCCTTGCTCTCGGGGGACTATATGAAGGCAGAAGAAACATCTCCGAGTGGCACGGCGATTCTGGTTCGAGCTGGGAGCTCCACATCTCTGAAGCTTACCGAAAAGGCGAGTTGGTGTCTCTGATAGTTGGGCACTATAATTACTTTTCTGGCGCAGCCCATCCCAATCACGGGCTTGAAACTATCAATATTTTAGGCCCTGAAGCGGGTGTTGTTACTGCATCCGATATTTTTGGTCATTCATCTGAGGCACTAAAATTCATTAGTGATTACACAGCACTGAACCTGCGTCAGCAGAGGCCCGACATTAAAGCCTCTGATATAGCCCATTATGTTGACGTTTATCGGTGGAGCCTATTTGACCAATTTACATTCAACGAGGCAGGTATGCGGCTGAACTTGAGCTCAAGTTCAGGTCTTCCGCATGTTCTTGGCTACGTCGACGTGTACATCCCGTGGGAGCACGTAGGGCAATTTCTTGCACCAATTCCTGGGAGAATCCTTCTGAAAGACTCACCCGTTTAATCTGGCAAGGTCGGTTGTCAGCTATAGAGCTAATTCTCAGTTTCGCTGTGATCGCAATCCCTATTTAGTCCTAAGATCAACCAAAGCTTCGAATTTGAGCGGAAGAAATACAGGGTCTTCTGCCGCAGCGTAGGCTGCTAATTCATCGCTGCGCCCGAGGTCCTGGTACAGCCGATAGGCGTGCACCAGAGCCGGCAGCGCCGCGCCGGTGGCCACCTCCCGCAGCGCCGCCAGATCCGCTGCCCCCCGGGCGGTCAGATCGGCTGCCACGGCGGTCTTTAGCGCCCGCAGTGCCATCACGGCCGCATCGTCGCGGCCGCCCGCGTCGAGGATCTCCGCATCCAGCAGGCCGCAGACCAGATCCCGCAGCGCCACGGCCTCGTCATAGGAGGGCGGCGTGCTGGCGGCGACCGCGCGGGCCATTTCTACGAGTGCCGCGCGCCGGCACAGCGCCGCCACGGCGTGCTGCATCGTCGCCATGGCGTCGCCGATCGTGCCCTCGCCGGTGGTCTCGTCCGGGCGGTACCGGGCCAGCGCGGCCAGCAGGCGGATACGGTCCGCCGGATCATCGGCCGTGGCCGCCACAGCGGCCGCCAGGGCCTGCACGGCGGCGACAAAGTCGCTCCCGGCGCTCACAGCCGTTCCGCCAGATCTTGCACGTCCTGCGCTCCCTGTGTGACCGCCGCCCGGGCCCGGCTGAGCCGGGACAGCTGGCTGGCGACCGTGGCATTGGCCGAGCCCAGCCGCGCCAACGGCGAGCGGGCGCCGGTCAGGTACCGGCTCCAGCGGTTGCCGACCCCCGGCACCAACGCGCCCACCGCGTTGAGGGTATTGGTGGCGTCGCCGACCAGGCGGCTGGCCGTCGAGGTCCAGCCGCGTAGCGTGCTCTGCGCCTGCCGCACCGCGTTCAGCCCGCCCGAGGCGGTGTCGGCCAGCGAGGCCAGGAAGCTGTCGCCCGAGGCGCCGCCGGCGGCGTCGGCCGCCTGCCGCAGCAGGTCGCCGGTCGCCAGCCCGGCCGCCGGGAACAGCCGCTCGCCGGCCTCGATGAACAGCATGTGCAGCTCGACCACGCGGCCGAGATCGTGCCGCGCCGAGGTGCCGAACTCCAGCAGGGTCACCCGCAGCAGGCCCAGCTGCGGGTGCACCAGCTCGCCGGCGCCTGCCTGCTCGGCCGCCTCGATCATGGCTTCCTGCTGCGCGGCGACGTCATCGCCGACCAGAAAGCCGAGCAGCTGCAGCCGGCGCGGGCCGCGCCCGAGATCCTCGACCCAGACGGCGTCGCGATAGGCGTACTCGTGCACCACGGTGCGGCGGCCAAAGCGGCCATCGGCCGTCAGCACGCCGAAGTCGATGCCTCGCCAGGAGGCGGGCCGCAGATCGTCACGCCACGCCATCAGAACGCTCCTGCCATCGGCCGTTCGACCCGCACGCCCTCGGCCGACCGGGTGGTGACCACGGTGCCGGCCGGCGCGCCCTGCATCTGCACCCGCACGTCGACCCGCTGCGCCGGCGGCGCGGCCGGCGTGCCGGAGGCGGCGGGCGTGCCAGCCGGTGCGGCCAGGCGCGGCAGCATCGATGTGGCGGTCTGCGCCCGGGCGGCGGCTTCGCCCTCCCGGTTCGCCGGCCGCTCGTACTGACGCGACACCACGCCCGCGGCCTCGGCCGGGGTGCGGGCATTGCGCAGGGCGGCGCCGGCGGCGCGCTCCTGTCCCTGGGTCAGCTCGAACTGCACGAAGGCCAGCTGCTCCTCCAGGGTGCTCTCCTGGATCGACTTGCCGGCCCAGAGGCGGAAATTGCGCTGCCGGTCGGGGTGCCACTGCGCGATGCCGTAGGCCTTGCCACCGTCGCCGCGCGCCTGGTGGTCCAGGCCAGCACCGCTCTCGTGCCGCAGGTTGGCCACCAGACCGCTGGCCTGCGCCGCGCTCCAGCCCTGCGAGCGGAAGTAGTCGAAGGCCTGGCGCTGCCGTGCCGTGGCTTCCTCACCCGTGTAGGAGCGCGGCTGGCTCTGCGGGTTGCGGGGCCCTGGGGTGAGCAGCCGGCCGATCACCTCGCCCAGCTTGCCCCAGCCGGCGCCTTCCGTGGCTGGCTGGCTGGACGCCCGCCCGGGGCCCGGCGTCGGCACCAGCATGCCGGTGTTGGGGTCCACCTCGTAATTGCCGCTGGTCAGGGCCTGCCGGTTGCCCTGGTGGCCGGCGAACAGGCCGCCCGCCGTCAGCGCCCCGGCGGCCATGCTGCCGCCGCCCAGCAGCCGCAGAATCCACCCGGCGGGCTTAAAGGCGCCGATCGCCGCCAGGGCGCCGACGATGCCGGTCAGCGGCGTCAGCAGCTGCAGGGTCAGCACGGCGCCAAGCGCCATAGCGGCATTCTGCCAGCCGCCCATCCATTCGATGACCGAATGGATGCCGCTGCCGATCGCGGTCAGGTTGTTGCCGATGGCTTCCAGGCCGCCATCGGCGACGAAGGTCTCGACCGCGCTGGCCATCCGGGTGACGAACGCCTCGACCCGCTGGCCGATCAGCTCGCGATTGGCGGCGATCCAGTTGGTGAAGCGATCCAGCAGCGGCGTCATCACCGGCGCCAGGCGCTGGGCGATGGTGTTCACCAGGCCTTCGCCGGCCATCTGCAGGCGGGTCTGCGCCAGGTTGAACTTCTGCGCCGCCTCGGCGCCCTGCTCGGTGATCAGGCCAAAGCGGCGCGCATCGGCTTCCCACTCGCGCAGGCCGGCCGAGCCCTTCTTCAGGAAGGGCAGCATCGACGCCGGCAGTCGTAGCGCCGACATGACGCGCGCCTGCAGGCGGGGATCGCCGATGCGGGCGATGCCATCGGCCACCTGCGGCAGCGCCTCGGCTGCCGTGCGGGCATTGCCGCGGGCGTCGCGCATGGCGATGCCCAGCATGGTGAAGTACTGCAGGGCGGTGCTGTCGCGGCCGCCCACGGCGTCGGACAGGGCATCGCCCAGCCCTTCCATGCCGGAGGACAGGTCGGCTGCCGAAACGCCAGCCAGCCGCGCCGCGCCCTGCAGGGTGAGCAGGCTGGCGACGCTGCTCTGCACCCGGTAGGCGGTGTGCCCCAGCTGCACGCCGAAACTGGCCCAGCGCGACGCCAGGTGAACCACGCCGGCGACCGAGCCAGCCGCGGTCAGCGCGCCCAGCGGCGGCACGATCTGCGCCATCGAGCGCGCCACATTGCGGGCGCCGGCGGCCAGGGCGTTCATGCCGCTGACCCGGGCGACATTGTCGCCGAGGCGGCTGAAGCTGTTCTGCACCCGCAAGGCGGAGGCATTGATGCGCACCAGGGGGGCAGTGATGCCGTCCACCGCGCGCAGCGACATGCTCAGCGCACCGCCATTGACCGCAGTCGCCATCAGCTGCCTCCCCTCAACGGACCCAGACGCCGCATTTCATCGGCCCACCAGAGCAGCGCGCTGATCGGCAGCTTCTCCGCGTCGCGCGGCCCCCACCCAAAGAAGCGCGTGACCTCGGCGATCAGGCCGCGCCAGCGCTCTCCGGGGAGGGCGGCGTAAAAGGCGCGAAATATTCCGCCGCGCGTTCCAGCACCCGCTGCGGCAGCTTGCGCACCACGATCACCGGCAGGCCGGTGACGTGCTGGATCAGCGTCACCGCCTGCTCCAGCGGCTGCTTCTTCTCGCCCGCCTTGATCAGGTCCTCGGCGGTCGGTTCGCGCAGCACCAGGTTGTCGTAGTCGGTGCCGTTGTAGGCGATCGCCTTAAAGCGCAGCCGCAGCGGCGCGATGTCGGAGATCACCTCCTCGGCGATCGAGGAATCGTCGTTCAGATCGCTCATCGGTCGGTCACGTCCTCACCCTCGAAGCGCACCGAGAAGGTGCCTTCGGTGGAATCCACCTCGACCGTGTCGACGCAGACCATGTTGCTGCCGGACACCCGCTTGCCATTGGCCAGCTGCAGGCTGACGGAGACGTCGGTCATGGCGTCGAACTCGGCGATCGAGATCCCGGCGCTGTCGCGCAGGGTGGCGGCGATAAAGCCTGGGATGGGCTCCTCGCTGTAGCCGTGGATGCCGTCCATGCCCTTCAGCGTGGTCTTCTTCGTCGTCGCCACGCCCCAGGTCGGCTGCGAGACGAGATCGAACTGGATGCCGTCGATCCAGATCCAGGCGCGGCCGCCAATGCGGCCCATGCTGCCCGACATGGCTTACTCCTCGCCCGCGTTGCGGGGCTGGACCACCGCGGCGAGCTGCCGCAGCTGGTCGATGGGGATGATGGGCAGCAGGGCGTCGACGCGGCAGCGGTTGGTGCCGTTGCGCTGGACCACCAGGCTGGCGGCGAACTGCTCGTATTCCTGGACGTAGCCATTGCGTTCCAGGAACCGGTAGCGGCCGAGGATGGCGTCGCGGATCACGCCCGGCGTCACCGTGCGGCTGCCGGCGCGCGGCGTAGTGCCATCGCTGGCCAGCTTCGCCCGGCCAAAGCGGCTGGTGATGAACTGCTTCAGATCGCGGATCACATAGGCGATCGTGTAGAGCCGCTCGACATACAGATAGCTGTCGTCGGGCTGCCCCAGCGCGTTCTTCTGGTAGGTGGTGACGATGGTCTCGGTGGTGACCGTGCCATCATCGGCGACCGCGAAGGTGCTGAGCCCGTCCCAGAGCAGCACGTTGCGCTCGGCCGCCGCGAACCGGCTCTCGATCGGCGGCGCCAGCACATCGAGCGGCAGGCCGTGCAGCGGCAGGCCGGGATCGGCGCGCAGGCTCTGGGCGTAGGCGCCGGCGGTGTTCGCGGCCCAGAGCACGGCCGGCGTCGGGCTGCCGTTGAACGGCATGACGCTGACATGCGCATCGTTGCGGGCCAGGCCGAAGGTCGTGGCCGCGCCCAGCGTGCCCCGCAGCGCCGCGAAGGCGCCGCCATACAGCATGCGCTCCCAGCTCCAGCGCGCGGCCAGGAACGCCTTCATCGCGTCCAGGCTGGCCGTGTCGGTGTAGGGCAGCACGATGAAGTCGAACTCCTTGTCGCCCAGCGCCGCCA
>Ga0308159_1001091_pt1 | contig 44513 bp, 27 predicted proteins | sample PhyCR1_FD_201040 | JGI IMG/M metagenome (GOLD analysis project Ga0308159, IMG submission 201040) | Phyllosphere microbial communities from UC Gill Tract Community Farm, Albany, California, United States - DLSLC.R1 | ecosystem: Host-associated > Plants > Phyllosphere > Unclassified | place: USA... | reverse complement strand
ACCCCCGGCGCGAACAGGTGATGCAATACGGCGAAAGCGACCTGGACTTTATCGCCCGCCTGCTGGCCGAAGTCGGCATCTGGTACCGCTTCACCGCCGACGACCGCCTGGGTATCGACGTGGTCGAGTTCTGCGACGATCAACGCCTCTATCAGTTCGGCCTTGAGCTGCCATTGCGCCCGCAGTCCGGGCTCGGCAGCACTGGGCAGGACGGAGTGTGGCAACTGCAATCGAGCCACGCGGTGGTCGAGAAGCAGGTGCATATCCGCGCCTACCAGCACCGCGACGCCCGCGCCGACCTGAGCGGCGAGATCGACCAGACACGCGGCGCCACCACCACCTACGGCGAGGCCTACCACTACGCCGAACCCTATAGCGCGCTGGGCGACCGCCTCGATCAAGACGAACGCCTGCTAAGCGAAAGCGGCTACTTCTATGCGCGCTTGCGTCACGAGCGCTATCTCAACGAGCAAACCCAACTCAGTGGTATCAGCAGCAGTGCCGTTCTGGTACCGGGGCAGGTGCTCAAAGTGTCCGGCGGTGCGCCTGAGGCCTTCACGCTCGGCGCGGTGATCACCGGGCTGACCACCACGGCCGCGCGCGACAGCAGTTTCATCGCCACTTTCAAGGCGATGCCCTATTCGGAAAGCGTGTGCTTTCGCCCGCCGCTCAAGGCCAAACCGCAAATCGCCGGCACCGTCCCGGCCCGCGTCACCAGTTCGCGGGTCAACGACCCGTATGCGCATATCGACCTGGAAGGCCGCTACCGCGTCAACTTCCTGTTCGACCGCGACAGCTGGAAAACCGGCCAGGAAAGCGTCTGGCTCCGCCTGGCCCGCCCGTACGCCGGCGACACCCACGGCCTGCACCTGCCGCTGATAGCCGGCACCGAAGTCGCCATCGCCTTCGAACAAGGCGACCCCGACCGCCCCTACATCGCCCACGCCCTGCACGACAGCCGGCATGTGGACCACGTGACCATGCGCAACGACAAACGCAACGTGCTGCGTACCCCGGCGAACAACAAGCTGCGCATGGATGATCAGCGCGGGCAGGAGCACGTCAAGCTCAGTACCGAGCATGGCGGCAAGAGCCAGCTTAACCTCGGGCATCTGGTGGATGCCGAGCGCAAAAAACGTGGGGAAGGGTTTGAGCTGCGCACTGACGGTTGGGGGGCGATCCGAGGTGGTAAAGGGCTTTTTATCAGTGCCGATGAGCAGGTTAAGGCCGGCGGTGAGCAGCTCGATATGGACGCCGCCATTCAGCAGTTGCAAGGCGCACTATCACTGGCGCGCTCCCTGGCTCAGGCAGCGCGTAAGGCTGAGGTGACACCTGGTGATCTCAATAGCCAGCTGGGTCTACTTGAGGCCCTCACGGGGTTGGCGCAACCGGGAGCACTGCTGCATGCCCCGGCGGGCATTGGCGTACTCAGTCCCAAAGCCATATGCCTGTCTTCCGGCACAGAGAGCGTCGGCATTATGGCTGCCCATAACGCAGACATCGGCGCCGGGCACGACATCACCGCAACCGCCGAAGGAGGGATCAGCGTCTTGGCGCAAAGTGCCGACCTGCAATTCAAGGCGGCACACGGCAAGGTCGAACTGCACGCTCAGGCCAGCGACGTCCACGTTCAAGCCAAGGCCGACATCAACATCGAGAGCGTCGATGGCCGTATCCAGATCAGTGCCCCGCAAGAGCTGGTACTTAACTGTGGAGGTGCCTATATCCGCTTGAAGGACGGCGATATAGAGCTGGGGGCGCCTGGCAACATCTACCTTAAAGCTACGGATGTGCACAAGTTCGGCAGTACCCGGCTCGAGACTCCGGCATCACCGTTGCCGGCAGGTTATGCGGGTGGGTACAGCCTGAAAGATGCAGCTCAGGTACCAATGCCATTCACCCGTTATCAAATAACCACTGAGCAAGGTGAAATTTTCAACGGCACCACGGACAAGGATGGCTTGACCATGAGTGTCCATACCTTGGTGCCGGGAGACTTGAAGATAGAATTGCCGCAAGCAGTCATCTATGACGAGCAGCTGCGTTTGATTGGCCCGAGTGGTGAACAGGTAAACACTGTTCAGTATTCCGCCACGCTGGCGGACGGTACTACGTTTGAGGGCGTAACAGACGCACAAGGTTATATGCAACGTATTGTGACCAAGGCGCCAACTCAAATAACTCAAGTAACACTTTCACCGCCAGAGAATGCAGAGGGAGTTTGTTGTGCAGCCAGTCATGCACAAGCCGCGTTAGTGATTGATTTGGTTTCAAGTAATATTTTTACCAACGATACGAATGTCGATAACTCGATAAGGGATGTTCCTCTTCCCAAAGGCAAGAAGCGTTCGCTGACACCGGGAGAAATCGCGATGGCAGGCACGATATTCCGGGACGCTGTGAATTACAGCAAAGTGAAGGTGCATCACGGTGGTTGGTGGTTGTTTGCAGGTATGCAAAATACGGCGGTAACACCGAATGGGGAGATGTATTACCCGGCGAGTACCGAGTACTACCGGGACGATTTCTCCGATACGGCTTCCGATAGAGACAAAGCGTTGTTCATGCATGAGATGACGCATGTATGGCAGTACCAACTGGGTTATCCGGTGAAGCGCAAGGGCCTGACGGTCACCAGTCGCGGCGCGGCTGCTTATCGCTACACCTTGTATGAAGAGGGAGTGATTGCTGATTACAACATGGAGCAGCAAGGCGAAATTATCTCGGATTATTATTTGATTTGTGTGGTGGGCAACCCGCGCGGCGTGTGGAATCGAGCCAATAGCAACAAGAGCCCGCAACTGCTGGCGACGACACTTGAATACCTGCTTCAAAACCCTGCTGACACAGCACATCTTCCACGTTGAGAGAGACATATGAAATATGTAATTTCTTTAGCCGTCCTGCCTTGGCTAATAGTTGAAAGTGTTTGTGCAACTTAATTTGGGCGTAGAGAGGCGGGCGTTATAGTTTCGATCAATGACAAGCCCGCTCTTTGTTTGCCTGAACATGCAAAAAGTGACTTTGCCGTGGGGTGGGTATCGCTAACAGAAAGCTATCGGCGAAATCCACCCGCGTGGGGGGCGTCCCTTGTGCCGGGGGTTAAACCACTGGAGTTGAAGCCCGGTGACTGTATGGTTTTTGAAGATGTGCCGGAGGGGTATGAACCCGAAACTTATGAAGTGAGCGCGGGTCCTTTGAAACTTGAAGTTAATCGGACTTATATATTCAGCCTAAGTAATGCTTATAGCCCCAGGGACAGCTACGACGCCACGTTCTGCGTAAACAAAACCGCTACAGGCACCCTTGAATACCTTCAATACACCCGGCTGGCGGATGGCAGACAGATCACGCCTGCGTGTGATGGCAAACGTAACGGCGTTTTTTCAGTTCAAGGCGTAACAGGAGCTGGCGATAAATGAACAGTCCATACCACCGCACCGATACGCTCAACCCCCGTAAAGACTTTATTGTCGGCAAACAGAAACAGCATTGGGTCGAATTCCAATTACTGGACGAACAGGGCGAACCGCTGGCGAATATCCCTTATCGCGCGGTTAACGACGCCACGCGAGCGGCGTGCGCCCCAGAGTGCGCCGGCCAAAGCGATGCCCAGGGCGTGATCCGCCTGGAGGGCCTGCACCCGCTGGCAGTGACCTTGTTGCTGTCGGCCAATCCACTGGCAGAGGTACTTAAAACCCGACGCTTGCGCGCGCTGCGTGCCGAATTGCCGGTGGCGTCGCCGTTGCAGCCCTACCGCTATGACCCGCCGCCAACGGGGTTCTCGCCCATCGAGAAACAGGCCTTGGCGGACGGGCACGAGTATCACTATCTGCGTATCGGGCAGCTGTGCGACCAAAAGCCCGACTTCGACCCGCCCCTGGCAGACCCGAGTCAACTCCCGGCGTTCCACTTTCCGGACCAGACATTCAGTGGGTTTACGCTAGGTTACGAGGCGCTGAATCGCCGGCACGTGCTGGAAGTCTGCCCCTTCCGAGCCTGGTCGTTAATTTTGCATCACCAGCCTGAATACAGCATGGCCAATGCCTATAACTTGGGGTTGATGGCAACCCTGTCCTACAGCAACGTTGCGCAGGAAAGGTTGAAGAAACGACCGGGCACCGATCCGAGTACCGTCGCAGGGTCGGTGGAGGAGTTCTTTTTCCGCCAGTGCCTGGACCTTTCGCGCACGCCGTTAATGATCGCCGGTAAAGGCACCTGCCTGCCGGCGTTGGTGGTCGACGTGCCTTTTGACCAGCGCTACACCACGGCGGTGATGCTCGATTCGCAACAGGCCGAGCGCCCGCCAGCGGGCTTCGAAATACCGCTGTTTACCATCGAAAATACTCAGCTGTTCTATTGCATCAACCAGACCCAGCTACTGGTGGCCTGGCGTGGGACCCAGGAGCCCACGGACTGGTTCACCGACGCCCTGTATCGCCCTATGCCGGCTGATGGCAGTGGGTGTGATTTGAAGAGTGCGTGTACGCCGCTGATTGAGGTGGGCAGTGTGCATTACGGATTTTTGCAGGCGTTTGAGGTGGCTAAGGTTTTGTTTCCTAAACGGTTTAATGATATTGAGAACGCATTGCTCGATAGGGAGCTATTTATTTGCGGTCATAGTCTGGGCGGCGCTTTGGCCCTGATCCACTCTGCCGAGTTGAAAAATAGTAATCCCCTGCTCTATACCTTCGGCATGCCCCGCACCTTCACCGCCAAAGCTCTTGGTCGTCTGAAAGCGGTCACCCACTTCCGCCATGTAAACGACGCGGACATGATCACCAGCGTACCGCCCGAGTCCGAGTTGGATAACTGGCTGTACGAGGCCCTTGGCCCATTGGGCGGCAGCCTGGGCTACGTCTGGTCCGTGGGAGAGCTGATGGCGGGCAAGTTGGTGAGCTTTGGCGACCCGTATTGGCATCACGGCCAGATCGCTATCTACTTGCGGGCCGATCAACATGTGGAATCACGGGGCTCCCATTACCCGGCTGCGCGTAACAAAGAAGGCCTGGGCGCGCCCTATCACACCACCGTGCTTAAGCGTTTGCCGCACCGTACCCATGTCTACCTGGTGCCCAGCCTGAACGACGAATTCAGTCGCTTCGCCCACGAAGACCAGAAGGTGCTGATCCGCTCAATGAATCAGCAAAGCCTGAAGCGTTTCTTTCCCTCGCACACCAATCCCGAACGCAGTAATCAGCGCACTAACCCTATGGATCACTTCATGGTTTCTGCATACCTGCCTTTCTTACATAACCAATTGCTTGAGCTCAGCGACCCAGAGCGCCCGCTCCAGCGCAAGGCGCAACGCGTGCAGTTCGAACAGCAGATGAGCACCCAGGGAATTCCCGAAACAGAAAGACATCGCAACGAGCAGTTTCTTGCCCTACAGCGGTTGCTGCCTATGGCGTTGCGCACAACCCGAAGTATGGACGGCGGCCCTGAGGCCCTGCAGCGCTTCAGTCGTGAGCGCGAATACGGCGTGATGATCGAAATCATGCAGGCGCGAGCCTGATCAACCGGATTGCCACTTCACGCAGCACCCAGAGGGGAATACGCACACCATGAAAATTCTGAGCCACCTGCCGGCGTTTTTAATGCCATACCTGACCGACTCGTGCCCGTTGCCCGGGGGAGCCCACCCACGTATTTGCCATCGAACCGCTTACCAGTATAGAGGCCGCAGCCTATGAAAGCTCCACTCATCCATACGATCGGTGCGGTGTTAGTGCTGTTCAGCCTTCACGGCTGCGCCCAGAACCAAAGCTTTTCCCCTGCACCGGGCGGCGAGGAGGTCAGCATCACGGTAAAGGTCCCGCAGAACCTTGCGGCGGAACCCATGCGGGTGATGTATCGCTCGGAGAAATGCCCGATCAAACGCTCTGGGGCAGACTGGAGTACCTATGAAGAGGACGGTTACTTGTCCACTACGATAGAGCCACAACAGCTGGGGCGGAGTGATTTGTATGAGGCGAAGTTGCCCGTTAATGGCGCAGGCAAGTGCCGGTGGAAACTGAGCAATGTGACCTTTGGTGTGACCTATTCCAAGACCGCGCACTTTGGTGAGAACGTTAAATCGGGACCAGGCGGTGGGGTCATCGTGATGTTTGATCAGCATTTACCACAACAGCGTTCGGCTTTTGAGCCAACGATGCAGGTGAGTGGCGACTTATTGATCAAGAAGGATTATTACCCTTGGGTAAACGAACAATTTCTGATCCGACATGAAACGCTGGTTTGGCTAGTTGGACAGGGTGAAATGTATTCTTATTACCGTGCTCTAACGGCGAGGAAAGTGATTTTCGAACCAACAGTGTATGCCGATCACGTTGTTTATTCGGTGGGGCCGAAGGTGCATAAAAAGGGCAATCGCAACCGATACACCTATTCCGATGGCAGTGTTGTGATGGGTGGCAGCGACCCCAGTTTCAAGAAGCTTCAAGCCATCCGCCTGGGGCAATCACAATGATTACTTTGTGGAAGGTCCGCAGCTCCTTACAGGAGCACATACAGCCCGTTACCCAAACATGCGGCGTGCTCTTGCTGCTGTTCAGCCTCAACGGTTGCGCCCAGAACCAGGCGTTCACGCCGGCACCGGATGGCGAGCAAGTCACCATCACAGTAAAGGTCCCGCAGAACCTTGCGGCGGAACCCATGCGGGTGATGTACCGCTCGGAGAAATGCCCCATAAAACGCTCCGGGGCAGACTGGTCTAGTTATGAAGAGGACGGTTACTTGTCCACTACGGTTCAGCCGCAACAGCAGGGGCAGCGCGATCTTTATGAAGCAAAGTTACCCATCAACGGCGCAGGCAAATGCCAGTGGCGACTCAGCAATGTGACGTTTGGCGTTACGTATGCCAACACAACACATTTTGGAGAGAACGTTAAGGCTGGCCCCGGGGGCGGAGTGATTGTGATGTTTGATCAACGCCTGCCACAGCGGCGTTCTGTTTTTGAACCAACGATAGAAGTCAGCGGCGACGTGTTGATCCAGAAGGATTACTACCCTTGGATAAACGAGCAATTTCTGGTCCGACATGAAAAACTCGCCTGGTTAATTGGACAGGGTGAAATGTATTCTTATTACCGTGCTCTAACGGCGAGGAAAGTGATTTTCGAACCAACAGTGTATGCCGATCACGTTGTTTATTCGGTAGGGCCGAAGGTGCATAAAAAGGGCAATCGCAACCGATACACCTATTCCGATGGCAGTGTTGTGATGGGTGGCAGCGACCCCAGTTTCAAGAAGCTTCAAGCCATCCGCCTGGGGCAATCACAATGATTACTTTGTGGAAGGTCCGCAGCTCCTTACAGGAGCACATACAGCCCGTTACCCAAACATGCGGCGTGCTCTTGCTGCTGTTCAGCCTCAACGGTTGCGCCCAGAACCAGGCGTTCACGCCGGCACCGGATGGCGAGCAAGTCACCATCACAGTAAAGGTCCCGCAGAACCTTGCGGCGGAACCCATGCGGGTGATGTACCGCTCGGAGAAATGCCCCATAAAACGCTCCGGGGCAGACTGGTCTAGTTATGAAGAGGACGGTTACTTGTCCACTACGGTCCAGCCGCAACAGCAGGGGCAGAGCGATCTTTATGAAGCGAAGTTACCTATCAACGGCGAAGGTAGATGCCAGTGGAGACTGAGCAATGTGACTTTTGGTGTTACGTACGCCAACACAATGCACTTTGGAGAAAATGTTAAAGCTGGTCCTGGGGGCGGAGCTATTGTGATGTTCGATCAACACCTTCCACAGCAGCGCTCGGCGTTTCAAGCTACGATAAAAGTCAACGGTGATTTAGTGATCAGCAAAGATTACTACCCCTGGGCTAGCGAGCATTTCCTTGGCGGACACGAAAAGCTCGCGAGGCTATTCGGTGAGGGCGAAATCTATTTGTATTACCGCGCTTTAAATGCACGAAAAGTTGTATTCGAGCCCTTGCTGCATGCCGACTATGCACTCTACTCGGTGGGCCAAAAAGTGAAGAAAGAGGGTAGTTATACTCGCTATGTTTACCCCGATGGCAGAGTGACAGCCGATGGCCGCAACCCAAGCTTCCAGAAGCTTCAATCCATCCGCCTGTCAAAAGAAAAAGCCCCATGAAACAAATCGTCCTATCAGGTTCCAATATTTACCTTTGATGACGCCTTGTCTCAAATAGAGATAAAAGCCCGTCATACCTGCTTGTAGGGAATTTCCCGCAGTTAGATCTGGGCATTGTCGCGGGCGCTATTCAGTCTCGAGCTAAAAATAGGTATCAGTGCGGAGGTATTTAAGTGAGTCGTTATAAGTGCTGTCTATTAGGGCTTGTTTTCCCTTTGCTCACAGGCTGTGGTTCATTGGGTGCGACCATTATGAATGGGCCGCAGTGCCCTTATCAGGGTGTTCATCTGGACTTTCATGCGATAACCGATTGGCAGACAATTCTGATTGCAAAGGGTTTTATTATTCCGTTAATTATCATTGATCTACCTTTATCTTTCGTTGTCGACACGTTTTCTCTTGCGGCTGCTCTCGAAGCAGATAACGGTCATGCCCGTTGTCCGCGAGACTATTCCTAACGCTCAGTACTGGGCCGTTGAAAGTGCGACTGCGATTTCAGATTGTTGACCAAAATTATTGCTCTGGTAGAGAGCGATCCTTTTATGCCTATCTCTTAATGGGCAAGTTATTGGGAGTAAATAAAATGTTTCAAGGGTTTGTTCTGTTGGGTGATAAAACCACCCACGGTGGAGAAGTAACGTCTGCTTCATCCACCACATTCGTCAATGGCAAGCCTGTCGCATTGGTCGGCGACGAAGTGCATTGCCCGTTGCCAGGGCATGGCGTTAACCGGATTGTGGAAGGTTGCCCGGACTGGTCCGAGGGCAACCGCGCGATGGTCGTCAATGGCTGCCACTGCGAATGCGGTTGCCAGGTCATTTCCAGCGCGCCCGATTGCGGGGTGGCCTAGCCATGGGCTGGGATCGACAGGCACCCAAAGTCGTAGACGTTCCAGAACCGCCTGTGCTGGGTCGTTGGTTGTTGGCGGCAGTCATGGCGGTACTGATCTGCGCACTGCTGTTTTTACTGCATGCCTCCCAACAGGTGCCGTTGCTGCTTACGCTCAATATCTGGGCGCTTGCCGGTTCGCCGTTGCTGGTCTGGGTTCTGGCGTTCGGCGCGCGTGCCTATGCCCATGGGTGTGCGCTGAGCCGTTTTCAGTTCCTTGAAGAAGAGGCGCAAATTGCCCAGCACTCCTGGCAGGCCTGGGCGCAGCGCTACCTGGGCGTGGTTGCCGGTTGTGTAGTGCTGCCTGATCAAGTGTCTGCGAGCATATTGACTTCGCCCGGCGTTGACGTGCTTTCCCGAACAGGGCAAGCGCGGCGTATTTTGGATTTACCGGCGCAGACGCAACGGGCCTGCGCCGGTTTGCAGATTCTGATCCCGGCAGTGGTGCCGGCACTGCAGGCATTGCCCATGGGGCAGGCGTTACGGGTCACGCTGCTGAGTGACGTCGACCCCAGCGACTACGATGCTCTACGTAATGCCTGGCAACAAACCTGGAACCTCACGCTGGACCGGCCGATGCCCGCAACGCTCAACCTGGCGGGCGAACTGTCGTGCCAGTGGGTCGACGACACGTTGAAGGCCGCCAGCGCTACCGTCGAGTTGATCCTGGTACTACAGGTGCACGGCAAGGACGCGTACTCCGACGGGCTTGCCGCCCTGTTGCTATGCCCGGACAGCCTGGCAAGCGCCCTGGAACTGCCTATCGCCGCTGGCTTGTTGCGCCCAATGCCATTGAACATCGAGGCGCTGGACCGCGAGTTGCCGTTATTCCTGCAAACCCAATCCAGCGCCTGCCGGGCAACCGGCCTACTGGCCTACACCGTCTGCTGGAAGCCCCTTACCGGAAAATTGCTCGCCGTCGCTGGCGCCCAAGGCGCGGCACTCAACGCGACACAGCAGTGGTTTCAGGAAGGTGTTTGCGGGCGCTCGGGGCCACTCGGTCACTGGCTGGTGATTGCCCTTGGCGTGGAAGTGGTGCGGCATCAGCGCCAGCCTTTGTTGGTGTTGACGCGAGAGCACTCGCAGCACTGGATCAGCACGCTTACCACAGGAGAGTTGGCATGAAGGTATGGAGTCATTCATGGCGCCGAGCGGGGGCAGCGATTTGGATCGTTACACTGGTAGCCGCACTCGGTTGGGCGATCTGGCGGTATGGCGACCAGGTCGGGCTGGCTGAAAATCAGCCTAAGCTGTTGGCTTTTTTGCTGATCATCACCCTCGCAATGGCAGGCAATCTGTTGCCACGCTTATTGGTGCAGCTCAAACGTCAAAACCACCGCGAGCAGGGGCGGGTGGATAAGGTTTACCCCCCACAGGATGCTCGCATGCGCTCGCCGCGTCAGTCGAGTGTGGTGCTCTCCCAGCTACGCAACCACCTACGCAAAACCCACGGTCCCCTCTGGCGCCGCAAAGTCCGCTTGCTCCTGGTCATTGGCGAAGCCGCCGAAATCAATGCCATCGCCCCCACGCTGGCGGATCAGCAGTGGTTGGAAGGCCAAGGCACTGTGCTGCTATGGGGCGGTAGTACCCAGGCTTCGGTGGATGAGTCATTCCTCAAACAATGGCGCGGTTTGAGCCGTGGGCGTGCACTGGACGGCGTCGTCTGGGCACTCAACGCCACCCAGGCCGCCGATGATGCCGCGTTGGGCGCTGGCCTGTACCAGTTGCAACGCCTGGCTCGTAGCCTGCACTGGCAATTGCCGCTGCACCTCTGGCAGGTCTGTCACAGCCCATGGTCGCAAGACAGCCGTAAGGTGCAGCCGGTGGGCTGCCTGCTGCCCGGGCGCTTCTCGGCGACGGGGTTGGAAAATGCCCTGGCTCGCCTGGTTGAGCCGTTGCGCCGCGAGGGTTTGGCGCAGATCAATACGGCGATGCAGCATGATTTTTTGCTGCGCCTGTCCCGGGATTTTCAGGCTGAGGGCATTGCCCGTTGGCGTCATACGCTGGCGCCATTGTTCGGTAGTTTTACCGTTGGTGTGCCGCTGCGTGGGGTGTGGTTCAGCCTGCCTGTACGGTCCACTGAACATGATTCGAAAAATCATTGGCCGGTGACGACGGTGTGGAACGGCGTACTCGGTGGTAGCCCCTACAGACGTCGACTGGGCTGGAATGCACCGCGCGTGGTCTATGCAATGACAATGGGGTTGGCTTTGCTTTGGACGGCGGGCTTGCTGCTGTCATTCGCTACCCACCGTGTACAGATCGCCCAAGTGCAGACCTCGTTGGCGGCGATGCAGCAGGCGGGAAGTCGCGACGAACAACTGCTTGCGCTTAACGAGCTGGTGCGCGAATTGGCGCGCCTGGATTACCGCGCTGAACATGGCGCGCCCTGGTATCAGCGCTTTGGCCTCAATCAGAATCAAGACCTGCTGGCTACATTGTGGCCGCACTATGTCGACGCCAATAACCGCCTGATCCGCGACCCTGCCGCAGCCCAGTTGCAACGCCAACTCAACGCGTTGATCAGCCTGCCACCCGGCAGCGAGCAACGAGCCGAACGAGCCCAGGAGGCCCACGCGCAACTGAAGGCCTACCTGATGATGGCGAACCCGCAAAGGGCAGACGCAACGTTTCTGAACAAGGCCAAACCGCTGCGCGACGGCCTGTCGCCGAGCCTTTGGCAGTTCTATAGCGAACATCTGGCCACCCACCCCGCCTGGGCCATCACGCCCGACCCAAGGCTGGTCGCCCAGGCCCGACGGATCCTGCTCAACCAGCTAGGCCAACGCAACGCCGAAACCACCCTGTATCAGCAACTCCTCGACACCGCCGCTCATCAATACCCTGAGCTGTACCTGCACACCCTGCTCGGTGAAACCGCCGCCCAGGCGCTGTTCAACACCGACGCGAGCGTGCCCGGCGTGTTCACCCGCCAGGCCTGGGAAGGGCAGGTACGCCAGGCCATCGACGACATCGCCGAGGCGCGCCGTGAGGAAATCGACTGGGTACTCAGCGACAACCAGGCGGATATCGCCAGCGAGTTGACTGCAGATGAACTCCGCGAGCGCCTCACCGAACGTTACTTCCAGGATTACGCCAGCGCCTGGCTGAGCTTTCTCAACAGCCTGCGCTGGCAAGAGGCAAGCAGCCTTGACGAAGTTATTGACCAGCTAACGCTGATGAGCGACGTACGCCAATCCCCGCTGATTGCGTTGATGAACACCGTGGCCTATCAAGGCCAGGCCGGTACTCGCCCCCAGGCCCTGGCCGACTCGCTGGTGAGGTCGGCGCAAAAGCTGATCGGGCAGGACAAGGCACCGGTGATCGACCAGAGGGTCGACCTTCCCAGCAGCCCATTGGACGCCACCTTCGGCCCGCTGTTGGCGTTACTCGGCAAAGGCCCCGAGGGCAAGATCGCCGCCGATAGCCTGAGCCTGCAAGCCTTTTTGAACCGTGTAACCCGCGTACGCCTGAAGTTGCAGCAAGTCAGCAGCGCACCGGATCCGCTGGAAATGACCCAGGCCCTGGCGCAGACCGTGTTCCAGGGCCGCAGCATCGACCTGACCGACACCCAATCCTACGGCAGCCTGATGGCCGCGAGCTTGGGCGCGCAGTGGAGCGCGGTGGCGCAAACGCTGTTCGTACAGCCGCTGGAGCACGCCTGGCAACGGGTGTTGCAACCCTCGGCCGCAGGAATCAACAGCCAATGGCAACGCTCGATCGTCAGCCCTTGGAACGATGCCTTTGCCAGCCGTTATCCCTTTGCGGCCACCGCCAGCGACACCTCTTTGCCGATGCTGGGGCAGATGATCCGTGCGGACTCCGGGCGCATCGAGCAGTTTTTACAGCGGCAACTGAGCGGCGTGTTGCGCAAGGAGGGTAACCGTTGGGTGGCCGACCCGCGCCACAGCCAGGGGCTGCGTTTCAACCCGCAATTTCTGACTGCCATCAACCAACTCAGCGACCTGGCCGATTTGCTCTACACCGACGGTGGCATGGGCTTGAGCTTCGAGCTGCAAGGCAAGGCCGTGCGCGATGTGGTGCAAACCACCTTCATCCTCAATGGTGATAAACACCACTATTTCAACCAGAAGGAAAGCTGGCAGCGCTTCAACTGGCCGGGGCGCAGCGACTATCCCGGTGCGAGCCTGAGCTGGACCAGCGTGCACACCGGCGAACGGCTGTTCGGCGACTACCCCGGCACCTGGGGCCTGATCCGTCTGCTGGAAAAAGCCCAGGTCACGCCCTTGGATGACGGCGACAGCCGCTACCGCATGGTGCTCAAGGCGCCCGACGGTTTGAGCCTGGTGTGGCACTTGCGTACCGAGCTGGATGCGGGGCCATTGGCGTTGCTCAAATTAAGAAGCTTCAAGCTGCCCCAGCAGATATTTCTCAGCGAGTACGTCGCTGAAAACGGGGGTTTCCAATGAGCCTGCGCGCCTTGATCGCCCGTTGCCTGGGAGAACGTGATGCAGTGTCTGTCGCCCGTGAACAGGCCGCCCAATGGCAACCCTGGCTGGAGCCCATCAGCGCCGAGTCCCCGGTCGGTGAAGACCCCGGCTACGACGATGATTTCCAGCGCATGCGCGAAGAGGTCAACAAGCTCTCGGGCGCGGACGCCGAGCAGGTGGCCCTGTTGGCCGAGAAGCTGCTGACCCACAGCTGCAAGGACCTGCGCGTCGCCACCTACTACCTGTGGGCGCGCCTGCACCAGCGCGGCGAAGTCGGTCTGGCCGATGGCCTCAGCTTGCTGGCGGCGCTGGTGGAGGGTTTTGCCGACGCGGTGCTGCCCGTCCGCCCCAACAGCCGCAAGATGGCCCTGGAGTGGTTGGCCAGCGGTAAGGTGCTGGACACGCTGTCGTTGTACCCGGAAGTGGTCAAGGCCGAGGCTGAGCGCACCGCAGCGGCACTCGCCTGGTTGGAGCGCGGGCTGAACCTGTGGCCGCAGGAGCAACGCCCGGACCTGGCGCCGCTGTATGCCGCCCTGGCGGCGCGGCTGGCGCAATCGGGCGGCTTGGACGCAGTGGTGCCCCAGCACACCGTCAGTCAGGATTCAGCCGCAACCACTGCGATCAAATCCGGGCGCGACCTGTTGGACAGCAGCCGCGCCTTGGCCGCCTACCTGCGCGACCAACCCCTTGGCTGGCTGGCCGCTCATCGCCTGATGAAGAGCCTGCGCTGGGACACGGTGCATCAAACCCCGCCGCAAGAGGCGAACGGCAACACCCGCCTGACCCCACCCAGAAGTGACTACCGCGCACAGCTCAAACGCCTGTACCTGCAACAAAGCTGGACGGAGTTGATCGAGCAGGTCGAGCGCATCTATGCCGAAGGGGTCAACCATTTCTGGCTGGATTTGCAGTGGTACCTGTATCAGGCCCTGAGCAAACAACCCGCGCCGCAGGATCGCTGGGCCGATATCGCCAAGCGTGACCTGGGCATGTTCCTTGAGCGCCTGCCAGGCCTGGAAGTGCTGTGCTGGAACGATGGCAGCCCGTTCGCCGATGCCACGACCCGCGAGTGGATCACCCAGCACGTCAGCGGCAACCAACCCCGGCAATGGCTGCCCGTCGCTTCGGTGGCGCCCGTCACCGGCGATACCGACATTTTGTCCCTGGAGGGCGAGGCCGTGGCCCAGGCCGACAGTGACGGCGTGGATCAGGCGCTGGCCTGGCTGGCGGCACGCCCGGGCATCCACACCGGGCGCCAACGCTGGTTGCTGCGTCTGCTGATGGCGCGTGTTGCCGAGCAGTATGGCAAGGGCGACCTGGCCATTCACCTGCTGGCGGAGCTGGATGCCACGGCACAGCGCCAGGCCTTGGTCGAGTGGGAGCCGCAGCTGAATTTCGAGGTCAAGGCGCGCCTGCTCAAACTGTTGCGCGTGAAAGCCCAGCGCAATGACGCCGACAAACCCACCTTGGCGCGACGCATGGACACCCTGCTGGCATCACTGGTGGCCATCGACCCGGTCCGCGCCGCAGTGCTGTGCGGCTGACCTCTCTACATCAGGACTAATTCTGTGAGCATGGACAATCTGACACTGCGTTACTTCGACGCCGAAATGCGTTACCTGCGCGAGGCCGGCAAGGAATTCGCCGAGGCATTTCCGGATCGCGCAGCGCAACTCAACCTGGACAAACCGGGTGCCCAGGACCCGTATGTGGAGCGCCTGTTCGAAGGTTTTGCGTTCCTGATGGGGCGCCTGCGGGAGAAACTCGACGATGACTTGCCGGAACTGACGGAAGGCTTGGTCAGCCTGTTATGGCCGCATTATTTGCGCACCATTCCGTCGCTGTCGGTGGTGGAATTGACGCCCGGCCTCGCTCAGATGAAGGCGAGCGAGGTCATCCCCAGCGGCTTTGAAGTGCTGTCGCAACCCATTGGCCCGCTAGGCACCCGTTGCCGTTACACCACTACCCAGGACCTGACCCTGCGGCCGCTGGAGCTGGAATCGGTGGGGCGCGGCCATGAGGTGGATGGTCGTTCGGTGTTGCGCCTGCGCTTTGGCTGTCGGGCGTTGACCGACTGGAGCCAGATCGACCTGAACCGCTTGCCGCTCTACCTGAACGCCGACGCACCGCTGGCCAGTGCGCTGCATCAGGCGTTGACCCTGAATGCGCAATCGCTGCACGTGCGCTGGCCCGGCCAAACCGGACGTCAGCCATTTGCCGGGCATTTCGCGGCCAAGGGCTTTGCCGATGAGGACCGGCTGTGGCCCAAGGGCGACAGCGCCTTCAGCGGTTATCAGCTGTTGCTGGAGTATTTTTGCTTCCGCGAAAAATTCATGTTCGTGACCTTGTGTGGCTTGGAGCAGCTAAAGATTGAACCCGGCACCGACTGGTTCGAGATTGAAGTGATATTGCGTGAGTCCTGGCCGGCCAATTTCGACCTGAACCGCGAACACATCCGCCTGCACGCCGTGCCGGTGATCAACCTGTTCGCGCTGGAAGCCGACCCGCTGACCCTGGCGCCCCTGGAAACCGACTACCTGCTGCGGCCCATGCGCTTGCAGGACGGCCATACCGAGATCTACTCGGTGGACCGGGTGACCGCATCGCGCAATGCGGATCTCCAGGACTACGTGCCCTTCACCAGCTTTCGCCACAAGGGCGGAATGTTGCGCGACGAGGCGCCGGAACGTTACTTCCACACGCGCCTGAAACGCGCGGCCAATGGCTTGCATGACACCTGGTTGATCCTCGGCGGCGAGGGTTTCGACAAGGACCGCCTGCGTGGGCAAGAAAGCCTGTCATTGCGCTTGACCGGCACCCACGGCCAGCTGCCGCGCAAAGCCCTGCAAAGCACCTTGCTCGACACGGTGGCGAGTTCCACCCAAGCCAGCATACGGGTGCGTAACCTGTGTGCACCCACCCAACCCTGCTACCCACCCAACCGCGATCGTTTCCACTGGCGGGTACTCAGCCACCTGGGCTCCAACTTCCTGCCGATGCTCGACAGCGCCGAGGTCCTGCGCGGTACCCTCGCGTTGTACGACTGGACCGGCAGCGAACTCAATCGCCGGCGCCTGGCCGCGATTGCCGAGGTGCGTCATCACCTGGTGCAGCGGTTCGAGAAAGGCTTTCTGCTGCGCGGCGTGGATATCGAAATCACCCTGGATGCCAATGGCTTTTCCGGGGAGGGCGACATCAGCCTGTTCGGCGAGATGCTCAACCGCTTTTTCGCCCTGTATGCCGACATTCATCTGTACACCCAGCTCACGCTGATCCTGCAACCTACTGGAAAGTGCCTGCGATGGAACGAGAACCACAGTCAGCGTATTCCCGGCTGAAAGCCGGCGGTCTGCTCGACGCGCTAAAGGGCCAGGTCGCCGAGGCCAACCTGTACCGTTTTTGCCAGTTGCTGGAACAGGCCTTGCCGGGTCACCCGCCGTTGGGCAGCACCGCGCACCCGGCCGATGATGCGGTGCGCTTTCGGCCCGACCCGGGCATGGGCTTTGCGGCGGGTGAGTTGAAGGCGATTGAGACCGACGAACGCCACCCGCAGCACCCTGCGACGATACGCACCCGTCTGCTTGGGCTATATGGGGTTGATTCGCCGATGCCGACGGCGTTTCTCGATGACATCGCGCAGCGTCGTGAAGGGCATGAAGCGCTGGAAGCCTTCCTGGATATTTTCAACCATCGGATCTTCACCCAGTTCTACCGGATCTGGCGCAAATACTCCTACCCGGCAACGTTCGAAGCGGGCGGCACCGATGCCACCTCGCAATGCCTGTTGGGCCTGATCGGGCTTGGCATTCCGGGCACCGCGCGGCAGATCGCTACGCCGGTTTCACGTTTTCTGGCCTTGCTCAGTGTGATGCGCCTGCCCACGCGTAATGCGCAAGGCATTACGGCGCTGGTGACCTTATTGGCGCCCAATACTCAGGCGCGGGTGACTGCGCATTGGCCGCAGAAGATTGCGCTGGCGCGGCCGGCGAGCCTGTGCAAACGACATCCGGTGAGCTTGTCCCAGGGCACGCCGCTGGGCAGTGTCGGCCACGACGCCAACAGCCAACTGCGCCTGACGCTGGCAACCCAAGACCTGCAAGAAGCCAGTGGCTGGTTACCGGGCAACCCGTTGCACCGCGATTTGCTGGTGCTGCTGCGGGTCTACCTGGGGTGGCGCTGCACGGCAAAATTGCAGTTGTCACTGCCGGTGCGCAGCTTGCCAGTGCCGCTGCTGGGGCAGGCACCCATTCGGCTCGGCATGACCGGCGTGCTGGGCTTGGACGAGGCTGCGGAGCACGACACGCTCACGATCAACCTGGGCCGTTACCAAGGCCTTTCGATTAATGCTCACAACAGAGACACACAGCATGTTGCGTACCTTTATTAGTCTCATGATGCTCGCTGCGCTTGGCGGTTGCGGGTTGGTCCAGACCGTCGCAGATGGCACCACATCCACCGCCAAGGCGATCTTCTACACGCAGGTGAAAACCCTGCACCTGGACTTCAGCGCGCGTACGGCGCTGAACACCGATACCAAGGACCTGAACGGCGTCTCTGCGGCCACCCTGGTGCGGGTCTACCAATTGCGCGACAGCAAGGCGGTAGAGCAGGCGAGCTACGACGGCTTGCTGGCCGATGACGACCAACTGCTGGCCAGCGCGCTGCTGGACAAACACGCGGTGGTGGTACGGCCCGAGAAGGGCGCAAAGCTGAGCATGCCGCTCGATAAGGACGCCCGGTTCGTCACGGTGGTGGCGCTGTTCCGCAACCCCGATACCCAACTGCACACCTGGCGCCTGACGCTGGCGCGTGATGACCTCGACCCGGACCGCGCGCGGCTTATCGAGTTGGGAGACAACCGTTTGACCCTGCGGGCCCTCGCCAAGGACTGAGCCATGACCGAGTACAACCCCTCGCTCTACGAACGGCTGCTGCAGAATTTCGACGGTGAACTGGACCTGCACAGCGTCAGCGAGGAAGACCAACACACCCTGTCGGTGCTGGATAACCTGCAACGCATCCTCAACAGCCGCGCCGGTGCACTCAGCCATCTGCCGGATTACGGCCTGCCGGACATGGGGCGGATCCTGCAAGGGCTGCCTGCATCGGCCCATGACTTGATCGGCACGCTGACCGCCACGGTGCTCAAGTACGAACCGCGTGTGGCGGCGGTGTCGATTGACCTGCTGCCCCAAGCGCTGCCGGGCCATCTGGAATATGCCTTGGACCTGCAATTGAAGGACGGGCAGCGCGCGTTCTTCGCCAGCACCTTGACGCCCGACGGCAAGGTACTGATGCGCCACCTGAAACGACAGCACTCCCTGTTGAGCCGATAACGCAAAGGAAGCCTGATGACGGCGTTGTTTGAGATGCGAATTCGAGTCGGCGGCGATCCGCGCGGCTTCAATGAATTTACCGCCCTGCGCGAGGAGTTGGCCAAGCTGAATCACCCGGCCTGCCCGGATGTGGATTGGGCCAAGGTCGAACAACTGTGCCTGGCGCTGTTCGAGCACAATGGCGCGGAACTGTATTCGGCCTGTTTTTACGCCTTGGCCCGCGGCCAACGCCACGGGCTGGAGGGCGTCACCCAAGGCGTGGTGCTGCTGGAAGCATTGAGCCGCGAATGGGCTCGGCTGTGGCCGCTGATGGAAACTGCGCGGCTGGACTTGCTGGGATGGTTGTTCGACCAACTGCAATTACTCCTGCGCAGCCTGGTAATGGCCGCACACAGTGGGCCTGCGCTGGTTCAGCTGGAGGTCGAGCTGGCCCGTTTACACGCGCGTTTGCTGCCGCATCTACCCACGCCGCTGCTGACACTTGAGGCTCTGCGAAACCAGCTCGGCAGCTGGGTCCAGCGCTTGGAGCCGCAGCCCGCGACGGCCGAGAGGATGCTTGCGCCTATCAGGTTGATGACGCCAACGCCGGTGGTCATTCTGCCACCGCCCGACGTGGAACTTCGCGGGTGGAGCCTGGCGGCATGGCTGACAGCCGGGGCATTGATCGTTGCGCTGGCGGTTGTGTTCGGCTGGCGCACTTGGCTGGCAGGCATCGACCCGCTGCCGCTCGCGCCCCTACGGCTGGATAGCTTGTCGTTGTTCGATGCCGGCAGCGCAACACTGAAACCGGACTCCACCAAAGTGCTGATCAATGCCCTGGCCGGCATCAAAGCCCAGCCGGGCTGGCTGATCGTGATCGCCGGTCACACCGATGCAACCGGTGCAGTGGAGCACAACCTGGCCCTGTCCCACGCCCGAGCATCCGCGGTGCGCGACTGGATGCAACGCATGGGCGACATCGCCGACAGCTGCTTTGCAGTACAGGGGTTTGCGGCCAACCAGCCGGTCGCCAGCAACGAAACAGAGGCGGGGCGTATCGCCAATCGACGTGTCGATATCCAGCTGGTGCCACAGGCGGGGGCCTGTGGGCAAGCCGCACGGGTGGGGGAAAGCTGACCACAAAGCGCTTACTTCAATGGCCCCACCACTTGGCGATACCGCTCCACACCCTGGGGCGTCTCCCGCACCAGGCTGATCTCCAACCCCAGCGGGTCCTCCCGCCGGTTCCCGCTCAACTGCCGCCAGCCCTTATCGGCCTCCCACACCCGCACTTGCAGATCACTGACCCCGGCCAGCACCACCACGCCGTCCTTGGCCGCCGGCAGCGGGAATCGATCCCGTGCCGGCGCTGCCGCGCGGTACAGGTTGTCGCCCTTGAGCCACCAGCGCACCCGTTGCAGGCCATCCCCCGCGACGGGGGCGCTGCGGATCACATCCAGCCGGAAGCCTTTGCTGTCGGAGCTGCGCACCGTCACGGCGGCCAAGCCTTCAGGCGTGGCGTCCGGGTCCTGTGCGCTCAGTTCGACGCTGGCGCGCAGGCTGATATCGCGTTGCATCTGGTTGAGTGCGCGCAACAGCACTTCGGTCTGTTCGGTGCTCGCCTGCAGGTGCTGATCGGCACGGGTGACGCTGTCGAGGCCGCGCCAGGCGATCACGCTGACGATGGCCATGAGCATGATCGCCACCATCACCTCGATCAGGGTAAAGCCTTGCTGGGACTTGTTCATGGTTGGGCTACCACGCGCATCAAGCCGGCAGCATCGCGTTGCAGGCTGAGGCTGTGTTGGCCGTCGGAGAGCACCACGCGCAGCGGCGGGCTGATCCATTCGGCGTCGAGCACCAGGGTTTGCCGAGGTTCAACACTGATCTGCATCGGCGTGCTTTCCCATAGGCGCGGGCGCAGTTGGGCGTCGGCCTGGAACGTCTCGGTGGCGCTGCCGTCGTCGCTGCGGCGGTTGAAGCGAAAGCCCTTGGCGTCAGCGCGCCAGGTGATGGGCCGGCCATCGGCACGGGCTTCGGCCTGGGCGATTTGCAGCAACTGGCTCAGGCGCTCGGCATCCTTGCGCAGCAGGTGCAGCGGGTCGGGCTTGATGGTGAGGCTGATGGCGGCACTGGCGATGCCGATGATCACCAGCACCACCATCAACTCAATGAGGGTGAAGCCTTGTTGTTTCATCGATGGGCCTCAGGCTGAAATAAAAACGTGCGAATTGGTCTGTAGGCTGGTGCGACGGACAAACAGGAGGTCCCACCCATGGCATTCGCCCTTCGTTTTTCACCGGCCCACGGCGTGCAGGCATTGGCTGTGCTGGCGGCATTGGCCGGTGTAGCGGTATGGACGCCGCTGTTGCTCACATCCGCCGAATCCCACACACCACCGGCCACGCCGCAGGCGTTGGCGGCGCGCAGCGATAACCCGGCGTTGCAATGGTTTTCCAATGCGCCGACGGCGTTGCAGGTCAAGGTCACCGGCGTGCTGGCCGGCGCACGGGGGGCGGTGGCGATCCTCAGCCTCAACGACGGCCCGCCGCGCAGCTTTCTATTGGGCGAGCGGCTTGGCCCGGGCGTGCGGTTGACGGCCATTGCCGGCGACGGCGTAGAGATCGAGCGCGGTGGCGAGAAGCTGCGCGTCAACCTCGACAAGTTGCCGGAGGGGCCGGCGTTGCCGCGGCTCACTCGGCCATGACCTGGGTGTCCAGGCGCGCCAGGGGCGGCGCGTCACGGCTGGCATCACGCACCAGTACATTGACCTGAAACAGCCGGCCATCGGCATTGATGGTTTGCTCGCAGCGCAGCTTCAAACGGCCCTGGTCACACTCGAAGGTCTGCTTGCCGCTGCGCAAGTGGCCTTGCAGGCGCAATTCCGCCAGGCGGCTTTGCGCCGCCAGCAAGGCCATGGATTTGTCGCGCAACAGCCCGTTGCTCTGGGTCATCAACCCGGCCACGCGCACGGCGGCGGCCATGGCCACGGCGATGATCGCCAGCGCCACCAGCACCTCGATCAGGGTAAAGCCTTGCTCCTTGCGACGGCTGTACATGGCGCTCTCAAAGGCCGGAAACAGGCCCGCAGACTAGCGCCGGCAGTTGACCGATTGGCGACCGAAACTCCCGAGGATTTTCAATACGACTGACATATGTTCTTGCAACACTGCGCCACGAAATGCACCCAAGCCAAGGAATGTCGAGATGGATATCGCGCGCCTAACAACCCCATTGCCAGGCCCTCGCGGCCAGCGTGGCTTTACCTTGATCGAGATCATGGTGGTGGTGGTCATCCTCGGGATCCTGGCCGCGATGGTGGTGCCCAAGGTCCTCGACCGGCCGGACCAGGCGCGGGCCACGGCGGCCAGGCAGGATATTGGCGGCTTGATGCAGGCATTGAAGCTCTATCGCCTCGACCACGGCACTTACCCGAACATGAACCAGGGCCTCAAGGTGCTGGTGGAGCGCCCGGCGGATGCCAAGAACAGCACCTGGCGCGCCTACCTCGACCGCTTGCCCAACGACCCGTGGGGCAACCCGTATCACTACCTCAACCCGGGCGCCAACGGTGAAGTCGATGTGTTCTCCCTCGGCGCCGACGGCCAACCGGATGGCGACGGCGTGAATGCCGATATCGGCTCCTGGCAGTTGTAAGGCCCGCCATGAACCGGTATTCGCCCACAGCGGCGAAGCAACGCGGCATGGCGATTATCAGCGCCTTGCTGATCGCGGCGGTGGTGGCGGTGCTGGCCGGCGCCATGCTCACGCGCCAGACCGTGTTCACCCGCAGCCTGGAAGCCGAGCAATTGCGCATCCAGGGCCAGTGGCTGTTGCAGGGTGGCCTGGAGCGCAGCCGGCAGCTGCTCTGGGACGCGCGCCAGAAGGACGTGCTCACGCGCCTCGACCAGCCCTGGGCCCGCGCCCAGGGCGGCGCGTTCGAAGGCCGGATCGAGGACGAGCAGGGCAAGTTCAACCTGCGCAACCTGGTCAACCGTCAGCAGCTGGACACCGAGCAACTGCAGAGCTTTGAGCGCCTGTGCCGGTTGATCGGCGTCGACCCGGCCGTGAGCCGACGCATCAGCCAGCGGGTGATCGCCTCGTATGACCGCACCGACCTGCCGGCCAAATACCCGATGCTGCGCAGCCTCGACGACTTGAGCGGCATCGAAGGCCTCGACCCGGCGCTGTTGCGGCGCATGCAGGCGTATATCAGCGTGTTGCCCGGCATTACCTGGGTCAACGGCAACACCGCCAGTGCCGAAGTGCTCAGCGCGGTGGTGCCGCAGCTCAGCCTGGCCCAGGCCCATGGGCTGGTGGCCGAGCGTGATGGCGGGCATTGGTTTATCAACCGCGGGGATTTCGTCAACCGCTTGCACTTGCCGCAGGTCAATGTGGACGCCGTGCAAGTGGGCATTACCAGCGAGTGGTTTCGCCTGCAGGGCCAGGCGCGGCGCGAACAACGTCGGGTGACGCTGGAGGCGCTGCTGCACCGGCCCGAAGACCGTGCGCCACGGGTGATCTGGTCGCGGGTGGGGGTATGAAACGCCTGCGCATCGGCTTGCCGCCGCTCGCTGAGCTGAGCCTGGAAAGCCCGGTGACTTTTGCCTGGCTGGAGCGCGGCGTGGTGGTGGATGAGGGCCACGCCAGCCTGGCGCAGTTGGGCAAGCAGCGCCAGGCGGTGGAGTGCTTTCTGCATCCGCGCGACAGCCTGTTGACCAGCCTGGAACTGCCGCCATTACCCGCCGCCAGAACCGCCGCCGCCGTGGCCTGCGCCGCGCAGGCGCTGATCCTTGGCGCAGTGGACCAGATGCAGGTTGCCCACGGCCCGCGCGAAAGCGATGGGCGCGTGCAGGTCGGCTGGGTGTCCAAGGCCGGGCTGGAGCAACTTGGCCAGGTGCTGGCCCAGGCGCAGCTCAAACTGCGCGGCCTGTACCCGGCATCCCATGCCTTGCCAGTGGGCGCTGCGGCGTTGCACGACGGTTATCTGCTGACGCGCGACAGCCTGCAACAAGGCGCGGTGCATCCGTTGGGGTTGCAAGCACTGGATATGCCGCTGGTGGATGCGGCCCAGCGTTGGAGCGGGCCGGTGCCGGCTTGGGGCTTACAGGTGCGCTTCAGCCAGGCCGCCAGTGGCGGCTGGGGCAGGGCGCTGGGTTGCGTGGCGCTGGCAGTAGCGATCTGGACCCTCGGCCTCAACCTCTACGCCGCGCGCCAGGTCGATGAAGGCCAACGGCTCAAGGCGTTGATGAGCCAGCAGGTGCGCCAGGCGTTTCCTCAATTGCCGGTGGTGCTCAACCCGTTGCAGCAGGCTCGCCAACAGTTGGCCGCGCGCCAGAGTGGCGCGGCGGCCGACCCCGGCCAGCGCTTTACCAGCCTGTTGCAACTGGCGGGCAGCAACCTGCTGTTTATGGTCGGCAGCGTCGACAGCCTGAGTTTCGAACAGGGCCGCCTGCACCTGGCGCTGCTCGCCGACAGCCGCAACCCGGCGGCGGTCGGCGACTGGCAGGCCGCGCTGGCCCAGGCAGGGTTTGCCGCCGAACGCGATGAGCGTGGCTGGAGCATTGGCCCGGCGCAGGCGGCGGAAAAACCGGAGGCCGGCGATGAATAAACTCCAGCGTCTGCGCAGCCAGTCCCAGGTGTTCTGGGGCGGCCTGGCCCTGCGCGAAAAACGCTTGTTGAGCGGCGCAGGATTGGTGCTGGCGAGCCTGTTGACCTGGCTGGTGCTGGTGCAGCCGGCGTTGAAAAAAATCGATTACTGGCAGGCCGAAACCCCCAAATTACGTGCCCAGGCCGCCGCCTTGCAGGCGTTGTTGCAGGACGTCGCCGCGCCTCGGCGGGCTGACGAAGCCGCGATGCGCCAGGCTCTCGAAAGCGCTGGCTTGCAGGGGCATTACCAGCTGCAGGCATTGGAACCGGGTGGTTGGCGGCTGACCTTCGACAATGCTCCGGCCGATGCCGTGGTCGGCTGGTTGTTGGGCAGTCCCCGTTCCTTTTCTTTGGACGTGTCCGAAGCGCGTTTGCAGCGTGCCCCGGATGGCGTCGATAACTCGGCCGGCACTGTGTCCGGGACCGTTCGCATGGATCAGGCGCTTGGCGCTAAGGAAGCTTCATGAAGTGGTCAGTCCCCCCGTTTCGCACCGTCGCGCCGCTGCTGTTGCTGGCCTTGAGTGCGTGCAGCAGCCAGCAGGCGGCCAAGCCGTTGCTGGTGGACAGCGAACTCGGCCAGCCCCTGGCCGACACCCGCCGCAGCGGTGATAGCGTGCTGGATCGCCAGCGTGAACCGCTGCCCAGGCCCGCCGTACAACACCCGGTAACCTACAGCGCCCGTGGCCACGCACCGGCGGCCGTCAAGGCGCGCAACCCGCTGGGCGAGCAGCCGGTGCAGCTGAATTTTGTCGAGGCGGATATACAGGCGGTAGTGCGCGCATTGTCCCGCGCCACCGGCCAGCAATTTTTGGTGGACCCACGGGTAAAAGGCAACCTCACCCTGGTCAGCGAAGGCCAGGTGCCCGCGCACCAGGCCTACGACATGCTGCTGGCGGCGCTGCGCATGCAGGGTTTCAGCGTGGTGGACGTAGGCGGCGTGGCCCAGGTGGTGCCGGAGGCCGATGCCAAGTTGCTCGGCGGCCCGATGTACAGCGCCGGCAGCAGTGGCATGCAGACCCGCACCTTTCGCCTGCAATATGAAAACGCGGTGAACCTGATCCCGGTGCTGCGTCCCATTGTGTCGCCGAACAACCCGATCAACGCCTACCCCGGCAACAACAGCATTGTGATCACCGACTACGCGGAAAACCTCGCGCGCGTGGCGCAGATCATCAATGGCATCGACACCCCGAGCGCCATCGACACCGACGTGGTGAAAGTGCAGAACGGCATCGCCGTGGACATCGCCGCCATGGTCGGCGAACTGCTGGAAACCCAGGGCGCCGACCAGACCCAGAAGATCAACGTGGTCGGCGACCCGCGCTCCAATTCGATCATCATCCGCTCCGGCAGCCCCGAGCGTACCGAGCTGGCGCGCAACCTGATCTACAAGCTCGACAACGCCCAGAGCAACCCGAGCAACATGCATGTGGTGTACTTGCGCAACGCCCAGGCCGGCAAGCTGGCCCAGTCGCTGCGCGGGCTGCTGACCGGCGAGAGCGATTCGGGCGTGAGCGACGATGCGCGCGGCAAGCTCAGTGCCATGGGCGGCAACAGCCAGAACAGCCAGGGTACGAATAACGCGCAAAACAGCAGCGGCACGCCCACCGGCAGTGGCAGTGGCGTGCAACCGGTCTATGGGCAAACCAGCGGTTCCAGCACCGGTTCCGGCAGTACCGCCAGCGACCAGGACACCGCGTTCAGCGCCGGCGGTGTGACCATCCAGGCAGACGCGACCACCAACACCTTGCTGATCTCCGCACCGGACCCGCTGTACCGCAACCTGCGCGAAGTCATCGACATGCTCGACCAGCGCCGCGCCCAGGTGGTGATCGAGAGCCTGATCGTGGAAGTCGGTGAAGACGACGCCACCGAGTTCGGCGTGCAGTGGCAGGCTGGCAACCTCGCCGGCAAGGGTGGTTTCGGCGGCGTGAACCTGGGCGGCAGTGGTATCAATGGCACGCCCACCAGCCCCACCAGCATTGATGTGTTGCCCAAGGGCCTGAACATCGGCCTGGTCAACGGTACCGTGGACATCCCGGGGATCGGCAAGGTCCTCGACCTCAAGGTGTTGGCCCGCGCGCTGAAGAGCAAGGGCGGCACCAATGTGCTGTCCACCCCGAACCTGCTGACCCTGGACAACGAAGCGGCGAGCATTTTTGTCGGGCAGACCATCCCGTTTGTCACCGGCAGCTATGTGACCGGCGGCGGGGGCACCAGCAACAACCCGTTCCAGACCGTGCAGCGTGAAGAGGTGGGCTTGAAGCTGAACGTGCGCCCGCAGATTTCCGAGGGCGGCACGGTGAAGCTGGATATCTACCAGGAGGTCAGCAGCGTCGACACACGGGCCTCGGTGGAGGCGGGCACGGTGACCAACAAGCGCGCGATCGATACCAGTATTTTGTTGGATGACGGGCAGATCATGGTGCTCGGCGGCCTGCTGCAGGATGGCTATAGCCAGAGCAATGATGCGGTGCCGTGGCTGTCGGATATTCCGGGGTTGGGGGCGTTGTTTCGCAATGAGAAGCGCAGTGTGACCAAGACCAACTTGATGGTGTTTTTGCGGCCTTACATTATTCGCGACAGTGGGGCGGGGCGCAGTATTACGCTGAACCGCTATGAGTTTATGCGCCGGGCGCAGGGTGGGTTGCAGCCGGAGCATAGTTGGGCGATGCCGGATGTGCAGGCGCCGCAGTTGCCGGCGGTGGAGAAGGCGATACCCGGGGTTGTGGGGCCTCGGGCGGTGATTCGGGCGGTGCCGGTCCAATGATTGTTTACGGTGTACATATCCGTTGCTGCGGTAACGGCGGCTTAGGGTTCCGCTCTTACAGCGGGTCACTTTTGGCAAACGCCCCAAAAGTAACCAAAAGGTCTTCGCCCCACCACTCGGTGCCTCGCTTAGGCTCGGCATGCCCGAACGCAGGCTTGAATCCGTGGGCCGCCGCGATGGGCCATCCTTGGCCCAGCGCGGCTAACCCGGCGTCCTGCCGGGTTACCCACGGATTCAAGCCTGCGTTCGGCCAGCGTGGTTTACGGGGCGCTCTCAGATCAAAAGCCACAGCGCGGGGGCCTTATAGCCGACCGGTTTCTCTGGTGGCCCTCCCACATTTGATCTCCACCTGTCAGATGCACCGCGACCGGCTTTTGATCTGCTTTGCTTTTGATTTTGATCTTGGGCGCCCCGTCAAACACGCTGGCCGGAATTCGACATTGATTTGGGGGGTAAACCGGCAGGGATGCCGGTTTAGCCGCCCCGCGCCATGGATGGCGCGTGGCGGCGGCCCCCCAAATCAATGTCGGATTACGGGCACACCGAGCCTAGGCGAGGTGCCGAGTGTTGGGGCAAGAGCCCTTTGCTTACTTTGGGGCTTTTCCAAAGTGAGTCGCCGTAAGGGCGAAACCCATAGTGGCCATTACAAAAAAACCGGATATGTACACAGCCAAAAAGGCCCAACCCAATGAGCCTGCTCCCCTACGCCTGGTCCAAATCCCAACGCATCCTCCTGCGCCCCAGCGCAGAAGGCCTGCTGCTAACGGTATGCCCCTCCACCCCCGGCTGGTCGATCAGCGAAGTCCACCGCCAGTTCGGGCAAACCCAGCTGGAACACGTACGCGACGACGAACTCGACGGCCTGCTCACCAGCGCCTACGCCGATACCGGCAGCGCCGCCGCCGTGGTGGGCGCGGCCGAAAACGAAGTCGACCTCGACCGCCTGATGCAAGACATGCCCGAAATCACCGACCTGCTCGACACCCAGGACGGCGCCCCGGTGATCCGCATGATCAACGCCTTGCTCACCCAGGCCGCCCGCGACGAGGCCAGTGATATTCACATCGAGCCCTACGAAACCCACTCCGTGGTGCGCTACCGCGTCGACGGCACCCTGCGTGACGTGGTCTCACCGCGCAAGGCATTGCATGGCGCGCTGGTGTCGCGCATCAAGATCATGGCCCAGCTCGATATCGCCGAAAAACGCTTGCCCCAGGACGGTCGCATCGCCCTGCGCGTGGCCGGGCGGCCGATTGATATCCGGGTGTCCACGGTGCCCACCGGGCATGGCGAGCGCGTGGTGATGCGCTTGCTGGACAAACAGGCCGGGCGTTTGCAGCTGGAAACCCTGGGCATGGAGCCGCAACTGCTGGCGCGCCTGGATACGCTGATCCGCCAGCCCCACGGCATCGTGCTGGTCACCGGACCCACCGGCAGCGGCAAGACCACCAGCCTGTACGCCGCCCTGGCGCGGCTGGATGCGAGCACCAGCAATATCCTCACCGTGGAAGACCCGGTGGAGTACGACTTGCCGGGCATCAGCCAGATCCAGGTCAACGCCAAGATCGATATGACCTTCGGCCTGGCCCTGCGCGCGATCCTGCGCCAGGACCCGGACATCATCATGATCGGCGAAATCCGCGACCTGGAAACCGCACAGATCGCCGTGCAGGCCTCGCTCACCGGGCATTTGGTACTCGCCACCTTGCACACCAACGACGCGGTGTCGGCGGTCAACCGCTTGATCGACATGGGCGTGGAACCCTTCCTGCTGGCGTCGTCGCTGTTGGGCGTGTTGGCCCAGCGCCTGGTGCGCCGGCTGTGCCCGCACTGCAAGCAGGAAGACCCGGCCGCGCCCGGCACCTGGCGCCCAGTGGGCTGCGCGCAGTGCAACCAGATCGGCTACAGCGGGCGTACCGGGATCCATGAGTTGTTTTGCGTCGACGATGACGTGCGCAGCCTGATCCACAACGGCGCCGGCGAGCGGGATCTACGCCTGGCCGCACGGCGTGCCGGCATGTTCAGCATGCGTGAAGACGGCGAGCGCTGGGTGCGCAGCGGCGCCACCGCACCCGAAGAAATCCTGCGCGTGACACGGGACGCCTGATGAATCGCTATCGCTATGAAGCCGCCGATGCCAGCGGCAAGGTCGAGGCCGGGCACGTGGAGGCTGACAGCCAGAGCGGCGCATTTGCCGCACTGCGCAGCCGGGGCCTGACCGCGTTGCTGGTGCAGGTCGAAGGCGGGCAGCCAAGCGCTGCCGGCAGCAGCCTGTTCAGCGCCAAGCTGTCGGACAACGACCTGGCCTGGGCCACCCGGCAACTGGCGAGTTTGCTGGGGGCCAGCCTGCCATTGGAGGCGGCACTGAGCGCCACGGTGGAGCAGGCCGAGAAAAAACACATCGCCCAGACCCTGGCCGCGGTACGCGCCGATGTGCGTGGCGGCATGCGCCTGGCCGATGCCTTGGCCGCACGGCCCAGGGATTTTCCGTCGATCTATCGCGCGCTGATTGCGGCGGGGGAGGAGTCCGGTGACCTGGCCCAGGTGATGGAGCGCCTGGCCGACTACATCGAGGAGCGCAACAACCTGCGCGGCAAGATCCTCACCGCGTTTATCTACCCGGGCGTGGTGGGGCTGGTGTCGATCGGCATTGTGATTTTCCTGCTCAGCTATGTGGTGCCCCAGGTGGTCAGCGCGTTCTCCCAGGCACGCCAGGACCTGCCGGGGCTGACCCTGGCGATGCTCAATGCCAGCGATTTTATTCGCGCCTGGGGATGGCTGTGTTTTGTCGGCATGCTCGGCAGTTTCTGGGGCTGGCGCCTGTACCTGCGCAACCCGTTGGCGCGCCTTAACTGGCACAGCCGCGTGCTGCGCCTGCCACTGATCGGGCGGTTTGTGCTGGGCCTGAACACGGCGCGGTTTGCCTCGACCCTGGCGATCCTCGGCGGCGCCGGTGTGCCGTTGCTGCGCGCCCTGGAAGCGGCGCGGCAAACCCTGTCCAACGAGCGTCTGAGCCAGTGCGTCAACGACGCCACCGCCAAAGTGCGCGAAGGCGTCAACCTGGCCCCGGCGCTGGCGGTGGAAAAGGTCTTTCCGCCGGTGTTGATCCACCTGATAGCCAGCGGTGAAAAAACCGGTTCGCTCCCGCCAATGCTGGAGCGCGCGGCGCAGACCTTGTCGCGGGATATCGAACGGCGCGCCATGGGCATGACCGCGTTGCTGGAGCCGCTGATGATCGTGGTGATGGGCGCCGTGGTGCTGGTGATTGTGATGGCGGTATTGCTGCCGATTATCGAGATCAACCAACTCGTCACCTGAACACACCACAAATCAAAATGTGGGAGGGGGCTTGCCCCCTCCCACATTTTTTACTGTGTTTCTTCAGTAGGTCCCCAACCTCGGGTTCCTCATTCCGTCATGTTCCACCCCCCCGCCACACGGCCCGCGCTGCCTGCAGCCCAGTGCCGCAAAACCCTGCTGAAACCCCGCTGTCATCTGCCCCCAAACCGCTCAATTGCATGACCAAAACACCCGAGAATCTTTTTGAAAATCAACGCCTTCCTCCCGAGGTTTTTTCGTTTTGCTGTCATCGGAAGCTGCCAAATTCCCTACCCATGGCCTCACCCCTCGCCACCCCCGCAAGCCGGCTTGGGACCGAAGCCATGGCGTCATGCAAGAGCCATCTACCCCCAACGTACAAACACGACGAAAGGAGCTTCTTCATGTTTAAGCGCAACGTTCTCGCGGTATCCATGACCCTCGCTGCCCTGTGCTCGGCACAGGCTGCAATGGCTGACATCAACGGCGGCGGCGCCACCTTGCCACAGCAGCTGTACCAGACCGCCGGTGTACTCACCACTGGCTTCGCCCCTTACATCGGCGTAGGCAGCGGCAACGGCAAGGCGGCCTTCCTGAACAACGATTACACCAAGTTCGTGGCTGGCGTGACTAACAAGAACGTGCACTGGGCAGGTAGCGACTCCAAGCTGACTGCTGCTGAGCTGTCGACCTACGTCAGCGCCAAGCAAGCGACCTGGGGCAAGTTGATCCAGGTGCCTTCGGTGGCCACTTCGGTCGCCATTCCTTTCCGTAAAAGCGGTGCCAACGCTGTTGACCTGAGCGTACGCGAGCTGTGCGGTGTGTTCTCCGGCCGTATCACTAACTGGAGCGGTATTTCGGGTGCTGGCCGTTCTGGTCCGATCACCGTTGTCTATCGCAGCGAAAGCAGCGGCACCACCGAGCTGTTCACGCGCTTCCTGAACGCCAAGTGCGCTGAAACCGGCACGTTCAACGTGACCACCACGTTCGGCACCAGCTACACCGGCGGCTTGCCGGCCGGCGCTGTTTCCGCCACCGGCAGCCAGGGCGTTATGAATGCCCTGAACGACACTTCGGTAGCTGAAGGCCGCATCACTTACATGAGCCCGGACTTCGCCGCGACCACCCTGGAAGGCCTGGATGACGCCACCAAAGTCGCTCGCGTGGGTAAAGACGTAGCAAACGGTATCGAAGGTGTTTCGCCGGCTCCGGACAACGTTTCCGCTGCTATCGACCTGGTTCCGGTGCCTAACGACCCAGCCAGCCCGCTGGATGTGACCAACCCTGACAACTGGGTGCCAGTGTTCGGCAAAGATGGCGTGGCCGGTGTCCAGCCGTATCCGGAATCGGGCTACCCAATCCTGGGCTTCACCAACCTGATCTTCGGCCAGTGCTACGCCAACGCGGGTCAGACCACCCAGGTACGTGACTTCTTCGCCCAGCATTACGGCGAGACCGTCAACAACGATGCGGCCATCACGGCCAACCGTTTCGTGCCTCTGCCGGCTTCGTGGAAAACCGCGATCACCGACACGTTCCTGACCTCGACCAGTGCCCTGAGCATCGGCAAAACCAACGTCTGCAACGGTATCGGTCGTCCGCTGTAACCCACGCTTTCAACGACCTGCAACACCGATCAGCAACGGCCTGTGCCGTTGCTGATTTTTGCGTTTGGGCCCGCCGCTACCAGCCGTCTATGAACTTTGCGTGACAGAGGTTCGGTCCTGCCCCTCGCCAACCGCCTAACCCTCATACGTGAGCTTGTCTTGCCTCTGGCGAATAACAAACAAGGAAGATTCCCGATGGTCCGCTGCAAATCACCGGTTAACCTGAAAGCCCAAGAGACCGTCCTGCGCCTCAAACCGCTGGCCCAGGCCATTGCCTTGTTGATGGTGGCGGGCAACGCCCACGCGGCCACGGCGTTCAGTTCCAGCTGGTTTGCCGACAAAGGCGCGACCCAGGCGGCGACGGCGGCGCGGATCAGCGCCGGGCAGGTGCCGGGGATTCCGTCGTTGAACCAGCAGGCCAAGGTCAACCAGCAGTTGGCGCGCTCGATCAGTACCTTGAACACCAGCGTGGCGGCGATTGCCGCACAGCAGGCGGCGCAGGCTGCCGGGCGCCAGGCCGCGTTCGGGCAGGTCTCGACGATTCCCGACGGTCTGGGCAAGGGCGGCCTGCAGGTCGACAACAGCCTGACCCAGGGCTGGACCAACGCCAAGGGCCCGACCCAGACCCAGGCTGGCGGCAAGACCACGGTAACCATCGAGCAGACCGCCGACAAGGCGATCCTCAACTGGGAGACCTTTAACGTCGGGCGCAACACCACCGTGGATTTCCAGCAGCAGTCCAGCTGGGCTGTGCTCAACCGCGTCAATGACCCCGACTCGCGCCCCAGCGAGATCCAGGGCCAGATCAAGGGCGCCGGTACGGTGATGATCATGAACCGCAATGGCGTGGTGTTCAGCGGTACCAGCCAGGTCAACGTGCGTAACCTGGTAGCAGCGGCGGCAAACATCACCGATGAGCAGTTCACCCAGCGCGGCATTTATGTGGATGCCACCGGCACCCAGCCGACCTTCACCGATGCCGCGGGCAAGGTCGAGGTGCAGCGCGGCGCAGTGATCCAGACCCACAGCCCGGCCACCTCCACCGACGCCGGCGGCTATGCCTTGCTGCTTGGCAGCGAAGTGGAAAACGCCGGCACCATCAACACCGCCAAGGGCCAGACCACCCTGGCAGCCGGCGACAGCTTCTACATCCGCAAGGGTGTCGGCACCACCGGCAACGAGCGCTCCACCACCCGTGGCAATGAAGTGGCGACCAGCCTCAACGTCGGCAGCACGGCGGGCAAGGTCACCAACAGCGGCCTGATCATGGCCTCGACCGGCGACATCACCCTGACCGGCCACCAGGTCCTGCAAAACGGCGTAGCCCTGGCCAGCACCTCGGTGGACACCCGCGGCACCATCCACTTGCTCAACGCTGCCACCGACACCACCGGCAGCGTGACCCTGGGCGAGGGCAGCACCACCGCTATCCTGCTCGACAGCAGTGGCAGCACCGCGCTCAACAGTCAGAAGGGCAACGGCCTGGTCAACCTCGATGGCACGCCCGCCAACCTCGCCACCGGGTCATTCAACAACCTCAGCACTGTGGCCGACCGCACCGACCAGTCGCGCATCGAGATCGTCAGCGGCGGCACCGTGGACTTCCAGAAAGGCTCGATCACCCTGGCCACCGGCGGCCAGGTCGCGGTCAGCGCCGCCGGGCGCAGCCTGGTGCGTGATGGGGCGATGATCGATGTGTCCGGCGCGGTCGGCGTCAAGGTGTCGATGGAAGCCAACAACATCAAGATCAACGTGCAGGGCAACGAGCAGCGCGATGCGCCGGTCAACCGTGACGGCGGCCAATTGATCAACAACGATGTGTGGGTCGACCTGCGTGACCTGGTGTTCGTGCCCGCCGGCACCAACGGCTATGCCACCGATCGCTGGTACACCGCCGGCGGCTTGCTGGAAGTCGGCGGCTACCTCGGCACCCAGGGCCACTCGGTGGGCGAGTGGATGGCCCAGGGCGGCACCGTGACCTTCACCGGCAAGGACGTGGTGACCCAACAGGGCGCGCAGATCAACCTGTCCGGCGGCACCGTGGATGTGCAGGGCGGGTATATCCAGCAGACCTGGCTCAAGGGCCCGGATGGGCGCTTGTATGAGCTGTCCAACGCACCGGGCGACATCCTCTATTCCGGGATCTACAAAGGCTATGAAGACACCAGCGCGCGCTGGGGCCAGACCGAGTACTACTACAACCCGATGATCGCCAAGCAGCGTCGCTACGAGAGCGGTTATACGGTGGGCCGCGATGCCGGCAAGCTGGTGGTCGGCACCACCAGCGCGGTGCTCGAGGGCCAGGTGATCAGTGACGTGTTCCAGGGCGAGCGCCAGACCCAGGCACCGAACATCAACCTCGACGGTTACCAGCAGTCGCAGAAGGCCATGGCCCAGCGCGCGCAGTTGATCATTGGCGGCTACACGCCGGTGTACAACAAGACCACCGGCACCCTGCGTTATGCCTTGGGCGCCAACGCCGACGAGGTGTTGATCGCCGGCAGCACGCAGAAAATCGCCGCCGGCCTGGATCTCACCACCGCGCTGCCGGTGGATCGCCAGGGCAAGGTGGTGCTCGACAGCGAGCAGCTCAATGGTTATCAACTCGGCGCGCTCAAGGTGGCGGCGACCCAGCAGATCACCGTCAATGGCACGCTCAAAGTCGCGGACGGTGGCGATATCACCCTGTTCGGGCCAGGCGTGGCGATCAATGCCAACCTCACGGCCCATGGCGGCAGCATCAACGCGGGCAATATCCTCAGCCAGGTCGACCCGCTCAAAGCCGGGGCCGTAGGCGATACGATCCTGGCGGGCAACGGCGCCGTCACGGTGGCCGGCGGCGTCAAACTGGATGCCAGCGGGCGCTGGAACAATCTGGTACTGAACCCTACCGATACCAGCGGTGTGGCCTACGTGAATGGCGGCAAGGTCTCGCTGCGCGGCACCGGTGACGTGCACCTGGCGGCCGGCAGCGAGGTGGATGTGTCCTCCGGGGCGACCCTCGGCGTGGATGGCACCCTCAGCGGCGGCAAGGGCGGCGACGTGACTTTAGGCGCTCTCGGCAGCCTGGGCCTGGATGGCGAACTGCGCGGTTATGGCGTCACCGGCGGCGGCACCCTGGCCTTGCAGGCGCGTAAAGTGCAGATCGGCGACAGCGCCACTGCGCCGGCGGCCGACACCCTGCACCTGGCCGGCGACTTCTTCAAAAAGGGGTTTTCGGCCTACGACATCACCGGCAACGAAGGGCTGCTGGTCACCGACGGTACCCAAGTGGATGTCACCACCCCGGTCTACCGCTTTGGCGAGCAGACTGCAGCCACGCCGACGGGCAGTGACCCCGCCGCGGCCCTTGAGCGCTGGACCCCGGCGCTGTATCAGCAAGACGCCACCCGAGGCGTGCTGACCCAGCGCCGTGGCGCCAGCCTGAGCCTCACCGCTGGCCACCGCGATTCCACGCTGGCCGAGCTGGCCACCACGGCGCTGACCGTGGGCCAGGGCGCGGTGATCAATGTCGACCCCGGCCAGGGCATCAACCTGCGCAGCGTCGGCCAGTTGACCCTCAATGGCACCCTCAACGCCTGGGGCGGCAGCGTCAGCCTGGGCGGCTTGACCGTACAGGCCTCCGAACAGGCGAACGCCGCCGGCCATGGTCGCTCGATCTGGGTGGGCGAGAATGCGCTGATCGACGTCGCCTCGCGTGCGGTGACGGCGGTGAGCAGCCGGGGCGCGGTGTATGGCCAGGTGCGCAATGGCGGCTCGATCAGCATCGGTGGCGATATCAACCTGAGCACCGGCATTGCCAAGGCCAGCGACCTGTTTGTGGTGGTGCGCGACGGCGCGCGCCTGGACGCGTCCGGCACCCAGGCGGGGCTGGATATTCCAGGCCAGGGCCGGGTGCAGGTGGCGAGCAACGGCGGCAGCATCAGCTTTGCCTCCAACAACGGCTTGTACCTCGATGGCAGCTTCGTCGCCCGCGCCGGAGGTGCCGGTGCGGCGGGCGGCAGCCTGTCCCTGGCCCTGGAAAGCCCGTACTACGCCAAGAGCGCGGTGACCGACCGCGTGCTCAACGTGCGTGAACTGGTGCTCAGCCAGATCCATCAGGGCAGCGTACTGCCCGGCAGCGCGGACGCGGCGGCTGCCAGCCTGGAATATGGTCATGGCCGCCTCGGCGTGGACCAGGTCAGCGCCGGTGGCTTTGACAACCTGGCCTTGCTCAGCAATGGCCTGCTGAGCTTTGACGGTGATGTGTCAGTGAACATGGGCCAGAGCCTGCGGTTGTACAGCGGGGCCATGGGCCTGACGGAAAATGCCGCCGCCAATTCGCGGGTCAACCTGACGGCGCCGTACCTGCTGCTGGCGGGTATTCTCGCGCCGCTGGACCCTACCAAGGACCAATACCTGCACCCGGTACTGACCCCTGCCATGTCGAAACGCGACAGCCAGGCCGTGTTCAATGCCAGCGGCCACCTGATCGATGTGCGCGGCAACGTCTTGTTCGGTAATAACAGTAACCTGGCGCTGAGCGACGGCAGCCTGGTGGGCCTCGACCGGCGAGGCTTCGATGACGTGCAACTGACCAGCCAGGGCGACCTGCGCTTCCTGGCCGGCGCAGAGGCGAACGTGATTGCCACGGGGATCAGCACGCAGCTGATGACCCGCGGCGACATGACCCTGCGCGCGGCGCAACTGTACCCGGCGACCGAAGTCGGCGCACGCGTGCTGGCAGGCTACCTGGACGGGAACGCCAGCAATGGCACCGGCTTCAACTACGACCCCACGCGCAGCCTGACCATCGAGCGCAGCGGCGACAGCAGCGCGGCCATGCCGTATTCAGTATTCGGTCGCCTGCAATTGGGCGGCCCCACCATCAAGCAGGGCGGGGTGGTACGCGCGCCGCTGGGCTTGATCGAAATTGGCACCCTGGGTTCCAGCAAGGTCGAACTGCTGCCCGGTAGCCTCACGTCGGTGAGCGGCAAGGGCCTGGTGCTGCCTTACGGCGGTACGGTGGACGGCCAGACCTACCAGTACAACGGCAAGACCGTGACGTTTATCGGCCAGGGTGGTGGCAACAACGGCGGCGGCTTGATCGTCGGCTTGAAGTTGGGCGGCGAGTCCGTCCAGGTACTGCCTGGCGCTACGGTTGACCTGTCGGGTGGCGGCGAACTGCTCGGGGCCGGGTTTATTTCCGGGCGCGGCGGCTCCACGGATGCGCGCTACAACCCGCTGGTGCAGTTTGGCGCCAACGGTGGCTTTGTGTTGCCGGGGCTCGGCACCAACCCGGTCTATGCGATTGTGCCTGGCGCGCAGCCCGGCTATGCCCCCGTGGCGCCGGAGGGCGGCGCGGTAGACCCGCTGATAGGCCAGCAAATCACCCTCGGTGCAGGCGTGCCGGGGCTGGCAGCGGGCACCTACACCTTGATGCCTTCCACCTATGCCTTGATGCCGGGGGCTTTCCGGGTGGAAATCAATGGCCTGGCCGGGCTCGGGGGCGAAGGCGTGACCCAGGCCATGCGCAATGGCTCGTGGTCCACGGCGGGGCGTTTGTCCATCGCCAATACCGGGATTGGTAACAGCATCGCCAGCCAAGTGATCCTGACGTCGGCCGACACCTTGCGCCGGTATTCCCAGTACAACGAAACCAGCTACGCGCAGTTTGCCGTGGCCGATGCGGCCAGGCTCGGCGTGCCCCGGGCGTTGCTGGCGGTGGATGCCAAGACGTTGCAGTTGGCCTTGCGCCCGGGCGCGGGGGCAGAGGCCTTTTCGTTCCAGGGGATTGGTCGCTTCGAAGGGGCGCAAGGTGGCTACGGTGGCACGGTGTCGGTGATCAATGGGGACACGGCCGGCCTGGGCGGCGACATCGAAATCGTCGGCGCGGGCAAAGCGGCCACCCCTGACTTCATGGGGATCACCCTGCAGGCTGAAAGCTTGAATGCACTGGGCGCCGCGCGTCTGGTCATCGGCGGGATGATGGTGGTCAATTATGGCCAGGGCGGTAACTACGTCACGCTGGGTAACGGCGCTAACGCCTCCATTGTGGTGCGGGACGGGGCGAGCCTCGCCGCGCCCGAAGTGTTCCTGGTGACATCGACGGGCTCCATCGTGATGGAGCAGGGCGCCGCCATCAATACCATCGGGCGCGGCAAGGCCAGTTATGACGCGCGTGACGGTTTTGTCTACAACCTGACCAATGCGTTGGCGGTCTCCAATGGCTTGCTCAATGTGGTTGCAACCCCCTCACCGGACGTCAGCGGCGGGATTCAACTGGGCGTCTGCACCAGCGCGCCGTGCAGCGGGCAGACCGCGCTGTATTCCGAAGGCAGTATCGTCATCCTGACCGACACCACCTTGCAGATGAGCGACCAGGTGCGCTACGGCACCCGCCACCTCAACCTGGGGCTGACCAGCATCAACGTCGGTAGCCCGGAGGCGCTGGCCGCCGCCGCAGCGGCCAATCGCCTGCCGGCGGGCCTGACCCTCACCCAGCAAGTGCTCGACCGCCTGCTGCGCGGTGACACCCAGTTCGGCGCACCGGCCCTGGAAACCCTGCAATTGTCGGCGCGTAACAGCTTCAACTTCTACGGCACCACCACCCTCGACACCTATGACGCGGTGACCGGCAAGTCGCTGTTGAGCAACCTGATGCTTTCCGCCCCGGCGATCTACGGTTCGGGGGGCGCCAATGACGTGGCGACCATCCACACGGCCAACCTGATCTGGCAGGGCGCCGAGGCGGCTCCCGGCACGGTGGTGGCGGGCGGTGCGGGCACCGGCAGCGGGCGCCTGGATATCAACGCCGAGCGCATTACGTTTGGTTATGGCGAATTTGCCCAGGCCAGCACCACGGCCACCCTCAACCGCCTGGCCCTGGGCTTTGCCAACGTCAACCTGAATGCCAGCGAACGCATCACCGCCAACCACAAGGGCAGCCTCTCGGTGTACCAGAACCAGGGCGCCTACGACGCGATCAAGGGCTTTGCCTACAGCGGCGGCAACCTGAATATCCGCACGCCACTGATGACCGGCGAAGCCGGCTCGGTGAATAAAATCACTGCCGGTGGCGCCATTGATGTGAGTGCCTCGGCAGGGCCGGTGGGCACGGTGGAAGGCCTGGGCGGCGAGTTGTCGCTGCAGGGTGACAGCCTGCGCCTGGCCACCGCGGTGGTGCTGCCCAGCGGCAAGGTGACCCTCGGCGCGCGTGGCGATGTGGTGCTGACCGATAACGCCTCGATTGATGTGTCGGGTCGCGCCATCGCGTTCGATGACCTGACCAAATACAGCGCGGGCGGTGAGGTACTGCTGGAAAGCCGTGCCGGCAATGTGCGCCAGGCGGCGGGCTCGACCATTGATCTGTCGGCCACCTACAACCAGGCCGGCAAGCTGCGCGCCGTGGCGGTCGGAGACACGGCGGGTATCGTCGACCTGGCGGGCAAGATCGTTGCCGGCAGCAGCGGTTATTACGATGCTGGCGGCACCCTGGTGCCGTACCTCGCCGGTGCGGTGGACATCCAGGCCCAGCACCTGGGCGGCAGCGGCACCTTGAGTGACCAGTTCGCCGCGCTCAACCAGCGCCTCAACCAGGGCCAGGTCTATGGCGCACGCAGCTTCCAGCTCAAGCAGGGCGACCTGAGCATCGGCAACGACGTGAAAGCCAATACCGTCAATGTCTCGGTGGACAACGGCAGCCTGCTGGTCACCGGCCGCGTGGACGCCAGCGGCGAACGCGTCGGCAGCATCAACCTGGCCGGCAAGAACGGCCTGACCCTGGCCGGCACGGCGCTGCTCGACGCCCATGGCACGCAATTGCGCGTCGACAGCTACGGCAAGATCATCGATTCGCCGAACCGCGCCATCGTGGTCCTCAGCTCAGGCAAGGGCCAGTTGACCCTTGCCGACGGCCTGCGCATCGACCTGCGCCATGGCACTGAAACCGCCACCGGCAATGACGGGCGCAACCGTGGCACGCTGGAACTGAACGCGCCGCGCCTGGGCACCAATGACATTGCCATCGACGCCAGTGGGCGCCTGACGATCCAGGGCGCGCGCTCGATCGCCCTCAACGGCATGGCCACCTATGACGATGCACCGGTCGGGACCGACACGACAGCCACCGGCAGGCCGTATCAGGTCATCACCCAGAAATACCTGGATGACATACATAACAACCTCAGCACCCCCTACATCAACGCCGCGCTGAGCAACACCCACCTGACGCAGACCAAGCTGGCCGGCCTGAACAACGCCACCTACGGCGACACTTTCCACCTGCGCCCCGGCGTAGAGATCATCAGCAAAACCGCGGACGGCGACCTGGTCGTGCAGGGTGATCTGAACCTGTCCGGCTATCGCTACGCCAGCCTCAAGTCGCCCCAGGCAACCGAGGCCGGCAGCCTGACCCTGCGCGCCGGTGGCGACCTGAATATCTACGGCAGCATCAACGATGGCTTTGCAGCACCCGCCGCGACGGCCGATGACAATGGTTGGGTGCTGCGCGCCGGTGTCGACTTCACCGGTGGCACGGTGGTGGTGCCAGGCAACGGCGTGACCCTGGCGGATGGCACCACTTTCCCGGGGGGCTCGGTGCTCAATTTCGATATCTCGATCAAGGCCCGCAGCCTGCCGGCCGGCACGCGTTTGCCGGCGGCGGCCACCCTCAATGCCGCCCTGGCACTGCCGGCCGGCACCGTGCTGGCGGGGGCCGTACGGAACGCTGCGGGGACCGTGCTGTACCCGGCGGGGACGATATTGACCCAGCGCGTGAGTTTGCCTGCCGGCAGCATTCTGGATGCCGGCAACGTGCTGGTCAGCCTCACCAGCGTGCGCATCATGACCTGGCCCGCAGGCGTCGCGCTGCCGGGTACGTTGGGCAGCACCGCGACGGTGATCCTCAATGGCACCAGACTGCTGCCCCGTGGGGCGCTGTTGCCGGTGGGCACCAACGTCAAGTTGCCGGGCAATGCCGCCTCGGTGCAACTGCGGGTGCCGGGCGTGGATGGGCAAGGCAAGCTGTGGGCGGCTGCCCCGATGCTGCCCGAGGGTTCCCAGGCCTGGTCGATGCGCCTGGTGGCCGGTGCCGACACCCAGGCGGCCGACAGCCGTGCGCTGCAGCCGCAACCGCAGGCCGGTAACCTGCGTCTGGCCGACAGCCATTACGGCGTTTTCGGTCCGACCAATATCGTCGGCGGCAGCACGCGTTTCAGTGTGATCCGCACAGGCGCGGCAGACCTGGAATTGCTGGCCGCAGGCGACCTGAGCATGGAGTCGCTGTTCGGCGTCTATACCGCCGGCAATGCGGCCGCTGCCACCAGCGGCAGCCCGGCAGGCGCCTTGTTTCCGGACGGCGGTGGCAACCTGTTGCTGAAGGTGGGCGGTAATCTGACCGGCAACATTACCAACAAGGCGAGGAGTAGCCCCGGGCGCCCGGTGCCTTCCGATACCGGCCTGGACTCTGCCAACGTCGGCAACTGGTTATGGCGTCAAGGCAATGGACTGACCGGCAGCGCCGCACAACCCACGGCCTGGTGGATCAACTTTGGCTCCACGGTACCGCTGGCGGGCCTGGCCGACCGGATGGTGGGCTTTACCGGGTTCGGCACCATGGGCGGCGGTAACCTGAACGTCGAGGTCGGCGGCGATGCAGGGTTGCTCAAACCGCTGACCGGTTATGTGGCGGCCAACGTCAGCCCGCGCAGCACCGGCCTGGTGCTGGCGGTCGGCAGTACCGGGCGGGTCGCGGCCGATGGCAGCCTGCAACTCACCGGCGGTGGCGATATGAACGTGTGGGTCGGTGGGGCGGTAAACCCGGGCAGCCAGGTTACGCTGGATCACCTCAACGGCGTGGTGGTGGACTTGCGCGGGCATGTACAGCTGACGGGCGGCGCCCTGGGTAGCCTGACGTTGCGTTACGGCGCGCGGTCCGTGGATCAGAGCCCGGGCGAAATCCGCGCCTATGATTCGATGCGCTCGACCTCCGCGGTGGCGGCCGGTGGCTGGACCCTGATGCCGGGTGACGCGACCTTCAGCCTGGCCACCCGTGGCGACCTGGTGCTGCAGGATGTGGCTGACCCGGGCCGTGCGCCGCAGATGAATATCCTGGCGTATGAGAACAATGGGGTCAGCGGCCTTGGGCAGAGCTGGTTCAGCCTCTGGACCGACCGCACCGCCATCGACCTGTTTTCCGCCGGTGGCAACCTCACACCGCTGACCGATACCACTGAGTCGGATATGGCGGCGGTGTATCCCGCCACATTGCGGGCCGTCGCCGCCAGCGGCAGCCTGTATTACGGGCGTTCATCGGCCTTCAACAACGCCCCTCCACCCGACCCCAAGGCCCTGGTGCTGGCTCCGTCGGCCAACGGCCAGCTGCAACTGCTGGCAGGCGATTCGATCTACGGCGGCGACCTGACCATCAGCCGCTCCAGTGCAGCGCCGGATACCTTGGCGACCATCCTGCGTCCTGCCTTCCAGGGCTTTATTGGCGGGGTGCGTGACGTGGGCAGCGGTAATGTGTCGATCGACGGCAACGTGGCCCGCCTGGGCATTTCCTATCCGTTGTTCGCGTTCGGTCCCAACACCGCCAGCACGCAATGGGGGGAGGCGCTGGAGCCTGCGCGTTTCTATGCGATGAGCGGCGACCTGCTGGGGGTCAACAGTGGGCGTGTGCTCACCATGACCAACCCGGATGACGCCCGTTTTGGGCAGATCTATTACGAAGGCGCAGGCCCGGTCTGGATGCGCGCCGGGCGCGATATCGTCAGCAGTGGTACCGGCCTTGAGGGCGCGATTGGCGGAGACAACACCAACGGCAGGTACACCTACTCCGCCAACCTGTTCGTGCACAACAGCCCCACCGATATCTCCATCGTCAGTGCCGGTCGCGACATCCTCTACAGCAGCTTCAACGTCGCCGGCCCCGGCAACCTGGAAGTGAGCGCCGGGCGCAATATCCTGATGGACGACAAGGTCGGCATCACGAGCCTGGGCGCCGTGGCGGCGGGCGACACACGCCCCGGCGCGAGCATTGTGATGCAAGCCGGCGTCGGCCCCAACGGCCCGGATTACCTGCGTTTCGTCGAGGCCTACCTGAACCCCGCGAACCTGGCGCAACCGGGCGAGTCGTTGCAGGGCTCCAAGGTGGCCAAGACCTACGAAAACGAACTGGTCGGCTGGCTGGCCGAGCGTTTCGGGTTTGTCGGCAACAGCGAACAGGCGCGCACCTACTACGCCGCGCTGCCGGCCGAGCAGCAGCGGGTGTTCGCCCGCGACGTGTACTTCGCCGAACTCAAGGCCGCCGGGCGTGAGTACAACCAGGACGGCAGCGTGCGTGAGGGCAGCTATGTGCGCGGCCGTGCGGCGATTGCGGCGTTGTTCCCGAGCACGGATGTGGCCGGCAACCCGATCACCTATAAGGGCGATATCACGATGTTTGGTGGCGCCGGCGTGCACACCAACTTCGGCGGCTCGATCCAGATGCTCACCCCGGGCGGCAGCCAGACCTTCGGCATCGAAGGCGCGGCGCCACCGTCCACGGCGGGTGTGATCACCCAGGGGGCCGGCGATATCCAGCTGTACTCCCTGGGCAGCATCTTGCTGGGCCAGAGCCGCATCATGACCACCTTCGGCGGTTCGATCATGGGCTGGACCAGCGAAGGCGACATCAACGCCGGGCGCGGCTCCAAGACCACCGTGGTGTACACGCCGCCCAAGCGTGTCTATGACAACTGGGGCAATGTGGGGCTGTCGCCGTCGGTGCCGAGCACCGGCGCGGGGATCGCCACGCTCAACCCGATTCCGGAAGTGCCGGCGGGGGATATCGACCTGATCGCGCCATTGGGCACCATCGATGCGGGCGAGGCGGGCATTCGTGTGTCAGGTAACGTCAACATTGCCGCGTTGCACGTGGTGAACGCGGCGAATATCCAGACCCAGGGCAATTCTTCCGGGGTGCCGGTAGCGGCCGCCGTCAACACCGGCGCCATGAGCTCGGCCAGTGCGGCCGGGGCGGCAGCGTCCCAGGCCGCGGAAGACGCGGCGCGCAGCCAGCAGGCGGCAGCCAGGCAGGGCCGGCCGTCGATCATGACCGTGGAAGTGCTGAGCCTGGGCACCGAGCCCTTGCCCCAAACCCCGGCGCCGCAACAGAAAACCTCGGGCTACAACCCCAACAGCCCGGTGCAGGTACTCGGCGCCGGGCCATTGAGCGAGCAGGCGCGGGCGCGGTTGACGGATGAGGAGCGCAAGCAGATCAGTTTGTAAGGACCTCTCGATGTACGTTCGGGGCGATCAATCGCCTGCGTTCGGCCAGCGTGTTTGACGGGGCGATTCGAGATCAAAATCAAAAGCCGGCGGCCTTAAATCCGACCGGTTTTGCATGTTGGAACTCGGTTAAAAAATGTGGGAGGGGGCTTGCCCCCGAT
>Ga0308159_1001089_pt1 | contig 44652 bp, 29 predicted proteins | sample PhyCR1_FD_201040 | JGI IMG/M metagenome (GOLD analysis project Ga0308159, IMG submission 201040) | Phyllosphere microbial communities from UC Gill Tract Community Farm, Albany, California, United States - DLSLC.R1 | ecosystem: Host-associated > Plants > Phyllosphere > Unclassified | place: USA... | reverse complement strand
GGCCGCGACAGAAAGAAAATGCTTACCCATGAAAAACACCGAAACGCAGAACCCCAGTAAGCCGCGAGTCTGATGATGTTTGTTCAAGCGCGCTGCCACAGTTCGATGACAGTTTGATGAAGAGTGCCGAGCGGTCATTGCGCCTGTGCAAACAATATCCATGTACCGCCTGGGCCCGGCGCGAACGCTTTCTAATCAATCGCACCGGAGCGGATGTCCCGCTCTCCCTTGCGAGTCGCTCACCATGCTCGACCCTCTTACCCTCGATTTACCGCCCTCGCCCTCAGAGTCGTTCGCGAAGACCTTGGCACTGCCGCCAACCATCGACGACAGTTTGTTGTCACAGGCCAATCAGCACTGGCGCGACAGCAGCAATGGTTTGCGCGAATTGTTCGCGAGCAGTCCAGCGCTGCGCGATACGATCAATGCGTCGCTGCGACAACAGCTGCAACTGGACGGCGAAAAAACCGGATTCGGCTTCATTGCCAGCCAAACGCAGGCTGAGCATTTCGTCAGCCTTACCGATGCCTGCGCGTTTGTCGTTCAGCATCCAGCAGCGGATCTCTCACTTGACCAGCGCTGCCACGTCATCGGTCTGATGCCAGGCCATCCTCTGTACGCACTGAGGCCGTCGCAACTGCTGGAAAAGCTCAAGCGGCTCGACCCGCAGAACGCCCACGCCACACGCTGGGCCGAATTCTGGGAAGCACGTGCACCGGGCACGCCGGTTTCGCGACGCACACGCGCCATCGCCCTGTACCGAGCGCATTTCGAAGCGAGCGCTGACGCCGCTTACGCCAGTAAAATCATCGACGCCGAAGAGCTCGAACTGCTTCAGCAAATCGTCGATTCAGATTCCACTCCACTGATGTTCAAAGATCAGCCCGTTCACCTGGAAAAACCGGCTCTGGTGCTGAGCAACCACAGCAAGGTCAAACTTCCCGGAGCGTGGGTGATCCGCGCGGGTGACCCGGTCACCGCGCGAACGCTGCTTTACTTGCCCTGCCGCCCCCTGTGTACCCAGGCGTTCGACAATCGAGCGGATATGCAAACGTGGCTGGCCGGCCAGGTGCAGATTCCCACTGGCCTGCCACGCACGATCCAGCGCTTCGATTACAGCGCAGCGACAGACCCGATGACCATCGGCGCCAGCGATCTGTTCGCCGACCGGCAACAGGCGCAAATCAGTGCCCTGCGCAATGCCAACCGGGGCAAGCCGGGGTTGAGCGAATACGGTGCGCAAGCGCTGCTGCATGTCGATCTGATTGACCATCAACGCAGCACAACGAACATCGTCGCAGCGCCGGCCAGGGCGTCCATTGCCCCGGATACGCTGGCGAGTGACGACCGCCCGTTGTTCGGCAGCCTGTCCGCTGGCATTCCGCTCGCCCTGAGGCATGCCGCGCTCAAGCGCGAGCGCGAGGCACTCGAACACCTGCTGGCCAACGACCGCGACGGCGCCCGATTCCGACAATGTCAGGACGCACTGAGCGCCCTGGAAACTGCCGAGCAAGCCTGCGAGACCGCCTGCACCTCGTGGCTCGACGATTCCCCTACCCCCGCCACGACGCTCACTGCGATTTATCAGGCTCACAAAAACGGCTTGTATGCCGAGGCGAAGCTGCAATCGCTGCTGGGGCAAGTTAACAGCGCTGAACACGAGCTGCTCAAAGCCGTGCTGGACCACCCCGTGGCGGGCACCCGCGATGCAGATCTCGTCGCGGCCAGCCTGACCCTGTCGCTCCGTGAAACCCGCGACGCCACCACCACGGTGCAGCGCGAAACGCTCAAGGGCGCACTGGTCTTCACCCGGCAAGCGGCACTGACAGACAACACGTCCGACACGAGCCTGCTGCTTTACTGCCCTGGCAACAGCGGTGGCCTGCAGCGCTTCAGTGATCGCCTGGCGTTGGCGCTCGCCCTGTTGAAAGTTGACGATCAGGACAGCGAATCCGCTTTGCAACTTGACCCCATTACCACGGACCCGCTGCAGCATTGTCTCAACGCGCTGATCACCGATTGCGAAACGCAAGCAACCAGGCTGCGCGCCACACCCGAGCACGCCGATGCACTGGCAATTTTCCGTCAGGATTGCATGGCTGCCATGCAGGTCCCGGTCAGCGCGGCCAGAGGCCTGATGTTTGCTCATGTGCAGGAGCAGGAGCGCAGCGGTGCACTCGCCACTCATCTGCCGGGCTGGCTGGTGCGTCTGCAGAACAGCGAGCGAATTGCGCTCAAACAACACATCCAGGCATACATCAAGGCGATGCGTAAAAGTCATGCGCTGATGACCTTGGCACTGGAACCGCGCGACGACTTCACCCGCAAACATCTGCACGCGCGCCTGCGCAAGGATTTCGCCATCGAGGGCTATTTTTCCGTGCAGGTCGAATTGCCTGATTCGACCACAACCGAAACGGTGGTGGAGTCCAGTCCCGCCGGCCAGCGCCGTAATACCGTCATCGTGCCGGGCGCCACGCGCAGTCGGATGTCCCTTGAAGATCTTGCCCAACTGAATATCGACAACGTTCAATCCGTGCTCAATGACGCCCTGTCGCAGCGCCTGATTTTCATGCGCCTGGACGTCAATGCCGCGCACCGAAAGGATCGCAGCCGTCTGCTCAACGGCATCAACCTGAGCTATCTGCGCAAAGTCCTGCCAGAGCTGGACCTGCCCAAGGCCTATGAGCGCAGGATCCATGAAGCCTTCCATGGCGCACCAGGCGAGGCGCTGTTCGTCAGACAGCATCGACGCGAAAGCCTGATCGAACCCTGGCGCCTGCTGCTGAAAATCCAGTGTGACAATGCGCGGGCACAAAAACACCTCGCTCATGATGAGGCTGAGGTGGTGCACATCGCGATCGACGCCAATACCACAGCCGCTTGGCTCGTCCGGGGCAAGCGCATCGTGCTATTGCCGGTTGCGCTTAAAACCGGCGGCAAAGACACCCCGCGTGAAGGCCCCGTCACCTTGTCCGGCGTGACTTTCATTGAAGAGCAGATCAGCGGCACTACTGTGCTGTACCTGCCGGACAGCCCTGATCAGCGGTTTTTCCGCCGCTACGACAGTCTCGAGTCAGCGCGCAAAGGGCTGTTCAGATTGTGCGCGAGCGATCATTGGATCAAATACCTGGCGGGCAAGGCCCTGCACGGCGATGTCCGCGCCCATGTCAGTCGCATCGGTCAGGCGGTGGAAAAGAATTTCGACGCCATCATCGACATTGGCCCCCGCTGGCCGGCGAGCACTTCGTTGGCCGCGCACCTGCTCGACGCGCACAAGGGGCGTTTGATCGAAGCTCATCGCGGCAGCTCACGCTCCAATGATGAATTGTTCTTCGAGCGCTACGCACTGAAAGGGCCACGCGCGTTCAACTACATAAAAATGGCGCTGGGCATGGTGCCTTTCGTCGGTACCGTCGTGGCGCTGTACGACGCCTGGACGGCCGCCAATCAGGCCGTGGCAGCATTTTTGCGCGGCGAGGTGGCGGATGGCCTGGCGGAAATCGAGACAATGCTTCTCTCGTTGATCGACGCGTTCATGGATCTGCTGCCGGGCGAAGCCCTGGCGTCGACCCTCTCGCGCACCACCCGCGCGCTGACACGTACACGCCAGCTGCATACGCTGCTGGGCAACGTCGCGGCTTTGCACGGTAAAACGCAGCGGCGGGCCCGGCATGTGCTAGCCCGTTTTCAGGGTTACGACTACGAACAACCGCTGTCGCTGGCCGGAATCGAGCCAGCCAGTCATGGTCTCTACCGTGGCGTTTACCGGCATGCCGACGGTGATTTCATCGAACGTCAGGGGCGCATCTATCAGGTGGAACTGAGTACGGGCTCGCGCAACTGGCGCCTGTTCGGCAATTCGCGCAAGACCTACAAACAGCCGATCGCGCTGGATGAAACCGGCCGGTGGGACACCTGGCATGGCGTCTACGGCAGCGCCAGCGCGGATGGCTTGCGTGGCGGCGGCAACGTCGCCGGGCATCTGGCCGATGCGCTGGACCCGTACTGGCCACCGGTGATTCGCCAGCACTTGCCACGCTGGTGGGCAGAGCGCACGTTCCGTCGGCATCAGCAGCTGGAATTCGAGACTGAACGCCTGGCCAATCTCATCGACAGCAAGGTCGAGGCACACAAGACCGCGATACTGGCTTTCCAGAACGCCAGCCCCGCCAACCAGCGCGCCCTGTTGCCTGCAGCCGAAACCGCATGCTTTGAAGATATCCGCCTGTCTGTTCAACGCTATCAGGCTTTGGCGGAGTTGAAGCCGCTCACCAGCGGCAATAAACAAGCGGCCGTCGGCCGCGTGCAAAGCTCCCTCGCCGTACGTCTGACCTCCCGATATGCCATGCGCTCCGGCCAGGTGTCAGCAGGCACAGTCATGGTGCTGGAGGACATCCGGCGGCTCAACAGCATGCTTGGCGGTTTGCCGCTGAGCGCACGGTCGCAACGATTGGCCTTGCGCGCCCGGATCAGGGATCTGGAGATCGATTACGTAAAAAAATTCGAGGAGCTGGAAAACATCCGGCACCAGCTCAATCAGTGGTACGAGCGCATCACCTCGAGATCCGACAAGGTTGGCCGGGTCGCAAGCGTGAACCTTATCAATCGTCAACACAGCAACGCGCGCCTGCTCTTTCATAAAACCTACATGCGCCTGGAACTGGTCAAGGATTACCGCTATGACAATGACGTGTCGTGGATGTACTTCCGTGAACGCACAGAGGAAATGTGGAAGCAGGTCAAACAGGCCGTGACCACCCAGTACGACCTGCCGAACCTTCAGACCTCTGCGCAGAATCGCAGCCTGATGCTTGAGCAATGTCTGGATGTCTACACGCGGTTCCGGCGGCAGATGACCATTTGGATGACAGACTATCCGGAGCATTTTCATCTGGATGTCAGCGAACCGCTGCTTGACGGCCTGGAGCAGATGGCCAGTCATGCCCGCCGAGGCGTCATTGAGCCGGCGGTCCCGAAAACGCCCGGCCAGCCTGCCCAGCGCGTCTTCACCACCGAGGACGGCGACCTGCTGTATGGCACCGAACGCTTCGACTCGAGGTCGCAGCGCCGGGTGTATGAACGCCAACTCCGCGATGGCGAAGTGCAAATCTGGGAGCAAGGCGCAGACGGCCGCTCGCGTCAGATCGGCCCACAGGCTCCAAGACCCCAGGCACCCCAGGTCAGCCTTGCCGCTCTGGTCAAGGATGCCCGACAGCGTCTGGACAGGGTCCCTGCCTACCGGGACAGCGTGCTTGGCAATGCCGACCGGGGCATGCTGCCGATCGATCTGCAACACATGATGGACACCCAGGCCAGTGAGCTCAATATCCGCGCTGACCGCATCGCCGGCAGATCCGCGCAGCATCCGCTGATCCAGCAATTGCGCGATCAGGCCGCCGAGCTGAGTGTTGCCGGGCGCACCCTGCGCACCGAGCGTTCATTGACCAGCCAGAAGCCCACCGATGGCATGCTCGATGACCTGATCGGTCAAGGCGCCGTCGAAATACGCCGAAGGCAGCCGATTGCATTGCTCGGCACGTATGACGACCATCCGGACTACATGCAGGAATACGAGATCTGGAACATTACGCGCGAACCCGAGCAGTTGCTGTGGTACGCGCACTTGAAACTGCCGCAGCACCGCCTCCTGACCCACGCCGATGATGCGACGCTGCCCTATTCGAAAATCAGCAAACAGTCGGTGGTTATTGGGCATTTCGAGCGGGTTCGAACCCAAGCCCCCGACCGTGCTACAGCCACTAGTGACAGCAAGTAAACGGGACGGTCGCTGAACCGAAGTGCGCCGGGGTCGACAACCTGACGACCATGAGACAAACTCAACAGAACCCTGCTAATCACAAGTTTTGCTCATGGAGGCACACGGGTGCTTGAGATCCGCCACTTGAAGACTCTTCACGCTTTGCGTGACGCCGACAGCCTCGTCGATGCCGCCGACCGTCTGCACCTGACGCAGTCGGCGTTGTCGCACCAGTTCAAGGAACTCGAAGAGCGCCTGGGCATGGCGCTGTTTGTGCGCAAGACCAAACCGGTGCGTTTCACCAGCGCCGGTTTGCGCTTGCTGCAACTGGCCGATGCGACCCTGCCACTGCTGCGCGCCGCCGAGCGCGACATCGGCCGTCTGGCCGGTGGCACGGCCGGGCGCCTGCACATGGCGATAGAATGCCACAGTTGCTTTCAGTGGCTGATGCCGACCATCGACCAGTTCCGCGATGCCTGGCCCGAGGTTGAACTCGATCTGGCCTCGGGCTTCTCCTTCGCGCCACTGCCGGCGCTGGCTCGCGGCGATCTGGATCTGGTGGTGACGTCGGACCCGCTGGACATTGCCGGCATCACTTATGTGCCGCTGTTCACCTACGAAGCCATGCTCGCAGTGGCCAATCAGCATGCGCTGGCGAGCAAGCCGTACATCGTCCCGGAAGACTTGCTCAGCGAAACGCTGATCACCTATCCGGTGGAGCGCGACCGCCTCGACATTTTCACGCGGTTTCTCGAACCGGCCGATATCGAACCGGCGCAAGTGCGCACCTCGGAACTGACGGTGATGATGATGCAACTGGTCGCCAGCGGCCGCGGCGTCTGCGGCATGCCGCACTGGGCGCTGCATGAATACAGTTCGCGCGGGTATGTGAAGGGCAAGCGACTTGGCGAGAAGGGTTTGTTCGCGACGTTGTATGCGGCGATCCGCACCGACATGCTCGATGCACCGTATATGCGTGATTTCCTGCTGACGGCGAAAGACACCTCGTTTTCGACACTGGATGGCGTCAGCGCCGTGCGCTGATCCGCTGCACAACGCCAATCCCTGTGGGAGCCGAATGCATTCGTTCAGCCACCTGCAGCGGTGAATGACACAGCGCCTTCGCGAGCAGGCTCGCTCCCACAGGGGATCAGTGTGAAGTCAGATCGATCGTTCCCACGCTCCGCGTGGGAATGCAGCCGGGACGCTCCGCGTCCCTCCTCAAGCCGAACGCAGAGCGTCCGTAGAGGCATTCCCACGCAGAGCATGGGAACGATCATTTGCGCGGCTCAGATTTCCCGCCACATATGAATCTTGTCGAAGTAATCCTCACCGACGCGTACGGCCAGCGGTTCGAGGCCGTACTGGATAAAGCCGCAGCGCTGGTAGAGGTTGAACGCGGCGTCATTGCCGGCCGTGACTGTGAGTTGCACAAGCTTTAGCGCCGGATGCTTCTGCGCCTCGCCGAGCGCCGCTTGCACCAGTGCGAAACCGAGGCCGCGCTGGCGAAAATCAGTCGAAACATACATGCCGAACAGCGTCGCTTTGTGCCGGGCTTTTTCCCTGGGTTCGAAGGCGAGGCCGACGATCCCTGCCAGCGAACTGCCCTCGAACGCACCCAAGACCACGTCGAGCCTGCTGGTCAGGCGCCCTTCCCACCAGCTCAACGGCATCACCGCGCGCTCGCGCACGCTTGAAGTGAACGCTTGCGGGTGGCGGTCGTAGGCTTCGAGCATCAGTTCGCGATAGGCCAGCGCGTGGCTGGCGTCCAGCCGTTCGATCCACATGTTCAGGCCGTCCTGCGCTGCTCGAGCATCAGGCGCACGGCCAGACCGCCGAGCACGAACCCCATCACATAACGTTGCAGCGACAGCCACGTCGGATTGCGCACGAACCACGCAGCAATACCCGCCGCAAACAACGCGATCAGCAGATTGACGCTGAAACTGACACTGATCTGGGTCAGGCCCAGGACAATGCTTTGCGCGAACACCGAGCCGTGCTCGGGGCTGATGAATTGCGGAAACACCGACAGATAGAACACGGCGATTTTCGGATTCAGCGCACTCGTGAGAAAGCCCATGGTGATCAGTTTGCGCGACGAGTCCGCCGGCAGTTGCTGCGCCTCGAACGGCGAGCGTGCGCCGGGCTTCACCGCCTGCCAGGCCAGCCACAGCAGATACAGGGCACCGGCCCACTTCAACACTTCGTAAGCCATTGGCACGGCAAGAAACACTGCGGTCAAACCCGCCGCTGCCGCAAACATATGCACGAAAAATCCACCGACCACGCCAAGCAACGACGTCACACCGGCGCGGCGCCCCTGACAGATCGACCGCGAAATCAGATAAATCATGTTCGGCCCCGGCGTCAGCACCATGAGCAAGGCAGCGGCGGCAAAAATCAGCAAGTCGTGGAGCGGGATCATGGCAGTGTCCCTTGCGTGGATGATCAGGCGAATGCGTTCAGCGAGGCTCGATAAAACGGCAGGATCCGGTCGCGTGTCAATGGCGCCAGTTCGACGGCTTGATCAGTGGCCGGATCGATCCAGATGACTTCCTCGATTTCCGCCGCTGGGCAGACGTCCGCTTCGATGGTCAGCTGGAAAATCTGCGCATGCACGACAAACCCCGGCTCGTTGGCTGCGGGTGCGGAAAACTCGCCAAGGAATTGCGCTTGCGCAGTATCGATGTGCAGGCCAAGTTCTTCCTCCAGCTCACGCGCCAGGGCATGCACCGGTTCCTCACCGGCTTCAATCTTGCCGCCCGGTTGCATGAACGCCGTGGTGCCGCGCTTGCGCACCAGCAAGGTCTGGCCTTGTGGGTTGAGCAGCAGTGCAGCAGCGATATGAATGGTCGACATTGAATAATCCTTTGGCGCAAAAGCGCCAAGGATCACACGCCTCTCAGCGGTACGCCAAGCCGCAAGGCTCAGCCCGCTTCCTGAAAATCCAGCTCCGGCGGCTGGCGACGGAAACCGCCAGTGAGCACGGCCAGGTACACCACGCCGATCGCCAGCCAGCTCAGGCCCAGGTAGACCGCGAGGTGGTCGAGGCTGACCATCAGCCAGACATCGGCGACCAGCCCGATAAACGGGAACAGCAAAAACAGCACGAATTCACGCGGTCCCTTTTTCTCGCCAGCGATCCAGTAGTGAAAGATCACCGACAGATTGACCAGGCTGAACGCCAGAAACGCGCCGAAGTTGATAAACGAGGTCGAAGTGGTCACGTCGAGTTTCAGCGCCAGCAACGCCACCGCGGCGCACAGCAAGATACTGTTGACCGGTGTGCCGAAGCGCGCGTGCAGCGTGCCGAAGAACGATTTCGGCAGCACCCCGTCGCGGCCCATGGCAAACAGCAGGCGCGAGCCGCTGGCTTGCGCGGCCAGTCCCGACGCGAACTGGCCGACGATCAGCCCGATGAGGAAGATCGACACGAACAGGTCGCCACCGATGTTGCGCGCAATCTCATAGGCTGCCGAGTCGACGCTGTCGAACTGGAACGACGGATGCGCCCTCTGCACGAAGTACGAGACGCCAACGAAGATCAGCCCGCCAATCAAGGTAATCAACATGATCGCTCGCGGGATCGTGCGGCGCGGGTCGCGGGTTTCTTCAGTCAAAGTGCTGACCGCATCGAAACCGAGGAACGAATAACAGGCGATCGCCGCACCGCTCATGATCAACGGCATCTGCAAGTCGCCATTGAAGAACGGCTCGACCGACCACAACGGCGTGTTCGCATCGCCGCCGATGTAGTGCACACACAGTGCGACGAAAGCGATCAGCACCAAAAACTGCACCAGCATCAGCAGAGCGTTGATGCCGTTGGCCAGTTTCAGGCCGACGATGTTGATCGCGCTGGTGATACCGATGAACGCCAGCACCCAGAGCCACTGCGGGATCGACGGGAAGGCTGAGGCCAGATACGCCGCGCCGATCAACCAGATCGCCATCGGCAGGAACAGGTAATCGAGCAACACCGCCCAGCCGGCAATGAAGCCGAGCTTGGGGCTGATCGCCTTGCGCACATAGCTGTAGGCGGAACCGGCGACCGGGAACGCAGCGGCCATACGGCCGTAACTCATCGCGGTGAAGAACATTGCCACGAGCGCGGCCAGATAGGCCGCCGGAACCAGTCCTGCGGTGGTCTGGGCGAGGATGCCGAAGGTGCCGAGGACGATGATCGGGGTCATATAGGCGATGCCGAACAGCACCACCGCCCCCAGTGAAAGGGTGCGTTGCAAACGAGCCATGGGCGACTTACTCCGAATTATTGGTTTTATGGCAGAGCCGGGTGCGGCGAAAATTTTTCAGGTCTGTTTTGTTGTTGTGGTGTGGCTTGAGTCAGGTTCGGCTTGAGATCTTTTCCCCCTCACCCCAGCCCTCTCCCCTAAGGGGGCGAGGGGGAAAGGGAGCTGATCTGCGTGAATTTCAAATCCTCTGTTCAACTCGGTCTTTCACGTCGGCGCATCTCGAACCAACAACTCGGTCGGTCCCCTCTCCCCCCGGGAGAGGGTTAGGGTGAGGGCAGCGGTTATCGGCGTGGAATCAACAACTCGCGAACACCGTCGCTGCGCTCCACCACCTCCCCCGGCAACTTCAAACGCTGATCATCCAGATAGCGATAATCCCTGCGCGCCACCTGCAACTGCGCAAAATCCAGCTCAACACTGAACTGCCCTTCGTCACGTCCAGCCTCGAACAGCAACGTCCCCAGCGGATCGACCAAAGCGCTGCCGCCGGCAAACACCAGACCGTCATCCCCGGCCTCGACACGATTGACCATCAGCGCAAACGCCTGATTCTCCTGGGCGCGGGCCATGATCGCGGTGCGGTGGGTCGGGCCGTACGGGTCCATGTTGCCGTTGGTCACAATCAACAGGTCGGCGCCCAGCTGCGCCAGGGCTCGGGCCGACTCCGGGAATTCGATGTCGTAGCAGATCAGCAGACCGACGCGCACGCCGTTCCACACGCAGGTGGTGTAACGGTCGCCGGGCGCGAACACGCCGCGATCCGAGGCCCACAGATGGGTCTTGCGGTATTTCAGCGCGATGCCTTCGGGGGTGAGCAACAGCGTGGTGTTGTAGAAGCGGCCGTTGTCGTTCTCGGCCATGCCAATCACCACGGCGATATTGCGTTGGCGCACCGCCGCCAGCACAGCGCTGACGCTCGGGCCGTCGACCGGTTCGGCGATCTGCGCCACGGTCTCGCTGTTCGGGAAGCCCATCAGGTGGGTTTCCGGAAACACCAGCAATTGCGTGTCAGCCGCGCAAGCCGCGATGGCTGCCAGGGCACGTTGCAGGTTGTACGCCGTGTCATTGTCACGGCCCGCCAGCTGGGCGAGTTCGACTTTCATGAGTGTTCCTTGTTATCGCAGCGGACGCTGAAAGATTGCCCGGCCTGTGTCTGTGGGCCAGTATGCGCAGCAAGCATCCGGCCTGGGAATTACGCGGCCGGGGTAACCCGATAGGGGTAGATCGATGACACTTTCGTTGAATGACGTCACCTGGCACCGCGCCGTCGGGCAACTGATCGATGCGCTCGACAAGCCGAATTACTGGGCGCAACTGGTGCGTCTGCTCGAGCAGTACGTACCGTTCGATAGCTGGGTGGCGTTGCTGTTCAGTGCTGATCAGCGCCCGCAAGTCTTCGCCGAAAGCCCCGGCGAAGATGGCAGCCCGGATCCGCTGTTTCAGGATTATCTGCGCGGCCTGTACCTGCTCGATCCGTTTTACATCGCCTGCCGCGAGCAAGCGCGCACCGGCCTGTATCGCCTGTCGGAAGTAGCGCCGGAACATTTCGAACTGACCGAGTATTACCAGCGATACTTTCGTCTGAATGTGGTCGCCGATGAAATCCAGTTCAATTGCCAGCTCGAAGGCGAGCGCACCTTGTGCCTGTCGCTGGGCAGTGAAAAACCTTTCACTGGCGAACAGATTGCCTTGCTGTCTTTGATTCAGCCATGGGTATTGGGTCTGTTGCGCCAGCGCCTGCCGTACGAGATCAACGAAACCGTGGCGCTGGCAACCGCGCCGGCCCAAGCCGACTGGCGCGTGCAACTGGAAGCCTCGGTGCAGCAACTCAAAGGCGCGCAACTGACCGCCCGCGAACTGGATGTCGGGCGCTTGATGCTCAGCGGTTGCTCCAGTAAAGAAATCGCCCGTAAGCTGGAAATCTCCGTGGAAACCGTGAAAGTCCATAAGAAACACATGTACAGCAAGCTCGGGATCAAGTCGCAGTCCGAGCTGTTTTCGATTTTTCTTCAAGCACAGAACGCCTGATCATTGGCAATTTTTTCTCTCTGTGGGAGCGAGCCTGCTCGCGAAGAGGCCATCACATCCAACGTTCATGTTGGCTGATACACCGTCTTCGCGAGCAGGCTCGCTCCCACAAGGGATTGCGGCGCTGATTATTTTGAGTCCGAACCCAAGGAAACCGTATGAGCCTGTCACTGCTGAGCCGCTACGCCTTCTTTGCCGTCTGCGTGGTGTTCACCCTCGCCAGCCTGCCCTTTCTTGAACATGACTGGCTGTGGCCGATCACCGCCATCACCGGCGTGTTGAGCCTGATCGGTCTGTTCGACCTGCTGCAGAGTCCGCACGCGGTGCGGCGCAATTATCCGATTCTGGGCAACATCCGTTATCTGGTCGAAGGCATCCGCCCGGAGATTCGCCAGTACCTGCTGGAGTCTGACAGCGATGCCCTGCCCTTCTCCCGTGCTCAGCGTTCGCTGGTGTATTCGCGGGCAAAAAACGAAACTGCGGACAAACCGTTCGGCACGCTGATCGATGTCTACCAATCGGGCTTCGAATTCATCGGCCACTCGATGCGTCCGGCGCCACTGAGCGACCCGAGCGGTTTTCGCGTTACCGTCGGCGGCCCACAGTGCAGCCAGCCGTACTCGGCCTCGGTGTTCAATATCTCGGCGATGAGCTTCGGCTCCCTCAGCGCCAACGCCATTCGCGCGCTGAATCAGGGCGCGAAACTCGGCAATTTCGCCCACGACACCGGTGAAGGCAGCATCAGCCCGTATCACCGCGAACACGGCGGCGACCTGACTTGGGAGCTGGGCAGCGGTTATTTCGGCTGCCGCACCAGCGACGGCCGCTTCGACCCGGAGCGCTTCGCCGTGCAGGCGCAGAACCCGCAAGTGCGAATGATCGAAATCAAGATGAGCCAAGGCGCCAAACCCGGCCACGGCGGCATCCTGCCCAAGCACAAGGTCACCCGGGAAATCGCTGAGACCCGCGGCATCCTGATGGGCGAAGACTGTGTCTCGCCGTCTCGCCACAGCGCGTTTTCCACGCCGCTGGAAATGATGCATTTCATCCAGCAACTGCGTGAACTGTCCGGCGGCAAACCGGTGGGTTTCAAGTTCTGCCTCGGCCATCCATGGGAATTCATGGGCATCGCCAAAGCCATGCTCGAAACCGGCATTCTCCCGGACTTCATAGTCGTCGACGGCAAAGAAGGCGGCACCGGCGCCGCGCCAGTGGAGTTCACCGACCACATCGGCGTGCCGATGCGTGAAGGCCTGCTGTTCGTGCACAACACCCTGGTTGGCTTGAACCTGCGCGACAAGATCAAACTCGGCGCCAGCGGCAAGATCGTCAGCGCTTTCGACATCGCCAGCGTGCTGGCCATCGGCGCCGACTGGGCCAACTCCGCGCGCGGCTTCATGTTCGCCATCGGCTGTATCCAGTCGCAAAGCTGCCACACCAACAAATGCCCGACCGGCGTCGCCACGCAGGACGCGTTGCGCCAACGCGCACTGGTGGTGCCAGACAAGGCTCAGCGCGTATTCAACTTCCACCGCAACACGCTCAAAGCACTGGCGGAAATGCTCGCCGCCGCAGGACTTGAGCATCCGTCGCAACTGTCGGCCAAGCACCTGGTGCGACGCATGTCGGCGACCGAGATCAAGCTGTTCTCGCAGTTGCATGTGTTTTTGAAACCGGGGGAATTGCTCACGGGCGAAGTGAACGGCGAGTTCTATTCGCGGATGTGGCAGATGGCGCGGGCGGACAGTTTCGAGCCGAGCGAAGTCGTCGCTGCGTAAGCGCTGAAAGGTGTGCATTTCCATTCGGAATGCACACCGCTACCGATCATGGTGCAAATGTACGTATCTTGAATAAACGCACATGACCTATTTCTTCCTTATCGATAATTTTTGCATCGTACCTTTGCAAAAGTTCGACTTCCTGAGCAAAACCAGGACCATAGCTCGTCTCCAGAACATAAAAATCTTTTGGGTGACCGGGCAACGACAAATCAGTTTTCAACTTCTCTAGATTACTCACAAGCAGCGGAGATCCCAGCAATTTGAAATAGACACCAAACTGAACCGCATCAAGCGAATAGATTGGCAACACGTTTGACTTACTCATTACAGAGATGACGATATCTCTCATGTGCGTTTCGCGTGAGTACGGATTTTCAGGATCCCTTAGATAACTCATATCCTTGAATAAAGGCGTAGCAGAAAATGCCAACAACACCACCAGCATTAAAATTTTTACTGGCACATCCCTTATATTGCTGACCGCGTGCGCAGCGACCAGCAATACCGCGGGCAGAAGAAAAATAAAATTGCGTAGAGTTGTCACCGGCCTTAGATATACAGAACAGACATAGGGCACCACAACTCCTACTACCCCCCAGAACACAATCAGCCTGTAACTACTTGCGCTTGCAGGATTTCCAGCTATCGAAGCCAGCCCTGAAATTAAGATTACTGCGAACAAAGCGGCTAAAAACGAATCTCCAAAATACGACAGAAAAACCTTGAAGAAAAAAACACTCTCGGGTGGTTGAATCCAGAACTCCCGCGAAAAGCTACTCTCAGCGTACGATAAAACAGGAACTACGGTTAACGCGGCGAAAAAACCGGCAAAAATAAACTTGTATATAACCTGGCTCTGGACCTCGCGGCGCAAGATCATGTGAAGCAACAGAAGCACCTGAGCAAAGACCGGCAGATAACCAAAGTAATGAGTATTTATCAGCGCAGCGGAAATCAGCCAGTAGCAAAAAAAATCCTGCCCCCTGCCTCGACTCAAGCAACGCAAAAAGACCACAAAAGACAAAACGGTAAGCAACGTCAAAAGCGCATAAGAGCGAGTCTCTTGCGAATAATGAACCAACAAACTGTTGACCGAAACCAGCCACGCAGCGATCAGCCCTATTTGTTCATCAAACAATTTGCGCCCGAGGAAAAAGATACCGGGAATCAACAGCACGCCGAATATCGCAGAGAGATACCGCCCTGTGTGTTCTCCAAATCCGACAACATGATAATAAGCCCACAGTAAAATCTGATAAAAGGGAGGATGAACATCACTCAATGTTGTTCGGTAAACGTCGAAGAATCCATTTTGCGGATCGCTTACCGAGACACTGAAGGCCTCATCCAGCCACAGGCCAGTTGCATCGATATTGCGCAACCTTACATACAGGCCAAATCCAATTGCGCCAATCAAACACAAGTACATTGCCAATTTGTACTTTCGTGACTCGGTGTCCATTGTCATCTCCTCAGTCATTACTCAGCCATGATCAAAACCGGCTACCGCCCTCGTCCATAGAAGTGCGAGCATCCCCACCCCTACCGCCAGCCACAACGTCACCAACCGCAAAAAAACCGTTGCCGCAATCGCATCCGGCAGCCCGACATCGCTCGACACCAGCAACGCCACCATCACCGCTTCGGCGCTGCCCAGCCCTCCGGGCATGAAACTCAGCGCCCCCGCCAACATGGCCACCGCATAGGTGAACATTGCAAACGTCAGGTCCACATCCGCGCCCATCGCGTGCAAAATCCAGTAAAACGCCAATGCTTCGAGCCCCCACGCCAGCAGGCTCAATAGCGTTGCGCCCAGCAGGCGACGCGGAGTGTGGCAACGACGCGACTGATTCAACGCCACGATGGCAGCGCGCAATAACCGCGAGAAAAAGTCGTGCCGTTGATCGATCCGATGGTCGATTGCGCTGACCAGGCCTGGTGAGAACAGCAGCAACCCGGCACAAGCCAAGAGCACGAGACTGGCGACGATCATTGACAGCCATTCGGGATGAGCACTCAAGCCGAACAACGCCAGGCCGACCATCGCCAGCAGATCTGATAAGCGCTCACTGAACAAAGCCGCGAGACTGTTCGTGTAGGGCACCTCCCAGCGTTTAAGCAAGACGCCGCGCAACGCTTCACCGGCTTTACCCGGCGTGATGGTCAAGGCAAATCCGGCCAGGTAGATTTGCAGGCTCGGCCGCCAAGGCAACCGGTGACGCAAGCCGTTCAGATAAATCTGCCAGCGCAGGAAACGCAGACCATAGCCGAGCAAAACCACGCCCACTATTTGTCCGCACTGCCACCCTCCTACGCGACCGACCGCCGCGCTCACAGCTGACCACCCGCCCCACAGAGAAACCGCAAGGTAAGCGAGGGCCGAGCAGATGACCGAGCCGATCAGAACCCGATAGCTCCAGCCGGGAAAAAGCAGTGCCCGGCTCACAGGTTCAGCCTCTTGAACAACGACTGCGGAATCGCGCGAATCGTCAACATGATCGCGCACCAGAATCCCGGTACATACAAAACCGCTACCTGACGATTGATGCCTGCGACTATTCGCCGGGCGACGGTATCCGGTTGCGCAATCAGCCAGGATGGCAGCGTTAACCCACGCGTCATGGGCGTGTCGACAAAACCGGGCTTTATGGTGATGACATGCACACCCGCTTTGAACAAGCGTGCCCGCAAGCCTTCACAGTACGTCGACACCGCAGCCTTGGCCGCACCGTACAGGTAGTTGGAAGGTCGTCCTCGATCGCCGGCAACCGAGGAAATGACCGCCAGCGTGCCGTCCTGCTGGACAGCCATGCCGTTCGCCAACAGCGTCAACAGCGCGATTGTTGAACTGGCGTTATTGGCGAACTGCTCCATCGCCTGTTCAACGCTTTGTTCGCATGCTTGTTGATCTGGCAACGAACCATAGGCAATCAGACAGATATCCACTGTCTGCAACGTCGCCAGGCACTTTTCATACATGGAGGAATGCGCGGCGATATCGTTGGCGTCCATGATGAGCGTTGTCACCGCTCTGGCCCCTCTGGACTGCAAATCGGCGCAGGTTTGTTGCAACTTTTGCGCGTCCCTCGCGACCAGAAAAAATTCACTGCGCTCTGCCGCCCACAATCGCGCGCAAGCGCAAGCAATCGCCGAGGTGGCGCCCACGATCAATATTTTTTTCATTGGATGACTCGCTGCCAGAAACGGGACATCAGGGCCGGGTCGCGCATCGCTTCCAGTTGTTCCCAGGCGGGATACGCTTGCCGAAAATCTTCGCCGCTCATGTGCGCGTCCTTGGCGGGATACAGGCGCCCTCTTGCTTCCCTGACAATGGCGTCAAGGCGCGGCAGGAGTTTTTTCGTCAGCCCGTCGTTCTGCGCAAAATCCAGTGCCAACGATGTGCCAGGCATCGGGAAGGAGAGCCATCCAGGCGATGGAATATCGCCACACCGCTTGAGCACCGCAAGGAAAGAGCCGCCACCGCTGCGGGCGATCGACTTGAGTAATTCGGCCAATGCCACGGCGGCAACCGACGTCGGCAATACACACTGAAACTGCTGAAAGCCTTTACGTCCGTAGAGGCGGTTCCAGTGCTCGATAGTGTCCAGCGGGTAAAAAAACGGGCTGTAGGCAACCGATCGATATTGTCTGTCTGGCGGTTGCCGTTTCCAGTAATGCTGGTTGAACAGTTTCAAGGTGAGCGGATTGATCAGCGATACCGGAGGACAGGTCGGCATGGACATCGAATGTGGCGTCGTCGCCTCAAGCGGCCCTGTTTCACGATGATCGCCAGCCGTGAAGCATCCGCGCCCCAGCGCATTGCCCTTGGCCAGGCAATCGATCCACGCGACGCTGTATTCATGCCGCGCATCCATTTCAGCAGACAAGGCAAAGAAATCATCGAGGCAGTCAAATCGCACCCGCGTGCTGTCGATCAGGCTGGACTGGATCTTGCGCAGACGGATGCGCACCCAGGTAATGACGCCGGTCAGTCCCAGGCCACCGATTGTCGCGGCAAACCACTGAGGATTTTCCAGCAGTGAGCAGACCATCGGCGGTTGCACGGATCGGTGCAGCCCGAAACACATCAGCGAATGAGCAAACGTGCCGCAGCGATGGTGATTCTTTCCATGCACATCATTGGCCACAGCCCCACCCAGCGTCACATGCTGCGTTCCGGGCGTGACGTGTAAAAACCAGCCCCGGGGTATGGCCAGTTGCAAAATCTCGCCTAATGTCACACCCGCTTCAGCGCAGATTTCGCCGTTTTCCCAGTCTGCTTCGATGAAGCGATTCAGGGGGCGTAAGTGCAGCACATGGTCGCTGCCCGCCAGGCAACTGTCGCCATAGCTGCGGCCATTGCCAAACGGCAAAGTTGTCCCGTGAGATTCGATCAACTGCTGCCATTGCGGCCCGACATCCGCTTGCCAATGACAGGGATGAGCACTCTGCGTGGCATAGGGATAGCTCCCCCAGGAAGTCAGTGAGGCCGTCATACCGCCACCCAGAAAATCAGGCAGAACATCGCACCCATCACCAGGCTCAAGCGGTCACGCAGTGCGAACACCACCGGATCCTCATTCATGCGGCCGCGATGGGTCAGCAACCAGATACGCGTGATCCAGAACAACATCAGCGGGCAGGCAAACCATAGCCAGCGAGGGTGCGCGTAAAGCGCAATGGTGGCGCTGTCGTGGATGTAAAGCGCAAGCACCATGACGGCGAGGTAACCGGAGGCAGCGCCCAGAGAAGAGAGCATTGCCAGATCAGCTGGAAAGTAATCCCGGCCACCGGTTTTACCGGTGACGCCGCTGTGCAGGGCCAGCAACAGTTCGGCATAACGCTTGACCAGTGCCAGGCTCAGAAACATGAACATGGAGAACGCCAGCATCCAGCCCGTCAATTCAAGTTCGAAAGCAGCGCCACCGGCAATGATGCGCAAGGTATAGAGCAACGCCAGGGCAATCACATCGAGTGCCATCAGCCGCTTCAACATCAGCGAATACACCAGCGTCAGTACGTAATAACAGGCGAGTACGGCGACGAATTGGCGAGGCAGCCACAACCAGGCCCCCGTTAAGGACATCAGTAACAGCAGTGGAAAAGCCACCAGTCCCGACTGGATGGACAACGATCCGCTGGCGAACGGACGATGGCGTTTGGTCGGGTGCTTGCGATCATCGTTCAGGTCGAGCAAGTCATTGAGCAAATAGACGCCCGATGCGCACAACCCGAAAAGCATAAAGGCGAGCACGCCGCGCCCCAACAGTAGCGGGTCGGTCATTTGATGCGCGGCAATAAGGGGCACGAAAATCAGCACATTCTTCATCCATTGATGAATGCGCAAGGCTTTGTACAAACCTTTGGCGGACGTCACGCGAGGGCGCCCCACCTGGACCGCGTTATCCCAATGCCGAACGGCACGTTCGACGCCCGCTAACGGATTGGCGATATAAGCCCGTCTGGCCGAGTGCCAGATCGGCAAATCGTCCAGGGAGTTACCGATGTAATCGAAACCCTTTTCGCCATATAACGTCACCAGCGCGTCACGTTTATGCGTACCCGAAAGGTTCTGCTCAAGCGTCGTCCCCAGAACGCTATCGAAGACCTTCAGATGCTCGGCGATACGTACCGCCAATGTGTGATGAGTGGCCGTGGCCAGCACGATTTTTCGACCGGCGTTGCGCTGCTCCTCAATCATCCGGAGGACGTCGGGATCATAGGGCAACGTGCCGATATCGACGTCTGCCGCCCGTGCCAGTCGATCTTTCAGGTACGCCTTGCCATGCCAGAGCCACGGCAAGATTTTCAGACACTGCAATGGCTTGTTGCGGACAAACGACATGACACATTCGAACAGTAGATCGGATTTGACCAGGGTTCCGTCCAGATCAACCACCAAAGGCATTGAACCCGTGCAGGACGCTGACATTGGCGGGAAGTCAGGCAAAGACACCTTCATGTCCATTGCCCACGAAAAAGAACAAAGCGAAAAGCGCAGTAGCCCGACACAACATTCAAAAGCGAGAACGAAGCGACCGTCACCAGCCCGGATAAACGCCAGACATCCCCTACCAATCCCACACCAAAACTCACGGTAGCCATCAGGACGACGAAAATCAGATAGAGAAACATCGGTGTTTCCCTCTCGAAGATGTAAAGCGCGTTCAGATAGAACGAGAACGCTGCAGTTATGCAGAACGCTGCAAAATTGCTGGCGGCCTGCTTCAAGCCGACCGCACTACAAAGCACGAAAAAAATCTGCCAATGGATGAGCCCATCGGCCAATCCGATGACGATGGACGCAGCGAGTCCTTTCATGGTCGTTGCCAACCGTTCCGTAGGGCGGAATTCCAAGCTAGGCCAAGACCTGCAGGCGGTCTACTGTCAGAAATTACAGGTGGAGGGCTTTATCCGACCAACGGTTAGTTTGTCATCCCGCAGGCAACTGCCTTCGCCTGTGCGTTCCCGACGATGGTTCGTCGCGGCGGAGCAGACAGACAAAAGCCCCGATCTTTCGATCAGGGCTTCGTTGTGTTGACGGTTACGATTCAGGAAACCGAGCGCGCCGAGCCCTGCGCTACCTCGGTCGGCTGCAACTTGAAAACGTAGAACAACACCGTCAGCAATATCAGAAATGCCGGCCCCACATACAGCGCCACGCGCGTATCCGGGAAGTACGCCATCAGGCCGACCACCAGCAGCAGAAACGCCAGCGCAAAGTAGGAGCTGATCGGGTACAGCCACATCCTGTATTTGAGGGCGGCACGCTCGCTGGCGCTCAGGCCTTTGCGGAATTTCAGTTGGGCCAGCAGGATCATCACCCAGGTCCAGATCGCGCCGAAAGTGGCAATCGAGGTGACCCAGACAAAGACTTTCTCCGGCACCAGATAGTTGAGCAGCACGCCCAGCAGCAAGGCGGCGATCGACAGCAGCAAGGCACGGCGTGGTACGCCATTGTTCGAGGTCTTGGCGAACCCGGCCGGGGCCTGGCCGTTCTGCGCCAGGCTGTAGAGCATGCGCCCGGTGCTGAAAATGCCGCCGTTGCACGACGACAGCGCTGCGGTGATCACCACGAAGTTGATGATGCCCGCGGCAGTCTTGATGCCCAGACGTTCGAAGGTCATCACGAACGGGCTGCCCTGGGTGCCGATTTCGTTCCACGGGTAGATCGACAGAATCACGAACAAGGCGCCGACGTAGAACAACAGAATCCGCCAGAACACCGAGCCGATCGCATCGGGGATGGTCTTCTGCGGATTCTTCGCTTCACCGGCGGTGAGGCCGATCATCTCGACACCGAGGTAGGCGAACATGACCATTTGCAGGGACATCAGCACACCGGTCACGCCGTTGGGCATGAAACCGCCGTGCGCCCACAGGTTGGAAATCCCCAGCGCCACGCCATCGTTACCAAAGCCGAAGGCAATGATGCCGATACCGCCGATGACCATCGCAATGATCGTGACGATCTTGATCAGGGCGAACCAGAATTCGAACTCGCCGAAAGCCTTGACTGCAATCAGGTTGATCGAGCCCATGCTGATCAGTGCCGCCAGCGCCCAGATCCAGCGCGGCACATCGGGGAACCAGATGCCCATGTACACCGCCACCGCGGTGATTTCCGCCACGCAGGTCACCAGCCACAGGAACCAGTAGTTCCAGCCGGTGAGGAAACCGGCCAGCGGGCCGAGGTAGTCCTGTGCGTAACGGCTGAACGACCCGGCCACCGGGTTATGCACCGCCATCTCACCGAGGGCGCGCATGATCACCAGAATCGCCAGACCGCCAAGAATGTAGGAAAGCATGATCGCCGGACCGGCCATTTCGATGGCTTTGGCGGAACCCAGGAACAGCCCGACGCCGATACAGGCGCCGAGTGCCATCAGGCGGATATGCCGTTCGCCGAGTTCACGTTTGAGCGGACCGCCCTGAGCGGTGTCGCCGTGCGGCAGAGGATTGCCAACTGGCATAGGGGTACAACCTCGTCTTGTTATTGGGTAGGACCACCGGGTTTCGAAGCGTCGGCCGATAGGCCTTGGCTGGGCAGGAAACCGCGTCGGCCTCGTGGGCAGACGCGTCTTGCAGGGCAACCTGAAAGATCAGCGGGACGTCAGTATAAAAATCTCTAAGCAGGTCTTTTCACTCTATAAAACACAAGATTGAGTGGGAGTTGTCGCATTATGTCGATAGACCGAGCCGATCAACTGGCTCACGTAGGAAAACTCGCCAATCTTCAACCGCGTCGAGTATTGCACGACATTGGTGCAGGGTCATGCCCGGATTTCACCAGCAGTTGTCGTCTGACCGCTCTATTGCGCCGCTCGGCGCTGCTGTAGCGAGGCAGCCGTTACGTCTCGCTGTAACGCAGGCCAGCGCGGGTAAACTTCCCCGTCACAGCAATGAACAAGTGATGCAGCGCTGTTCAGAAATCGACAGCGCCCTGCCAGCGACATTTTCTTCGCCAGCGCCAACCACCGTCTAAGCTTCAGACAAGTCCGATCAATCTGCGTGTATGGATCAATCGACTATGGGCGCTTTGTGGCAAACCGATTCGAGTAAAACCGTGGTTCCGACTGAACGTATGGATCAAGCGCCTGTTCCTGAAAAACCCCGTCGCAACCGGCACGGGTGGAAGGCTTTCTGGTTGCTGCTGCTGATCATCGCGATCGTGGTGGGTCTGGCCGCGTCGAGGGAAATGCGCACCTCGCGTTTCCAGGCGCGCGAACTTAGCCAATACGCCGCCTCGCTGACATATCAACTGGAACCGGGGCCGAGCGAAGCGATTCGTTATCCGGGCAACGGGCCGTTCGACCTGCGTCTGGGGTACAGCTCGCTGGATGAATTCCTGCCACGGTTGCTCAAGCGCAATTACGTGATCACCGAACAGACGCGGTTTTCTCCGGCGCTGCTGAGCTACACCGACAAAGGCTTGTTTGTACCGTATTCGGAGAAAATTCAGGCCGGGTTGTCGATCACCGACTGCCGCGCCGCCCCCTTGTACCGCTACAACTATCCACAGCAGCTGTATGCCGATTTCGCCGCCATTCCGCCGGTGGTGGTCAACAGCCTGCTGTTCATCGAAAACCGTTTTCTGCTCGACCCCAAGCAACCGCTGGCCAACCCCGCCGTGGATTGGCCGCGCTTCGGCATGGCCGCGTGGTCGCAAGTGGCGAAGCTGTTGCACCTGCCGGGGCAATCGGCCGGCGGCAGCACGCTGGCGACGCAACTGGAAAAATATCGCCATTCGCCGGAAGGTCTTACCGCATCAGGCGCCGAGAAACTGCGGCAGATGTTTTCCGCCAGCGTCCGCGCTTATCAAGACGGGCCGCAGACCCTCGGGGCACGGCAGAACATCGTGCGTGACTACCTCAACAGCGTGCCGCTGTCGGCGGTGCCGGGACACGGTGAAGTACACGGCATGGCCGAAGGCTTGCGGGTCTGGTATGGCAGTGATTTCGCCAAGGCCAACGAGCAACTGAACAGCCCGGCCACCGACCCGCAGACCATGGCTGCCAAAGGCCTGGCCCTGCGCGAAATGCTCTCGTTGATGATCGCCCAGCGCCGCCCCTCGTATTACCTGACCAAGGGCCGCGAGGATCTTGCCAGCCTGACCGACAGTCATCTGCGCCTGCTCAAACAGAACGGCGTGATCGACAACGCGCTCGCCGATGCCGCGCTGGCAAGCACCGTGTCGTACCGCGACTGGCAGACTCAACCGACGATCCAGCCGATCGAAACCAACAAGGGCATCAGTGCCGCCCGCAGCCGTCTGGCGAGCATGCTCAACCGCCCACTCTACGACCTCGACCGCCTCGACCTGTCCGCCACCAGTACCCTGCAGGGCGACCTGCAGACCCAGGCCACGGCGTACCTGAAAAAACTCGCCGACCCGGCCTACGCCGCCGAAATCGGCCTGCTCGGCGAGCGTCTGCTGACGCCAACCAGCACCACGCAAGTGCGCTACAGCTTCACCCTGTTCGAACTGACCGCGGACGGTTCCCGCGTACGGGTGCAGACCGACAGCACCGACCAACCCTTCGACATCAACGAAGGCAGCAAACTGGAACTCGGCTCGACGGCGAAAATGCGCGTGCTGACCACCTACCTGCAAATCATCGCCGAACTGCACGACAAGTACGGCGCGATGAGCGCGGCCGAGCTGAAGAAAGTCGAGGTGCCCGATCAGGACCGGCTGAGCCGCTGGGTCATCGACTACCTGATGCAGAACAAGGACCACGACCTGTCGAAGCTGCTCGCCGCCGCGCTGGATCGCAAATATTCGGCGAGCCCCGGCGAGGCGTTTTTCACCGGTGGCGGTTTGCACACCTTTCACAACTTTCGCAAAGAGGACAACGGCCGCCTGCCGACCCTGCGCGATTCACTTCGCGAATCGATCAACCTGCCGTTCATTCGGCTGATGCGCGACATCGTCCGTTACACCACCTACTCCGGGCCGAATGCCGAACTGCTCAAGGATGACCGCGACCCGCGTCGCCAGGAATACCTGGCCAGTTTTGCCGACCGCGAAGGCACTTCATTCCTGCTCAAGTTCTGGAAGAAGTACCGGAACAAGGACACCCAGGCGCGTCTCGACACTTTTCTCGACAGCATGCGCCCGACGCCGATCCGCATGGCCGCCGTGCATCGCTATCTGCTGCCCGAGGCCAGCCAGGAAGATTTCAACCGCTTCGTGCGCTCGCACCTCAAGGGCACCAAACTCAATGAAAAATTGACTGACGACCGCTTGATCCGCCTCTACGATGCCTATGGACCCGGCAGCTATGACCTGCCCGACCAAGGCTTCATCGCCAAGGTTCACCCGCTCGACTTGTGGATGATCGGCTACCTGCTGCACCACCCGGACGCGACATTCAGCGAGATCGTCAAGGCCAGCCATTTCGAACGCCAGGAAGTCTACAGCTGGCTGTTCAAGAGCCGGCACAAGGGCGCGCGTGACAGCCGCATCCGCACCATGCTGGAGATCGAAGCGTTCCTCGACATTCACCAGCGCTGGCAAAAAGTCGGCTATCCGTTCGATCATCTGGTGCCGTCCCTGGCCACCGCTATCGGCAGTTCCGGCGACCGCCCCGCCGCCCTCGCCGAGTTGATCGGGACCATCCTCAATGACGGCGTGCGCATGCCGACGCTGCGCATCGACAGCCTGCATTTCGCGGCCGGCACGCCCTACGAAACCAAAGTGGTCAACGACCCGCACGTCGGCAAACGGGTGATGCCGGTGGAAGTTGCCAGAGCGATGCGCGAGGCGCTGTCGCAAGTGGTCGATGCCGGTACGGCAAAACGTGTTTCCGGCAGTTTCAAACTGGCCGATGGCACGCCGCTGGCCATGGGCGGCAAGACCGGTACCGGCGACAACCGCATCGCGGCCATCGGCTCGGGCGGGCGCATCATCAGTTCAAAGTCGATCAACCGCACCGCGACCTTCGTGTTCTACATCGGCGACCATCATTTCGGCACCCTCACCGCCTTCGTTCCGGGGCGCTCGGCGGAGAACTTCAAGTTCACTTCGGCCCTGCCCACGCAGGTGCTCAAGGGCATGGCGCCGATTCTGACGCCGTATCTGCAACCGGGCAGCGACTCGCAATGCCAGCCGACACAGACCGCAAGCGTGGCGCTGAACGATGGGCCGCGTCCCGCATCGAGGTAACAAATCGTGTCGGTGCATTCGGCATCAGGGTGAGGTTTTTTCTCGGCGACGGGTGGTACTCCTGTATTTTTCAGATTCGAATTTTCGGCCTATCGCCCCAACGCAGCGCCGATTGCCTCCCGATCTTTGAACTTTTGTTTTGTCCCGCCGTGGGTAGGCTGATCACTCCTCAACAATCAAGGATGATTGGCCATGTCTCTCGCTTCCCTGCCTGCCGAACAACCAGACAAAGGCCGGCACTACGAATTCATCAAATCGGCGGTCAACGACAGTTTCAAGACCGCCACGGTCAGCCGCGTCCGCGCCCTGTCCGACGCGCCGCCGAAGGCCCAGCCGTGGTACACCTCGGCGCCCGCCGCCTGGCTGAAAAAACTCGCCGCAGCCAATCTCAAGGCGTGGAATTCGCAGAACCGGGTCGATCACCTGCTGGCGAAAACCGACCTGTATGCCTTCGCCGAACCGCTGCTCAAGGCGAAGATCAAAGCCGATCATGGCATCGAGCCGGACGTCAAAAGTACGTATCTGCGCCTCTACCTTCCCGCTGAAACGCCGTGGTACGCGATCAACCTGTCCGAGGGCATCGTCACCCGTACGGTGTCGCTGCTGGATGCCGCGCTGCACAACTTCGCCAGCAGTGAGACGGCAGGACATGGCTCGGATTACATCAGCAAGCCCGATGATCGCGGCGCCTTCGACGTCTTGCCGATCAAAAACGCCATGCCCGTCAGCGCGTTTCAAAAGCTCTGCCGCGAACTGGACATCGGCGCGCAGTACCAAAAACATCTGCAAAGCTACCTGCTGCCCGGTGAACCGCTGGCCGAAAGCGTTCTGCAATACCAGGTCAGCCAAAGCCAGAAAGACGCCCTCGTCGTCGCCGCGAATCTCGCGCTGATCAAGGACGATATCGCTTACGACGCGTACAAGGTGCTGTTGAACCTGAGCGAGGAAAAACGCCCGCTGATGCTCAATGGCCGCGCGCTGGTCTGCGCCGACCTGTCGGTGCTCGGCACACCCTTGATCGGGATCCTGCTGTTGGCCCATACGCAAATGGACAGCCGCGGCGTTCGGCGTCTGATCGTCTACGTCCCGCACGACCCGGATCACCCGCTCAAGGAATACAGTTCCCTGAAAGCCTTTCGCGAGGAACTGACCCGGCAGCTGCGCGAAGACCGCTTCAGCGAGGCGACGCAACAGACCTACCGGCAATTCTTCAGTCAGTTCGTCGATCAGCAGCAACGCGGGCATTTTTTCGCCGAACTCGAACAGCGGCTCTTCGTCACCCGCTATCACCCGCGTGTTGACCCGACCGATCAGCGCCCGCCATGGCGCAAGGACCCGGTGGACAATCCGCACCTGCAATTCGCGCGGCTGAAAGTGCCAGGCGATTACTGGCGCCACGCTTATCAGCAAAAGCTCAACAAGATTCTCAACGACGCTCGGGAAATTGCCGTCTCCACTGCCGACACCGACAGCAAGGCGCGCTGGGCGTGGTGGGACAACTTCAAAAAAATCCTTTCGGATATCTTCAACGTCGCCCTGTTGATTGCCGCTCCGTTCGTGCCGGGGCTGGGTGAGCTGATGATGATTTATACCGCGTACCAGCTGACCAGCGACGTTATCGAAGGCATCCTCGACCTGGCCGAAGGCCTGTGGCTGGAAGCCGGTGAGCATGTGATCAGCGTGGTGACTAACGTCATCGAACTGGCGGCGTTTGGTGCAGGAGCGGAAATTGCCGGCGCCTTCAAGGTCAAGCTGTCGCCGCTGGTGGACGGCATGAAACAGGTGCAATTACCCGATGGCAAAGCGTCGCTGTGGCATCCCGATCTCGGCCCCTATGAACAAAAAAGCCTGCAACTCGACACGGCGTCGAAACCCGACCCGCATGGCCTGCATGATCATGGTCGCGAGCGCATCCTGCCGCTGGAGGGCAAACTCTACAGCGTGGAAAAAGCCTCGACGCGCCCCGAAGTGAAAACCTGGCGGGTCAAGCACCCTGAACGCGACAACGCGTATAAACCGCTTCTGGAACACAATGAACACGGCGCCTGGCGGCACGAGGCGGAGAATCCGGCAGACTGGGATGACAGCGCATTGATGCCGCGCCTGGGCCACCGCGGCGAGCGCTTTACGCCCACACAGCTGGAGCAGATCCGCATCAGCAGCGGCACCGGCCACCATCATCTGCGCCGGATGCACAGCGACAGCAGCCCGCCGCCGCCGTTACTGGCCGACAGCCTGACGCGTTTTGCCGCCTACGAGGATGCGCAGCTGGCCAGTGCCAACATCCGCGCCGGCAAGCCGATCGCGGCCGAGTCGGACTGGTTCGAACCCATCGCCACCAGCCTGCCGGGCTGGCCCTACGAGCGCGCGCTGAAGGTCCAGTACGAGCACCTCGACGGCTATTCCCGCCAATATGGCAACCCCACCGCCAGCGCTGCCGACACCCTGAGCATTACACAGTCCGAACTCAATGCCGGACAATTGCCGGAGCGTCTGCTGACGTTTCTCGACGAGGGGCAACTGCGCACGCTGTTGGGCCGTGACGTGCCCGCAGCCGAACGGGTACAAGCGCTGCGCGACAAACTCGCCGATGCCGTCGATAAGCGTCGCGACGATGTGTCGAAACGCCTCTATCAAGCGGCCGACCGCACCCGCCAGGCCGATCAGCAAGTGCTGCGCAAGACTTTTCCCGAACTGCCATTGCCGCTGGGCAAAAAACTGCTTGAGCAGGCCAGTGCCGGCGAACGGCAGCGTACCCTGGATGAACAACGCTTGCCGCTACGCCTGAAAAACCAGGCGCGGGAACTGGATTTCGAAGCCAGAACCAGCCGTGCCTACGAAGGTTTCTACCGCAACGACCCTTTGAGCGCCGACAGCGAACGCCTCGCCCTCGGCACGCTGCGGCTGCATACCGACACCTTCGCTGACCTGCGCATCGAAGTCCGTGATGGCACCTTCGACGGGCCACTGCGCTGCAGCAGCGGAGCGGATGACGCCAATACCGTCAGGCGGCTGATCAGGAATGAACACGGCCGCTACGAAGTGTTCGACGCCAACAACCGCTCGCTGCATGGCGCCGACGAGTTCCACGAATCGGTCTTGCGTGCTCTGCCTGACGAAACACTGGCCAGCATCGGCTACCGGCGCGGTCAGGGCGCTGCGCTGAAAGTCTGGCTGATGGAGCTGGCGGCCGCACCTGCCGAGCGCCGCACGGTTCTGGCAGAACCGCCGATTCGCCCGGTGGCCAGCGTCGAAACCGACACGCTGGTGCGTGGCTGGCCGAGGTTCATGCGCAGTTCGACACCCGAGGAAAAAGTACGCGACCTTTTCCCGTCAATGACAGAAGTCGAAGCCGCCACGTTCGTGGAAGCCCTGGCGCGCCGGGGCGAGCCGGGAGACGCCATCAAACGGCTGCAAGAGGAACGCGCAGTCCTGCAGGACGAACTGAAAAAATGGCGAGACGGTTATGCAGAACGGGACCCGGAGACAGGTCACCCTCATCCGTCACAGGACTATTTGCACAACGGTGGCGATTTCGTTGAGCAGCGATTGATCGAGTGCTTTGATCGCCAGAGTGAATTCTTCGGCGAGCGCAGCGTGCATCCCGATCATGGCTATACGCTGGATCTTTCCACTGACCTGCAGCGTGTTGCGCCGGAGCGCTGGTGGAACGATCTGATCCGGCGGCCGAAAATGAAGGCTTATCTGGACCGCATCACCGCGCTCAAACTGGACCGGGCGCGCCTGTCGCCAGATCCGATTGTGCTTCTGAGCAGCTTCCCCAACTTGCGCCGATTGAGCGCTCGGCAGTGCGAGCTGGAGGCACTCCCGAAAATCATCGGGCTGATGCGCGAATTGCGCGACCTGGATCTGGCCGACAACAGCATCAAACTCTCCGCCGAATCGAGACAACAGCTTGGCGAGCTGAAACAGCTGCGGACACTGAACCTGAACGCCAACCCGCTGGAACTGCCTCCCGATGTCGGACAAATGAATCATCTGCGAGAGCTGAGCCTGGCGAAAACAGCCATCGAGACCTGGCCGCAAGGTTTGTTCAAGGTTGGCACGCTGGATAAACCGCGGCCACGAGGTTTCATGCTCGACCTGCGCGACGCGCCCATCAAGACGCTGCCCGAGGTCGAACCCGGCTCCGCACAGGCGCGTATTCTCGCCCGGACGCGGTTCAACCTCTCGCGACTGTCCAACGAGGATCGCGTGCGATATGGCAACTACAGGACTTCCGTAGGCCTGGGGTTCGTCCAGGAGAATGTCACGGCGGCAGCCGACGAAATCAGCCATTGGCAATCGCTCCCGCGACAATCCAGCCTGTTCAGCCCGTCAGACTCATTTACCCGATACCGCGAGGAGTCCTGGCACGACCTGATGGCGGAGCCGGATTCCGCCGGCTTTTTCAGCGTGATTCGCAAGCTCAGAGAAAGCGCCGATTACCATACCGATGAGGGCCGCACGCGCTTGACACAGCGCGTCTGGGAAATGGTCGATGCGGTAGCGCTGGACGCTAGACTGCGCGAGAAGCTGTTCCAGCAGATTGCGACACCGGATGACTGCGGCGATTTCGGTGCGCAACTGTTCAACTCGCTGGGGATGAAAGTGCTGGTCTCCAAGGCGCACGGCGAATCGACATCGCCTGCGATCCTGGAAAACAACCTGGTGCGCCTGGCCCGTGCCGCGACACGCTTGAACAAAGTGGCCGACGAAGCCGCTTTCGAATACAAGACCCAAACGAAATTGAATGAAACCGACCCGCGTAACCTCCCGCCGGACGAGGTCGAGGTGCACATGGCCTACGAAACGGGGCTGGCTGAACGCCTGCAATTGCCTTGGCAGTCTGAAGGCATGCTTTACCGGGCTCGCTCTGGCGTCACCCAGTCGAAAATCGACATGGCCTATAAAACGATCACTCAGGCTGAACAGGGCGACGGCCTGATCAATGGCATGCTCGACCTGGGGTCCGATAACTTCTGGGCCGATTTTCTGGAGGAAAACTACCCGGACCAATACGAACTCAACCGGCGCACATTCGATCCCAAGGAGGGCCTGCTCGACGAGCTGCGCGCAGCCAAGGCCGAATGGGCCGCGCCCCATGAGCAGACCAATGCGCATGGCCTGGCGCGCCGGATCCAGACCCTCGCCGAGCAGCTGGATATCGGTGACGCGCCGGACTTGTTCGACGACGCCCCGATGAGCGACAAGCGTTACGAAGAGCTGTTGCTCGGCATCGCTGATCAGCGCAAGGAACTCTCGCGCCGACTGACCCGCGAAGCGCTGGCCCGAGCCGGAATCTGACATCAGCGTTGCCTCGTCCTGGCCGGCCCGAACGGGCTGGCCAGCGGGGCGCTAACCGACCTCTGAATCCCAGATCACCGTTACGTTGCCTCTGTAGGGCCGGCCCTTGGCGTTGTCGATCAGCCAATCAGTCCATGCCTTGTTGATTTCGAAGTGCAGCGTCCCGGGTCTGCGCTCGACATAAGAGGCCGGTTGGAATACTGCACTGGTCGCACGGCCCAGCGCAAAACGCCTGACGGCTTGCCCGGCGCTGTCGGTCAGACCGTTGGGCAAACTGACGCTGACATCAACGCCCCCCGCGAAGCCGCTTTCGCGATCGACAATCGCACAGCCAGACCCCGTGCCCAGCTCATGTTCGCATTCCAGTCTCATGGTGAACTTCGATGACGCGGAGATATGAAATGTCTGGTCGCGGTACAGCCGCACCGGCCTGCGCCCGCTTTCCAGCCAGCTGCGCCAGCCGCCCTGGGGTTCCAGCACGATGTGGTTGCCGCCGGGTGGGATATCCACCTTGAGGGTGTGCTGCACATCCAGCACGAAGTCCAGTGTCAGGCTGGGGTCGTCCGCCTGCATCAGCGGCCCCATGTCGAAATCTCCGCCGGGCCCAAGGGTATAAGTGAGCGAACCGACATAATGACCGGAGGCCATGCCCAACGGGTTGGGTGTAAGCAATTCGTAGGCGAAATCCAGCGTATCGAAGGACATTTCCGGAATGTGGTACGCCGGCACCTTCGCGCACATGGCATCAAAAGGTGTTTTCCAGAAGAACCGAAAAGTTTCCGGGCCGTGCTCGGCGACACCGCTATAGGTGCAGGGACGGCCGATGCCATCCACCCAACTGCCGGTGGTCCAGAGATTGCCATGGGCTTCGAGCGGCGTGCTGCCAGGGGCCAGACGCATGGCCGGATGGCTCAGCACATAATTGGAGCCAAGCCCGGTAATGCGCACTGCGAGTGTTTCCGTGGCCTGCGTCTGCGTATTGGTCACGACCAACTGGCGCCAGCGCACGGGAGCCTTGACCCCGACAGAATCGAAGATGCCGACATAGCGGCTTGAAGTAAAACGCGCTGGCACGCGAATACTGAACATGCGGAAGTTTGCACATTCAACAGGATGCGTCTGGCAATAACCGCTGTTCGGCGTCTGGTTGACGAATGCATTCTTGTTGGGCTGCGACGGGTCCGGCTGGAACAACGCGCGGATCTCCTGCTGCAGCGCCTGCGCCTCGGGAACGCTCGCCATCAACAGCAGCCCCAGCGCCAAGGTGATTTTTTTCATTGTTCTATTCGCCTGAAGCTCACGGTTCCAGCGCTCCCGCCGGTGCCGCGGCAGTGAACATCAGCAGCACATTGCCGTTGTAGTCACCGGAGCGGTAACCGCCGGCCGGCTCGATCGGTTCGATCTTCAACGCCACGCGCTTGCCGCCGGCAGCCTCCTCTCTTGAAACCACTTGCTGGGGAACGATGTGCGAACTGAGCACCACGTCGTTGAACGTCACTCGCAGCATGATGACCTCGTTGGGCCGGCCATTCTCCAGGTAGGGATCGAACAGCAGGCGCGCGTCGATGGCGCTGCTGTCGTGGCGCACGTCGAAGTTTTTTTCCAGGCTGCCGAGGGTTGCCTTGGGGTAATCCCAGAGCAGTGGTTGCGGCCGGTGAATCCAGTCCGGCTCGGCAGGGATGACATAGAACGGCCGGTTGGGAATGCTCAGCGACACTTCGAAGGTGTGCTCTTCCCGGGCCGCCCACGCCAGCGCACCGGTCAGCCCGGTGGCGACCATCAGCGCGGCGGTGGTGCATTGCTTGATCATGTTGATTACCCGATGCGTCAATGGAAACGGCCCTAGCGACTGGCGATTTTCAGGGCCTTCTTCTCGGCCCCTTCGATCAGAAAGAAGCGGTATTCGCGGCCCTTTTCCTTGTCGAAGGCGAAGGTCTTGCCGGCCATGACGTGGTGCTTGGTGGTCGCGCCGCAGTCGCTGTCCTTGGTCAGCGAGCAGCTTTTGAACTCGTCGATGATGATCACCGTGTTGCCGTTGTTGCGCAGTTCGTAGCGGCTGGCGCTGTCATTGATGACGGTGTCAAAACGCGCATCCTTGGGCCGTACGAAGAAGATCGTGCCGAAGCCGGTCATCACGTTGACCCCGGCCGAGAGCGAGTTCTTGTAGTCCTCGCGCTCCTCGTTGCTGACCACGAACTCGTCTTCCTTTTCCGGCACCACCGGCACGAAACGCACGCGAAAATAACGCTCGCGATCACGCTCGCCCATGTACAACAGGCGTGTGCCCTGCATGCCCTGCGCCGGCACGATCAACCGCGCGGGGCTGGCCATCAGGCCGTTGCGCGAGGCGCCGTCAGCGGCGTTCTCGATGGCAATTTCCTGCGAAGTGCCGTCGGCGGCGTAGACGATTTCCAGCACATTGACCTTGACGAACGCTGTGGCGTCGCCGCTGTTGAACACACGTTTGAGGTAAGTACTTTTGTCGGCGTCGAGATAGTCGTACACGGTGCCGACATTGATCTGCGGGCCGGCTTGGGCGCTCAGGCAAAACAGGCTGAGCACGCCCAGCAGAAAACCACGGTTCATCGTTGAACACTCCTGGAAGGTTGAATAGGCGCGGGCTGAAAGGCTCATACTTCCGAGTCCCAGATAACGGTGACAGTGCCGCGCAGGTGGTCGGTGAGAGCGGGATCCTTGAGCAGAAAATCAATGTCAAATCGCGTCATTTCGAAATGAATCGCGCCCGGCTTGCGATCCACATACAGGCCAGGTTGAAACGGTCCGATCCATCTGTTGAAACTCAGCGGAAGGCGGGTGACGTTACCGTCGCTGCCGGGATGGGTTATGCCCGGTGGCAAGGTCATGAACACCTGGACGTGGGTGGTGTTGCCCTTCGTACTGCTCAACCTGCAGCTGTTACCTCCGTACGAGTCACACAGCAACATGACCTTGAAGCGCGACGAGGCTGAAATGTGGAATGGCTGGTCGCGAAAAATCCTCGGCGGCTTGCGTCCGCTGTCCATCCAGCGCGCCCAGCCGCCTTCTGGCTCAAGGGCGACGTTATTGCCACCGGGCGGCAGTTCGACCTTCAGGGTGTGCTGCACGTCGAGGACAAAGTCGAGGGTCAGGTCGCCGTCGTCGGGTCGCATCAGTGCCCCGAAATCGAAATCGCCACCGGGTTCGATGCCATAGCGCATGGAGCCGGTATAGAGGCCTGAAGACATGCCAAGCGGGTTGGGTGTGCGCAGCTCATAGGCGAAATCGAGCGACTGGAATGACATGGAAGGAATGGCGTAGGCCGCATATTTGGTACAAGGCGCTTCTACCGGTGTTTTCCAGAAAAAGCCGTACGTTCTGGGGCTGTAGGGCAGGTTGCCACTGAACCGGCAAGGCGCGGGGGCATTCACCCAGCTATTCGTGGTCCAGAGCGCTCGGTGTCCTTCGACATCGGTTCCTTCCGTCCCTGTCAGTTCATTGGCTGTATGACTGAGGTGATAGGTCGAACCGATGCCGGTGATGCGGATCTCGACCGTTTCCGCCTCCTGCGTGTCGGCGTTGGTGACGGTCAGCCGTCGCCAGTCGGCGGGGGCTTTCACCGCGATGCCATCACCTGGCACAAGAGAACCCGTGGAGGTGAAATTTACCGGCACACGAATACTGAACATGAGGTTTTCGGCACACTGATTCGGATAGTCCGCGCAATAACCGCTGTTCGGCGTCTGGTTGATGAATACGTTTTTGGAGGGCTGGGAAGGGTCCGGCCGAAACGTGGCGCGAATTTCCTGATTCGCGCCCTGAGCGGTAGTTGCCGCCATCGTCAGAGCCAATGCCCAGCCGCGTGTGAATACCGTCATGATCAACCCGCCTTCTGTTCAGTGGTCGTAACATCCGCCAGGGTGTCTGGCGTGCAGCGCAGATCACCGATCATCAGCACGTTGTTTTCGCTGCGATGGTCGGCCTCGTTGAGCCGGAACTGACACAGCAACTGGTTGCCCTGACGCACTTCCAGGGTCGGCGAACCGGCATTCATTTCCATCGAAAAGAACCCGTCGACTTCGGTCACGCCACGGCTGGCGTGGTTGATGACGTGGTGCCCCTTGAGCGGTTGGCCCTGGGCATTGACCAGTCGACCGAGCACGGTGAACGTTTTCATCACGCGCACCTTGCGGTACTCCACGCCGCCCTTGTTCAGGTGATAACGGGTCCGGGCGGGTTCGATGGTGGCGGCCGGAACGTTGTTGCCTTCGAAGTCGAAGCTCACCGAGCTGTTCTGGTACGCAGTGATCGGGATGAAGTTGCGCCCCGGCTTCAACGCCGCGCCGCCACCGCTGTAGTCGTCGGCACGCAGGACGATGTCGTCAATGTCCGACTCGACGTCGACGATCAGCCCGGCGCCGCGCACGTCGCTCTGGCTGGTCATGAGCATGTGCTCGCCGCCGAGCACCAGCGTGCTGTCGACGTTAAGGCCGCCGGTGTAGTTGCCGTTGTACGAGGAGCGCTGGACAAACGCATCGCCGTTGACCGCCTCAGTACGGAAGTTGGTCAGACCGGACATGCCCAGGCCATAGGTGTCGGTGAGCGCGGTAACCGACACGCTTTGCAGCACGTGGTCCTTGAAATCCTTGCGCCAACCGAGCGAAGCATTGTTGTCGCGCTGGCCATCGCGAGCGGTGCGCGAGCCGATGCTGCCGGTGATCTGCTGACCCGGCGCACCGAGCGCGATGTTGACGCTCAGGTCGACGCCACGGTTGCGCGCATCGCCACTGCTGTAGCTGCCCGGTCGGTCGAAAATCGACAGGCGCCAACTGGCGTCACTGCCCAGCAGCATGGTGCGCTGGGTCCAGCCGAGATCGATCCCCAGGCCCTCAACATTGCCTTCGCTATGCGCGACCCGGGCGTTGACCGAGTTCTTGCTGTTGAGCCGATGATTGAGTGCCAGCGAGGAATTGCTGGTCTGGCCGACAAACACATTGCGTGGGCGGATACGCGTGCCATCGGGCAAGGTGTCGTAGGTGTTGGTGGTGTCGAGCCAACTGCGGTTGTGACTGACAACGAGACTGCCGGCGCCATAGTTGTAGAGGCTTTGCAGGTCCAGACCGGTGCCGTAATCCTCGGTCTTGTAGACGTTGGCGTAGACGCTGACGTGATTGGCCAGCGTCCAGTCGATGGACGTGCCGTACTGCAGTTTTTCGCGGATCTGCCGCGCCGACGCGCCGAGGATGACCCGCGGGTGCAGCAGATAGTTGAGCGCTGCGCCGGCCGTCGGGCTGCCGCTGGCCTGGGTGTCCCAGTTGCTCAGCAGCTTCTGTTCTTCGCCGGCAAACAGGTTGTAGCGCCAGCGCTCGTCGAGGTTGCGCCAGTTGCTGGGCTTGTACACCAGCTCCTGGGTGGTGGAGGTGATCTGACCGTCTTCGATCAGGCGCACTTCCACTTCATAGATGCCACCGGGCAACGGCCGGGTATCGAGGGTCTGCAAGCCGGCCGGTACCGATTGCGTATTGATCAGCAAACCGTCGCGCCAGATTTCCACCGAACCCTGACGGTTGGCGGTGACATAGATCGGATAGACGCTGGGCATCGGGCTGTTGATGGCCAGGCTGTCGGAACTGCCATACATCACGCCGATGGCGGTGTCAGGGCTGGTGCCGAACGTGCGCGGCTGGCGCGTCAGCCCTTCGGAATTGGGGGTGAAATAGCCCAGACGGAAAAAACTGCCTTGCAGTTCGCGCTGGGTGTGCAGCTCATGGACGGCGTGATACAGCTTGTCATCCGGGCCACCGAGGCGGGCCATTTGCAGGTTGAGCGTCTGGCTCCAGTTGCCCAGGCTGCCGCTGGCCTCAAGGCCGAACCGCCCGCCGAGATCCTGGTCCTGGCCACCGTTGAGGTTGAGCTGATTACGCACCATCAAGCCGCTGCTGCCACCGCTGGGCTGCTCGTAATAGCGCTTGGCGGAAACGTCACGCTCGGCATTTTCGGTGGCGATCGAAACCAGCGAATTTTCCAGGTTGTAGTGCACCGCCAGAAACTGATCCGGGCAGGAACTGCTGCACGCGCCCAACGGCGCGCCGGGCTTGAGATAACCGGCCCACTTTTCCCGCTCGGCCGGGCCGAAACGGTTTTCGCTGGTGTCGGTGAATTCGAGCAGGGTGATGCGATCATCGCGGGACAACACCACCATGGCCTCGCCCAGCGGCTGCTGGTCGACTTCGACCCGCACCGCCAGCGGCACATCAAAGAAATGCTCCTCGAAATCCGCTGGCAGGCCCTTGGCCTGCGCCAACAGGCTGCGGGGCGTGGTGCCGACGGTGTTGGAAGCCGCGGCAGCGCTGGCACAAAACAACAGCGCAAGCGCGGCCGCGATGGGTGTCATCGGGAACATGAACGCGTACTCGGATAACAAACAATGGAAGTCCGTCGAGGCAGACAAAAACGACTGCCCCGACGGTCAAGCGCCAACCTTCAACGTTGCGCTTTGATGCCTGATCGATCGATCAAGTGAGCGGTTATGGCGTCACGGCGTCGAAGATCATCGCCACCGAACCGGTGTAGTCGCCCGGCTCGAAGTTGCTGCCCACGGCACTGATGTTCAGCGGTGCGCGGAAGTTGACATCGGACTCGGCTTCACCCACGACCACTTGCGGGGTCAGGTTCAGTTCCTTGTTGTTGAACATCACGCGCAAGTCGATCGAGGTGCTGCCGGACACCAGTTTCGGCAGGCTTTCGAGGCTGGCGTGAACCGAACCGTTGTTGTTGCGCACGTCGAAGAAACCGTTGACGTCGCGCATCTTGCCGGTGGTTGGCTGGTAGCTCATGTCCTGGTCCTTGTTGACCAGATCCGGGTCGGTCGGCACGACATAGAAACCGTTGGTCGGCACATGCGCGACAAGGCTGATCGAGTGCGACGCTTCACCGGCAGCGAATGCGCCGGTGGAACCCAGTGCGAGAAGAGCCAGTGGAGCGGCGATTGCGAGTTTCTTGAACATCGTTATGTACCTGTTTGCTTGATAGGGGGGATGAACACTGAAAGTTCAAGCAGGCCTGCCCGAGTCGTCGCCCGAGTTGAGCCAGATCAACTTGAACTTTCAATGTGGGCGCATCATCGGCTGTCGACTCTGGAAAGTAAGCAGGCAACTTCCGACAACTTCGTAGTTAAACAACCCCATGACATGCAAGAAAAAACAGCCAAACAGCGATATTCCAAACAGTAACTGTAAGCGATGCCCTACAGACAGTTTAAGTTAAAAAACCATACAGCAACTTCGCCCCGCCCCCACAGTAACTTCACGAGTAATAGAACATATACTCTACAGCAACTAGAGTGATGTCTTTAACTTTCAGGTCACTGCGCGCGGAGCCGCCCGGGAAATTCCTGCGCTTGCTTTTAGCCAACGCCTGCCGCTGGTCAGCCACCCCCAGCAATCGAAAAAAACGTCTTGCGCCCACCTTAAGATATATCTTAAGTTGTATCTAAACACGACGAGAGAAGACTGAAATGAGAGACCATCATTCCCCCCACCGCGAACACGGTGACAGCCGCGACGGCTTCGAACGGCGTCCCGGCCGCGAGCGCGGTGGCCGCGGCCCACGAGTATTCGCCCCCGGTGATCTGAAACTGCTGCTGCTGGCCCTGGTCGCCGAGCAGCCGTGCCATGGCTACGACTTGATCCGCCAGATCGAAAGCATGTTCGACGGCGCCTACAGCCCGAGCCCCGGCGTGATCTACCCGACCCTGACCTTCCTTGAAGAAAGCGAACTGATCAGCGGCGACGCCGAAGGCGGCAAGAAACGTTACAGCGTCACCGACGCCGGTCGTGTCTCGCTTGAGGAACAAGCGGTGGCGCTGGACGGTGTGCGCATGCGCATCGACGTCAGCAAGCGCTCGCTGCGCGGCCACGACCGGCCGCCGGAAATTCACGAGGCGGTGCACAACCTGCGCCACGCCCTGCAAATGCACCATGGACGCTGGAGCGCGGAAGAAATCCTGCGCGTACGCGACCTGCTCAACAACACCGCCAAAGCCATCGTCGACGGCCCCGCCGCTCGACCTGCACCGGAGAATGCCGAATGACCGCCGTCGATACTCAGACCATTCACCGCGTCATGCATGAAATCAAACGCCGCAAGCTGCAAGTGTTGCGCGTGGTCGACCTGACGCCGCGCATGCGCCGCATCACCCTCGGCGGGCCGGAGCTCGCCGGATTCATCAGCCTGGGCACGGACGATCACGTGAAATTGCTGTTCCCGCAGGACGCCGAACAGGCGGCAGCGCTGGAGACGATGGTGCTCGGCGCCGGCAAGAATGAAGGTCCAAAGCCTGAAATGCGCGACTACACTCCGCGCCGCTACGACCTGGACAAAATGGAGCTGGACATCGATTTCGTCCTGCACGGCGACGGCCCTGCCTCGACCTGGGCCGAGCAGGCGCAACCCGGCCAGTTTCTGCACATCGGTGGCCCGCGCGGCTCGATGATCGTCCCGGACATCTTCGACAGCTATCTGCTGATCGGCGACGAAACCGCCCTGCCCGCCATCGCCCGCCGCCTCGAAGGCCTGGCGGCCCATCGCAAGGCGCTGGTGGTGGTGGAAGTGGAAAACGGCGCCGAGCAGCAGCGCCTGGAAAGCGCCGCTCAGGTCAATGTGATCTGGGTGTTGCGCGAGGGCGGCAAGGACAACCTGCTGACCACCGTCAAGCAACTGCAGGTGCCCAAGGGCAATCTGTATGCGTGGGTCGCGACGGAAACGAAAGTCTCACGGCAGATTCGCCGGGTGCTGATCGATGAGCACGGGCTCGATGAGCAGTTCATCAAGGCCGCCGGTTACTGGCGCGCCGAGGGCTCCGACGAAGAATAATCGCCTCCCTGCAATTCCCCTGTGGGAGCGAGCCTGCTCGCGAATGCGGTGTGTCAGTCAACATTTATGGAAACTGATACACCGCATTCGCGAGCAGGCTCGCTCCCACACGGGTTCTCAACTTCGTGCGGGCCGTTTGCGGTCTACGCCGATGATCAACAGGCCAATCAGCACAAACCCCACCAATATTCTCCCGGCATTGATAAACACCTGTGGATAACCCAGCACCGCGACATCAATGAATGGATACGCATACGCGCCAAGCAGATGCCCGCGCAGCAAGGCGTAGATGAAGTAAACCAGCGGATAGATCAGCCACAGCGGCAGATGCCACAGACGCAACTTGCCTTTGGGGACGCAGCACCACCAATAGCCGAGAAACAGCAGCGGCATCACGTCGTGGAGCAATTCGTCAGCCACGAACTGCCAGCCTTCGGGGTGCCATAAATGCCGCAGCAAAAGGCTGTAGGCGAGGCCGACCACGGCGATGCTCACCGCCACCCCGCTGCTCACCCACGGCTGCAGGAACCAGCGCCGCGCTGCCGATTCCCGCCGTGTCACGGCACAGGTCAACACCGTCGCCACCAGCGTATTGGTCAATACCGTGAAGTAACTGAAGAAGCTCACCAGCCCGCCGAGCAGGCTCGCGCCAACGCTCAAACGCGCAAGGAAAATCAGGTACAACTGAATGCCCAATCCGGCCCAGCCCAAAACAGCGGCGCAGGTGATCAGGCGCTGACGCCAGATTGCGTCCATCTCAAAGCGGTCGCTTGGTGCGCATCAGCTTGACGTACAGCCGTTCGACCTTCTCCCGCGCCCACGGGGTTTTGCGCAGGAAGGTCAGGCTCGACTTGATGCTCGGATCGCTCTTGAAACAACGGATATCGATGCGCTCCGCCAGCCCCGACCATTCATAGTGGGTCACCAGTGCGTTGAGGATCTGTTCAAGGGTCACACCGTGCAGCGGATCAGGGGTTGGTTCGTTCATGCCAGGCCTTCGAGCGAAGTGAAAATGCGTAAAGCCGCGCACCTTAGCCGAGGGGAGGATCGGGTGAAAGGCCTGACTGTAAATGTAGGTCAACCCGAGAACATCGCAGGCCGGCAAGCGGGCGACAATGCGCCCGTTTGCCGCACTGTTACCGAATCCGAAACGCTGCATGTCTGCAAAAGCCCTTTCTCAATTTGTTACAGATCATTATCCTGCCGCCCTTCCGCTGAATCGCTTCACTGCCTGCGTCATATTGAAGCGCCGAAATTGCACTCCCAAAACATCAAAAAAAGACTTATCCATGGCTGATTTTTCCTTCTCCCGAGACAGCGCTATCTCTACCTTGCGCACCCTTGGCGGCTGCACTGCGCTGGGTCTCGCCACGTGCGCGCAAGCGGCGCCCGCGTTCGACAGTGAATCACCGTACATGCTCGGTGACTGGAACGGCACGCGCACCGAACTCGCGGAAAAAGGCTACGACTTCAAACTCGATTACACCGGCGAAATGGGCAGCAACCTGCACGGCGGCTACGACCATGACCGCACCGCGCGTTACAGCGACCAGTTCGGCCTCGGCACGCACCTGGATCTGCAAAAAATCCTCGGTTGGGACGACGCCGAGTTTCAGCTGACCATCACCAAGCGCAGCGGCAACAACATCAGCAACGACCGCATCAACGATCCACGGGTCGGTGGTTTCACTTCCGCCCAGGAAGTCTGGGGCCGTGGCCAGACCACCCGGCTGACACAGATGTGGTATCAGCAGAAATTCTTCGATCAGAAACTCGACATCAAGGTCGGCCGTTTCGGCGAGGGCGAAGACTTCAACAGCTTCCCTTGCGACTTCCAGAACCTGGCGTTCTGCGGCTCGCAGGTCGGCAACTGGGTCGGCGGCATCTGGTACAACTGGCCGGTCAGCCAGTGGGCGCTGCGGGTCAAATATCACCTGACCCCTGAGCTGTACGCACAGGTCGGCGCCTACGAGCAGAACCCGTCGAACCTCGATCGCGGCAATGGCTTCAAACTCAGCGGCAGCGGCACCCAAGGGGCGATCCTGCCGATCGAACTGGTGTGGACGCCGAAGTTCAACGGCCTGCCGGGCGAATACCGCGCCGGTTACTACTACAGCAACGCCAAGGCGTCGGACGTTTACAAAGACCAGAACGACCAGCCAGCCGCCCTCAGCGGCGAAGCCTACCGCAGCGCGTCGAGCAAACACGGCGTCTGGCTGGGCCTGCAGCAGCAGATCACCAGCGTGGCCAGCGATAACAGCCGCGGCCTGAGCGTGTTCGCCAACGCGACGATGCACGACAAGAAAACCAACGCGATCGACAACTACGTGCAGGCCGGCCTCACCTACAAAGGCCCGTTCGATGCGCGCGCCAAAGACGACATCGGTTTCGCCCTGGCCCGTGTGCACGTCAACCCGGCCTATCGTAAAAACGCCGAAGCGAGCAACCGCGCCAACGCCGTGTATGACTACGACGATCCGTCGTTTTTGCCACCGCAAGACACCGAATACAGCGCCGAGCTGTACTACGGCGTGCACGTGACGAACTGGCTGACCGTACGCCCGAACCTGCAATACATCCGCCACCCCGGTGGCGTGAACGACGTCGACGACGCCCTGATCGGCGGGATCAAGATCCAGTCGTCGTTCTAAAAAACAGCGAAAACCCGTGTGGGAGCTGGCTTGCCAGCGATAGCCATTTATCTGGCGGCTTCATTGTTGAATCTGAAATCGCCATCGCTGGCAAGCCAGCTCCCACAGGGGCCCATGCATTTCGTTAGCCGAACAAGTTTTTATCTGAACCATGCCTGCGCCAAATCGTCATCTAAAGTGACTACAGCGCGGGACTACATAAACGTCACGGAGAATCACACTATGAGCACCGAAAGTGCTTCGAGCCGGGGGCGGCTGCTACCCGCCCTGCTCGGCATCCTGCTTCTACTGATGGGCCTGGCCATGCTGGCCGGGGGAATCAAGCTGAGCACGCTGGGCGGCTCGCTGTATTACCTGCTGGCCGGTATCGGCATCGCTTTGAGCGGCATTCTGCTGCTGATGCGTCGTCGTGCGGCGCTGGGCCTGTACGCCATCGTCCTGTTCGCCAGCACCGTCTGGGCGCTGTGGGAAGTCGGTCTGGACTGGTGGCAACTGGTGCCGCGTCTGGCGCTGTGGTTCGTCCTCGGCTTCGTGATGTTGCTGCCGTGGTTCCGCCGTCCGCTGCTGCTCAATGGCCCGGCGAAAATGGGCACCGGTGGTCTGACCATCGCGGTGATCCTGGCCGGCGTTACCGCTGTGGCCAGCCTGTTCACCCATCCGGGCGAAACCTTCGGCGAACTGGGCCGCGAAACCGCCGGCACCACCAGCACCGCCCCGGCCATGCCGGACGGCGACTGGCAGGCCTACGGTCGCACCGAATTCGGTGACCGTTACTCGCCGCTCAAGCAGATCACCCCGGCCAACGTCGGCAAGCTGCAAGAAGCCTGGCGCATCCAGACCGGCGACCTGCCAACCAAGGATGACCCGGTCGAACTGACCAACGAAAACACCCCGCTCAAAGCCAACGGCATGATCTATGCGTGCACCGCGCACAGCAAAGTGCTGGCGCTGGACCCGGACACCGGTAAAGAACTGTGGCGCTTCGACCCGCAGATCAAGAGCCCGGTCGGCTTCAAAGGCTTTGCGCACATGACCTGCCGTGGTGTGTCGTACTACGACGAAGCCGCTTACGCCAAGTCGGAAAACGCCAGCTCTGCGGTGATCTCCGCCGCCGGCCAGGCCGTTGCCCAGGCCTGCCCGCGTCGCCTGTACCTGCCAACCGCTGACGCCCGCCTGATTGCACTGAATGCCGACACCGGCAAGATCTGCGAAGGCTTCGGCACCAACGGCGTGGTCGACCTGACCCAAGGCATCGGCCCGTTCACCGCCGGTGGTTACTACTCCACTTCGCCGGCGGCAATCACTCGTGATCTGGTGATCATGGGCGGTCACGTCACCGACAACGAATCGACCAACGAGCCATCGGGCGTGATCCGCGCTTTCGACGTGCACGACGGTCACCTCGTATGGAACTGGGACAGCGACAAGCCGGACGCCACCGAGCCTCTGGCCCCGGGCGAAACCTACAGCCGCAACTCGGCGAACATGTGGTCGCTGGCCAGTGTCGACGAAAAACTCGGCATGGTTTACCTGCCATTGGGCAACCAGACCCCGGACCAGTGGGGCGGCAACCGCACCCCGGGCGCCGAGAAATTCAGCGCCGGCCTCGTCGCGCTGGACCTGGCCACCGGCAAAGTGCGCTGGAACTACCAGTTCACCCATCACGACCTGTGGGACATGGACGTGGGCAGCCAGCCAACCCTGCTCGACATGAAAACCGCCGACGGCGTGAAACCGGCGCTGATCGCCCCGACCAAACAGGGCAGCCTCTACGTCCTCGACCGTCGTGACGGCACGCCGATCATCCCGATCCAGGAAATCCCGGTACCGCAAGGCGCCGTCAAAGGCGACCACACCGCACCGACCCAGGCCCGTTCGGACCTCAACCTGCTGGCCCCGGAACTGACCGAAAAAGCCATGTGGGGTGCGAGCCCGTTCGACCAGATGCTGTGCCGCATCCAGTTCAAGGAACTGCGTTACGAAGGCCAGTACACCCCGCCATCGGAACAGGGCAGCCTGATCTATCCGGGTAACGTCGGCGTGTTCAACTGGGGCGGCGTCTCGGTCGACCCGGTTCGCCAAATGCTGTTCACCAGCCCGAACTACATGGCCTTCGTGTCGAAAATGGTGCCGCGCGAGCAAGTCGAAGCCGGCAGCAAACGCGAAAGCGAAACCTCGGGCGTGCAACCAAACACCGGCGCGCCTTACGCGGTGATCATGCACCCGTTCATGTCGCCACTGGGCGTACCGTGCCAGGCCCCGGCCTGGGGCTACGTCGCCGGTATCGACCTGACCACCGGCAAAGTCGTGTGGAAACGCAAGAACGGCACCAGCCGCGACAGCTCGCCGA